>Ga0209863_10000448_pt1 | contig 20924 bp, 18 predicted proteins | sample OrgsoiDNA2013046_FD_185796 | JGI IMG/M metagenome (GOLD analysis project Ga0209863, IMG submission 185796) | Permafrost soil microbial communities from the Arctic, to analyse light accelerated degradation of dissolved organic matter (DOM) -... | ecosystem: Environmental > Terrestrial > Soil >...
GCGACGCGGCGGCGGCGGCGGCGGCGCGCGCGCTGCTCGGCGAGGCGATGGTGGCGACCGCCGCCTTCTGGCGCGGCGAAGCGCTGGCGGCCCTGGCGGAGCCCAAGGAAGACAAGGCATCATTGGTCGGCGCGCTCGCGTTGCGGATCGTCGGCGCGCTCGATCCGGAGGATCGCGATCTGCCCAAGCTGCTGGCGCCGACGCCGGCGCTGCGCGATGGGTTGCGCCAGTTGCAGGCTGCGCGCGAGGCGCTGGAGAGCGGGCACGCGGACGCGGCGGCGCGCGACGCGCGGGCGGCGCTGGCGCTGCCGGCGCTGGCGGGGCTGGGGGCGGCCCAGGCTTTCCTGGCCGAGGCGCTGAACGCCGTGCGCGCGCCCGACGCGGTGGCGGCGGCGCGCAAGGCGACGGAGCTGAACCCGGCGCTGGTCGACGGCTGGCGCGAGCTCGGCGACGCCGAGCTCGAGGCGGGGTCCCTCAAGGAGGCGGAGGCGGCCTTTCGCCACGTCGTCGCCATGGACGCGACCTACGGCCTCGGCTACGCGAAGCTGGCCCAGGTGCTGCTGGAAGAGGGGCGGACGCTGGAGGCGCTGGACGCGATCGGTGAGGCGGGGACCCGCGGCGGCGATCCCTTCTTCATCGCCGCGATCCGCGGGGATATCTACGCCGAGATGGATCGGCACAGCGACGCGGCGGACGCTTACGACCAGGCGCTGGCGTTCGAGCCCGACGATCACTGGGCGCTCCACCAGGCGGCGCTCGAGCACGGCCTGGCGGGGAACACCGCGCGCGCCTCGGAGCTGTTTCAATCGGCGCTGGAGCACGATCGCGAGGGGTGCCACCAGACGCTGATCGACTACGGCAATCACCTGCGGCGGCTGGGGCGGATCGGCGACGCGGTGAAGCTGTATCGGCGGGCGGTGGCGGCGGTTCCCGGCGATCCGGAATGGAAGCAGACGCTGCGCGAAGCGGAGCGCGAGCTGCTGGCCGCGCCCAACTGAGCCGGCGGGCCGACCCTTGCCACCTGTGTCAGGATAACCAGCCCATGGATCATCTGGAACAGCTCGAACAGCAGAGCGTCTTCATCCTGCGGGAGGCTTTTCGGCACTTCGAGCGGCTCTGCATGCTCTGGTCGATCGGCAAGGACTCGACGGTGATGCTCTGGCTGGCGCGCAAGGCCTTCTTCGGCCACGTGCCGTTCCCGCTGGTGCACGTCGACACCAGCTACAAGCTGCCCGAGATGATCGCCTACCGCGACAAGCTGGCCATGGAATACAAGCTGCAGATGGTGGTCGGCCAGAACGTCGAGGCGCTGGCGGCGAAGGACACCTTCCCGGACCGGCTGGCGGCGAACCCGAAGATGACCGCCGAGGAGCAGGCGATCGCGCGCACCGCCTGCTGCGGGAAGCTGAAGGCCGAGGCCCTGGGCACCACGCTGCACGGCACCGGCGTGCGCCGGCGGCTGAATCTGGAGACCGGAAAGTACGAGATCGACCACGATCATCAGCCCTACACCGGCGTCATCGTCGGGGCGCGCGCCGACGAAGAAGGGAGCCGTTCCAAGGAGCGGTACTTTTCGCCGCGCGACAAGAACAACCTCTGGGACGTGGGCGATCAACCGCCGGAGTTCTGGAACCAGTTCAAGACCGACTTCGCGCCCGGCACCCACGTGCGGATCCACCCGCTGCTCGACTGGACCGAGCTGAACATCTGGGAGTACATCAAGCGCGAGTCGATCCCCACCGTGTCGCTCTACTACGACCAGGGGGCGGGGACCCGGTATCGCAGCCTCGGCTGCGGGCCGTGCCAGGCGCCGATCAAGAGCACATCGAAAAATGTGGACGACATCATTGCCGAGCTCAAGAGCGGCAAGCTCAGGAACATCGCCGAGCGGTCGGGCCGCTTGCAGGACGGCAAGCACGGCCTCGAAGAGCTCCGCCGCGACGGCTACATGTGATAAAGCCCCCCCCGACCCCGATGCCAGATTCGAAGCAGGGTGAGCGTAGCGAGGCTTCGCCGAGCGGAGCGAAGGGGGCGCGGGGGCCCGCGAGCGGCAGCGAGCCGGACCCCCGATCAGATAGACAAACGTTCAACGTGGTGATCGTCGGCCACGTCGATCACGGCAAAAGCACGGTGGTCGGCCGTCTCCTGGCCGACACCGGCGCGCTGCCGCAGGGGAAGCTGGAGGCGGTCCGGCGCGAGTGCGAGCGGACCGGCAAGCCGTTCGAGTACGCCTTCCTGCTGGACGCGCTGTCCGACGAGCAGGACCAGGGGATCACCATCGACACCGCGCGCTGTTTCTTCAAGAGCGCGACGCGCGACTACATCATCATCGACGCCCCCGGGCACATCGAGTTTCTCAAGAACATGATCTCGGGGGCCGCGCGCGCCGAGGCCGCGGTGCTGGTGATCGACGCCAAGGAAGGCGTGCGCGAGAACAGCCGCCGCCACGGCTACATCCTGGCCATGCTCGGCATCCGGCAGGTGGTGGTCTGCGTGAACAAGATGGATCTGGTCCGCTACGACCAGAATCATTTTCGCGCCATCGAGGCCGAGTACCGCGCGTTTCTGGAGGGGATCGGCGCGGTCAGCCCGCGCGCCTTCGTGCCGGTGTCCGCCATCGCGGGCGAGAACCTCGCTTCCCGCGGGAAGGAGACGCCCTGGTACGACGGGCCGACGCTGCTGGAGCTGCTGGACGATCTGCCGAAGGCGCCGCCCAAGACCGAGCAGCCGCTGCGGATGCCGCTGCAAGCGGTCTACAAGTTCACCAAGCACGGCGACGACCGGCGGATCTTCGCGGGGCGGATCGAGACGGGGCGGGTGGCGGTGGGCGACAAGGTCGTGTTCTCACCGTCCAACAAGATCTCGACGGTGCGGAGCATCGAGGCGTTCAACGTGGTGCCGCCGCGCACCGAGATCGAGGCGGGCTGGTCGACCGGCCTCACGCTGACCGAGGAGATCTACGTGACCCGGGGCGAGGTGATGAGCCACGTCGGCAAGCCGCCGCTGGTCTCGACGCGGCTGCGCGCCAATATGATTTGGCTCGGCAAGAGCCCGTTCGTGTCGGGGCGCGACTACAAGCTCAAGCTCGGCACCGCCGCCGTGCCGGTGCAGCTGCACAAGATCAATAAAGTCATTGACGCGAGCGAGCTCGACCACCGGCTGGTCAAGGATCACGTCGACCGAAACGATGTGGCCGACGTGATCCTGGAGGTGCGGCATCCGGTGGCGTTCGATCTGACCGCCGACTGCGAGGCGACCGGACGCTTCGTGATCGTCGACGGCTACGACGTGGCGGGCGGCGGCATCGTCACGGCGGCCATCGCCGACGATCTGCGCGATCTGCGGGCCGAGGCGCGTACGCGCGACTTCAACTGGGTCCCGGGTGGCGTGACCGCCGCCGATCGCGCGCGGCGCTGGAGGCATCGCGCGGCGCTGGTGATGTTCGTCGGCAAGGCCGGCTCCGGCAAGGAGCGCTACGCGCGCGCGCTCGAGCGGGCGCTGTTCGACGCCGGGCACAGCGCGTACATGCTCGACGGCCAGAACGTGCTGCTGGGGGTCGACAACGATCTGTGGGTCGACGCCGCGCAATCGGAGCTGGTGCGCCGGTTCGGCGAGGTGGTCCACCTGCTGCTCAACGCCGGCCTGATCGTCGTCTCGACGACCAACGCCATCGGCCTGGCCGACGCGACCGCCGTGCAGGCGCTGATCCCCGACGCGCCGATGCTGCTCATCGACATCGATCCCGCCGACGCCAGCACCCAGGCCTGCGATCTGCGCATCCGCGGCAGCGAGCCCGACAGCGACGTCATCGCCCAGATCACCGCCCTCCTCGACAAGCGCCAGATCACGTCGGTCCACTGAACGGCGTCCGCCGGGTCAGCTTCAAACGCGATTCCGGCGCCCGCTCACGACCTCGCCGTCCCAGTGCAAGCGACCCCGTAGCGCCCGCAGGCCGGCGTGGGTCTTCCGTTGCTCGCCGAATCCGACGAGAAGCGTCTCGGCGCGCTCGCTCAGACTGCGACTCCAGCTCGCGCCCATCCCAATGCAGCGCGGCGCATGCCGGTGGCCCCGCATTGACAGATATGCCGCCAACACCTCGCGGATGATGGCGGCCTGAGAACATCCCGAGGTCTTCGCCAGCCGTCGGAGGTGCTCGCGCGTCTGCTTGTCGAGAGAGACACTCGTCCGGTGCATCAAAACAGATATGGCCCGCTGGGTCTTGGCCGTCAAACGGATCTTCACGGGTTCGTTCGGTGCGCCGTTCGCGGGGTATGACAGAGTACTTGCCGATGGAATCGAGCGCCAAAACCTCCAGTGAATCGGCGTCGGCCCAGCCGCTGCGGCGGCTGACCGCCGCCCGGTACGTGACGCCGTTGCGCGAAGGCGGGTCGGTGCCGGCGGTGGTGGAGGCGGACGACGGGGCGCTCTACGTGGTGAAGTTTCGGGGCGCGGCGCAAGGGAGCCGGGCGCTGGCGGCCGAGGTGATCGCGGGCGAGCTGGCGCGCGCGGCCGGGCTGCGGGTGCCGGAGCTGGCGCTCATCGACATAGACGCCGGCTTCGGGCGCAGCGAACCGCATCAGGAGATCCGCGAGGTGTTGCTGGGCAGCGCCGGCGTCAACCTGGCGATGGGATACCTGGAGGGCGCCATCGGGTACGACGTGGCGGCGCGGCGGCCGGTGCCGTCTGATTTCGCATCGACGCTGGTCGCGTTCGATGCGTTCGTCGTCAACGTCGATCGCACCGCGCGCAATCCGAACTTGCTCTGGTGGAGGGGCGAGCTGTGGCTCATCGATCACGGCGCGTCGCTCTACTGGCACCACGGCTGGGCGCCCACCATCGGCGCCGTCGATGATCTGGAGGTGTCCGCGGCGCGCCCGTTCGCCCGGGTGGGGGAGCACGTGCTGCTCCCCTTCGCCGATCGGCTGGCGGAGGCGGGCATCGCGCTCGGCCGGGCGCTCGACGACGAGGTCATCGCGCGCGCCGTCGCCGCCGTTCCCGAGGAATGGCTGGACGGCCCCGGAGGCCCCGCGGGGGAAAACGGCGGCGAGGAGCTGCGGGGCGCCTATCTGACTTGGCTGCGCGCGCGCCGGTCGGCGCTGCCGGCCATCATCGAGGAGGCGGCGCGTGCCCACGCCAAACGGGTTTGACTACGTCATCGTGCAGGTGGTCCCGCGCGTCGATCGCGACGAGCGGATGAACGCGGGCGTGGTTCTGTTCTCGCCGTCGGCCGCGTACCTCGGCTGCCAGATCGCGCTCGACGAATCCCGGCTGCGCGCGCTGGCGCCCGAGATCGACCTGCCCGCCGTCACGCGGCAGCTCGACGCGATCCGCGCGGTCTGCGCCGGCGATCCCGCGGCCGGTCCCATCGCCCAGCTGTCGGTGTCGGAGCGGTTCCACTGGCTCTCCGCGCCGCGCAGCACCGTGGTGCAGCCCTCGGCGCCGCACACGGGCGTCTGCGACGATCCGGCCGCCGCGCTGGAGCGACTTTTTCGCGCCTCCGTCACCGTCCCCGCGCCACCCGCGCGCCGGACGTGACAGAGTAAGCGACGATGGACGTGGAGCCCGCGGCAGGCGTGGAAAAGACCGCAAGCGTGGAAAAGATCGCGGAAGCTGCGCCACGCCCGGAGCCATTTTCGCCCGAGGCGCTGGCGCGCGAGCTGAACCCCGCTCAGGTCGAGGCGGTGCTGCATCCGCCGGGGCCGCTGCTGGTGATCGCGGGCGCCGGATCGGGCAAGACCCGCGTCATCACCTACCGGCTGGCGCGCCTGGTGGCGACCGGCGCCGATCCGCGCCGCCTCCTGGCTGTCACCTTCACCAACAAGGCGGCCGGCGAGCTGCGGGAACGTGTCGACCAGCTGCTCTACGGGCGGATGGGAATCGGCAGCCGCGGGCTGTGGGTGGGGACGTTTCACGCGACGGCCGCGCGGATCCTGCGGCAGTGGGGCACGGCGGTCGGCCTGCGAAAAGACTTCGTCATCTACGACGACGACGATCAGAAGCGTCTCCTCGGGCGGGTGCTGACCGACCTCAAGGTGCCCGAGCGGATGTTCCCGGTGCGCCAGGTGCTCTCCGCGATCGACAGGGCCAAGAACCAGGGCCTCGACGCCGATTCGTTCTCGTCGAGCGACTACTTCGACGACGTGGTCGGCAAGGCCTACCGGCTCTACGAAGAGCGCCTGGCGGCCGCGAACGCCACCGACTTCGGGGGCCTCTTGCTGACGACGCTGAAGCTCGTCGCCGGCAGCACGCCGGCGGCCCTGGAGATCGCGCAGCGCTTCGATCACGTGCTGGTCGACGAGTTCCAGGACACCAACAGCGTGCAGTACCGGTTGGTGCGCCTGCTCTCCCGCCAGACCGGCAGCATCACCGTCGTCGGCGACGAGGACCAGTCGATCTACCGCTGGCGTGGCGCCGACATCCGCAACATCCTCGACTTCGAACGCGACCACCCGGGCGCGCGGGTGGTCAAGCTGGAGCAGAACTACCGCTCGACCGGCCACATCCTGCGCGCCGCCAACGCCATCATCGAGAAGAACAGCGAGCGGCGCCCCAAGCGCCTCTTCACGGAGGCGGGCGACGGCGATCCGATCGTGCTCTACGAGGGCGAGACCGAGCGCGACGAGGCGGAGTTCGTCGCCTCGCGCATCGACGCGGCGCTGGGGGAGGGGCTGGCGCCGCGAGACTTCGCGGTGTTCTACCGGACCAACGCCCAGTCGCGCGTGCTGGAAGACGCGCTCCGCGCGCGCGATCTCCCCTACGCCGTGGTGGGGGGCACGCGCTTTTTCGATCGGGCCGAGATCAAGAACCTGATCGGTTACATGCGCGCCGTCGCCAACCCCGACGACGGCCTGGCGCTGCAGCGGATCATCAACGTCCCGGCGCGCGGCATCGGCGCCAGCACCGTCGACAAGATCGGCGAGCTGATCTTCGAACGAAAGATCTCGGCCTGGCAGGCGCTGGAGCTGGTCGGGACCGACGAGGAGATCCTGTCGACGGGGCCGCGCAAGAAGGTCGCCGCCTTCGTCGAGCTGATGCGCCGCCTGCGGGCGGAGGGCGCGACGCTGGGGCCGGCGTCGCTCGCGGAGAAGATCTTCGAGGAGAGCGGCTACCGGGACGCGCTGGCCGGCGAGGCGACGCTGGAAGCCGAAGGCCGCATCGAGAACCTGCTGGAATTCGTGGCGCAGATGCGCGAGTACGAGCGCGAGGCCGAGGAGCCGTCGCTGCACGGGTTCCTGGAGCGGGTCGCGCTGGCCTCGGACGTCGACGGCTACGATCCGGAGAAGGGGGCGATCTCGCTCATGACGGTGCACACCGCCAAGGGTCTCGAGTTCCCGGTGGTGTTTCTGACCGGCCTCGAGGAGCGGATCTTCCCGCACGCGCGCAGCGTCGACGACGATTCCGCCGTCGAGGAAGAGCGCCGCCTCTGTTACGTCGCGGTGACCCGCGCGCGAACGCAGCTGCATCTGTCGCGCGTTCGCCGCCGGCGTCTGTCGGGTCAGGAGCTGCCGGGAATTCCCAGCCGCTTCCTGCGCGATCTGCCGCAGGGCAGCGTCGAATCGATCGTGATGGCGCGGCCGGCCGAGTACGGCAACTACGGATCCAGCGAGGGGCGAGGCCCCTGGGGCGGACGCTGGAGCCGCGACGAGCCGCAAGCGCCTTCGCGCCTGCCGCCGGGCCGACCGGCCCCGCGTTCGACCGCCCCGCGCACGCCCGGGGAGATCGTCGTGGAGTACGACGCCGAAGAGACCTCGTCACCGGTGGGCCTGCAGGTCGGGGTCAAGCTGCGCCACGCCTCCTTCGGCGTCGGCGACGTGCGGGGCTGGCAGGGCGCGGGCGCCGATCTCAAGGTGACGCTGCGCTTTCCCGGCACCGGCGTGAAGACCATCCTGGCGCGCTTTCTCTCGAAGCCTTGAAGGTGAAGGGCGCGGGGCGCGCCCTTAATTTCCTTCGGGGCGCAGGTTCGCGGCGCAAGTTCGGGGCGCAAGTTCGGGGCGCAGGTTCGCGGCGCAGGTTCGCGGCGCAGGTTCGGTGATGGCCGCCGGGGCGCCGTGATCAAGCGCAGTGATCAACGCTATCCCATCGAAATTCAGACGGCGGTAGAATGTCGCGCATGACTGCACTCACTCTGCCTCTGACATTGCTCGCAACAGTCCTTTCTCCGGCGGCGTCGCCGTCCCATTCGGCGGCGTCGCCGTCCCATCCCCTCGCAGCGGCGCCTTTGCAGGTCGCGCAGGATTTCCGCCGCGAGCCAAACGCGCCGCCCCCGCCGCCGGTCGAAGAGCGGGTCGAATCTCGACGCGGGCACGTCTGGGTGCAGGGCAACTACGAATGGCGCGACGGTCGCTGGGTTTGGGGCCGCGGCCACTGGGAGCGCGAGCGCCACGGCCACCGCTGGCAACCGGGACGCTGGGAAATGCAGGGCGGACGCTACGTCTGGCTGCCCGGCGCATGGGTCGAGGAAGGGCCGCCCCCCCCGCCGCCGCCGCCCGCCGGGCCGGTCTACTACGAAGGCGCCGCCCCGCCGCCGCCGCCGCCCGTGCAGGTCGAGGTCGCGCCGCCGCCACGCCCCGGATTCGTCTGGATCCCGGGCTTCCACGAGTGGCGCGGTGGTCGCTACGTGTGGGTCGGCGGTCGCTGGGAAGGCGAGCGCCGCGGCCATGCCTGGCGCCAGCCCCACTGGGAGCGCGAAGGCAACCGCCAGGTCTGGCGCCAGGGCGAGTGGCGGTAGGCGAGCGCGGCCTCGCTAATATCCCAGCTCGAAGTCGTTTTCGGGGTCGGTCTTGAAGGCGTCGAAGTAGGGGGAGTAGGTGCGGACGTGGACGGTGCGGGCGGCGGGGAAGAACTGCATGACGCGCAGGTAGCCGCCGCCGCCCAGATCCTGCACCTGATAGTTGGCGAGGAGCTGGTTCACGGTGGTGCCGTCGGGGCGGGTGCTGGAGAGGCGCCCGGTGCCGCGGTCGAGCACGTGGCCGCAGAAGACGAACTGGATGTTGCTGTTGCCCAGCACCAGCTTCTGCCAGATCTCCTCGCCGTCGTTGACGGCACCGGGCGTCTGGGCCAGCGGATATTGATGGGGATTCCAGGCCTGGATCTTGTTCCGGGCGGTGTGATCGTAGCGGGTGCCGTCCTGGTACAGATACGCGTGGGTGACGATCATCGCCGGCGTGTCGGGGTACTGCTTGACGATGCCGTCCGCCCAGGTGAGCACCTCGTCGCGTGGTCCGAACTCCAGCGAGACGACCAGCCATTGCCCGCCGCCGCCCGGTACGTCGATGAGCGCGTAGTTGTTTTCGATGTGCTCCGGGTCGAAGGTCCCCTTGAACCAAGGGAGCGCGGCGTACTTCCAGACCGGGAAATACGAGTCGATGAGCGTGCTGCGGCTCATGGTCCAGCCATCGCCGCCGTAGTCGTAGTCGTGATTTCCCGTCGAGACGACGTAGGGGACGACGCCGTCCAGCAGCTGCATGCTGCGCGCCGCGGCCGACCACTGGCTCTCGTTGTCGGTGTCGACCATATCCCCCTCGTGCAGCACGAAGGCGATGTTTCCCAGGGCGCGCTCGCCGGCGATCCAGCGGGTCTGCGCGTCGAAGATGTCGGGGTAGAAGGCGGCGTAGAACTGCGTGTCGGGCATCGCGATGATCGTGTAGGGGGCGCCCGGCAGCGGCGCGCCGGCGTCGGGGTTGGGGACGGACGGCGGAATCGGCGGGGCGTCCGCACCGGCGTCGTAGGTGACGGTGGACGCGGCGTCCTCCCAGACGAACGGCCACAGGTAGATCGACTCGGGCTGGCGCTGGCAGGCGGCGAGCCCCAGCCAAAGCAGGCCCACGCTCGCCAGCGTCGATCGCTGGGCGCTCATGACCGCGAGAGCCTACCAGATCGGGATTTCAGCGGATGAGCGTCAGCTTGGCGCTGCGCTTTTCGGTTCCGGAGGTGGGACCGTTTTTGACCGAGAGCTGGCAGGCGACGTCGCCGGCGATGCGCGAAAAGATCTCGGCGACCTTGGAGCCGGGATCGCGGATGACGACCGGCGTGCCGTCGTCGCCGGCGCGGCTCACCGCCGGCTCGAGAGGGATCTCGCCCAGGAATTTTATTCCCGCGCGTTCGGCCAGCTTGCGTCCACCGCCGCGCAGGAAGATCTCCTCGTGGTGGCCGCAGCTCGGACAGACGAAGCCGCTCATGTTCTCGACGAGGCCGAGCACCGGCACCTCGACCCGCGTCCACATGGCCAGCGCCTTCTCCACATCGATGATCGACACCTCCTGCGGCGTCGTCACCATCACGGCGCCCGTGATCGGCAAGAGCTGCGAGAGCGAGAGCTGCGCGTCGCCGGTGCCGGGCGGAAGATCGACGATCAGGTAGTCGAGCTCGCCCCAGGCGACGTCTTCGATGAATTGCTGGAGGAGCTTGTGGACCATCGGCCCGCGCCAGATCACGGCGCCGCCGCGCTCGACGAAGAATCCGATCGAGACCACCCGAAGGCCGTGGTGGATCGCCGGAATGATCTTGTTGCCGGTGTCGACGATCGCGGCGCGCTCGGGCGGTCCCATCATCTGCGGGATCGACGGGCCATAGACGTCTGCGTCGAGGATCCCGACGCTGGCGCCCAGGCGCGAGAGCGCCGCCGCCAGGTTGGTGCTGACGGTCGACTTGCCGACGCCGCCTTTTCCGGCGGCCACCGCGATGATGTTTTTCACGCCGGGCAGGCGGGGATTCGACGGGTGGTTGGGGCGGCCCAGCACGCGTGACGAGAAGCGCACCTCGACGCGCTCCAGGCCGGGCAGGCGCCCGACCGCCTCCTGGATCGATTTCGCGATCGCGTCCTTCGAGGGGCAGGCGGGGGTGGTGAGCTCGATGCCGATGATGGCAACCGCGCCGGCAACCGCGCCTGGACCCGCGCCGGCGCCGGCGCCGCCCGACCCCGCTTCGATCTCGATCGACGCGATCATGCCCGCCGACGCGAGGTCGAGCTTGAGCGCCGGGTCTTGCACCTCGCCGAGGACGGCGCGGATCTCGTCGGTTGTCGGAGGGCTTGGAATGCGCGAAGCCTGCCGAAGTTGTCGGTCTACTGCTAGCCTTTTCTCGCGCTAGGCCGCCTCCGGGCGGCACGGCGTCGGGCATGGTTCGCTTCGCTCACCGTTGCCTTACGGCAACGCCCTCCTAGCCTTTTCTCGCGCGCGCCGACGAGAGCGCACGGAGCTGCGCCGGCTGGTCGGGGTGGTGTCCCATCTTGCGGCGCTTGATCGCCAGGTAGGCGGCGTTGTGCTGGTTCTCGCCCACCCAGTGGGCGATCCGCTCCGCCACCGTGACGCCGGCCGCCCGCAGTCCCGCCACCTTGAGCGGGTTGTTGGTGAGCAGGCGGATCGATCGGACGCCCTGATCCTTCAGAATCGCGGCGGCCAGATCGTAGCGGCGAGAGTCGGCCTCGAACCCGAGCGCCAGGTTCGCCTCGACCGTGTCGGCGCCGTCGTTTTGCAGGGCGTAGGCGCGGACCTTGTTGCCGAGGCCGATGCCGCGCCCTTCCTGGCGCAGGTAGACCACCAGACCGGTCCCCTCGGCGGCGATTCGCTCCAGCGCGGCGTCGAGCTGCTCGCGGCAGTCGCACTTGAGCGAGCCGATCACCTCCGACGTCCAGCACTCCGAATGCACGCGGCAGAGCACGTTGCCGACGCCGTCGATGTCGCCGCGGACGATGGCCATGTGCTCCTCGACCGTGGCCGAGTCGCTGTCCGCGTCGGCCGCGTCCCGATAAACGACCAGGCGAAACGGCCCGTGCGCGGTCGGCAGATCGGCCTCTGCGTATCGAATGAGGTTCATCTGGTCATTAGATGGGGGAGGAGCCGCGACGTTACTCCAAAACCGGTTCGGTTGCGGGTTCCCGGCGGCGGTGTCATCTTAACGGGGCATGGGTCCGCGACCGATCGTTCGTTTTCCCGATCCGCGGCTGCGCCAGCGGTCGGCCGAGGTGGACGGCGTGGACGACAGCGTGCGTCAGCTGGTGGCCGAGATGGCCGAGACCATGGTCGAGGCGGAAGGGGCGGGCCTGGCGGCCATCCAGGTGGCGGTTCCGCTGCGGCTGTTCATCATCGACGGGCACGTGGCCGGCGGCGCCGAGGGGGCGCCCCCCAAGGTGTTCATCAATCCCGAGATCCTGGAGATCTCCGCCGAGGCGCAGACCGGCGACGAGGGCTGCCTGTCGTTTCCCGATGTGTTTGTTCCGGTCAAGCGCGGGCAGCGCGCGAAGGTGCGGGCGATCGATCTCGACGGCAACACCTTCGAGGCGGAGGGCGAAGGGCTCTACGCGCGCGCGCTGCAGCACGAGACCGATCACCTGAACGGGAGGCTGCTCATCGATCAGGTCGGGCCGGTCAAGCGGGAGATCATCAAACGCAAGCTGCGCAAGGACGCCGAAGCCGAACGCCAGGAGGCCGCCGAGCGGGAGCCGCCGCGCCGTGCCGGCTCGGTCGGGTAGTTGCTGACGATCGCGCTCCGCCGGATCGAGTTCGACGGCCGCCACGGCGCAACCGCGGTCGAGCGGCGCACGACGCGCAAGTTCGAGGTGGACGTGGAGCTGGACTGCGAGGTGGCGGCCGCCGAGCGGAGCGATCGCCTGGCCGACACCGTCGACTACAGCCGGGTGGCGGAGATCGTCGTGGGCGTCGGCGCCGGCGAGCCCCACCACCTGCTCGAATCGCTGGCGCGGCGGATGCTGGATGCCGTCGGCACCAAGTTCCCGGCCGTGCGGGGGGTGCGCCTGGCGCTGCGCAAGCTCAATCCGCCGAGCTGTCCCGGCCATCCCGCCTACGCCGAGGTTCGCATCAGCCGGGGCCCGGAATAGGCCGCGATCGATGCCGGCGCCGCCCCTTCGTTACGGTCACGGCCGTACGCTCCGGCGTCTGGCGCGGCTGCTGGCGATGCGTGTTCTTCCGCGCGCCGTGCTGATCGGGCGCGGACCCGCCGACAGACGCCGGGTAGCGTTGACGTTCGACGATGGTCCGAGCGAGATGACCGACGACTATCTCGACGCGCTCGAGGCGGCCGGTGCGCGCGCCACCTTTTTCGTCGTCGGGGAAACCTGCGTCACGCACCCGGCGGCGCTGACGGCGATCGTCGCGCGGGGGCACGAAGTGGCGGGCCACGGCTACACCCACCGGCCGTTTCCTTCGCTGGCCGCGGCGGAGCTGCGCGACGAGCTCGAGCAAACCGCGCGCCTCCTGCCGCCGCCCCAGCACCGGCCGCTGGTGCGACCCCCGAGCGGTCGGGTCTCGCCGGGATCGATCGCCCGATCGGCGCGCGCCGGGTACACGACCGTGCTCTGGTCGCTCGATTCAAACGACTGCCGCACCGACTCTCCGGCGCAACTGATCACGAACCTCGCGCCCCCGCGCCTCCGTCCCGGCGACATCATCCTGCTGCACGAAGGGCAGCGCTGGACGCTGGAGGCGCTGCCGCCGGCGCTCGCCGCCCTGCGCGAGGCCGGCTACCAGATGGTGACCGTCAGCGAGCTGGTCTCTCGCGGCTGACGCGCGCCAGAATGGGCGCATCGTCGGGCGCATCGTCGGTGGCCCCGGCGCGCCGGATGCGTACCTCCGCGCCGATCGGGACGCTGACGTGCACCATGCCGAGCGCGACGCCGCGCCCGTCGGCGAAGCGCCCGGCGCTGGTCACGCGTCCGGCCTTCGGCTTGACGTCGCTCTCGAGCGCGTCGCCCGGGCGCGGATCGTGGGCGCCCGTGATGTCGAGACCACAGAGGCGCCAGTTGGTGTGGCCGCGGTCGCGCACCCGGACGATGGGTTCCTGGCCGAGGTAGCAGCCCTTGCCGTAGTCGATCGCGTCGTCGAGGCCGACCTCCATCGGAAAATAGTCGGCGGTGATCTCGGCGCCGAAGCGCGGCTCGACGGCGGCGATGCGCGCGGCCTCGGCGGCGGCGGGTTCCAGCTCGGGCGTGCCTGCGCCCTCGAGCCGCGCCCAGACGGCGGCGATCTCGGCCGGTTTGCCCCCCACCCAGAATCCGTCCGTGCCGAGCCGATGAACGCGCGCCAGCCAGAGCCCACCCATGTCGGCGTGCGCGAGCTTCGGTCCGCCGGCGAGGGCGGCGGGCTCGACGCCGGCCGTCGCCAGACGCGCCGGCGCTTCGGGACCCAGGATCGAAAACATCGCGAAGTCGCGCCGGGGCGCCGCCGCGAAGTCGTCCATGATCGCGTACCGCCCGAGCGCGTCGGCGACCGGCTCGGCCTGGCCGGCGTCGACGACGATCCAGATCTCGGTCTCCCGCAAGAAGATCCACATCTCGCTGACCACATGCCCCTTGGGGGTGAGCAGCGCCGCGTGGCACCCGCCGCCGACCGGCGTCCCGCCGACGTTGCCGGTCACGATGCCGTTCAGAAACCGGACCCGATCGGCGCCGGTCGCGACGACGAGCTCGCGCGCTTCGTCGGCGCGGAGGACCGCGCCCTTGGCCAGCAGATCGACGTCGCGCGTGGTCGGCATTTACCCGGTCTTCATAGCGCGCCGCTCGCGCAGCCGCACGGCCCGGCGGGCGCGCGCGTCCCTCTGGCGGCGGCGCTCGTCGGCGGTCTCGGGATGCAACCGGGGGACGGGGCGCGGCCGGCCGTTCTCGTCGACGGCGACGAAGGTGAGGTAGGCGCGCGTGGTCTGGCGGCGCTCGAAGGTGGCCTGGTTTTCGGAGAGCACCCGCACCCCCACCTCCATCGAGGTGCGCGCCGCGAAATTCACCTGCGCCTGCAGCAGCACCACCTCGCCGAGCTGGACCGGACTGAGGAAGTGCAGACGATCCATCGACGCGGTGACCACCGGCCCACCGGCGTGCCGCGCGGCCGCGATGCTGGCCGCCATGTCGATCCACTGCATGAGGAAGCCGCCGAAGATGGTGCCGTGGACGTTGGTCAGCCCCGGCAACACCAGCTGCGCGGTCTCGACGCGGGAGCTGCGGGGCGTGCGAAACGTGGGCCGCGGTTTTCCTGGAATCGGGCGTGGCATCCCCATGCCGGTACCACCCGGCGTGACCGAGGTCAAACCGGGTTGGGCCGGGCTCCTGTATAGTGGTGCGCCATGTTCGCCCGCTCCTTCGCGCTGGCCCTGCTCTGCGGCCTCTTGTCGGCGGTCGTTCCCGCCTCCGCGGTCGCGCGGAAATACACGCTGAACGAGCTGCTCGAGATCGCGCGGACCCAGAACCCGGGTCTGCGCGCCGGCGACGCCGCGACGAGGGGAATGCAGGCGCAGGTGAGCGAGGCCAGACGAAATTGGCTTCCCCAGGGCGATCTGACGTCGTTCGTGGCGCCGGTGCCGCGGGTGGAATGCGAACCCGGCGGCCCGAATCCGATCGTCTCGAATGATCAGACCACGCGAGAGGACAACTGCATCCAGACCAACGCCAGCCCCTCCCACGGTGCGCTCAACTACCTCACCAATTTCGCGGGCGCCTATTCGCGGACCGATCTCAAGCTGGTCCAACCGATTTGGGACTTTGGCAAGATCTCCGCCGGCGTCAGCGCCGCCGAGGCCGGCGTGGTGGTGACCACCGGGCGCACGGCCGGCGCGCGCGCCGACGTCGAGCTGAACGTCCGTAAGGCCTACTGGGGCCTCAAGCTGGCGCGCGAGCTGCGTTCGATGCTGGAGGAGGGGCAGGGCTACCTCGACACCGCTCAGAAGAAGATCGAAAAGCAGCTCGCCGACGGCAGCGGGAACGCGACGGTCACGGACAAGCTGCGCCTCAAGACCGTGCGTACCGAGATCGAGGTGCGGCTTCTGGAGGCGACGCGGTTGGAGGCGATCGCGCGCAGCGGGTTGCGGGCGCTGCTGGGCTCCGAGTCGCCGGAAGAGATCGACGTCGACGACGAGGACTTCGAGGCGCTGGAGGTCCCGGCGCGGCCACTCGCCTATTACGAGGAGCAGGCGCGCCTTTCGCGCCCGGAGGTGCGGACGCTGGACTACGCCGTCAAGGCCAAGCGGGCGCTGGCCGATCTGGAGCACCGCAAGCTCTACCCGGACCTGGTGCTGATCGGGCAGGTCTCCTTCGCGTACGCGCCCACCATCGATTCGCCCGCCAGCGCCTTCGCCAGCAACCCCTTCAACGGGTACGGCGGCGGGATTGCGGCGGCCATGCGCCTGCCGCTCGACTTCGGCCCCAAGCTGGCGCGTGGCGCCCGCACCCGCGCCGAGGCCGAAGAGATCGAGGAACGCCGGCTCGAAGCGCTGGGCGGCGTCGGGTTCGAGGTGGCCAAAGCCTACCTCGAGCTGTCGGAGGCGCAGACCCGTCTCGTCGAGGTGGACAAGGGCGAGAAGGCGGGTAAGGCCTGGGTCGCCGCGGTCACGCAGAACTTCGCGCTCGGCCTGGCCGACGCCCGGGACTTCTCCGACGCGCTCCTGCAATCCTTCAAGATGCGGACCTTCGCGCTGCAAGCGGTCTACGATCTGAACATCTCGACCGCGACGCTCTCAAGGGCGACCGGCACCAACGTTCCCTGAGCTCTGCCGGCGAATTCCCTGAGCTCTGCCGTCGAATTCCGTCGGTGGCGCACGCGGCGGGCTCTTGACCCACCTGTCTTCCGCCTTAGGTTCGAGACGTGGTGACGAAGACCGTTGATGGGGAGGCCCGCTGGATCGTCGCGGGGTTGGGGACAAAAGTTTTCTAGGGGCGACGAGCAAGCGACCGAACCGAGACAGTCGACCAGCCACAAGCGGGGGGCCACGAGCCCTCCGCTTTTTTCATGGCCGTCGTGCCGGGAGTTGCTAATTTCGGGTCGCGAAAATCGCGACCGAAAACAGCTCAACCACAGGAGACGACCATCATGCGTGCCATTCTGAAGATCGGAGCCGTTCTACTTGCGACCGCCGGTGTAGCCGAAGCGGCGCCCGCGTTCACCTTGTCGAGCTCGGCGTTCAAGAACAACGCCGCCATCCCGGACAAGTACGCCTTCAACGGCATGGGCTGCACCGGCGAGAACGTCGCGCCGCCGCTCGAATGGAAGAACCCGCCCGCCGGGACCAAGAGCTTCGCGCTCATGGTGCACGATCCCGACGCGCCGACGGGCTCCGGCTGGTGGCACTGGGTCGCCTACAACATTCCGGCCGACGCGACCTCGATCCCGGAGGGTGGCGCGCTGCCCAAGGGCGCCGTCGGCGGCAACAACGACATGGGCAAGCCCGGCTACGGCGGCCCCTGCCCGCCGCCCGGCAGCGGCAAGCACCACTACAATTTCACGCTCTTCGCGCTCAAGGTCGACAAGATCGAAGTTCCACCGGGCGCATCGGCGGCGATGGTGGGTTTCAACGCCAACGGCAACGCGATCGGCAAAGCGAAGCTCACCGGAATCTACTCGCGCGCAAAGGCCAAGTAGCGCGCGCCGCTAGTGGGGAGGCGGGGGCGGCGGGGGCGGCGGTGCCGCTGGCGTCGTCGCTTTCGGTGCCGCGGCCGGCGCTGTCGCTTTTGACCGCGTCGCGGTCGATCCCGCCAGCACGAGGCTCTTGACGAAGGTCGCGTACTCGTCCTTGAGCTTCGGGTAGCTGGCGGTGGTCGCGTTGAGAATCAGAAAGGTGACGGTGCCGTTCCGTTCCAGGGTGGTCACCTCGCCTTGGTGGGTCGCGCCCTCGGCCCGCTCGCGGAACTGTTCGCGGCGGCTCCCGGGAATCAGCGGCGACAACGTCTTGAGCTTGGCGTCGGGGAACATGTTGCGACCGGCCTTGCGCACCAGCGCGGCCGCCGCGGCGGCGTCGGGGTGCTGGACCAGGACCACCACGGTCGCGCGCTCGGCCTCTCCGTCGTCGCGCAGGACACGCCCGGTTGCGAAGTCGACCAGAAGGCCGCTCTCGGGCGTCGCGGCGAAAGCGGTGAGGCGCCAGGCGATCGGCCACTGCAGCTCCAACCCGTAGCGGGGACTGTCGAGCGCGGCGCGCTCGGGCGTGGCCGACAGGCGCAGCGCCGATCCGGGGCCATCCGCGGGCGGTGCGGGCGCCGCCGGCAGCGGCACCGTCGCGCCGGCGCTGGATTTCGCAGCGAGGCGAACGGCCAGCGCGTCGAACGGATCGGCCTGCCGGAAGCGACGCAGCTCGGCCGCGCCGTCGGCCGCCTTCCCCGCGGCGATGAGCGCGCGGGCGAGGAGGTAGTGGACGCGCGGCGGGACCTCTGGGATCGCCGTCGCGGCCTCCGCCAGCGTGATGGCCTTGGCGGTGTCTCCGGCCAGCAGCAGCACCGCCACGCGGGAGAGAGCCGCGTCGGCGCGCAGCGGTGTTCGGCCGAGGACGTCGTCGAGCACGGCGGCCGCCTCCTCGGCGGCGGCGGGCCAGTCGAGCGCCGCCGCCAGCGCCAGCGCGCGCCCGGTCAGCAGGCGCCGCTCCTCGACGAAGGCGGGATCGGCGGCGAGCGACCAGGACTCGTCGAGGAGATCGTGGACCTTCTCGTCGACCGCGCCCGCGCCCCGCTTGACGACGAGCGGCGGTCGCTCGGAGATCGTCCGCTCGAGGTGCGTGAGATCCCGCTCGAGCTCGCGGACGTGGCCCAGCGAGTTGTCCTTCTTGACCCGAATGCGGTAGGCGAACGCCTCGGCGCGCAGCGATTTCCCGTCGAAGAAGATCGGATCGCTCGATCGGGTGGCCTGACCTTCGGCCGGGGCGGCTTCGACCGTCACCCACTCGTCGTGCAGGGTCCCGGCGACCACCGTCATCTTGCCGCAGGCGCCCGCCCCGGTGGCGCGCACGACGATGTCGCCGGTCTGCAGATCGGCGCGCCCCACCGCCTCGTAGAGCCCCTTGGGGTTCTTCGCCTCGGCCGCCAGCAGCGTTGCGGTACGAATCGGGCTCGGGTAACGCCACCAGGCGGGCGGCGCTTGCGTGCGGTCCTCCTCGATGTCGGGCACGACGCCGCCGTGCCGCTCCACCTCTTCCCACGAAACCAGCGCCGAGCGTTCCCAGCCCGCGTAGCCCGCCGGCGTCGGCACCGGATCGTCTTGCAGGCAGGTCGCGGGCGCGGGCGCCGCCTCGGCCCGGGACGCCACCGCGCCGGCGAGCAGCGCGGCCAGAGTTACGGCCGAGATCGCCAGACGCACGTCAGACGCCGATGAACAGACGGTGGCCGAAGTTCGGCTCGAGGTCGGTGGCGAAGATCTTCTCGGCGGAGGTCTTGACGTCGTAGTCGACGCGCCGGAATTCGAACAGGCGCTTCTCGGTGTCGAAGAGGACGTAGCTGGCGCGCGGATCGTAGTCGCGTGGCTGTCCGACGGAGCCGACGCTGACGATGTACTTCCAGCCGGGGCGCAGCTCGAAGCGGTCGGACACCACCTCGTGAACGCCGTCGGGCGAGAGCGCGAACGACTTGCAGAGGTGCGAGTGGCCGATCAGGGTCAGCGGCGCCAGGTCGTCCCAGATCGCCAGGCACTGCGCGGCCTGATCCTTGGCGAAGATGTAGTCGAACTCCTCGATGTTGAGTGGCGACCCGTGGCAGTAGTGAATCTCCCCTTCGCGGACCTCGTAGGGCAGGTTCTTGAGCCACTGCATGTTCTCGGGCGTGAGCAGCCGCGAGTGCAGGTCCAGCGCGTGGCGGGCCGCGTGGTAGTAGTACGAGTAGTCCATGCGCCCGGCGACGGCGGCGTCGTGGTTGCCGAGAATGGTGTGCGCGGTGCGGGTGCGGATGAGCGAGCAGCACTCGTTTGGGCTGGCGCCGTAGCCGACGGTGTCGCCGATGCAGACCAGCTCGTCGACACCCTCCGCATCGATGGCCTTGAGGACCACCTCCAGGGCTTCGATGTTCGCGTGCGTGTCTGAGAAAACGCCAATCCGCATCGGACGACCGCGTAGGTTAACATCTATTAGACTTCGGAACCCTGAAAGGGTTCCGCTCCTCCCGCGATGGGCTCGGGCCGGCAAAGCCGTCCCTCCCCCGACGCGGTCTTCGAGCTCAGCCTTCGCCAATCGGGGACGTTCAATACCCTGTCTAATTCGGCTGGATCTGGATGGTCACGCCGCCGAGGGCGGACGACAGCTCGAGCAGAGCGGTGCGTGGGTGGGCGGCGGCGTGACGGCCGACGTAATCGGCGCGCAGCCACTCGCCGTCGCGGCGAACGCCGCGCAGGGGGACTTTGGTGTCGAGCGGCACGGCCGAGCGCGCGCGCAGCTCGAACGGGGCCGACTCGCCCACCGGCACCATCCGCACGTCGCCCGCGTAGCTTCGCAGATCGTAGTGCGCGCCGGGGCGGATCACGCCGATGAGGACGATCTGTCCGGTGGTGGTCACGAGGCGCACGAAACCCGCGCGAATGTCGTCGGCGTGGATGCTGCCGTCGACCACCCGCGCGTCGACGCGGCCACCGGCGAGATCCTTGAGGTCCATGTCCCCCTCGACGCCGTCGAGATCGACGTCGCCCTCGACGGCCGCCAGGCGCTGTCCGCCGCGCAGCTGGTGGGTGACGACGCCGCCGCGCACGTCGGAGACGCCGATGCGTCCGCCGGTGGTTTCGAGCCTGGCACCGGCGCGCAGCCCCGAGGCCGACACGTCGCCCCCGAAGGTCTTGGCCTCGACCGCCACGTCGGGCGGCACCTCCAGCCACAGATCGATCCCGCTGCCGGCGAGCGGCAGCGAACGCTCGCGCCCACCGATCTCGACGCGGGTGTCGATCTGCACCTCGCCGCTTTCGAAGGAGGTGTAGTGGACCCGCAGACGCCCCAGCGCCTCGGCGGTCGAGGCGCGCTTTTCGGCCACCACGTGGATCTCACCGGGACGCGCGGTGCCGCGGATGCCGACCCGCCCGAGCAGGTTGTCGATGCGGACCATCTCGGCGCCGCGGGCGGGGACGATGATCTCGCGGCGATCGACCAGCAGCGCCTCGCCGGTGCCGGCGGGTTGCGCGGCGCCGGGTTGCGCGGCGCCAGGTTGCGCGGCGCCAGGGTGATCGCCGGCCAAGGCCGGCGCGGCG
>Ga0209863_10000449_pt1 | contig 20903 bp, 12 predicted proteins | sample OrgsoiDNA2013046_FD_185796 | JGI IMG/M metagenome (GOLD analysis project Ga0209863, IMG submission 185796) | Permafrost soil microbial communities from the Arctic, to analyse light accelerated degradation of dissolved organic matter (DOM) -... | ecosystem: Environmental > Terrestrial > Soil >...
CGACCGGCTTCCAGCAGCGGCGCGAACGTCGACTCGTAGACCGCCAGCTCGCGGCGGAGGCCGCGGTGCGTGAGATCGCCGGTCGCGATGATCGTGTCGATGCCCGATTCGACCAGCGCCGCGCACAGCCGAACGGCGTTGGCGTCGGTCTCCGCGCCACTGCCGAAATGCAGGTCTGAGATGTGAGCGAGGCGCGCCGGAACGGCGGGTCTGCTTTTGTGCTTCATGCCCCTAGACACTAAGGGCGGTGGGTGACCGCACGGCTTCAAAGGCGTGCCGGCGCTGTAACATTGCCGGCACGACTTCGATTTTCAGCGAGTCGGCCGTGATTCACTTTGATCCGTTCAGGGGATGCTGATGGATTGTACGTTGTCGTTGAGCCCTGAACCACCACAGGCGGTGAAAGTGGCGCCGCAGAAGTTGAGGTTGGCGGTTATGACCAGCTTACAGCCGGTGCAGTTGGGTCCCTGCCAGGCGGTGATCTGGGGCGTACCAGCGGCGAGGATCGCGTAGGAAGCTCCCCCCGCCGCGATCGGCGAGAAGCACCCCGTCCCCGTGAAGGTGTTGAGGACGGTCGCGTTGGCCGCGCAGTCGAGGAGGATCTTCACACTTCCCGGCGCGACCGAGCAGGTGGTGCCCGTGTAGCCTCCGGCGCAAGCGCAGGTGAACGTGTTCACCCCGTCCGTGCACGTTCCCCCGTTCAGGCAGGGGTTCGGCGAGCAGTCGTTGATGTTCGTCGCGCACGTCGCCCCGCTGTAGCCCGCAGCGCACGCGCAGGTGAAGCTGTTCACCCCATCGGTGCAAGTTCCCCCGTTCAGGCAGGGAGCCGGCGCGCACTCGTTGATGTTCGTCGCGCAGGTCGTCCCGCTGTAGCCGGCCGCGCACGCGCAGCTGAAGCTGTTGATGCCATCGGTGCAGGCGCCCCCGTTGAGGCAAGGGTTCGGCGCGCAGTCGTTGATGTTCACGCAGCTCGTGGCGCCCGTGCCACTGTACCCGGCGGGACACGCGCCGCAGCTGCGGCTGCCCGGCATGTTGGTGCAGGTGGTGAGCGCGTCGCATCCGCCGTGATTCGTCGCGCACTCGTCGATGTCCACGCATCCCGCGGCGCCGGTGCCGGTGTAGCCCGCAGGACACGCGCTACAGGTTCGCGAGCCCGGGGTGTTGGTGCAGGTGGTGAGGAGGTCGCAGTTGCCGTTGAGGGTCGCGCACTCGTTGATGTCGGTGCAGGCGGTCGCCCCACCGCCCGTGTAGCCGGCGGGGCAGCTCCCGCAGGAGAACCCACCGGGCGTGTTGGTGCAGGTGGTGAGCGGGTCGCATCCGCCGTGGTTGGTCGCGCACTCGTCGATGTCGATGCAGGCCGTGTCGCCTGTCCCGGAAAACCCGGACGGACAGGTTCCACAGGTGCGCGAGCCGGTGGTGTTGGTGCACGCCACGCGCGCGTCGCAGCCGCCGTTGTTCGTCGCGCACTCGTTGATGTCGACGCAGCCGAGCTGACCGGTGCCCGTGAATCCCGACGGGCAGGCGCCGCAGGTCAGGCTACCCGGCGTGTTCGTGCAGATCGAGTGGGCGTCACAACCCCCGTTGGCGGTCGCGCATTCGTCGATGTCGAGACATCCCGTGGCGCCGGTGCCGGTGTAGCCCGAGGGACAGGCGCTGCAGGTGCGGGAGCCGAGGGTATTCGTGCAGACGGTGAGTGGGTCGCAGTTGCCGCTGTTGGTGGCGCATTCGTTGATGTCCATGCAACCGGAGGACCCGCCGCCCGTGAAGCCCATCGGACAGGCGCCGCAGGTAAACCCGCCGGGCGCGTTGGTGCAGGTCGCGAGGGGATCGCACCCGCCGTTGTTCGTCGCGCACTCGTCGATGTCGACGCAGGCCGTGTCGCCCGTCCCGGTGTACCCGGACGGACAGGTGCCGCAGGTTCGCGAGCCGGTGGTGTTCGTGCAGGTGACGAGCGCGTCGCACCCGCCGTTGTTCGTCATGCACTCGTTGATGTCGATGCAGCCGACCTCGCCCGTTCCCGTGAACCCAGAGGGACAGACGCCGCAGGTCCGTGCGCCGGGCGTGTTCGTGCAGGTGGTGTGCGAATCGCAACCGCCGTTGGCGATCGCGCACTCGTCGACGTCGGCGCATCCGGTGTCACCGGTGCCGGTGTAGCCCGACGGACACGCGCTGCAGGTCCGCGAGCCGGGGGTGTTGGTGCAGGTGGTGAGCGCGTCACACTTGCCGTTGTTGGTCGTGCACTCGTCGATGTCGGTGCAACCGCCGGCACCGCCGCCGGTGTAGCCGGCGGGACAGTTGCCGCAGGTAAACCCGCCCGGGGTGTTCTCGCACGGCGCGAGCGCATCACACCCGCCGTTGTTGGTCGCGCACTCGTTGATGTCGACGCACGCCGTGGCGCCCGTCCCGAAATAGCCGAGCGGACAGCTGCCGCAGGTGTGCGAGCCGACCGTGTTCGTGCAGATCGCGAGCGGATCGCAGCTGCCGTGGCTGGTCGCGCATTCGTCGATGTCGACGCAACCGGCGGCACCCGTTCCGGTGAATCCCGACGGACAGGCGCCGCAGGTTCGCGCACCCACCGTGTTCGTGCAGGTCGTTTGCGAATCGCAACCGCCGTTGGCGGTCGCGCATTCGTCGATGTCGACGCAACCCGCTACGCCCGTGCCCGTATAACCGGTGGGACAGGCGCTGCAGGTTCGCGCGCCGGGGGTGTTGGTGCAGGTCGTGAGGGGATCGCAGCTGCCGTTGCCCGTCGTGCACTCGTTGATGTCGACGCAACCCGATTTTCCGGTGCCCGTGTATCCAGATGGACAGGCGCCGCAGACGATGCCGGACGTCCCGGTCGTACAGGTCGCCAGAGGATCACAGCCACCATTCGCCACCGCGCAGGACGAGCCCGCGACATCGGTGTGCCCGGCGCCGTCCGTCCCCGACGTCCCCGCCGCCCCATCCTTGACCCCCGAGTCTTTGTTCGTCGAACCGGAGTCGACCGGAGGCGGGTTGCTATTGCCGCCGCCGCACGAAGCGAAGACAACGGCGAGGCAGCACAAGGATATACGGGCAGCGCGCATGGGACCTCCGGGGAAAGGGCAAGACGTGGTCGGAAGACCCATCCCCCCCGGGAGTCAACAAGCACACACCGCCAGTCGAACTGCACCATGGGCTTGCGATCCATGGGTGTCAATGGAAGCAGCCCAATAATGGTGCTTCAGCTTGCGCTTTCTCAACCCCCGACGGCGATCACCAGCGGAACGAGCCGGCAGAGCTGGGCGTCGTCACGTTCGTGCCGGCGCACCCGCCGTCGGGATACGGCGCCCCCTCTACTTGATCGGGAAGTATCCCACCTTGGTCACGATCCCCTGCCCTTCCGCCGAAAGCACCCAGTCGGTGAAGGCCGAGATCTCCGCCGATGGTTTGGCGCGCACGTAAAAGAACAGGGGGCGCGACAGCGGGTAGCTTCCGTCTTTGATGGTCTTGTCGGCGGGCGCGATGGCCGGCGTCGCCGCGTCCTTTTTGATCTTGAGGACCTTGATCCCCTTCGCGTAGGCGGCACCGCCGTAGCCGATGCCGAACTTTTCTTTCACGACGGCGTTGACGACCGCCGCGGTCCCCGGCATCGCTTGCGCGCGCGGCGTGTAGTCCGCGTTTTGCAGCACGTGCTCCTTGAAGAACACGTAGGTCCCGGAGCTGTTCTCGCGCGAGTAGGGGATGATCTTGGCGTCCGCGCCCCCCAGCTCCTTCCAGGAGGTCACCTTGCCCGTGAAGATCGCCTTGAGCTGGTCCATGGTCAGCTCGTTGATCGGGTTGGTGTCGTTGACGTAGACCGACAGGCCGTCTTTGGCGACCGTGATCTCGACCGGGGGCGCGCCGGCCTTGTCGGCCAGCTGCTTCTTCTCCGCGTCCTTCATGGCCCGCGACGCTTCGCAGACGTCGGTGGTGCCGTTGATGAGCGCGCTGATCCCGGTCCCGGAGCCGCCGCCCGTGACCTGGATGGTCGTGGCGGTGTGCTTCTTCATGTACTCCTCGGCCCACCGCTGCCCCAGCACCACCATGGTGTCGGAGCCCTTGACCGTCACGGTGCCGGCCAGTGCCGGCGTTGCCGTCTGCAAAGCGCCCGCGATGGTTACCGCCGCGAGCGCGACCTTTACGCCATTTCTGATTCGCATGTGATCTCCCCTTCTCGTTTTCGTTTTCAAAGCGCGACGGCGAGGCGGAGCGTCAGCTCGCTCTCGTACTTGCTCGCGAAGCCCCGCACGAGGGCGGTGTCACCACCGAAGTGATTGATGATGCCGTTGACCGTCGCGCGGAAGCGTTTGGAGTGCCAGTAGTTGACGCCCAGCTCGTACGAATCGACCTTGGTCTTGGTCCCGTTGGTCAGACCCAGGATGCCGCCCAGACCCTGCACGGAGGGGTCCGCGGTCAGGTCCTCGTCGAGATGCTCGACACGGAAAGCCAGCATCAGGCCGTCTTGCACCGGCTTGACGCCGAACTTCTTGTAGCGCGTGAACGGCTCGAGGCCCTGCTGATCGCCGATGATGCGATCGTCGCCCAGCACCCAGGCCCACAGCTCGCCGTACATCGAATACCCCTTGAGCTCGGCCCCACCCACGATGGTGCCCACGCCGGAGGCGGCGATGGTGTCCGCCGAGACCGGGTTGTCCTTCCAGACGAGCTCGCCGCGGAAGCCATACTTGTGATTGATCGGGGCGTTCAGCTCGCCGGCAAAGGCTTTCATGCGGCCCACCTGGCGCAGCTGGATCGTCTCGGCCGTCCCGCCCATGGGCGTGAATCCGAAAGTGCCCGCGTTCCAGAAGGTGAACCCGGCCTGCGTCGTCTGCGAGGTCAGCGGCAGTGTGTTCGAGCGATCGCCGGTCCAGAACGACCCGCCGATCTCGACGTCGTGCAGGGGCCCGTCGCCCATGAACGAGAGCGGCGCCACCCAGGCGCGGCCCATCCAGTCGTACTGGCGGTCGGCGTTCTTGAAGTTCTGTCCGTCGCCGTTGAAGACGCCCAGCGAGTAGTAGAAGTTCTTGTCGTCGTTGAACCCGTGCACCATCGCCCCCATCTCCTTGTTGTCGGCGATGCCGAAGGCGCGAACGGTGATCGACCGCTCCATGAAGTCGAAGTACTTGTCCGAGGTGCGGTTCTCGAGCGTGAAGGGCGCGTCGAACTGGCCGACCTGCAGGATCGCCAGGTTCTTCCAGGGCGCCAGCGCGACGAAATCGTCGGTGGTGGCGAGGTTGGCCGGCGCAACCGGCGCCGCCGCCGCGGGTGGGCCCTGCGCGAAGTCACCCGCCAGCCAGAAGTAGACGAAGTCGCCGATCCAGCCGCCGACCTCCAGGCGGGCCCGCCGGAGCAAGAATGTGTTGTTCGGAATCTTGTCCGTGTACTTGTTCTTGGTGTACCCGAACAAGTAGCTGTCGACCTGGAGGCGCCCGCTCGGGAAGAGGATGAAGCCGTTGTCGGGCGAGCGTAGAAACGCGGTCCCGTCGCTGAAGCCGGCCAGCGGTTCATCGGAAGAGGTGACGGCGGGAACCAGGACGGGCCCCGGCGGCGACACGATCGGCGCGGGCACCATGAGCGGCGCCGCAGGGACCTCTGCGGGAAGCGGCGCGGGCGCTCCGGGCGGCGGCATGGCGACGCTCGGGCTGGCGGTGCTCGGGGTCTGAGGCTTCTGATTGGCGATGTCGGTCGGCGGCAGCGTCGAGGTCTGTGCACGCGCGGCGAACGGCATGCCGACGAGAAGCGCGGTCATCGGTACGGCGGCGGCCAAGCTGCGAAAGCGACAGGTGCGGGGCTGGGTCATCTGGGTTCTCCTTTTGCCGGGCATCGTGCCCGTGGTGGGTGACATGAGCGTGACGAAGCCGAAACTTTTCAGGGAAGTGGGCGAGATCCATGAGATCGCCACCTCGACCCGGGGCTTCGGCCCGTCGGTGTCACGGCGATGTCACATATGCGGCACCTGTTCGTCAACGGCCGGTGCTCTTATCCACAGGTGACCACGCCCGAGGGCGCCATCGCGATGGCCCGCCAGAAAAGCATCAGCGCCAGGATCGTTGTGCCGCCCGTTCGCCCCCCGAAGTTGACGCTCGCGCCGGCCCCGCTCTGGCATCGGGCCGCCGAGTGGTTGCTGCGCTGCCTCGCCGTGTCCGCGGTGGTGGCGATCGTCCTCATCCTGGTGTTCATCGCCAAGGAGGCCGCGCCGATCTTTTACAGCGCGGCGGTGCGCGCCGAGGTGACCCTGTCGAAGATGTGGGTGCCGCAGCTGTGGCCCGGATACGACGAATCGGCGTCGATCTGGCAACCCGTCTCAGAGATCCCGAAGTTCGGCGTCTGGCCGCTCATCCTGGGGACGGTCAAGGTGACGCTGGTGGCGATGGCGGTCTCGGTGCCGCTCGGCGTGGGCGCGGCGGTCTACGTGTCGCAGTACGCCCGCCCGCGGACCCGAGAGATCGTGAAGCCGGTGGTGGAGCTGCTGGCCGGCATTCCGTCGGTGGTGCTGGGCTTCTTCGCGCTCATGATCATGGCCACCTGGTTCCAGCATCTCTTCGGCCTGGAATCGCGCCTCAACGCGCTGGTCTCTGGCGTGGCGCTCTCCTTCGCCGTCATTCCGCTCATCTTCACCTTCGCCGAGGAGGCGCTGCGCGCCGTCCCGCGCAGCTACGTCGAGGCGTCGACGGCGCTGGGCGCCGCGCGCTGGCAGACCATCGCCCAGGTGGTGCTTCCGGCCGCCAGCCCCGGGATCGCGGCCGGCGTCGCGCTCGGCCTCGGGCGCGCGGTCGGTGAGACGATGATCGTGCTGATGGCATCCGGCAACGCCGCGATCATCTCGGCCAGTCTGGTCGACTCGACGCGCACCATCTCGGCCACCATCGCCGCGGAGCTGGCCGAGGTGGTGTTCGGCGGCGCGCACTACACGGTGCTGTTCTTCCTGGGCACCCTGCTGTTCTTGACCACCTTCTGCATCAACACGCTGGGTGATTGGGCGATCCGCCGCATGAAGATCCGCCTCGGGGGATCGACGTGACGGCGGCACCGGGGGCCGTCCGTGATCGCGCCGCGCTCGCGCAGACCACAGCCAGCCGCACCCGTCGCAACTCGGTGGCCGACAGCGTCATGGCCGTCGCCTCGGGGGCGGCGCTGCTGATCGTGCTGAGCATCCTGGCCGTCATTCTGTTCGACGTCATTCGCAACGGCCTTCCCCGGCTGACGATCGGTTTTCTCAGTGAGGCGCCCCGCAACGGAATGACCGAGGGCGGAATCTTTCCGGCCATCATCGGCATGCTCGAGATGGTGATCCTGATGACGCTGGCGGGCGTTCCGGTGGGCGTCGCGACCGCGATCTATTTGCACGAATACGCGTCCCCCGTCTCGCCGGTCACCCGCGCGATCCGGATCGCCGTCGCCAATCTCGCCGGCGTGCCGTCGATCGTTTTCGGCCTCTTCGGCCTGGGTTTCTTCGTGCAGTTCCTGGGCGCCGGTATCGACAAGGTGTTCTTCCACGGCGAAAAGGTGTTCGGACAGCCGGCCCTCATCTGGGCCGCGCTGACCATGGCGGTGCTGACGCTGCCTGTGGTGATCGTCGCGACCGAGGAGGCGCTGCGCGCCGTCCCGCGGGAGCTGCGCGAGGCGTCGCTGGCGCTGGGCGCCACCCGGTTTCAGACGGTGCTTCACGTCGCCGTCCCACAAGCCAGCCCCGGCATCCTGACCGGCACCATCCTGGCGGTGAGCCGCGGGGCCGGCGAGGTGGCGCCAATCTTGTTCACGGGAGCCGCCTACTTTCTGCCCCAGCTCCCCAAGCATCTCTCCTCGCAGTTCATGTCGCCGAGCTACCATGTCTACGTGCTCTCCACGCAATCGCCCGACGTCGACGCGACCCAGCCGATTCTCTACGCGACCGTGCTGGTGCTGCTGCTGCTGACGTTCGCGCTCAACGTCGCCGCGGTGGTGGTTCGTTCGCGCATGCGTCGCCGCTACACCGGAGCTACCGCGTGAGCGCCAACGGAGCCGCCAAGGTCGAGCCTGCGCCCAAGCTCATCGTGCGCGACCTGGCGGTCTTTTACGACGGCAAGAAGGCGGTGGGCCCGGTCTCGCTGGACATCGTGGGCCAGCACGTGACGGCGCTGATCGGCCCCTCGGGCTGCGGCAAGTCGACCTTCCTGCGCTCGCTCAACCGGATGAACGAGCTCATCGCCGGCTGCCGCGTCGAAGGGACGGTGCGCCTCGACGGCGATCCGATCTACGGCCCGGGAATCGATCCGGTGGCGGTCCGCCGGCGCATCGGCATGGTCTTCCAGCGCTCGAACCCGTTCCCCAAATCGATCCAGGAGAACGTCGCCTACGGCCTTAGAATCGGCGGCGTGAAGGACGCCCACGAGATCGCCGGGCGCGTCGAGCTGGCGCTCACGCAGGCGGCGCTGTGGGAAGAGGTCCGCGACCGCCTCAACGACAGCGCTCTCGGCCTGTCGGGCGGCCAGCAGCAGCGGCTCTGTATCGCGCGCGCGCTGGCGGTCGAGCCCGAGGTGCTGCTCATGGACGAGCCGGCCTCCGCGCTCGACCCGATCGCGACGGCGCACATCGAGGAGCTGATCAACGAGCTTTCGGCCAACTACACGGTCGTGATCGTCACACACAACATGCAGCAGGCGGCACGCGTCGCCGATTACACGGCGTTCTTCTATCTCGGGGAGCTGGTGGAGTTCGATCGGACCGACGTCATTTTCACCAAACCCAGCAACTCTCGGACCGAAGACTACATCACGGGCAGATTTGGGTGACACGGATGATAAGAGCAAACACCTCACGCGAGCACACCAACCGCGAATACGAGCAGGAGCTGCGCCGATTGCGCGAACAGCTGCTGCTCATGGGCGCCAAGGTGGAAGAGATAATCCACGGCAGCATCCGGGCGCTCATCGACCGGGACAGCACCCTGGCCGAACAGATGATCGGGGTCGACCGCAAGATCAACCAGCTCGAGATCGCGATCGACGAGCTGTGCATGCAGGTGCTGGCGCGACGCCAGCCGGTGGCCTCGGACCTGCGTTTTCTCACCACCGCGCTCAAGCTGGTCACCGACCTCGAACGGATCGGCGACCTCGGCGTCAACATCTGCGAGCGTGTCCTCGAGCTCAACGGCGAGCCGCCGCTCAAGCCCTACATCGATCTCCCCAACATGACCCGCGAGGTCCAGGAGATGCTGCACGAGGCGCTGGATGCCTTCGTCGCCGCCGACGTCGAGCGCGCGCAGCGGGTGATCGCGCGCGACAAGAACGTCGACGCCTACTACACCCAGATCTTCCGCGAGCTGCTCACCTACATGATGGAAGATCCGCGCAACATCTTCCGGGCCACGCGGCTGCAGTCGATCGCCAAATACCTGGAGCGCATCGGCGACCACGCCACCAACCTGGGCGAGCTGGTGATCTTCATGGTCAAGGGCAAGGACATCCGCCACGCCGGCAAGCTCAGCGACGCCGGGTGAAGACGTTCACAACTTCGGGAACCCTGGGAGGGTTCCCGCACCCTCCCGCGACGGGCTCGGTCGGGCAAAGCCCGACCTCCCCCACGCGATCTCCTGCTACCCTTGATTCGTAGGCCGTGCAGCTCGGGGAAGAAGAGAAGCGGGCGCTCAGGGAGGACGGATACCTGATCGTTCCGGGCCTTGTGCCGCGCGCCCGGGTGGACGCGGCGCTGCTGGCCATCAATGCCTCGCTGGGCGAGGAAGGGATCGCCAAGGACCGGATCTGGACCTTGCGCGCGCAGACGTTCTGCCCGGAGCTGGTGGGGGCGCCGCCGATCCTGGATCTCTACGCGCAGACCGCGCTGCCCGCGCTGGCGGCGGCCGCGCTCGGCGCCGGCAACGTCCCGGCGCCCACCACCGGCCAGATCGCGCTGCGCTTCCCCCAGACTATCGCCGAGCCGCGCGATCCCTACCCGCACATCGACGGCATGCCCGGGCCGCTCAACGGTGTCGAGCCTCAGACGCTCTACACCTTCACGGCGCTGGCGGCGGTGTTCCTGAGCGACATCCCCACGACGTTTCGCGGGAATTTCACGGTCTGGCCCGGAACCCACCGGGTGCTCGAGGCGCACTTCCGCGCCCACGGCACCGCCGAGCTCCTGCACGGTTTTCCCAAGGTGCCGATGCCGCCGCCGCGGCAGCTGATGGTTCAGGCGGGCGACGTCCTGCTCGCCCACCACACGCTCGCGCACGGCGCCGCGCCCAACGTCGGGCCGCACGTGCGCTACGCGGTCTTCTTCCGGCTCGCCCACCGGACCCACGACCCGCGCTCGACCACCTCGCTCACCGACATCTGGGAGAACTGGGAAGGTCTCCGACGGCAGCCTTGATTGGCGATGTCGTCGCCCGCAAGACCGCCCGCGACGGTCGCCTTTCGCTACGGCCTGGCCTCGTGGTAGCTCTTGCCGCCGATGCGCAAGCGCCTGATTCGCCTCGCCGCCTGGACCGTGACCGCCGGTCTGCTGGTGCTGCTGTTCCGGCGCATCTCCGTCGGCGAGGTCGTCGCGGCGGCTCGGGGCGCTGCCGGGTGGACGATTCCGGTCGCCCTCCTCGGCGCGGTGGCGATCTACCTCGCTGACTCGTTCGCCATCTGGAAGACCTTCGGTTGGTTCCTGGCACACCTGTCGTTCGTGGATGTCCTGCTCGTGCGCGGGGCGACCTACCTGCTGGCCGCCATCAACTACAACGTGGGCCAGGGCGCCATCGTGTACTTCGTCCACCGGGTGGCGGCGGTGCCCGTCATCCGCGGCGCGGCGACCATCCTCTTCATCATGGGGATCAACGTGCTGGCCTTGCTGCTTCTGGCCACCGTCGGCCTCGCGGCGGCGCCCGCCGTTCCGCACGCGGTCGCCGTCATCGTGGTCGTCGCGTACGCCGGGCTCGCCGTCTACGTCGTCGCTCTGGCCGCCAAGCCGCGCTGGTTGGCGTCGCGCCCGCTCTTCGAGGTCTTGCTCGGCGCCGGCCTGCCCGGACATGCGCGGGCCGTGGCGGTGCGGCTGCCCCACATCGCCGCGCTGTTCGCCTTCCAGATTTGCATGCTGCGCGCGTTCGGCGTGGCGGTGCCGGTCGTCGAGGCGGTGGCCGCGCTGCCGGTGGTCTTTTTCATCGCCGTGCTTCCGATCTCGGTGCAGGGGCTCGGCACCACCCAGGCGGCCATGATCTTTTTCTTCGCGCGCTACGGCCCGGGCGATCGGGCGGCGCAACAGGCGGCGGTCCTGACCGCCAGCCTGGTCGGTCAGGCGCTGGTGCTGTCGTTCCAGGCGGTGCTCGGGATCGCCTGCCTCAAGAGCCGCGTCGGCCGCGCGCTGGAGGCCTCCGTCGCGACGCCGCCACCGGCGACCTGACCGTTCCTCCCAGGGTTCCCATTTTGTTAATCCACGCCGAGGCGCTTGCTGACCGCGGCGAGCTCGTCGCCGACGGCAAAGTTGATCATCTCGACGACGGTGGCGGTGGCCCGCGCCGCGGCGAGCAATTCATCGGACGACTGCATGACGGCCGCGGCCAGCTGCCGATCCGCGCGCGCGAGGTGCTCGAAGATGCCCAGCACATCCCCCGATGCGACCAGCGCGGCCCGATAGCCGGTGTGGGTGATCCCGGCGCGCCATCTCTCGCCGTCGAAGACCCCGCTGTCGCGAAACGAAAGCGCCGCCTGCTCGAAGGCGCGCCGCTGCCGCCGCGGGAGCATGCGCGTGATCTTCTGCGCGACGTCGTTGAGCTGCTCCTCGGGCAAGATTCCCCGCCCGTATTCGGGGAACATGGTCCGCACGCCGGCCGCGACCAACAGACCCAGATCCTTGGCGGGAATGCGCCCCACCCCGTGCGTACCGGCACGCAGATGTCCGAGTTGGCGCCCGAGCTGCAGGTAGGCCTCCTGCCTCGGCAGCGACGCAAACGTCGCGGGGAGCAGCAAGGCCGGCGGGGGACCAGCTTCGATCTCGACCTGCGTCGCGATGGCCCGCGCCGAATAGACGTCGAAAGGCTCTTCCACCCCGAGCAGCAGGGCTACCCGGCTGACGACGGCGCGCAGCGGATCCTCCGATCGGGCGGTGAGGCGATCCTGTCTGGTGACCCCCCAATCCTCCAGCGCGAGACCATAGAGACGCGGCAGCACCTCGGACATCGCCGCCAGGATCGCCGTCGCCGGATGGCGCACGGCCGGGTGGCGGACGATCGATTCGAAGTCGGCCCCGGAGATGGTCCCGATCGCCTCCGGTGTCCAGCGCAGACGTGCGTCGCGAATCGCGCGGGCGTCGGCGGCGTCGGTGAGTCCCAGCGCGACCAGCGCGGCCGCGACCCGGGCGGCGCGACGCGGCTGGGCGGCCCGCACGCACAGGCGCCGCAACGCCCGCAGCGAATCGACCCGGAGCGGCGCCAGCCGCAAGAGCGCGAGATGCTCGGCGATCGCCTCGGGCAGACGATCGGCCGCTTCCAGCACCCGCCCGAGCTCGACGCGCGCGCCGAAGTCGTCGGGCGCCGCAGTGACGATCGTGTGCAGCTCGTCGACGGCCCGCGCGGCCGAGCCGAGCGGCCCGCTCCACAGGGCGGCCAGGCGCATGCGCCTGTCGCGGGCCGCCGGCGCAACTTCCAGGTACCGACCCAGCGCCGCCGCCAGGCGCGACGGCTCTTCGAGGCGGGTGAGCAGGACATCCAGGCGATCCATCCCGTGGTCGTGGTGCGGATCGAGCGCCAGCGCCTGCTCGAACGCGTCGGCCGCCCCCTCCGGATCCTCGGCTGGACCTGCCAGCAGCTCGCCGAGGGTGATGAGATGACCGACGCGCGCCTCGGGCTCCGCTTCGACCGCCGCCAGCCGCCGCAGCGCGATCGCCGCGCCGAAATAGTCGCGCTGGCGGGTGAGTCCCCGCGCCATGCCCGCCAGCGCCGCCAGCCCGTCCGGTGCCGCGAGCAGCGCGTTCCGGTAGGCCTCGACCGCTTGCTCACCGTCGGCGAGTGCCCGTTCGGCGACGTCGCCGATCCGCGCCCAGGCCGCGCTCACCGTCTTGGGATCCGACGACGCCGCGATGGCCAGCCGGTAGGTCGCGATCGCCTCGGCCGAGCGCCCGAGGTCCGTCTCCACCTCCGCCAGGCGTAGCAACACCGTGACCGAGGTAGGATCGAGCTTGACCGCTTCGGCCAGCACCGCGGCCGCTTCGACCGGGTCGCGCGCGTGGACCAGCTCCGCCAGCGCGAGCAGACGATCGCGGCGCTTGGGCAAGGTCCCGGCGGCCGCGCGGCGCCGCATGACCTGCGCCAGCCGATCGTCTTCGTTGCGCGCGCGAAGGATCACCTGCAAGACCTCGAAGTCGGTCTCGGCCTCGGGCTCGATGGCCAGCACTTCTTCCAGGCACCGGCCGGCCATCGCGTCGTCGCGCACCTGGTTGGCGTAGAGGCGCGCCGCCTGGCGGAACGCGTCCGCCGCCCGCACCGGGCCCTTGGTGAGCCGCGCCTCGCGCGCGAAGAGCTCGGCGGCCGCGCGCACGTCACCGGTCGCCTCGCGCAGCCGCGCCAGCGCGCGCAAGGCTGGCAGGAAGGTCGGATCGGCTTCGATCGCGCGCGCGAAATCCGCGTCGGCGCCCCCCAGATCCCCGGCCGCCAGGTGCGCGCCCCCGAGGTCCCACAGCAGCACGGCCCGCGAGACACCGTCGACCGCGATCTCGGCGAGACGGCGGCGGGCCAGGATCGTCCGCGTCGAGTCTCCCGCCCGCGCCGCCAGGCGACCAAAGATGGAGAGCCCCTCTTCCGTCGGGCGCGCCTCGACCACCCGGTTCCACAGCGACAGCGTCTCCGGCTGTGGCTCCCCCCCGCCGGCGCGATCGCGCGCGCGCGCCGCCGCCTGCCACAGAGCCGCGCGGGTATCCGCGTCGTCGCTGGCCTCGGCCAGCCGCTCCAGCGCCGGGGCCGCGTCTCGATCGCGACCGAGACGGAACGCCAGGGCCACCCCGGCGTCCAGCACGGCACCGTCGCCGGGCGCGGCGTCGAGCGCGCCGTGAAGGACGCGCGCGGCCGCCTCCCGATCAATGAGTCGCCAGGCGAGATCGAGGCGCAGGCCGAGATCGGCAAGCCCGGACCGCGCGCCGTTGCCCTCGGAGAGGCGCTTGAGCTGCAACGTGGCCAGCTCGCCGCCCCGACCGACCAGCCGCCACAGGCGTTCTTCGGCGACGGAGGCGCGCGCCCGCCCGCCATTGGCGACGGCGCGCTCGATGGCCGCCAGGGCCTCGCGGCGCCGCCCGAGCTGCCACTCGAGAATCTCCGCCTGCGCGCGATAGGCGGCCGACTTGTCGGCGGGATCCGACAGCGTCTGTCCCAGGCTGCCCAGCGCGCCCGCCAGCTCCTCGCCGCGGCCGAGCCGCTCCAGCAGCCGAGCATGATCGGCGATCGCCGCGACGTTGGCGGGGTCGAAGGTGAGCGCGCGCGCGGCAGCGCCCAGCGCGTCTTCCACCCGCCCGAGCCGCAAGGCGTACAGGCGCGCCGCCTCGACCTCGAGGGCGCTGGCGCTGGCGGGGTTGGCTTCGCCGGCGGCCTGCTTGGACAGGACCGCGGCCAGCGCATCGAACCGACCACGCCGATGGTGCGCGCGACCCAATCCGGCCAGCGCGGGACGGGAGCCGGGTCGCAACGCCAGCGCCGCCTCGTAGGCGCGGATCGCCTCGTCGTCGTCGGCGGCGCGCTCTTCGTAGATCGTCGCCGCGCGGTAGCACCACGCGAACTTGGTTCCCGCGTCGAGGCCGGCGATCTCGGTCCCGAGGCGGAGCGCCGCCTGCGCCGCGACCAGCCCGTCGCCCACCTTTTCGGCGGCGCGCAGCAGGGCCCCGAGCGCGGCGCTCCTGCGAACACCGAGCTCCACCCATTCGCCGTAGAGGGCCAGCGCCTTGCCCGGATCGTTCAGCCGATCCTCGTAGAGCGCGCCCAGCCGCTCGAGCCGGACCGACTTCGCGCCCGCTTCGCCGGTTGCGCGGCCGCCGTCGGCGAGCGCGTCGGGTGCCGCCGTCAGGTCGACGACCTTCACCATCTCGTCCCACCGATCGAGGGCGGGGAACAGCCGCTCGAGCAGGTGGGCCGCCGGCGCATACCCCGGCACCGCCTCCAGCGCGCGGCGGGCCAGCGCCGCGGCGCGCGGAAGATCGTGCGCGGCGGTTTCGGCCAGCTCGGCCCCGCGCATCGCGAGGGCGGCCCGCTCGTCGGCGTCGGAGCTGCGATCGACGGCGCCCTCGGCGAGCGTCACCTGCGCCGCCGCGTCGCCGGTGCGCGACGCGATCCGTTCGAGGGCCGCCAGCGCGACCGGATCGCCGGGCCGCGCCTCCAGCAACCGCCGGTAGCGCCCGGCGGCCGCCTCGTCGTCGCCTTCATGCTGCTCGGCCAGGTGCGCACCCAGGCCGACCAGCGTCGCCGCCCAGTCGCGATCGCGCGACAGGTCCGCCTGGTGATCGAGCGCCAGCCGCGCCTTCGCCCAGTGGCCGGCCGCGAGCGCGCTCGACACCGTCGCGAAGAGCAACGCCGGATCATCGGGATCGGCGACCCGCGCCTCGTCGATGAGCGTGTTGGCCCGGGCCGCGGCGCCCAACCGCTGGCGCGCCAGCGCGGCGCCCAGCGACAGCCAGGAGGCCCGCTCCGGTCCCACGGCCGCCTCGGCTTCCAGCGCCACCGCCCTCGCCAGCTCGGCGTCCTTGCCGAGCGCCGCCGCGACCCGGGCGGTCCCCGCGCGCGCGAGCGCCGCGGCGCCCAGCCCGGCGTCCTCGTCGAGCGCCCGCAGCCAGAGCCCCAGCGCGTCGGCGGCGCGCACCGGATCGGCTTCGGCGAGCAACGCCAGACGACAGAGAAGGCGCCCGCGCTCGCCGCCGGAACGCGCCGCCGCGAACCGGCGCTCGAGCACCGACTGGAGGAGCGCCTGATCGGCGGCGTCACCCCCTTGCCCTTGCCCTTGTCCCTGCGTGGTGGCACGAAGCGCGCTCTCCTCGAGCGCCAGCAGCGCCACAGCTTGGCCAGGCTGGAGCGCGAGCGCCTCTTCCAGAACGACGCGCGCGCGCCCCGGCGCGTTCAACCGATGCTCGAGCAGATACGCCTTCTCGACGGCGAGGTCCGCCCGCGCGGCCGCGTCCCCGGCCGCGCGCCGCTCGACGTCCAGCAGATCGATCGCCGCCCAGTAGCTGGCGGCCTCGATCGCGTGCAACCGCAGCGAGCGGAGCACCGGCTTGAACGTCGCCTCGGCGGGCTGGTCGAGCGCCAGCTGCAGATGTTCGACGGCGGCCCCGACGTCGCCCACCCCATCTTCGAATAGACGGGCGGCGGCGTAGCGGAGCGCCCCGGCGGCCACCCCTTCCCGCGCGTCGGCCTCTTCGATCATCGCGAGGGCTTCCGCCTCCCATTGCGCGGGCGAGCGGTGAAGACCCCGCCGCGCGTCGTCGGGGCTCATCCCCACCGTGGCGTTCGGTTGCGTCACCTCGTCGGGCCGCGGATGCGGAACAGGCGTCGGCGTGGGTGTCAGGGTCGACATGGCTCGGTCGAGGCCGCCACTTTACTTCGGAAACCGGGCGTCTGGCGGGGTATGATGGGTCCCCTTCGGGCGTCACGCGGGCAATGGCCAAAATTATCGTTAGCGGCAACGATCAGCGACGCGAGTATGAGCTCGGCGCTGTCAACACGATCGGACGCCACCCCGACAACACGCTGCAGATCCTGGATCGCATCGTCTCCAAGGAACACGCGCAGGTGCTGCGCCAGCCGGATGGGCGCTATCTGTTCCGGGATCTCGGCAGCTTGAACGGCTCCTTCCTGCACGGCGAGCGGGTCAGCGAGCACATCCTGCTCGAGGGCGACGAGATCATGCTGGGCGCCACCTCGTTGGTGTTCCAGGAGAAGTCGGCGCAGGACTCGCTCCTGCAAAAGGTGACCATCGCGCCGGCCGCCGCCGAGGCGGCCCTCATCCGCCAGAAGATCCAGGCGCCCCTGGCGACGGCGCGCGAGTTCCTGCCCGAGGCGGAGATCTTCGACGTCGAGGCGTTGCGGCGAGACTACGAAAAGCTGCGGCTCGGGCACGAGCTCGGGCGATCGATCGGCCTCGAGGTGAATCTCGAGCTGCTGCTCGAGCAGATCATCATGAAGGCGTTCGAGCTGATCCCGGCCGATCGGGGCGTCATCTTGTTGATGGAGGACGGCGTGCCGCTGCCCAAGATCGCCAAGACCCGCGACGGAAAAAACGAACAGATCGTCTTGTCGAAGTCGATCCTCAACGAGGTGGTCACCAACAAGGCGTCGGTGCTGTCGTCCGACGCCACCATGGACAGCCGCTTTTCGGCCGCGCACTCGGTCATCATGCAGGGGATCCGCTCCACGATGACGGTCCCGCTCCTGCACCAGGACGAGCTGCTGGGCATCATGCACCTCGACTCGATGATCGCGACCAACGCGTTTACCGAGAAGGATCTGCAGATCTTCGGCGGCGCCGCCAGCCAGGCCGCGGTCGCGATCCACAATTCGCAACTGGTCCGCAAGATCGAGCACGAGGCCAAGACGCGCGCCCAGTTCCAGCGCCTGCTCTCGCCGAACCTGGTCGATCAGGTGGTGCAGGGCAAGCTGCAGCTCGAAAAAGGCGGGGTGCTGTCGGAGGTGACGCTGCTCTTCTCCGATATCCGGGGCTTCACCTCGATGAGCGAATCGCGCGAGCCGGAAGAGATCGTCCGCATGCTCAACGAATACTTCGAGCTGATGGTGGACGTGATCTTCAAGTACGAGGGGACGCTGGACAAGTTCGTCGGCGACGAGGTGATCGCCCTCTTCGGCGCGCCGGTGCCCATGCAGAACGCGGAGCTCAAGGCCGCGCAGTGCGCGCTGGACATGATGCGGGTCCTCTCCGAGTGGAACCGCACGCGCGCCGCCGAAGGTCAAAACGAAATCAAGATCGGCATCGGCATCAACACCGGCATCGTGGTCACGGGCGCCATCGGCAGCTCGCGCGCGCTGCAGTACACGGCCATCGGCGATGCGGTGAACACGGCGTCGCGCTTGTGCAGCGTGGCGCAGGCCGGCCAGATCATCCTCTCGGAGGCGACCTACCGCAAAGTGATGGACGAGGTAGCGGCGGTGCCGTTGCCGCCGGTGCGGGTGAAGGGGAAGGCCGAAGAGCTGCGCGTCTACAACGCCGTCGGCCTGCGCCACAAGAGCTTCCCCGGCGAAACGACCCGACCGGGGTGACGGTCGAAGCGATCGTCGCCGAAGCCCTCTGATTCACCCCGCGTCGTCGAGGACGCGCGCGACCGCGGCGTTCACCCCGCTTCGTCGAGGGCGCGCGCGACGTCATCCGCGAGCGCCCGACGACGCTCCGCCAGGCGACGCGCGGTCTGGCCGTGAAATGCGCGCAGCCTGAGCTCGCGCCAGGCAAGGGCGGCCTCGCGAAAGAGCTCCTCGAACCGCAGCGCCACGTAGCCGCAGACGACACCGGCCACGAACACGGGCGCCGCCCACAGCGGCCGCCAGAAGCAGGCCGCGGCGATCGCCTCCACGACCCACCCGACGAAGAGAAAGACCGATCCGGCGATCAGCTTCACGGTGCCGAGGATGTCCTCGTCGTGCGTGAAGCGCGTCGCGACCTGGCCCGCGAGCCGATACGGAATCCACCCCAGAACGGCGCCCACCGCCGCGAGCGGCGCCGCGACGATCAGCTTGGCGATCGCGCCTCCCACCGCCCGCAGCGTCGGCATTCCGACCTCGAGCGCCCACGGATCGCGAACGCCGAGTCGCCGCAACGATCGCGCGTAGGCCCGCGCCTCGGCGGCGATCGCCTCGACCCGTGCGGGATCGCGCGCGCGCAAACGACCGTAGGCAGCCACCATCTCGAGCGCGCGGCGGTGCTTGGCCGCCAGCGCGTCGGCCGACTCGGCCTCGGCCGGCGCGTTGGTCCAGGCCGCCACGCGCGCGATCCCTTCCAGCAGCTCGCGCGTCTCCGCCTGCAGCACGACGGCGTCGAGGCGCTGGTCAATCCGATCGGTGAGCGCGGCGACGGCGGCGTGCTCGTCGCGGCGGTAGTCCGACAAGAGGGGCGCCACCACGATCGGCTCACCGACGACCAGCAGCACCGACGACCGGAAGCGCGCCTTGCGCTCGTAGTAGAACCCGACCGGCACCAAGGTGACGCCCAGTTGCCCGTCGTGCTCCGCCTCGGCCGAGAGCGCGATGCGCGCCGCACCGGTCTTGAGCGGGCGAAGCTGCGGATCGGAGTGCGAGACGCCCTCCGGAAACAGCGCCAGCGCGCCCCCGGCGGTCAGCTCGGCGCGGCAGCGGGCGAAGCTCGCGTCGTTGCGGGAGGCGTCGCCGCCGCGCGCGCCCGATTCGTGCGCGCGGTAAACCGGGATGCACCCGAAGGCGTCCATCGCCAGGCGGTTCACCGGATTGCTGAAGAGGGTGCTCTTGGCCAGGAAGCGCGCCGGACGGCCGAGGACCACCCGAAGCACCATCGGGTCGAGCAATCCGTTGGGATGGTTGAGAACGAAGACCAGAGGCTTGCCGACCGGAATCCGCGCGCGCCCCTCGACCGCGCGCGCCGGATAGTAGAGACGCACCAGCGCCCCGACCAAGCGGCGAACCAGAGCCCCCAGAAGCCGACGCACGCCCGGATGATACGCCCACCTCGGTCGGCGCGCGGCCGTGGGTCGAGACGCGTCGTCAGTGACCGGCGTTCAAGAGCACGCCGACGCCGTCGTCGTTCGTGACGGTCAGGTCGAGTTTGGAATCGCCGTTCAAGTCCGCGATTGCCAAACCAGAGACGGGGCTTGATCCGACGGTCATGTAGAAGGGGGCGGCGAAGTTGCCGCTTCCACCGTTGAGCAAGACGGCGAGGGAACCACAAGACGTGTACCCTGGAGTCACCAAGTCAGGCTTGCCGTCGCCGTTCAGATCTCCGATGAGGACGACGGTACCGTTCGAAGCGATCGCATAGTCGACGGCCGCCGCAAACATCCCGCTTCCGACATTGAACAGAACGCTCGCCCCGCCGATGTTTCCGTTTCCAACGACCAGGTCGGGCTTGCCATCGCCGTTCAGGTCTCCGATCGCCACGGAGCTCGGAATCGTACCGGCCCCGTAATTGACCACCGCGGCAAAGGTTCCGTTTCCGTTGTTGAGAAGGACGCCTACGCCCCCTCCGTTCGTCACGACCAAGTCGGGCTTACCGTCGCCATTCAGGTCTCCGATTGCCTCATAGAAGGGGTTGGCTCCCGCGGGGTAGCTGGCGGCGACGAAAATGCCGCTTCCCATATTCGAGAGGACGGCGACGTCTCCGTCGCCCTGGTTTGTGACAGCGAGATCCGCCTTGCCGTCGCCGTTCAGGTCCCCGATCACCACCCAACCAGGCAGCGTTCCTGTGGAGAAGCTGACGGGGCTGAGGAAGGTGCCGTTGCCGCTGTTGAACAGCACGCTCAAATCCCGGGAGTTCGAAACGGCGAGGTCAGGTTTACCGTCGCCGTTGAGATCCCCCGCGGCAATGGAAATCGGCGTATTGCCCGCGAGGTAATTCTGAGGGCCCGCAAAGCTCCCATTTGTGTTGCTCAAGAGCACGCTCACGCTACCAGCGCCGCGGTCTGGTGGCGGGGCACCACCCGCGCCACTATTAGAGCCGTTCGTGCCGGCCGCGCTGCTTTGGTCCGTCTCGAAGCGGTTGACGACGGCGATGTCGGGCTTGCCGTCGCCGTTGAAATCGCCGAGCGCGACACGAACGGGGACGCGGCGACTGGAGTATTCAACGGCCGTGGGAAACATGGCGCCCACGGCTGGCGGTGCGCCGAGGCCGATAGGACAAGCGCTTCCCCCGCCGATGTTTCCCGTGCCCGCGCTGTTCCCGGTGCCCGCGCTGTTCCCGATCCCGCCGATGTTCCCCGTGCCCGCGCTGTTCCCGCTA
>Ga0209863_10000450_pt1 | contig 20875 bp, 17 predicted proteins | sample OrgsoiDNA2013046_FD_185796 | JGI IMG/M metagenome (GOLD analysis project Ga0209863, IMG submission 185796) | Permafrost soil microbial communities from the Arctic, to analyse light accelerated degradation of dissolved organic matter (DOM) -... | ecosystem: Environmental > Terrestrial > Soil >...
TCGGCCTCGCCCTTATCGCCAAATGCGAGTCGCTCCGCTCCAAACCGCTGAAGAGTTTTTCATCTGGTTGTTTTAACTAGGCTCCTGTTGCGGCGGGCTTGGCGCGTGGTCGGCCTCGCCCTTATCGCCAAATGCGAGTCGCTCCGCTCCAAACCGCTCCCCCGCCATTCATCGCGTCCAATCCCACTCATCCCAATTTGGCGTGGGTTTCAGCATTAAGACTTCAGCGAGACTCGGGTGAAACAGCCGCCCTCGGCTGTTCGGTTTTCCTCCGTGTTCCTTCGTGTCCTTTGTGGTAAAACGGGTTTGCTCTTCCGATCCCGGCGATGTCGCGCGATCACGTCGATGTCGGCGATACCCACTCCCTCCCCGGTTCATCCCATCCGATCCCATTCATCCCAATTTGGCGTGGGTTTCGGAGCTGGCCCCTGACTTGAGACAGTAGGTCTATCAGAAATATGCAGCGGCTTTGCTGCCGCATTTTCGATCACCCGATCAGTAGATCATCCGATTACCCGATTCTGTCTTTTCTCCGTGTCTCCGTGGTGAAGATTTTGCTCTTCCGATCCCGACGATTCCACTATGCCTGACATTGATCACCAAAGCCACTAAACTTTAGTTTATTCGTACGCCGTGCCCAAATTACCGCCCGCGGTGTTTCTTGGTATCCTGTAATCACGATGCCTAAATGCCTGAAATGCGGTGATGAGCTTCCCCTGAACGAAGATGGAGGAGCACCCGTACTTTGTGATCGTTGCGCCGGACATGCCACCAGCCGCGCCCGTGTCGCTATGCGCACCGGTGCGATGGCTGACTATCCCGTCACTACAGGCCTCACGGCCATCAATCTCGCGGTTTTTGTGGGCATGGTTCTCACCGGCGCCGGATTAATGAATTTCCGAGGCCAGGCCCTGATTGCCTGGGGAGCAAATGTCGGGCCGTACACCGTAGGCGGCGAGTACTGGCGACTGGTTACCGCTGGATTTGTTCACGGCGGCCTCATGCATCTCGCGTTCAACATGTGGTGTCTGTGGAGCCTAGGCCAGCTCTCAGAACGCCTTTTCGGCCGCTGGCAGACCTTCGCGATCTACATGCTTGCCGGCGTTGGTGGTGCTTTACTCAGCATCGCCCATAATCCACAGACTTTTGAAGTCGGCGCGTCCGGCGCGATTTTTGGCATAGCCGGTGCATTATTGGCAGGCGTGAAGTTCGGCAACCTTGCTATTTCAGCAGGAGAGAAAAAAGCCCTGGCCAGTAGCATGGTCTTTTTTGTCGCCGTCAACTTTGCTCTCGGCTTCGGTCTCACATCCTTTGGAGGCAACATCGATAACATGTGCCACCTGGGGGGCTTCATCACCGGCCTGCTGATGGGCCTGCCCATGGGCGCGTTCGCCGGTCGTCACCATCTCTACCAGTTGGCCACGGTTTTAGTCACAGCTCTTGTACTCTCAGCGGCTGGCGGGGAATTGGTGCAGAAAGGAGGCGAACAGGGACTCGAAGCGCGGGTAGGGCTCGCTTTGCGAGCGAAGGATTATTCCAAGGCTATTTCACTGCTTGAGACCTATATCTCGTCCCACCCCAATGACGCTTCGGCCTATTCCCTTCTGGGTGAAATTTACGAACAACTCCAGATGAGACAAAAGGCGATGGACGCTTTTCAACGCGGTCTTCAGATCAATCCTGACGATCCCACATTGAAGGAAGATATCCAGAGACTTCAGACTGCTGACGCGCCATCAAAATAAAAGAGGCTGAACGCCTCGATGAAAAGCCGCCCGTTACGACTTCAGATACTCCACTACTGACGGCAAGCCTTCCACGCGGCCTGCCATGATCTCGCCAAATTCCTGCAACATTTCCGCGTGCAGCACACCATTCGTCGCCAGCACCTGACGGCTATCGATCGTAAACGGCCCGCCGCTGAAGTCCGTCACCGTGCCACCGGCTTCCTTCACCAGTAGAACGCCTGCCGCCGTGTCCCACGAATTCAGGTTGAACTCCCAGAATCCGTCATAGCGTCCGCAGGCCACATAGCAGAGGTCCAGCGCGGCTGATCCCGCGCGGCGCACGCCATGCGAACGCAGCGTTATCTGGTGATAAAAGTTGATATTCGGATTTTTATGGCGCTTATGACTGGGAAAGCCCGTTGCCACCAGACTTTCTTTCAATCGCGGCGTCTTCGAAACGTGGATCGCCCGTCCATTTATCTGGGCGCCGCTTCCCTTCGCCGCGGCAAACATCTCATCGCGCGTGGGGTCGTACACCACTCCGGCCAGCAGTTCGCCTTTAAACTCCAGCCCCATTGAAACGCAGAAGACGGGATAGCCATGCGCAAAGTTGGTGGTCCCGTCCAGCGGATCCACATACCAGCGATAGTCGCTGCCGGTCTCGGTGCGGCTGCCTTCTTCACCAATCAGATCATGGTGCGGCCACTGCCGGCGTATGCTCTCTACAATCAGCTTTTCAGAACTGCGGTCGGCCGCCGTGACCAGGTCGGCTTCACCTTTATATTCAATCGCGACCTTGCCGAAATACGATATGAGCACAGCTCCGGCTTCACGCGCCAGGGCCTGCATGGGTGTTAGAAAATCAGGATGGTTCATTACCGGGAACGGCGCCCGGTATCTTCAGCAATGTACATAATCTCGTGCTTGAAGATGAACAGGTTGGGCGAGCCCTCGCGGGTAAGACGGATCATGGCCACGTCGTAATATTCAACCCATCCGCGGAAGGTTTCACCGGAGCACAACTTCACAATCACCGGGGCCTGTTTCTCTCCCAGGCTTTTGAGATAAGCCGGCTCCATACCGGTTTCGTCGGGTGGAGGGGTTTTAGTGGGCTTTTTACCGGAAAAAGCAGGCGCGCTGGCTCGGAAAGGCATGAGCACATTTTAGCCTTAAAAGCTTTTTTGCGCTTGGGAATTTAACCTTGTTACGAAAGGGCAACAAAGCCTGTTTTAATCCCGAGCCTTGCGAGGGATCGCTATCGTCGCATAACACTGAACGGGAGAGAGTAGGGTTCCCTCGCTCCGCTCGGAATCACAATGTCCGAGGAGTGATTGGACGGCATCTCTAAAGGCAAACACGAGACCGCTCGATATATTCTTGACTCAGCTTCTCGTCTTGTCCGAACAGAAGCACAAGCTGGATATCATAGCCGCAAGGGAATGCCCAAGCCTCCGTATGCTGTCGGGCTGCAAGGACACGGTTGCCTAGAGCAGCAATGATCCTATAACCTTTTCCATCATCAAAAACGATTCCCTGCGCGGTCTCGGTGTTGTCACTGAACTCTATTCCTTTGGAACGAAGAACGGCACGAGTAGCCTCAACGCCGATGCCAACAGGTAAGGCCTGGCGCAACTCCTTCTCCTGCCTCGTCAGCTGAGCCATCGCCTGCGGCCACATGGGATTAAACCTGGAGGTGCATGCAAGACCTGCAAGAATAAACACAGGGAGCAGGAGCCTGATTGTGGCGACGCGCAAGTTCTCTATTGAAAGACCGCGTCCAAAAACAGAGAGCCCAGCATAAGCGATCACCGTGTAGATAAGGATATTAGCCGCAAGGACCAATAGTGTCGGACTAAATTCCTTGGGCTTCGCTATGACCTCGGCTATAACGCCCCCCGGGAGCAGGAAAACGCCCATGAGAACATACGGAAATGCTGCCGATGATGTGCTGGCCAACACTGGGAAAAGACAACTGAATCCTGTCCCGCACAAGAACGAAAAGGCGACTCTGGATTTCTTCATTTGATCAATGAGTCTTATCAGTGTTCATCCGTGCTCTTATCCGTGTTCATCAGCGGTAAGGTTTGGCGGTTCACCTCGCCGGCGCCGTGTAATATCCCGCGCGATGTCTTACTTGATACGCCTTGCCATCACCATCTTTCTTCGTGACTTCCACCTTGATCTTGCGGAATGGCGAATCAGCCACTTGACGGTTCGGATAGTAGGCAATCAGATACTGCGTGCGCAATTCTTCACTGATCTGTCGAAACGCCGCGTCCAGTTCATTGATGCCTTCCGCATAGTAATACTTTCCGCCGGTATCTTTGGAGATCTGGATCAGCGCGTGCTCGCCGCCAAGGTTGCGTCCCGCATCCGCCTCAACCGGTACCACGATAATGCTGTACACAATGGCCTCAGATTGTTGCGTGCGGCGCAGCGCGGCGTTGTAGTCGGCCTTGCTGGTGGTATCGCCGCCATCGGTAATCAGTACCAGCACTTTGCGGCCTTCACGGTCCATCAGCGCTTCAGAACCCAGAAAGATGGCGTCATAAATGGACGTGCCCGGCCCCACTCTCAGGCTGTCAATGCCTCGTTCAATCCGCCGCAGGTCCTGCGTAAATGGCGTGACCTGGTCTACATTCTCCGTTACCTGAAACACCGCCAGCCGGTCCACCGGACGCAGTATTTGCCTGGCAAACCGCTTGGCTGAAACAATCTCCAGCCTGAAATCCCGTTCGGTGCTGGGGCTGGTATCCACTTCCATCACAATGCTCAGCGGCAATTCGGACTCGCGATCAAATACCCTGACCGACTGGACCACTCCGTCTTCACTTACCTTGAAATCATCTTTTTGCAGGTTGGCGATGGGCGCGCCATGGGAATCTGTGACCGTAGTGAAAACGTTCACCAGACGCACGGTCACCTTGAGATCTGGCTGGGGCCCCTGCTCTTTTGAGCGCGGCTGCTGATTGCCTGAGGGCCCGTTACCGAAAGGACGGTAACCTGAGTCTTGTCCATTGGACGGCTGCTGCTGGGCGTGCAGCCGCTCCACCAGCCCGAGGCTGCCCGCCGCAGTCGCAATGAAAGCAGCAGCGAAGATGGCAAGCACAACGGATAAACTGAATCGCCGGGGAACGGCTCGATTCCGCTTCATAGTTTTTAGTTACGGGTAATCTGAAATGCTTAGATGCAAGTTGCTGGAAAAGGTTTACTGTTTTCCGCGAATCTCTTCTGGAAAAGGCTCGCCATCCGCCCACACAGCACCATCTTCAAAGTATTCTTTCTTCCAGATCGGTACCGTCTTCTTCAAGGTATCAATCAGCCAGCGGCAAGCCTCAAAGGCGGCTCCACGATGCGCTGATGCCACCGCAATTACTATACTGGACTCGCCAATCTCCAACCGTCCCAGCCGGTGTACCGCGCGTACATCGCGTACGTGATAGCGTTCCAGCGCCGCCTGGGCCAGCTTTTCCATCTCGTTCAGCGCCATGACCTCATACGCTTCATAGTCCAGATACAGTGTCTTCCACCCGCGTGTGTTGTTCCTGACTACGCCATCAAACACCACGGCTGCTCCGTCTTCAGGCCCCTCTACCTCTTCACGTATCTTTGCAATATCGATCTTCGTGCGGACAATCGCGCAGTGTGCGGATTGCAGCGTGGCAGTGTCACCCGCTACAGGCGATTTCCCTCCACTCACCGGAGGCAGCAGGCCGACCTCGTCGCCGTCTTTCAGCGGCGATGAGAGATACGCATATTCCTGATTGATGGACAAAGCAATCGACCCGGCGAATGCCTGGAATTGAGGAAAGTTCTGGGAATAGTGGTCCACAAGGCTGGAAAGCGTGGCGTCCGGCGGCAGGTCAACCTGATCTTCAGCCCGGCCCAGCATGTCTTTTAACTGACCAAATAACAGTACCCGTATGAGCATCAGCTCAAGGATACCGGAACCATGGTAATCAGCGTTTACGTTTTTTTACGGGACCGAGTTAACTTCTGGCCGCGAAGTGGCGTCTAACCCCGCGTTGGCAACCATAGCTGACGCAGTTTACGAATCCATCGCCGGAACGGTACGCAGCCGCTCCGGTTTTTTATCGCACCATCAACCCCATATTCTGCGCCAGCCTCACCGCCGCCACCCTGAACTCCTGCGGACCCGACGCAAACGCCGACTCCCCACCGGTGTATGAAGCCAGGCGCTGCAACAGTTGTCTCTGGTCCGCGCCATCGGCGTTCAAGCCAATGCAATCAATCCGTACGCCCTTCACTTCCGCGGTAATTGGCTCACCCTTCTCGCGGCCGCTCCGGCCATCGGAGATCACCAGCAGCACGCGGTTGGAATTCCTGCCAATGCGCCGCAGGTGTCCAGCGGCAAAAGCCACGCCATCCAGCAGCGCCTTGCCCGGTCGCGGACGCAGGCTGCTCATAGCCGCTTCCAGAAGACTATCGTTGGCCGTGAGGTCTTGCTCAAAGTCAAGCTGGTCACTGAATACCAGGATCGCTGCTTCATCGTCCGCCCGCAGGTGTTCAAGGATGTTTTTCAGCGTCCCTATAATCACGTCACGATTCTGATGCGTCAATAACGAGGTCTCAATCAATATCCCAAGCGATATGGGAGGATTCGGAGTTGACAGTGAAGGCTGGACCGGCCTTGGCGTGGGCGCAGGCCGAACGTTCACATCAGGCGGTGAAACCGCCGCGCGCTCCACTGGTTTTGCACTCCCGTTGCTGGCCACGCTCGCAGGCGGATTGCTGGGCGATACAGGCGCGTTGTTTTTTGCCGCAGGGTTATTCGCTCCGACGGCCGCGCCGGTATTGGGTGATGGATTCCCTGTCGTCGCTGCGGTCATCATCGGCTGACTGCTGCGGATTGGCACCACTGCGGCCGCCAGAAATCTATTCCAGTCCGCATCCTTGCCGCCCGTCTTGCGATATTGTTTTCGCGCGAACTCGTTAATTTCCGTCCCGGATGGCGTCCCCTGGGTCAGGTTCACAGCCCGGGCAAGGTTGAGAAAAGCGTTCTGCTCGTCCGCTCGATCTTTTCCCATCAGTAACGCAAGCCCCAGCGCGTAAGCGTACTGCGCATTTGCCGGATCAACCGCCACCGCCTGCTGCAACGGTGTGCGCGCCTGCTGGTATTCTTCGCGATCCACATATGCCAGTCCAAGCACTCCGTTCAGCCGCGACTCAGCACGCCGGCGCATCGCTGCGAAATCCCCAGCCTGCATCCCTTCCGGCCGGCGCAGTTGTTCCAACGACGTTAAAGCAGCCTGGGCGGCGATGATCCGCTCATTATGCCTCTCCTTTTTGGAGACTATGGTGGCTCCCGGCAGCGCCACTCCTTCTTCGGCCAGCGCTGCCAGCGCCACCGGATTTCCCGGATCCGCAGCCAGCAGTTGCTGCGCCCTCTGCTTCACATGCTCCACGCTGTTCATGCGCATGTAATCCCAGGTCAGCACTTCCATGGCGTCATGTTTAAGCATGCCGCTGTCCGCCATGCTCAGGTAGCGCTCCAGTTCCGCAATCTGGTCAGCTACACGCGGCTGTTTCATCGCATTGGCATAAATCTCCAGGCTGGTTTGCGGCGGGTTTTGCGATACTACGGAAGCCGCAAGAGAAAACATGCCGATGGCTAACACTGCCAGCCGCCGCACGCACTTGTGCCAACTGCTAAGCCAAAACGAATTGTGTTCAAACCAACTCCCAGACATGTAGTGCACCCCATCCAGTCTTTGCGTGTTTTCTGCTGTTCTGGTTGGATGCACCCGCCAGAGCTACTGCTGGCCGGGGCAAAATGTCCACAAAAAACAAAGGGCGCATCTCTGCGCCCTTCAATCACCGCGATCAGCGGAGCTTAGCTTACGTTGGTCAGCACGCGTTCACGAGTTTCCTCGTCCTGGCGTTCTTCCTGCTTGGTGGTCGGCAATGCGATGGCCAGCACCTCTTCAATCGTACTTACGAAGTGTACGGCCACGCCGTCCAGTTGTTCCGGAGTCAGGTCTTCATCCACGTTCATGCGGTTTTCCGCCGGGAAGATGATGTCCTTCACGCCGGCTCGCTTGGCTGCCAGGAATTTCTCCTTTACGCCGCCAATCGGCAGAACGTTGCCGCTCAGCGTTATCTCGCCGGTCATTCCCGTCAGCGGACGCACTGGACGATCGCACAGCAATGACACCAGTGCCGTCGCCATGGTCACGCCGGCTGATGGTCCGTCTTTCGGGATTGCTCCCGCGGGCACGTGGATGTGTATGTCCATGTCCTTGAAGACGTCTTCATTGATGCCCAGCGAAGTAGCGTTCGAGCGCACCCACGTCAGCGCCGCCTGCATGGATTCCTGCATCACCTGGCCCAGCTGGCCGGTCATGGTGAAGCCGCCTTTACCCTTCATCTTGTTAGCCTCGATGAAGAGGATGTCGCCTCCAGACGGCGTCCATGCCAGCCCCACAGCTACGCCGGAACGCTTTGTGCGCTCGGCGATTTCAGTGTCAATCCTGACCTTGATGCCACCCAGGAATTCCTGAATGATTTCCTTTGTGACGACAAGCTTGTCCGTCTTGCCTTCCGCAATCCGGCGCGCCTGCTTGCGGCAGATCGTTCCGATGTTGCGTTCCAGGTTACGGACGCCTGCTTCACGCGTGTAATGCCGGCTCACAAACCGCAGCGCATCTTCCGGAAATTCAATCTGCTCCGGAGTCAGACCGTTTTCTTCCACCTGCTTGCGCACCAGATAACGCAGGGCGATATGCGCCTTGTCGTCTTCCGTGTAGCCTTGCAGTTCAATGATCTCCATGCGATCGCGCAATGGTTCCGGAATCGTATCCAGCATGTTCGCCGTGCAGATAAACAATACTTTTGACAGATCAAACGGAACGTCCAGATAGTTATCACGGAACGTGCTGTTCTGTTCCGGGTCAAGCGTTTCCAGCAGCGCCGATGAAGGATCGCCACGGAAGTCGCGGCCAAGTTTGTCTACTTCGTCCAGCACAAAGACTGGATCGTTGGTTTCTGCGCGCCGTATGCCCTGGATAATCTGGCCCGGCAGCGCGCCGATGTACGTGCGACGGTGTCCGCGAATCTCCGCTTCATCATGCACGCCACCCAGTGACAGACGAACAAACTTTCTGTCCAGAGCGCGGGCAATCGAACGACCGAGTGAAGTTTTACCTACGCCCGGAGGTCCCACAAAGCACAGGATCGGTCCCTTCATGCTCGGCTTCAGCCGCCGAACGGAGAGATAGTCCAGAATGCGATCTTTCACCTTCTTCAGGTCGTAGTGGTCCGCATCCAGCACTTCATGCGCCTTGCCGATGTCCGCCTGAACGCCGCTGGATTTCGCCCACGGCAGCACGGCCAGCCATTCAATGTAATTACGCGTCACGGAATAATCCGCTGCCATCGGGGACATGCGTCCCAGGCGCGTAAGTTCCTTCAGCGCTTCCTTCTTTACCTCTTCCGGCATGCCGGCTGATTCAATTTTCTGTTTCAGCTCATCAACGTCGCGCGCGGCTTCATCCTGCTCACCCAGTTCTTTCTGGATGGCCTTCATCTGCTCACGCAGGTAGTACTCACGTTGTGACTGCTGCACCTGGTCCTGGACTTCCGTCTGGATCTTGTTGCGCAGTTGCTGAACTTCCAGCTCTTTTGCCAGATGCTGGTTGATCACCTGCAAACGCTTCTGTACTTCCGGCGTTTCCAGGATCTCCTGCTTGTCTTTGGTGGAAAGAAACGGCAGTGACGACGCCACAAAGTCCACCAGACGGCCCGGCTCTTCAATGTTTATCGCTACGGTTTGCAGTTCGTCAGACAACGTGGGCGATCCCGCCACTATCTGCTGGAACAGCGTCAGCACATTGCGCTGAAGCGCCTCAATCTCGGGAGCCTGCTCCGGTTCGCTATCATCAATCAGGTCCACGTTCGCCCGCATGAAGGGCGTGAACTGTGTGAACTCACCCAGCTTGCCGCGTTGCAGGCCTTCCGTAAACACAAACAGGCTCTGGTTCGGCATCTTCACCACTTTGTGCACCGTTGCCAGAGTGCCAATGTTGAATAAATCTGCTGGCTGCGGAGAATCCACTCGGGCTTCTCTCTGGGCCACCACCAGTATGGTCTTCTCATCGCCCAATGAATTAATGAGCTGAATGGAGCTTTCCCGGCCCACGGTGAGGGGTAAAACCGCATGCGGGAACAGGACCGTATCACGTACCGGAAGCACCGGAACACCCTTTTTGTGGGTCTCCGTGATATCGTTTTCCTGTTCAGGCGCCCCTTCTAACGGTATGACTTTATTAAGATTTTCAGACGCCATATTTATCCTTGATAGTAACTCGCTCACATATTGATGACGCTACCCTCGGGAAAGATGCAGCCTTCTGTTTTTCCCGATTATCCTTAGTCCGGCGGATTCTACTCCATGTCTCCGACCGCTCGCAAATTACGGAAAACTAATATCCTTTGGGGCTTTGGGTCGCCGATGTGGCACAGTTCGCCGGACTGTCATACGCTAACCGGCCTCAAAACCTGGGGTCTGTGATCCATCTCACAGGGGTTAGACCCGCATGGTTCCGGAATGGGGCTATTTAGCCCTCGGATAGACGCCCAGCACCTTCACCGGACTGGCGATCTCCTGCAGATGATGCAGCGCATTCTCCATGGCCTCATCCTGGCCGCGCAGTACGTCCACAAAAAAGCGGTATTCCCACGGCTTGCCACGTACGGGCCGGGATTGGATCTTGCTCAAATCCAGGTCACGCAGGGCAAAAACGCTCAATGCCTTGAAAAGCGCCCCGGCCACATTCTTCAGGGAAAACGCCAGCGACGTCTTGTCGGCGTTGGCGGCCACTTTCATCTTTTTGGCCGTGCCCATCTTCTCGATCAGGAAGAAGCGCGTAAAGTTACGGTGGTCATCCTCCAGCCCGCTTTGCAGGATCCTGCCGCCATATTCCTTCGCCGCCTGGACGCCGGCAATTCCCGCCGTATCTTTCAGGTCGTTTTCCATAACATGTTTCACGCTCCCCGCTGTGTCATAAAAAGCCATGGAAGCCATCTTCTTGTGCTTCCTGAAAAAGTTTCTGCATTGGTCCAGAGCGATGGGGTGCGAGATGACTTTCCTGATATCGGCGAGCTTCACGCCCGGAGCGGCAACCAAATTATGTTCGATCCGCAACAACACTTCTTGCGTCACAAACACGTCTCGCTCCACCAGCAGGTCAAGATGTTCGCCCACTGGTCCGGCCAGAGTATTCTCCACCGGGATCATGGCCATGCCGGCCGCGCCGGACTTCAGCGCCTCAAATACTTCCGATGATCGGCTGCACGGCAGCACCTGCGCCTTCGGCATCAACTTCAACGCCGCCTGATGGCTGAACGCCCCCCGCTCTCCCTGTATGGCAATCTTCATGGCCCCGATTTTCATGGACTAAGATCATATCGCTTTCTCTTACCGAGCGCTGCCTTCCTCGTCCCGAGTGTCTTGTTCTTCGTCTCGAATGTCCTGTTCTTCTTCATTAGCCCTCGCCCCTTTTATCAAGAGCGCAGATATCCCCCTACGTTTTGGGCCGAAAATCGAATCAAGTCAGAAAGGTTCGGGATGAAGAGATGGGAACGTTTCGAGAATCGTTTTGTGTTTCTACCGGGGTTACCTCATCGGCTGAAGCCGAAATGACTTAGCTTCCTGGCGCAGCTATAAATGCCTGCGCCACCCGTGACGAAGGAAATTCTCGCGGGTACCGTATTTGCCTACAAACCGTACGCAAACGTCACGAACTCTGTGCGCAGGTTGGACGAGTGTCCGCCACAGACGGTGGAGATTCCCAAAGGATGTACACAATCTTCGCGCCGCCATAAAGATCTAAGGTTTCATTTTCAACCAGCAGCTCACGATTTTTGACAACCTCACCCAGCCACTTACTCGTCCAACCTTGTGACGGGAACGAAACTTTAAGGGTGACGACATATGCTTTGGACAATCTTCGTAGTGCTGCTTGTTCTGTGGTTGCTGGGTGTTGTTAGCAGCTACACCATGGGTGGTTTTATTCACATTCTGCTTGTGTTGGCTTTGGTCGCTTTGGTCTTCCAGCTCATATCCGGAAGACGAACGGCTGTCTAGGCGAGCCACTTAGCAGGTGAACATCAACGCAACAACAGGGAGGATGAAATCATGGACAAGGATCGTATTCAGGGAAGGGCGGAAGACATTGCTGGACGCGCCAAGCGCCAGGTGGGCGAGTGGACAGGTGACCATGAAACCCAGGCGGAAGGCGCTCTGGAACAGGCCAAGGGTAAGACACGAAATGCTGTGGGCAAAGTGAAAGACGCTGTACGCGACGCTGCCGACAACATCAAAAGCGAAAAAAATCGTGACGTTGAAACCGGTCAGGAAAGAATCGATCGCGAAAAAGACGTAGCCTAAACCGCTTTACAACTTGTTCGAAGGCGTCCTCCATGGGCGCCTTTTCTTTTTGTGCCGTAGACCCGTCATCCCGAATCCCCGTAAGCGAGGCAGCGCATTCTTCAGCTGCCGAGCAGGGGTGAGGAATCTTGCGCCTGATTTTTCCTGGCCACAGATGTTGGAAGACGTTCCTACCCCAAAAACATACGGCAGAGTGCCTTGGCCAGACACTCTGCCGTTCTTAAACAACTTCAACCAGGAGATTACCAGCCTTATCGGCTTGAAAAGATAAACCCTGGGGCACGTAAGTAGTTGCGCTGTATTCAGAAATAATTGCTGCGCCTTTCATTTTCCGTCCCGCCTTCAGCGCTCCTCGCTGCAAGACATGTATTTTGTTTCCTTTGGCTTTCGCCTGTTTTCGATCGGCCGCCTCGCCAATCTTTATTCCCGCGAGTCTCTCCGGCGAAGCAATCCTTCCCCGCATCCGCAACGTCACAATCTCCACCTCGCCGTCAGGGCTGCTGTATCCATATCGCCGTTTATGTTCCGCATGGAATCGTTCCAGAATATCCGCGCCATACGCCAGGCTGATCTCGTATCCCTGTCCGCGATAGCGCAGATCGGCGCTGCGCTCAATCACAGCTTTGCCCGGCCACTCTTCTTTCTTGAGTTCCTGCTCGATCTCGCTTTGCAATTCGCGATAAATTCCTTCCATATGTTTCTTCGGCAATTCCTTCACCCGCAGAATCACCGTGCGCGAATGGTCCTTCACCACGTCACTGATCAATATACCCAGCGCCGAAAGAGCTCCCGGATATGCCGGCACAATCACAGTAGGGATTCGCAGCGATTGCGCCAGTTCGCACGCATGCATGCCACCGGCTCCGCCAAAAGCAACCAGCGCGAAATCCCGTGGATCATGCCCACGTTCAATCGACACCACGCGGATGGCTTTCTCCATATTCGCGTTCACCACGCGTATCACACCGGCGGCAAACTGCTCCATTGAAAGCTTGCTTCCCTGCTGCTTGAGCCACGCTTTTGTAAGCTTTTGTGTACGCTCCAGGTCAAGCTGAAAGTCCCCACCCAGGAACTGGTCTGCTGGCAATCGTCCCAGCAACAAGTTGGCATCGGTCACCGTTGGCTGCTCGCCTTTTCCATAGCAGATCGGTCCCGGATCCGCTCCTGCGGATTCTGGTCCCACGCGCAGTGCGCCGCCAGCGTCAAAGCGCGCAATTGATCCCCCACCGGCGCCAACCGTATGGATGTCCAGCACCGGCACTCGCACCGGCAATCCCGCCACCTCGGCCTCATTCGTGGTGGCGAGATGTCCATCAATCAACGCCACGTCCGTGGACGTCCCACCCATGTCAAACGTGATGATCTTCTCAAAGCCGCTTCGGCGGCACACCGCTGCCGCACCAACCACACCGCCCGCAGGACCGGACAAGACTGTTCTTACAGGCTGCTCGGCTGCGGTGTTCAGAGCTGTGATCCCGCCGCTGGACTGCATTACGAAAATTCGCGCCCGGTTGCGGCTCTCAGCGCGCTGCCGCAGTTTCTCCAGATACGTCTGCATCACAGGTTGCAGGTAGGCATTCACCAGCACGGTGCTGGCGCGTTCATATTCACGAAACTCAGGCAGGATCTTGTGTGAAACGGATAGCGGAATCTTCAGCGGCTCCAGCGCCTGCACTACGGCGCGCTCGTTCTGCGGATTTGCAAACGAAAACAACAGTGACAGCGCGATAGCCTGTGGCCTGGCCTCGGCCACCTTGCGCACCAGCGCTTTAAGATCGTCCGATTGAGGTTCGCGGAGAAGAGTCCCATCCGCGGCAACGCGCTCATCCACGCCGAAACGCATGTCCCGCGACGCCAGCGGCGGATCTTTCTCAAAAAAGAAGTCGTATAGCCGGGGCCTGTTCTGCCGGCCGATCTCGATAGAATCTTCGAAACCCCTGGTGGTCACAAACGCCACGCGTGCGCCTTTGCGTTGCAACAGACTATTGGTCCCTACGGTGGTGCCATGCAGGATCGTCACGTCTGCCTTCTCCGGCGCGATCTTCTCCACCGCTCCTGCTATCGCCTGCGACGGGTCAACCGGCGTGGAGAAAACTTTCAATATCTGTAGCGTCGTCCCATCCAGCCACACACAGTCGGTAAACGTCCCGCCGCTGTCGATTGCGATTCTGATTTCATTACGCGATTTTGGCTGGGCCATGATCGAAGTGGAATTCTAACATTTGGTACAGCGGCGCGGTCGGAGGCTCCCAAAATGCGAATTGTGACGTTGTCGACGCAGTGTTTTTGCGAAACAGCAATCGCAGGCCTTCGGTTTCATTGCGGCAATTCTTTGGCGGTTACGGTTTGGGGCAACGCAGCCAGCTTCTTCCCCATCATCAACCCGTCGACTGATCCCAGATAATACCGGGGGAGCACTCGCAGCACCGAATAACCCATCTTCTTATAGAACCGCAGCGCCACCTGGTTATCCACGGCCACTTCCAGCGACACATGGCCGCAGCCCGCGTTGATCAATTCTTCTTCTGCTCCCTTGAGCAACATCGTTCCCAGTCCGCTCTTCTGCTGCTCCGGCGCCACATCAATCGTAATGATCCGACCCATAAACTTTGCGCCTTTGCGGGGACGAAAATGGTCCGCGATCACGAATCCCTGCACCGTCTTTCCATTTACGCCAACCAGCGTAATCGCCGATGGCATCTCCAGAAAGTACCGCATCTCCTCTTCCGGATAGGCAATGCCTTCCACAAAGCACGCGTGGTCGATCTCCGTAATTCGGTGAAAATCTTCAGGAACGTAACGACGCAGCTTCAGCACGACATCATTGTAGCGGCAGGTTGGCCATGGCGTGCGTTTGCAGGAAAGAGCGAGTTAATGAAGCAGCGGCACTTCAGTCCGGTGATGGACCTCAGCGGCTAAAGTCGAGCTTCTTTACGGCTTTATCGCAGGCATAAATGCCCGAGTGTGAACGCGTGCAATCCGAAAAGATGCAGAATATTTTCCCCAACACAATTACAAATCTTTTACGAATTCTTACTGACCTTTAACCCCTCTTACACATCAAATTTGTTTAGATAGCAGCAGTTGCCGGGGAGAAAGGTTTTAACATGGCTACTCGCAGTCAATATTTTCATTTTCATACTTCTAATCTGGATTCCATCGTTGACCACACTGAACCGCTGCGGATGATCGTCGTGGACGATTCGCCTGATCTGCTCGAAGTTGTTTGTGCGCTTCTCGAAGTCAACGAGGACGTGAGAATTATCGGCCGTGGCAGCAACGGCGGTGATGCGCTGGGGCTGGTTTCCGCCATGCAGCCTGATCTCGTGCTGATGGACATTCAGATGCCGCATGTGGATGGTATTGCCGCCGCGGCGCTCATCACCATGCACTTTCCTGAAACTGCCGTTGTGCTGATGTCCGGCAATGATTCTCCCGAACTCCGTGCCCAGTGCAGGGCCAGTGGGGCTCTGGCTTTTATTCACAAGCCGCAACTGGGACCTGAGCTCAGCAACGTGATCGAGACAGTTCGTGGTGCGCAGTTTCTCAATTATCTGCAAACTGATCTTCAATCCAACGATTGAGCCTGTGTGTACCCCCACAGCGGACCGGAGACGGCTCTGGTCCGCGCCTCCCTACTGAGCAGCGAACTTATATCCCATGCCCGGCACCGTCAGGATCAGTTCCGGCCTCTTGGGATCGTTCTCCAGCTTCTGCCGCAGGCTCGCCACGTGCACATCCACGGTCCGCGTGAACGTGTCCGCGCTGTATCCCCAGACTTCCTGCAACATCTGGTTGCGTGACAGCGTAGTGCCTCGATGCTCAATCATGTAACGCAGCAATTGAAATTCCCGTGCTGAGAGCGCGATTCGCGTGCCGTTGCGCGTGACCTCGGTTCCACGAAAATCAACTTTCAGCGGGCCGAAGTTATGCACATCACTGCTGGCCGGTTTGTTGTTGGCGCGGCGCAGCAGCGCTTCCACGCGGGCCATGAGTTCCATCATGTCAAACGGTTTGGGAACATAGTCGTCGGCGCCAATCTTCAGTCCCACAACTTTGTCTTCCGTCGTGCTGCGTGCCGTGAGCATGATGATGGGCGTCAGCAGACCTGCCTGGCGAATCTCCCGGCAAACGTCAAAGCCGTTCTTGCCCGGCAGCATAACGTCCAGCAGGATCAGGTCAAAAGCGGATTCTGTAGCCCGCTTCAGGCCATCCAATCCGTCCTCTGAGCACTCCACGGCGTATCCTTCCGCCGCCAGCCGGTCACTCAGCGTCATCCGCAACGCCTGCTCGTCTTCAATCAACAACACATGATTTTCTGGCATCACCAACCTTGCTTGTAACTATGAACTTTAACCTGGAGCTGTACCCAATTTCTGCATTCCCGTATTCAGTGTGGGATGTTCAATCACCGGAAGATGAAGCACAAATGTGCTTCCGGCGCCGGGCGGGCTGCTCACCGTAATGGTTCCTCCCATGGCGCGCGCAATCGTAATCGCCAATGACAAGCCCAGCCCCGTACCGCGGATCTGCGCGGAAATCACCGCCTGGCTGCGATAAAACGGCTCAAAGATATGGCCAATCTCCTTGTCGGAAATCCCAACACCACGGTCTTTCACTGCGATTTGTACTTCCACCGATCCTTTAGCTGACTGTCCCAGTTTGGCGGTTACACGCACCCAGCGCTCCGGCCCGCCGTACTTCACGGCGTTGGTTATCAAGTTTTGCAGGCAGTGGGCCAGCGCCGCCCGGTCACCCATGATGAACGGCAGTTGCTGGGCAACATCACACTCCAGCTTCACGCCTGCCTCGCGGATTTCCCATGCGGTATTGGTGCACGCATCATTCACAACCTCAGAAACCTGAATCGGGGCCAGGTCATACCGGTGCCGTTCGTCCCTGGTTGCGGCAAATGACAGCACCTGCTCAACCAAATGGATCAATTGCCGGGTAGAACTCTTGATCACCGTCCCGTACTGCACCATGCGCTGCTTATCCGGTACCACCCCGTCGGCAATGTTATCGGCGGCAGAGCAGATGACCGCCAGCGGCGTCCTCAACTCATGCGAAACCGCGGCCACAAATCCCATCTGCTGACGGGCCAGCGCCTCTGCACGCCGGCTGCTCACCAGCAGCATGGCCATGCTCGCGCCCAGAAGAATCAGCACCGCAAATCCGGTGATGAGTGTGCGTCGCCGCGTGGACGCCACAAGCGCGTCCAGTGATCCGTTGCGATGTCGCGCAATGATCTCCCAGTCCTTTTGCTCAGGCGTGTAGTGAATCGGTTCAATGCGGGTTGGCCATTTTGTTTCCAGGTCTTCCGCTTCGCCCACCTTATCCACGGCAGCCATGGTCCGCGACTTCGGAAGCACCACCACCATCGCCAGGCCCCATAGAGGAGGCCCGTGCGGAGGGCCAAACACGCGTACCGTATCGTCAGCCGGGCTTTCCGAATAGCGGACCACGGCGGGATCATTGGCATAGAGCAAATCTTTCTGTTCCTGCCCGCCGAACATGGCAATCTGATATTCAGACTTTTCCGGCTTGCCGAAAAACTTGGCTACCAGTTCCGGAACAATATGCTTCTCGATGATCTCGCGGTCCAGTTCCACCACCAGCCAGTCAATCTCCGGTTTTGCACGCATGTTTTTGCGCCCGGAATCCGTTGCGACATGGTAAACAGGCAAGGCAATGGCAGGAATACTCTCATCGACAAGGATCGGCACGGAGTAGGTCGACAGAACATCAAAGGCCGCCTGTTTCGCGTCAGCTCCCGTGGGCGGAGGAACTTGCTGATCACTGAACTCGCTTCCGGCCAGGGCAAGATCTGAGGAGATTGCCAGCAGCTTTTTTCTCAACTGCGCAAAGCGCGCGGGCCATGGCTGGATGTGAAACTTCACCTGATCATCCAGCGCCAGCGTCTGGACGCCTTCTTTCGCGTCATTTTCCAGCAACACTACGTTGGTGACTACGCCCGGGTGGCGCGCCGTCCGCCGCCATGATTCGAATTGCCGGACATAAATCCGCCGGCGCTCTCTGGTTGACGCCGACGGGTCAACCTGCAGGCGCAGGCACATTCCTGCCACTTCCAGGTGCAGGTCTTCCCGCAAACGAAGCAGGCTTTGCTCCAACTCGAATGCCATTCGATCGCTGTTGGCAACGCTCATCTCCGCGCTCCAGCGGTACTGCAGCACTGCCAGCCCAACCAGAACGGCCGTAAGCACCAGGACCACCGCCGTTGAGAACACTCGATTTGTCAGTGTGAATCTGTTCATAACCGTCGACGTATGAAAGGTTCTCACCATTATCTAATCGGTTTACCCTGATTGAAAGTGTGATTTCTCAACCGCAAGCGTCTTTTGTGGCCGGCAAATCTGTAAGTTGGCCAGCATAGCTGAATTATAAATATCCGAAATCCATGGGGCCGTAAACTCGCTGTAAACAACTCTGCTTGTCGACAAAAAAAGGCCGCACTCTCTTCCGGAGAGAGGCGGCCATTAAGCCAACGGGATTTAGCTACTAAAAGGACAAGTACTCGATGGAGATAAAGAGTAACTGCTGAAAACAATTAAAACATGTCCGCAGGACTCGCGCTGTAAAGTGGCCGTAATAGATGTTAGCCGACGGTAAAGATTGCGCGGAGAGGATGTCGAGCAGGAAAAAGAGGCGTTAGAAGATGCAGGCGGGGCAAGCAACGCAGAAAATAAAAATGGCCGCGCTGCTTTGAAAGGGGGGGAGCGCGGCCAGGGTCACTCGCAAAGACTCTCTAGGGCTATTCAAGCATGGCGCGCTGAGTGTAGCTGTAAACTCTCCGTAAACACTTCCCGGGCTGGACAGAGTAGTTCAGTATCAAACCAATTTCCTGCCGTTAGGGCGCTTGCGGCAGTCTTCACAGATTCCATAAATCTGAAACGTGTGCCGTGTGGCATCAAAGCGATGCTTGCGCGCAATATCCTCCTGCAGCTTCCCTGCTTCAGGAGAAAAGAACTCCACTGACGCTCCACATTCCGTGCACACCATGTGATGATGGCTGCGACGGTTGAACTGGTGTTCGTATCGGGCCACGCCATCATGGAACGCCACTTCGCTGGCCAGTCCGCATTCCGCCAGCAACTTCAGCGTGCGATAGACCGTCGTGAACCCGATCTTTGTGTCTTTTTTGCGCACCAGTCGGAAAAGCTCATCGGTCGAAAGATGGTCCCGGGTATCAAGAAACGTGCGCAGAATGGTGTCTCTCTGCTCAGTGTGTTTCAGGCCCACGCGCTTCAGGTGCTTGAAGAATATCTCCTGGGCCTCGCGTACGTCCTCTCGCGTTGGTGGCGCATGGTCGTCAATTCGCTTTTGCAGCATCTCTATGATTCGCCCGGACAACCTGCCTGGATCGGCAAATGAAATTGAATTTCATTTTCATTATAAGACAAATCGCCTCCAGCGATTCCATTCAAACCGCTGTCGCCGTCAACCCTTAGCCAACAGCAGTCTTGGCAATCTGCAGCACCGTTGTCTTACAATCCCAGACCATGGCTACTACCATTGCTGCTCCTCCGTCTCGCAAGGGCGGACTTCGCCTGCTCGCCAGGGTCATTTCGGTCATTGTGCTGATCGCAATTCTTGGCCTCGCTGGAATCTGTGTCTGGTTCTATACGGCAGCGCACGGTTCTCTCGCGCAACTCGATGGCGAAGTTTCGGTCCGCGGCCTCAAGGCGCCCGTGCAGGTCGTCCGTGACATACACGGTGTTCCCCACTTCAGCGCCGGCAGCAATGAAGATCTGTTCTTCGCGCAGGGCTACGTCACCGCACAGGACCGTCTCTGGCAGATGGACATGACGCGGCGCGCCATGGGTGGCGAACTCGCAGAGATACTTCCCGCAGCCAGTGCTCCCCCAACTGCCGCATCACGGCTGAAGGGCATTCCGCCATCGTGGGTTGACTATGACAAGCAGCAGCGAATTCTGCGTCTGCGCGCAGTGGCGGAACGAGTCGCCGCACAGCTTAGCGATCGCGACCGCGCCTTCTTCACCGCCTACGCCGCCGGCGTGAACGCCTATATTGAACAGCACCGTAACAAGCTGCCTATTGAATTCCACGTACTGGGTTACGCTCCCCGTCCCTGGACGCCCTCGGACTCCGTGCTGATCGGTATCGGTATGAGCCAGCTTCTGAATCCGCAATATGAAATGGAGTGGACACGGGAGAAGATGGCCAGGCTGCTTTCGCCTGATCTGTTTGCTGACCTCTATCCAGCCAGCTCACCGCGAGACCACGCGCCCGCCAGTGATGCCGCCTCTGGCTCAAACGTGACCACGCCCGCGCAAAAGCCCGCAATGAGAACAGGTGCAGGCGCGCCACGGAACCTTAAACCAAAACTTCAACTTCCCCTTCCTGCTCCTGATGACTGCGAAGGTTGCGTTCCTGGCTCGAACAACTGGGTGATCTCCGGAGAACATACCACCACCGGCAAACCGCTACTTTCGAATGATATGCACCTGCCACATCGTGAACCCAGCATGTGGTATGAGGTCCAGCTCCATGCAGGCGACTTCAACGTGGAAGGCTTCACGCTTCCCGGCATGCCGTTCGTGATTGTTGGCCACAACCAGCGCATCGCCTGGGGGTACACCAACCTGAATCCTGACGTGCAGGATTTATTCGTGGAAAGCTTCAATCCCAGCGGTGAATACCAGACGCCAACCGGCTGGGCAAAACCTGAAGTGTTTCATGAGACTATCCACGTAAAGGG
>Ga0209863_10000451_pt1 | contig 20862 bp, 22 predicted proteins | sample OrgsoiDNA2013046_FD_185796 | JGI IMG/M metagenome (GOLD analysis project Ga0209863, IMG submission 185796) | Permafrost soil microbial communities from the Arctic, to analyse light accelerated degradation of dissolved organic matter (DOM) -... | ecosystem: Environmental > Terrestrial > Soil >...
CGCGCCCCATCCGGAGCCGGCGGCGGCCGCGCCGGTTCCCCCGACCGCCGCCGCGCCGGCTCCCCCGACCGCCGCCGCGCCGACCGCGGCGACCCCTCCGGCACATCCGATCCCCGCACCACCCGACGAACCGTCGGCCCCCGTGCCGCCGGAGCCGGCGAAGGCGCGCGGTGGCGCGCCGGCCGCCGAGGCGGGACGCCCGAGGAACTACGAGCATCTGGTCGCCGACGCGGATCATGCGCTCGAAAACGGACAGACCGCGAAGGCACAAAAATTCTACGACGAAGCTTTGAAGCTACAGCCGAGCGGCGTTGCCGCGGTCACCGGATCGGCGTACCTGCTCTTGGATCGGCAAAAGCCCCTCGCGGCGGTCGACATGTTCAGGCGCGCGCTCACCAACGCCCCCGGGTTCGCGCCTGCTCTGTTTGGTCTGGGCGAGGCGTATCGGCTGGCGGGCCAGCCCGCGAAAGCCATCGAGGCGTACAGGAAATATCTGGAGTCGTCGCCGACGGGATCGGACGCGCCGGCGGCGCGCCGGCAGATGCGCGAGCTCGAGAGTCAGGCGGCTGCCGCGCCGCCGCCCCAGGAAACGCCTGCGCCCGCGGCGTCGACCTCGCCTCCCTGACACCGAATTGCCGTTTCACCCCGCGGGCGGTTGCGACGCTTCGATCAGGTCGGCCATGGTGTCGAGGATCGCGACCAGGCTGTCGACGGGCGCCGCGCCCTCGACCGCCCCGGCGAACGCGGGTGGCGCGTCGGCGATCGAGGAGGGGTGCGCGAGCAGATAGCGGGCGGCGCTCCCGTGCCACAGAGTGAGAACCCCGTCGCCCTGTTGTCGCGCTATCCGATCCCGCAGATCCACATCGCCGAGCGGTGCGTCGCCGTGCACGCTGAACTTCTGGTCGAAGGCCGGGTCACCGGTCTTGACGCGCGTGAGCTTGAGACGGTTCTCGGGGCTACGCGCCAGCCAGCGGCGGTGCCGCTCGATGCTCGCGCTCGGCAGATCGTGCCCCGCGCGTCCGACGGTGATGTCGAGCTCGACCAGCGTACCGCGGCGGCGGAGCAGCTTGATCGCGATCGGATGGCCGCGACGGTGGGTGTGGATCCGACTGACCTCCAGCTCTTCCTCGGCGACGACGACGGCCTCCGGGGGCGTGTCGTCCGGCTCGGTCCCGTCGCCGGCGGCGCCCGCGAGGTAGCCCACGAAATCCTTCCAGTCCGACGCGGAGACCCGGGGGCGGCTGCGGTCGGCGTAGGGTGCGGCGCGCAGCTCACCCACCGCCAGCGCGAGCAACCCGAGCAGGGATAGCGAAAGCTCGACTGGCGATCCCGCGTCGTATCCCCCGAGCGCCAGCAGACCGAGCCCGTATCCGGTAAGTCGCATCCCGCCTTTGTCGGCGCAAAGCTCGGTCGTCGCGTAGGCCCAGCCGAAGAAGGCGACCACATAAGCCACGCCGGCGATCGAGCCCGCGGCCGGAAGCTCCATCCGGAGGCCGTACAGAGCGCTCGCCTGCATGAGGTCGAAACGGAACGCGAGGCCCAGGGCGAACAGGGTCGTCAGCGTCGCCGCCATCGCCAGCGGAAGCGCCCAGTGTCGCTCGGTCCATGGTCGCGGCGACAGCAGAAGGGGCGCGGTGACCGCGGCGATGACCAGGGTCGCCTCGCCACCCCGCGCCAGCGCCGTCGCGGTTTCCGCCCCCTGCCCCCATCCGGCGCCGAGGATCGCGACGGCGTGAAGAACACCCGGCAGCGAGAACAGAACGACGCCGGCCTTCACCCGCGCCAAGGTGGGCGTGCCGACGAAGGCCGCCGCGGTGAGCAGTCCCAAAAACGCAAAGCTGGTTTCGAGGTACAGAAAAAATCGCGGCGCCAGCTGCCCGCGCAGGATCGCTTGACCCGAAAAAACCGCGAAGACCAGCGCGATGACGATGATCGAGAATCGCATGGCGCGCGGGTACAGCTCGCCACGCCGGAGAAGCCCGGAAAAGGAGGCGACCAGGACCGACAGCGCCAGCACCGCGGTGAGCTGGAACAGAAATGGGCCGCACGCAGCCAGCGCGGCAGCCGCCTGGGATCCACCGCCCAGGGACAGTGTGGCGCGCGGGAAAAACAGCCGTCCGGCCAGCCGGTTGAGGCCGAGCTCGGCCGCGGCGACCGCAACCAAAGCAGCCGTCAGATTCCCATTGCGCGCGCGGGGTCTCGCGGTTTCCATCGAGAATGCGCGAGTATACAGGATGGTCCCACGGGACAGGCCGGGCGATCCGGTCCGGTCAAGGGCCCTCGGCGATCTGTCGAAGATCCGATCACGGACGGCCGCGCGGTTCACAAATGACGAAAGCGTGTGCGTCGACTTTTCATCGCTGTGGTAACATTCTAACTAGGGATCCTTTGGTCAGCGTTACTGCCCGAAAAATCCGTGACCATGGCCGGGAGCGCGCCTCCCTGGGCATCGGGCGGACATATGCGGGCTACCTCATCAGCTATCCCAGTGTGGGGCGCGGCATGGTGATCTTCCGCGATCCGAACGGCCATCGCATGGTCACCACACCGGTCCGGCGGGTGCTCGGCGACGCGGGTGGTGATCAGATCTACGTCGAGACCGAGAATTCGGTCTATCTGCTGACGTTCCGCGCCGAGCCCCTGCACCAAATGCCGCACGCGCTTGCCGCCGTAACCGGCAGTCGCCACCGCAAGGGTTGAGGCTTTTTCCGCGAAACCTGACGCGGCGGCCTCTGCTGCGTAAGCTGGAGCTGCGTAGGCTCACGATGATGGATCGGTCTTTGCTCTCAATCGCTGCATGATCACCCGCGCGCTCATCTTGGCCGCCGGCAGAGGCGTTTCGATCGGCGAGGACCAGGTCCCCAACTGCTTGACGCAGGTCGGGGGGGCCAGCCTCATCGAGCGGACGCTGGCGGTTCTGCCGGATGTCGGCATCCAGCGAATCGCCATCACGGTTGGTTACGGCGGCGCGGCCGTGCGTCGCCACATCGCGGGCTCGACCCGATTGCCGGCGGCGGCCAAGCGGCGGCTGACGTTCTTCGAGAATCCCGACTGGGAGGGACCGAACGGGCTGTCGGTGCTCGCGGCGCGATCGTTCGTCACCGAGCGGACGCTGCTGGTCATGTCGGATCAGATCGCGGCGCCCGCGCTGCTCCGCGACCTCGGCGCGCTCCCCGCCGCTTCGGGGCCAACCGTGCTGGCGGTCGATCGGGATCTGCCTCGGGTGTTCGACATCGACGACGCGACGAAGGTCAAGCTCACCGCCGACCGGGTGACCGAGATCGGCAAAGGCCTGCCGTCCTACGACGCGGTTGGCGCCGGGCTCTACGTGATGGCGCCGTCGCTCTGCGAGACCCTCGAACGGCTGCCGCGGCCGTCGCTGACGGAGGGCGTCGCCGCCGCCGCGCGCGAGGGGTCGGTCGTTGGGTACGACGTCGGCGCCAAGCTCTGGCAGGACGTCGACTCGCCGGAGATGAAGCTGCATGCCGAGTGGTTGCTCCGGGTTTACGGCGACGAGCTGGCGCGCCCGACGATGCAGGCCGATCCGTCGCGCGCGGGCAGCGCGGCCGGGACGCTGGCGCTCATCGAACGGCTGCTGGCCGAAAAGGACCAGCCCGGCTACGTCCTGTTCAGCCCGGGGCCGGTGATGACCTCGGCACGGGTCAAGGCGGCGCTGGTCCACCACGACGTCTGCCACCGAGACAGCGACTACGCGGCCGTCGTCGAGCGCCTGCAGCAGAAGCTGCGGCCGGCGTTTGGCGCCTCGCCCGCGCACGAGATGTTGCTCTTGACCGGCTCGGGCACGGCGGCGATGGAGATGGCTATCTCCTCGGTCGTGGCGCCTGGCAAGAAGCTGCTGGTTGTCGCCAATGGCGCCTTCGGGGATCGACTCGACGAGATCGCCGCGCTCCACGAGATTCCGCGGGTCACCTTGCGCTTTGCCTGGGGCCAGCTGCCGAACGTCCGGGAAGTCGCGCGGGCGCTCGAAGGCGATCCGGAAATCTCGACGGTCGCGATGATCCAGCACGAGACCTCGGTCGGCCTGCTGAACCCGGTTGGCGAGATCGGGCGACTCTGCCGGGCGCGCGGCATCACGCTGATCGTCGACGCCGTTTCGGCGTTGGGCGCCGAAGACGTCGACGTCGTGCGCGACGGCGTCGATATCTGCTACTCCTCGGCGAACAAGTGCCTGCACTCGGTCTCCGGCGTGTCGTTCCTGTGTGTCGCGCCCGAGGTCTGGCCGCGAATCGCCGCCATCGCGCCGCGCGTGTACTACCTGGATCTGATCCGCCACCGCCGCTATCTCGAAGAGCTGCGGCAGACGCCGTTCACGCCCGCGGTGTCCTCGTTCTTCGCGCTCGAGACCGCGCTCGACGAGCTCGGCGAGCAGGGCGGCGTGTCGGCTCGGCGCGAGCTGTATCGAAAACGCAGCCTGCGCATCCGCCGGGTATTCGCCGACCTCGGCTTCGAGTCGTTCACCAACACCGGCCGTGAATCGCACACCATCTCGATGCTGCGCCTGCCGGACGGCCTTTCCGTCGACGATCTCTACGACGGGATGAAGGCGCGCGGGTTCATCATCTACCGCGCCAAGGGCGAGCTCGGCGCGCGGTACGTCCAGATCGCGAATATGGGCGAGCTCTCCGACGCGACCATCGACGCTTTTCTGGGGGCGGTCGCGGCCGTCGTGGGCGAAGCGCGTCGCGCGGGGGCCGAGATCGCGCGCGCGGCGCTCAAGTCGGTGTGAGTGGCGCTCAAGTCGGTTTGATAGGAGGCGGGTCTTCGCGTCAGCGGACCGTCATGCCGGCCGAGCTGCCCGGGTGGCGCCGACGGTTCTTGCCATCCCAGGGCACGACGTTTTTCCGCGACTTGCCCGGCGGCGCTTCCAGCATTTCCAGACAGGCTTGACCGTTGCTGCCGTCGTAGAAGGGACAGCGCGACTCGAAGAACCCGGAGGTCGCGAAGTTCGAGGGGCTGGTGGACGCGTCGTTCGCCGTCGGGTTGACGTCGAGGACGTCGTTCGACGCGGCCCGAAAGCAGCGGGAGACGAACTCGGAGCAGAACAGGCTGTCCGGGGTCGCGTGGGCGTCCTTGGGATTGAGCGTCCGCCCGAGCAGGATCCGGATGCCCAGCTCGATGAGCCTCCAGTAGCCGTACTTGATACCGAGCATGGTGAGCGCGGCATTCAGAAAATCATCTTCCTTGAACACGCCCCGTTCGCGCAGCTCGTGCCGCAACGACCACCAGTCGACCTTGCCTTCGTATCTGCAGACCATCTTGCTGGCGGGGAGCACCTCGACCCCGCGCGTGTCGGCCTGGAAGGCGACCACCCGGCTGCCCCAGCGCGCCAGAATCGCGACGTGCGAATAGGGCGAATCGGAGAGCCGCTCGATCGCGCCCGACAGCAGGCGGTTCCCGCGGAACAGCAGCAGGTCTCCGGTGCGGATCTGCTCGCGGAGCTCCTGATACGTCTTCTGCTCGGGGTGTACCCGGGACCGCTGCACCTTCCAGCGCTTGCGCATCTTCGGCGGGGCCGGCACGTTCGATGGCGGGTCTTCGGCGCTCACAAAAAGGAAACTTACCGCAGCCTGAATATTCCTGTCAGCCCGCGCCGACGTCCCCCCGCGGATGTTAACCTCGGCGTCGATGCGCGCCGCTCTCTTTCGCCGGCACGGCGGTCCCGAGGTGATGGAGATCGGCGACGTCCCGGTGCCGACGCCGGGGCCGGGGGAAGCGCAGGTTCGTGTCCGCGCCGCGGCGCTGAACCATATCGACCTCTGGTTGCGCCGCGGGCTGCCGGCCCTCCAGGTTCCGCTGCCGCACGTTTCGGGCGGTGACGTCTGCGGCGAGGTGTCGGCGCTGGGCGCGGGCGTCAAGCCGATGGCCGGGACCAACGAGGGCGACCGCGTGGTCCTCAACCCGGGAATTTCTTGCGGCCGCTGCCCGGCCTGCCTCGGTGGGCGCGACAATTTCTGCCCCGACTACCAGATGCTCGGCGAGCAGATCTGGGGCGGCCTGGCGGAATACGTGGTCGTCCCGGCCGCCAACCTGGTTGCGGCGCCGCGCGGACGCATCGCGCTCGACGACGCCCAGCTCGCGTCGATTCCGATCGCCTTCATCACCGCGTGGCAGATGCTGGTCGACCGCGCCGGCATCCGGCAGGGGGAGACGGTTCTGGTTCTCGCCGCGGGCTCGGGCGTGGGCACGGCATCGATCCAGATCGCGAAGCTCTACGGCGCTCGGGTGATCGCGACGGCGTCGACGGATGAAAAGCTCGCGGCGGCGCGCGCGCTCGGCGCGGACGAGGCCATCAACCACACCGCGTCGGACATCGTGGCCGAGGTCAAGCGGCTCACCGCCAGACGCGGCGCGGACATCGTAGTCGACCACGTCGGCGCCGCCACCTTCGGAAAATCCGTGGTGGCCTGCGCGCGCGGCGGGCGGATTGTCGTCTGCGGCGCGACGGCGGGGTACGAGCCGGTCTTGAACCTCCGCCATGTCTTCTGGCGTCAGCTCAGCATTCTGGGCTCGACGTTGGCGAGCAAAGCCCGCCTACCCCAGGTCCTCGACCTCTTCGCGGCCGGACGACTGAAGCCGGTCGTCGATCGGGTTCTGCCGCTAGACGCCATCACCGAAGCCCATCGGCGCCTCGAATCCCGGGCCTCGTTCGGCAAGCTGGTATTGGCGCTATAACCAGCTGTAATTGCTTAGAACCTACATATCCCAAAGACCTTGACAGCCATCGCCAGGGCCCATAATCTAACCTATACGTAAGGGTTAGGTTATGGAGGTTCTGGTAAATAGTCTGGCGCTCCTCAAGGTGGGCGAGCTGGCGAAGCGGACGGGCAAGACCGTCCGGGCGATTCACCTCTATGAAGAGCTGGGCCTCATCGCCCCCGCCGTCCGGTCGAAGGGGGGCTTTCGCCTTTACCACGACAAGGCGGCCAAGCGGATCGACTGGATCCAGAAGCTGCAAGAGCTGGGTTTTTCGCTGACCGAGATCAAGGCCTTCTTGCGCGACTGGGAGCAGTCCAACGCGGCGCCGAAGGCGATGGACCGGGTGCGCGAGATCTTTTCCGACAAGCTGCGTGAAACCAAGGAGAACGTGGCGCGCCTTCAGCGTCTGGTCGGGGATCTGACCGAGACCCTCGCCTATATGGACAGCTGCCGCTCCTGCGAGCCGAGCCACAACCAAGCCGAATGCGGGACCTGCGGTATTCATGGCCACGGCGGCCAGGCCCCGTTGCTGGTCGAAGGAATCTCACGATGACGCTCAAGCTCCCCATCTACATGGACAACCACGCCACCACGCCGGTCGATCCGCGCGTGGTCGAGGCGATGTTGCCCTACTTCACCGAGATCTTCGGCAACGCCGCCAGCCGCTCGCACAGCTTCGGCTGGACGGCGGAGAAAGCGGTCGAGCTGGCGCGCGATCAGGTCGGCGCGCTGATCGGGGCGTCCGGCAAGGAGATCGTCTGGACCTCGGGGGCTACCGAGTCCGACAACCTGGCCATCAAGGGAGCCGCCGAGTTCCACAAGGATCGCGGCAACCACATCATCACGGCGCAGACCGAGCACAAGGCGGTTCTGGACACCTGCAAGCGGCTCGAGAAGGAAGGGTTCGACGTCACCTACCTTCCCGTCGAGCACGACGGGCGCGTCAACCCGGAGACGGTCCGCGCGGCGATGACCGACAAGACCATCCTGGTGTCGATCATGCTCGCCAACAACGAGATCGGAACGGTCAACCCGATCGAGGAGATCGGCGCAATTGTCAAAAAGGGAGGCGCCATCTTCCACGTCGACGCCGTCCAGGGCGTCGGCAAGATTCCGTTCGACGTCAACGCCGCGCGGGTCGACCTGGCGTCGCTGTCGGCGCACAAAATGTACGGACCCAAAGGGATCGGCGCGCTCTACGTTCGCCGCAAGCCGCGCGTGCGCATCACCGCGCAGATCGACGGGGGAGGGCACGAGCGCGGCATGCGTTCGGGGACGCTCAACGTCCCGTCGATCGTCGGCTTCGGCAAGGCGGCGGAGCTCTCCCGGACCGAGATGGCCAGCGAGGCGAAGCGGCTCTTCGCGCTGCGTGAGCGGCTGCGCGAGGGAATTCAGTCGCGGGTCACCGACACCTACGTCAATGGCTCGATGGAGCATCGTCTGCCGGGCAACCTCAACATCAGCTTCGCCTACGTCGAGGGCGAAGGGATGCTGATGGGCCTCAAGGACGTGGCGGTGTCGTCGGGATCGGCCTGCACCTCGGCGTCGCTCGAACCGTCCTACGTGCTCCGCGCCGTCGGCGTCGAAGAGGAGATGGCGCACACCTCGATCCGGTTCGGCCTCGGGCGTTTCAACACCGAGGAAGAGGTCGACTACGTGATCGACCTGGTGGTCGGCAAGGTGAACAAGCTGCGCGAGATCTCTCCGCTCTACGAGATGGCGCAGCAGGGAATCGACCTGAAAAGCATCCAATGGGCGGCGCATTGAGCGCCGTGCCCAACAGAACGAAGACAACGAAGACAACAGGAAGAGAAGATCACCATGGCGTATAGCGACAAAGTCATCGAGCACTACGAAAACCCGCGCAACGTGGGGAGCTTCGATAAGGACGATCCGAATGTCGGGACCGGCTTGGTCGGCGCCCCGGCCTGCGGCGACGTGATGAAGCTTCAGCTCAAGATCAACGACCAGGGGATCATCGAGGACGCGAAGTTCAAGACCTTCGGTTGCGGGTCTGCCATCGCGTCGTCGTCGCTCGCCACGGAGTGGGTCAAGGGGATGTCGATCGATCAGGCGATGGGAATCAAAAACACCCAGATCGTCGAGGAGCTGAACCTGCCGCCGGTGAAGATTCACTGCTCGGTTCTGGCCGAGGACGCCATCAAGGGCGCGATCGCCGACTACAAGGCCAAGCGACAGAATGCGGCGGCCCAAGTCGCCGCCCCGAGCGCCCCACAGAAGGCCTCCGGCGTCGCGACCCAGAAGGCAGCCACCTAGGGGACGGCCATGGCCATTGGAGTCACCGACAGAGCGATCGCCGAGATCAAGAAGGCGGCCGGACAGCGCACGCCGGTTCCCAAGGGGCTGCGCGTCGGCATCCGCGGTGGCGGCTGCACGGGCTTCTCCTACCTCTTCGAATGGTCCGACAACGAGCCGCGGGGCGAGGACAAGATCCTTTCCTTCGAGGACGGACGCGTGCGCGTGTTCGTCGACCCGAAGAGCTTGATCTACCTCGACGGTTCGACGCTCGAATACCAGACCACGATGATGGGGCGCGGGTTCAAGTTCATCAACCCGAACGCCAAGGGAACCTGCGGCTGCGGCGAGAGCGTCCAGTTCTAGGGCGCGGGAGCCGAAGGTGATCTGCTGGTCGTGTGAACGGGAGGGGGGCGGCGGTCCGTTTTGCGGGATCTGCCAGGCGCTCTTGCCGCCGAACGACGGGGCCGATCACTTCGCGGTATTGGGTCTGCCGCGGCGGTACGACCTGGATTTCTCGGCGGCGGAGACCGCCTACCAAGGGCTCTCGCGCCAGCTCCATCCGGATCGATTCGCCACCGCGGATCCGCGGGCGCGGCGGGCTTCGCTGGGGCAAACGGTGCAGCTCAACGAGGCGTGGCGAACCTTGAAGGATCCGGTCCGGCGGGCCGAATACCTGCTGGAGCTGGCGGGTGTCGAGGTCGCCTCGGACGACCAGAAGCCGGGCCCCGGCGGCGAGCGCGGAACCCGGAAGGTGGCGGTGCCGCCGGCCTTTTTGCTCGAGATCCTGGAGATGCACGACGACCTCGGGAATGCGCAACGTGCGGGCGACGCCGTGAAGGTGGCGTTCTTGACCGAAGAGATGCGCGGGCGCGCCGACGAGGCGATGAAGACCATCGCGGCGGCGCTCGACACTGGGTCGACCCAGGCTCCCGACCAGGGCCGTCTCGACGAGGCGGCGCGCGCGCTGATCGCGCTGCGGTACTACCGACGCTTTCTGGACGAAGCCGACGCCCACGAAGACGCGCGGCGGACAGGTCGGGGGGTGGCCGATGGCTGAGGCGCTGTTCCAGATCTCCGAGCCGGGGGCATCGCGCGTCAAGCACGCCTGCCGCACGCGCGCCGTCGGCATCGACCTCGGGACCACGAATTCGCTGGTGGCGATCGTCGACGGCGGACGGCCGATCTGTCTGACCGACGATCGGGACGATGCCCTGATCCCTTCGGTGGTCCACTACGCCGCCGACGGAACGGTGGTCGTGGGCGCCGGGGCGCGCGATCTGGCGTCACAATTTCCGCACGACACCATCGCCTCGGTCAAGCGCTTCATGGGGCGCGGCCCGCGCGACGCCGAAGCGACCCGGCGGCTGACCCCTTATCTCTTCGCGCCCGCGGGGCCAAACGAAGGGATGGTCAGGTTTTCGGTAACGAGCGGGACGCGCGCGGTGACGCCGCTCGAGGTGTCGGCCGAGATCCTGAAGGCGCTGCGCGCGCGCGCCGAGACGGCACTGGGCGGTCCACTGGCGGGCGCGGTGATCACGGTGCCGGCCTACTTCGACGACGGGCAGCGACAGGCCACGCGCGACGCCGGGCGGTTGGCGGGGATCGAGGTGCTGCGCCTGCTCAACGAGCCGACGGCGGCCGCGCTGGCGTACGGCCTCGACAAGCAGGCCGAAGGGACCTTCGCGGTGTTCGACCTGGGCGGCGGGACCTTCGACGTGTCGATCCTGAAGCTCGACGACGGCGTCTTCGAGGTCAAGTCGACCGGCGGCGATTCGGCGCTGGGCGGCGATGATTTCGATCGGGCGATCGCCCACGCGATCATCGGCCGGCTGGGGCTGGGCGGTGAAATCGACCCGCGCACCGTCCGCCGGGTGCTCGATGCGGCGCGCGCGCTCAAGGAGAAGCTGACGACCGAGGGCGAGGCGGCGATCGAGATCGCGCTTGCCGATCGCACCGCCACCATCGGCCTGACCCGCGCCGAGATGGACGCCCTGGTCGCGCCGGTGTTGGCGCGCTGTGAATCGGCAGTCCGACGCGCGCTCAAGGACGCGGGATTGGACGCCGCCGCGCTCTCGGGCGTGATTCTGGTCGGCGGCGCGACCCGCATGCCGCTGGTGCGGCAGTTCGTCGAGAAGCTCTTCGGGAAGCCGCCGCTCGCCGACATCGATCCCGACCAGGTGGTGGCGCTGGGCGCGGCGGTGCAGGCCGACATCCTGGCGGGCGGCGCGGGGCAGGGCGACGTGCTGCTGCTCGACGTGGTGCCGCTGTCGCTGGGTCTCGAGACCATGGGCGGCGTGGTCGAGAAGATCATCCACCGCAACACCACCGTGCCTTGCGGCGCGACGCAGACCTTCACCACCTATGCCGACAAGCAGACCGGCTTCGAGCTGCAGGTGTTGCAAGGCGAGCGCGAGCTGGTCGCCGATTGCCGCCCGCTGGCGAAGTTTTCGCTCAGGGGGATCCCGCCCATGCCGGCCGGGATGGCGCGGCTGGAGGTGACGTTCACCGTCGACGCCGACGGCATCCTGCGCGTCAAGGCGCGGGAAGAAATCACGGGCCAGGAAGCCGCGATCGACGTCAAGCCGAGCTACGGGCTCACCGACGACGAGGTCGAACGGATGCTGCTCGATTCATTCGCACACGCCGACGAGGACGTGAAGGCGCGCCTTCTGGCCGAGCAGCGGGTGGAAGCCCAAGGCATCGCCTCCGCGGCGCGGCTCGCGATGGCCGACGCGCCGGAGCTGCTCACCGACGCGGACCGCGTCGCGATCGAAGCGGCGCTGGCGGCGCTGGCGCGGGTGGAAGTGGGCAACGATCACCACGCCATTCGCGCGGCGGTCGAAGAAGTGGATCACGCATCGAAAGAGTTCGCCGGGCGGCGGATGAACCGCGCGATCGGCAGCGGCCTGCGCGGCAAGGACGTCGCCGCGGTCGAAGCGAAGGCCGACGAGACGGCATCCAAGCGCGATCTGGCGACGCGCGCCGGAAGCCACGCTGGACATTCGCACTAGCTGCGACCTGAGAGACACGAAAATGCCGAAAGTCAGATTCGAGCCCGACGGGATCGAGATCGAGGTGCCGGTCGGAACCAGCATCCTCGAGGCGTCGCAGAAGGCGCACGCGCAGGTCGGGTCCGCCTGTGGCGGCGTCTGCGCCTGCTCGACCTGCCACGTCTACGTCAAGCAAGGGCTCGACGTGCTCGAACCGGCCTCCGACCGTGAGGAAGACATCATGGACAAGGCCTTCGACGTGCAGGCGACCTCCCGCCTCGGCTGCCAGTCCAAGATCCTGCGCGACGCGACGGTCGTCGTGGAGATCAGCCGCGAGAGCCGCCAGGCCTTCCTCGACGAGCACCCCGACATCCGCGAAGCGCTCAAGCACGCCGCAGGCGCCCCGCGCTAGGTGGGCCCTCGTTCGGGCGCGGGCCTTGCCTCGTCACGCCGGCCGAGGTATTTAAATGGTATGAAATCGAATACCAAGTCCAGCATCACGCTGCCTCCGGCCGAGGTGTTGCTGGTCAACGGCCTCATGAAGCGACTTGGCGCGCGGACCAAGGTCGAGGTCGTCCGGCGGGGGCTCAAGCTGCTGAAGGAGACCACCGACCGGGCCGCGCTGCGAAACGCCTACGCCCAGGCTGCGAAGGCGGTCCGGAAATCCACCGTCGCGGAGCTGGCCGAGCTGGATTCCCTCTCAGGCGACGGACTGGATGAAGAAGGTCCGGAGGTCCGATAGATGGCGCTCCGGATCGATCACGGCGGGCTCTACGCCGCGGCGCTCGAACCCCGTTTTGGAACCGAGCCGGGCAAGGCTCGCCCGGTGCTGGTGATCCAGACCGATCTCCTGAACGTCGCGGGCCACCCGTCGACCTGGGTCCTTCCCTGCACCACCAGGCTGGTTGGCGAAAATATCTTGCGCGTGCGGTTGGTGCCGGGGATCGCGGGCAACGCCCGGGAGTGCGAGGTCATGATCGACCAGAGCCGCGCCATCGACAATCGGCGGCTCAAACGGAAGCTGGGCGTCCTTCCGGCGCCGCTGCTGCGGGAGGTGAAAGAGAAACTGCGCGGGCTCGGGGAGCTCTAAGCCGTCGCCACTGTCCGCCTGGGCCATCCGCCGGCACACCCGCTCCTGACGGTCATCCGAGAATTGTCTTCGCTCGCCGTCGCTCCACCAGGTCTCGCGCGGCCTCCGGCCACTTCGGAAATTCAAACGCGAATCCGGTCTCGAGGAGGCGGGCGGGCACAACCCGTCGGCTCTTCGCCGTGAGCTCGGTGTCGGTTCTCAGAAAGAAGGCACCGATCTCCGCCATCCATTTCGTCGCGGGCAGTCCAAAGCGCGCTCCCGCCGCTGTTCGGAGCGCTGCCATGAACTCCCGCTGGGGGACCGGATTTGGCGCGGCCAGATTCACCGGGCCCTCGATGTCGTCGCGCTCGATCAAGAGCTGGACGGCTCGGGCGAAGTCGCGATCGTGGATCCACGAAACGAACTGACGTCCGCCGCCGATGGGTCCGCCGATCCCGAACCGGACCAGTTTGAGGAGCACATCGAAGATCCCGCCCCGATCGGGACTCATGACCATCGCGCTACGCAGCGCAACCTTGCGCGTTCGTGGCGTGTTCGCCTCTTGCTGCGTTCGCTCCCACGCCCGCGCGATGTCGATGCTGAGTTTCCAGTAGGCCGGCACATCCGGTTCGTCGCCGCCGATACGGCCGGTCGTCTCGTCGTTCGGCGCATCGAAGCGATGGGCATAGATCGTCGCGGTGCTCATCTGCAGCCAGACGCGAGGGGGTCGCTCTGCCTTTTCGATGGCGAGGCCGACCGCCCGGGTCGAGTCCACGCGAGAGCCCATCATCGCGCGGAGATTCGCGGTCGTGTAGCGGCAGTTCACGCTGCGCCCGGCGAGATTAATGACGACATCTGCCCCGTCGATCTCTTGGGCCCATGGCCCCACCGAGCGGCCATCCCACTCGACGGTTCGCGCGTCGGCCGAGCCGCCTCTGCTGAGGATGACCACGTCGTCCCCGCGCGCGCGAAGCGCTCTGGCGACAACGCCGCCGACCTGTCCGGTGCCACCGGGGATGACGATTTTCATGGATCCACGCTCTCGAGTGCTGCTTCTGCCGTTCTTGTAAAGCGAACCGGCGCCAGGTATGTTTTAGATAAACATGTTCACTAAAATTAAGCAAGGCAAAGTCGGGGCGAGTTCGCGGCCCGCTAAGGGCCGACGCGCTAGAGGCCGCCCGCGTGGAACGACCGAGAGGGGCATCGCGGCTCGGCGGCACCTCCATGAGATCGCGATCAAGCTGATCGCGGCCCGGGGTTACGAAGCGACGACACTCCGTGACATCGCAAAGAAGGCAAAAGTCAGCGTGGGCCTTCTATATCGCTACTTCCCGAGCAAGCGCGCGGTCGTCCTCGCTCTTTATGACGAGCTCTCGTCGGAGTACGCCGACCGGGCGTCAAAAATGGATCCCGGACCCTGGCACGGGCGGTTTCTGTTCGCGCTCACCACGAGCCTCGGTGTTCTCGCCCAGCAACGCGACGTCCTCGCAGCCCTGGCACCCGTCCTTGTCGGCGACGCGCAAGACGGCCTTTTTGCGTCGAGGACCGCATTTTCGCGTCGACGGGTGCAGGCAGTCTTCCATGAGGCCGTTCGTGGCGCGTCCGACGCGCCGGAGCCCGATGATGCCGCCGCCCTCGGACGGCTCCTCTATGTCGTCCACCTCACCGTGATCCTGTGGTGGTTGCTCGACAAAAGCCCCCACCAGCGGGCGACCGGGGCGTTGATAGCCACGCTCCAGAGTCTCCTGCCGCTGGCCGCCCCGACACTCCGGCTCGAGCCCGCGCGGGCCTTCGTCCAAACCGCAGACCTGCTCTGTCGCCAAGGACTCTTCGGAGAGGGAAAACGACGGACCGCAAAAGAGGCCCAAGAACCATGAGCGCCCACGTCCTCCCCGTCGACTCGCCGAGGATCCTCCCGTATCGTGCGAATCTGCGATAGCCTCATGCGTCTCGACGTCCTGCTCGCGCGCAATACCGGCTGGTCGCGCACCGCCGTGCGCGCGGCGATTGCCGGCGGCCGCGTCCGGATCGCGGGCGCCGCCGTCGACAATCCTCGGCTCGACGTTCCGGCGGGCGACTTGCCGCTCGCGGTCGAGGTCGACGAGTTAGGTCACCTCCTCTACGAAAGCGCGCGGATCCTGCAAAACAAGCCGGTCGGCTGCGTCACCGCGTTGCGAGATGACCGGCATCCGACGGCGTATGACCTCCTTCGCGAGGCGCCACTGTGGGGAGAGCTGCGGGCCGCGGGGCGACTCGATCTCGACAGCTCGGGCCTTCTCATCTGGACCACCGACGGCGCGGAGATCCAGCGGCTCACGCACCCGAAGCGCGCCGTGCCGCGGACGTACCAGGCGGCGTTGGCGCGACCCTTCAATCCTCTGCCTTCGGATCTGGTGCTGGAGGACGGTCACCAGCCACAGGTGACCGGCCTCGAGACGCTCGCGGCGGCCGACGCCCATCCCAGCCTGCAGATCGCGTCCGAGACCACCACGCTCGCGACGATCACGGTGGTGGGCGGTGCCTACCACGAGGTACGCCGCATCTTCGCCGCGCTCGGCAGCCACGTGGTTGGCCTCTGTCGGGTTCGTTTCGGCGACTTCGAGCTTCCACGCGATCTTTCCCCCGGCGCGTACCGGCTCCTGCCCGACGGACGCCCTGGAGCTGCTGCCGGGGATCGCGCGTAATGCCAGACCTGCACGTCGTCCTGGTCGAACCCGAGATTCACTGGAACACGGGCAACGCGGGCCGCACCTGTCTGGCGGTGGGCGCCCAGCTCCACCTGATCCGTCCGCTCGGGTTTTCGCTGGACGAAAAGGAGGTGCGACGCGCCGGCCTCGACCACTGGCCGCGCGTGCGCCCGGAGATCTGGGCCGACTGGCCGTCGTTCGCCCGCGCCCTGCCTTCCCTGGGGGCGCCGTTCTTTTTCACGGCCCGTGCCCCCCGGACGTTTCAGGAGGTGACCTACCCGCGACCAGCGGTGCTGGTCTTTGGTCGGGAGAGCGTCGGCCTAACGGCGGAGATCCTCGACCGCCACGCCGCGGAGACGGTGGCGATCCCGATGCTGGACGCCGAGCTCCGCTCGCTCAATCTCTCCACCTCGCTGGCGCTGGCCGCTTACGAAGCGCGCCGCCAGTGGGGCTGGTCGTGAGGTGATCGCGTGGGCGGAGCGAGGCTTCGCCTCGCGGAGCCCGTCGCGGGAGGGTTTGGGAACCCTCCCAGGGTGCCCATTCTCAAGCCGCCGCGTCGAGCGATCGTTCGATCGTCGGACGGCGGACCTCGGTGGCCAGGCCCAGACGCTCGAGCAGCAGGATCGTGTACCAACCGACGTCGAGCTGACCGCGCGTTCCCCCGAGCCGCGCAGAGCCGGGGCGATCGTGGTGGTTGCGGTGCCAGTTTTCGCCCTGGAAGAAGTGCATGAGCGAGAGCCAGCGAACGTTCTGGGCGGTTTCTTCGTCGGGGCCGGCCCCGGGGCGCATGTGGCAGACGCTGTTCACGAAGCACTGCGCGTGCAGCGCGAAGACCAGACGAATCGGCCCCAGCCAGAAGAACGCGGCCAGGCCGAACGGCAACCCGATGCAGAGCCCCAACAGGGAGACGGGCGTCTGCAGGCGCGTCCAGAAGCGATAGGCGGGCGTGTCGATGTCGCGGCAGTACTTGCGGATCGGCGGCGCGCCCGCTTGCCACAGCCAGCGGAGATGCGACCACCAGAAGCCGCCCACCCGCGGGCTCGAGATGTCTTCGGGCGTGTCGGACTTGGCGTGATGGAGGCGGTGGTGCGCCGCCCAGGAAAGCGGCTCGCCGGACCCGTTCAGCATCGCGAAGAAGGTCAGGACGTTGCGCACGGCCGGGTGGAGTCGCACCGACTTGTGCGTGATGCCGCGGTGGTAGCAGACGGTGGTGCCGAGGCCGCCCAGGAAGTGCAGCGCCGCCGCCGCCAGGAAGACCCGCCATCCGGGAATCGGGGTCAGGACCAGGCCGACCACCGCGCCCACGTGAATCAGGATCATCCAGGCGAAGGTCAGGCGATCGCTCGGCGCGGGACGCCACCAGGGCATCTTCCAGGGGGCCCACTCGGCGCCATGAACTGGGTCGAGCGTCGGGACTACTGGGTCGAGCGTCGGGAGTGTGGAGGCGGTCATTCGGTCACCATCTCGAGTGGGGCCGCCCGCATTCCGACGGCGCGCAGCAGGCTCTGGTCCGCTTCTACGTCCGGATTGCCGGTGGTGAGGAGCTTCTCGCCGTAGAAGATCGAGTTCGCGCCGGCCAGGAAGCAGAGGACCTGCGACTCGCGCGAGAGCGCCAGGCGGCCCGCCGAAAGCCGCACCCGCGCCTTGGGGATCAGGATTCGCGCCGTCGCGATCATCCGGACCAGCTCCAGCGGATCGACGGGCGCGCGATCACCGAGCGGCGTCCCCGGCATCGGGGCCAGCGCGTTGACCGGCACGCTCTCGGGCTGCGGGTCGAGGTTGGCCAGCGTCGCCAGCATCGCGCAGCGATCGTCGATCGATTCGCCCATGCCGATGATCCCGCCGGAACAGACGGTGATTCCGGCCTTGCGGACCACATCCAGCGTGCGCAACCGATCGTCGTAGGTGCGGGTGGAGATGACCGAGCCGTAAAAGGATCGCGAGGTGTCGAGGTTGTGGTTGTAGGCGGTCAGCCCCGCTTCGGCCAGCTTGCGCGCCTGGGGTTCGGACAGCATGCCCAGCGTGCAACAGGCTTCCATGCCGAGCGCGCGCACGCCGCGCACCATCTCCAGGACCTCGTCGAACGCCGGTCCATCCTTCACCTCGCGCCAGGCCGCGCCCATGCAGAAGCGCGTCGCGCCGGCGGCCTTGGCCCGCCCGGCGGCCTCCAGCACCTCCGGTGTCTTCATCATCCGCTGCTTCTCGAGACCGGTGTCGTAGCGCGACGATTGAGAGCAGTAGGCGCAATCCTCCGGACAGCCTCCGGTCTTGACGGAGAGCAGCGAGCAGAGCTGCATGTCGTGGGGCGGGTGATGCTCGCGGTGCACGAGCTGCGCCCGCAACACCAGGTCCGGGATCGGCAAATCGTGAATCGACCGAACCTCTGCCAGCGTAATGTCGTGCCGAGACAAGGGAGCGGGTTTTATCACGTTTTCAGAGGTCCACGGCCTAATTCAGGGGCCTAATTCACGCGCCGCAAAATGATGAGCACGCGCACTGTCAACCAGCGGGCCGGCTCACGTTCTTTTGCGGCTGTTCCCGCGGCCTTGGCGGCCGCCTCCGGGCGGGCCGGGGATCCTGGATACCAGAGGCCGTCGGCATTCTGACGACCGCGGACGTAGGCCTCGGCGGTGCGAACCCCCGAGTTCTCCTTGCCGAGCCCGACCGCCGTCACGCCGTCGAGCGCGTCGAGGACATCGGTCCAGAACCGCGGCTCGCCGATCTGTTCCCAGTAGCTCGGTGCCTTGCGATCCGGATAGCGGTCGGGTTGCAGGAACCGCGTCGCGAGCAACTCGGCGGCGCGGCGCGCTTCGCGCGAGGTGCGGCGGGACGGCGACGAGGCGAACGCGCGCAGGGCCATGCCGGTGACCAGATGGCTCGATGGGCGGGCGGCGGAGTCGGTCCGGACGCCGCGCCAGGCCCAGCCGCCGTCCGCCTGGCGGTTGGCGAGCAAAAATTTGAAGCCCCGCTCGATGCGGGCGTCGGTGTCGAATCCCGCGCGGCAGAGCGCCGCCAGCGCCCACCCCTGGAAATGAAGCGCCACCGCGCGGCTGCGGGACTCGGGCGTCTCCCCGAGCGCCAGCGCACCGATTCCGCCGTCGGGCGCTTGCGACGCGAGCAACATTTCGGCGGTCTGGGCGACCGGCGCCTCCGACGGACCGAGTCCGTAGTCGGCCATGCGCTCGAGCGCGCGGATGGCGGCCACTGCCCGCGAGAACCGGGCCGGGCCCAGCGTTTTTTCGGGCGGCTTGGCCGGAAACGCGCCGCTTTTGTCCTGCTTGCGCAGGAAGGCTTTGACCTCGGGATAGGTGAGAACCTCGACGGCGCCGGGCGCTTCGTCGTCGTCGATCAGATCGCGCCGGACCCGTGCGACCAGCGCGCGGCTCCCTTCGCGCAGCAGGATCGGCACCGGATCTCGCCCGAGACGGGCGCGCCAACCCGACGGAAACCGGGGCGAGGCCCCCGGCGGCGCGACGGGTGTCAGGCGGTTCATGCCCGGCAAGGGTATCGCAAAAACCCGACGCGCGAGCGCGGCACAGGATTTTTTCGAGGAATTTCCCTCGCGACCACGCCCGTTTGGCTGGCCGGCGCGCGCTCTTCGTTGCAAGCTGGCGCCTTCCAAGTAACACTCTACCGACTTTCAGGCCCCCAGAGCGCGGATGAGCTTCCCCGAACGTCCTTCAAAGCAGCAGGCTTTCTTGGCGCTCTTGAAAAGAGGGTGGGTTTCTCTGCATCTGGACGCCCGGCACCCTGGGGTAGTGGTTCCAGTGTCGTTTCGAGGAGAGCCGCACCTAGTCCTGCAGTATGGCTATGATCTGCCAATCCTGATCCCCGACCTCGAGGTCGGCGACCAGCACGTTCGCGCGACGCTGTCTTTTTCGCGCACAGCCCACCTGACGGTGGTGCCTTGGTCGGCGGTTTACGTCATCTCGTGCATCGATGGGAGCGAGGTGCGGTACACCGAGGACGTTCCGGAGGACATTTTGATCGCTGAGCCGCCGGCGGTCCGACGTCTCCAGTCGGTTCCCGCCCACCCCGAAGCGGAGTTGGCCGAGCCGTTGGCCGAGGCACTCACCGTTCGCCGCCGCCGCCGCCCGCAGCTCCGACTAGTGAAGTAGAGACGAGTATTCGTTTCGGGCTCGTCGCGCGGACTGCGATGGCCGGCCGATGGGCACGAGCGTGCTCTTCAGGTTAGCGCTCAGGCCGCCTCGCTGTTGTAGATCTAATGTATGACTAAAAGCCCGACAGATTGACCGAGTTGACATGTATAGCTAATAGCTATATTTTAGGCCTCGTGAGACGACGGAAGCCCAAGGGGGAAAGGAAAGAGGCGACGATCCTCATCCGCGTCACCAATGAACAGAAAGACACGCTGATGCAGGCGGCCAGGAAGGCTGGTCTAGCTCTAAGCGGATGGGTACGTTCGCTCGCGTTGCATGCTGCTACTTCAGGTGAAAAGCGATGAGCTCGCTGGCACGATCCGCAAGGCATACAACCTCCGTCCGGGACCGACCGACAAGAAAATCCGTGAAGCAGCTAATACTTCAGCGCGTGGCCGCTCCGAGGGTGGCACTTCACCCAAAATCTAGTGAGGTCGGGCGCTATCATCTTCTTCACACGGATTCCCTCGTGTGGCTCGCTCAAGCTGCCCCCAATTCGATCCATGCTGTCGTCACTGATCCCCCGTATGGAGCCATTGAGTACACTGCGGTCGAATTGAAGAAGATGGAAAGCGGACGCGGTGGAGTCTGGAGGATTCCTCCATCATTCGATGGGCATAGGCGCTCACCTCTGCCGCGGTTTACGGTGTTGACCGACGTCGATCGTCTTTTCATGAGGCGGTTTTTCAGCCAACTGGCGTCCATGCTGCGGACGGTTCTCGTACCCGGCGCACATGTGTTCATCGCCAGCAACCCATTGGTCTCCTACCTCGTTTACGAGTCGTTCATAGAGGCTGGGTTCGAGAAGCGGGGAGAGATCATCCGCACTGTTCAAACGCTTCGTGGCGGCGATCGGCCTAAGAACGCAGAGAAAGAGTTCAGCGACGTTTCGGTTATGCCTCGGTCTTGCTGGGAGCCGTGGGGGCTCTTCCGTAAGCCCTGTGAAGGTCGGGTACAGGACAACTTGCGCAAGTGGAGGA
>Ga0209863_10000453_pt1 | contig 20823 bp, 20 predicted proteins | sample OrgsoiDNA2013046_FD_185796 | JGI IMG/M metagenome (GOLD analysis project Ga0209863, IMG submission 185796) | Permafrost soil microbial communities from the Arctic, to analyse light accelerated degradation of dissolved organic matter (DOM) -... | ecosystem: Environmental > Terrestrial > Soil >...
TCATGCGGCGCATCGTGGGACGCTTTTTGCGACGCTTCGTGCGACGCTGATCGCCACCACGCTGGTGGCAGTTTCACCCGGCGCTTCCGAGGCGGCGGTGCGCTTGCACGCGATCGTCCCGTCGACGCCGCCGCCCGCGATCATGCCGCTCGCCGACGTGCGGCCCGGGATGGTCGGGCAAGCGTTGACGGTGTTCCAGGGGACGAAACCCGAGCCGTTCAAGATTCGTGTCGTGTCGATCATGCGGAACTTCCTGCCCAAGCAGGATGTGATTTTGATCCGCGCCGAAGATCCGCGGGTCGAGTTCAGCGGCATCGTGGCCGGCATGAGCGGCAGCCCTGTCTACATCGACGGGAAGCTGGTCGGCGCGATCGCCTACGCCTGGAGCTTCGCCAAGGAGCCGCTCGGCGGCGTCACGCCGATCGAATCGATGCTGGCCGAGCGCCGCCGACCTCGCCGCGCCGATAAGGAAACCACCGTCGAGCGTCTGCGCGGCAGCACGGGGACGCCGGATGCGCTGGCGCGTGGCCTCGGGCTGCCGCCGATGGGCCCGACGGCATCCTTGGGCGAGCCGCATCTGCTGCGCGCGTCGGTGCCGCTGTCGGTCTCGGGCTTCACGCCACGGACGGTCGCGGAGCTGGCCGACGAGCTGCGCCCTTCCGGGCTGGTCCCCCTGCAGGCGGGCGGCGGCCGGCGCGCCGGGCCACCCGCCGCCGGCCGCGTCGAGCCCGGCTCCGCGATCGGCGTCGAGCTGGTCCGCGGCGACATGAGCACCGTCGCGACCGGCACCGTCACCTACGTGAGCGGCGCCGACGTGCTCGCCTTCGGCCACCCGCTGTTCGGCATCGGCGAGGTCTACCTGCCGCTGGTCGACGCCGAGATCCACGCGTTTCTCCCCAGCCTGAGCCAGTCGTTCAAGATGTCGTCGCCGCTCAACGAGGTCGGGACGCTGGTCCAGGATCGCCCCGCCTGCATCATCGGCGACCTCGACGCACGCAGCACCATGCTCCCCGTCGACGTGCGGGTGACCGGCCCGGGCACCGAGCCCCGCCTCTTCCACGCCGAGGTCGCGCGCAACCGGCGGCTGACGGGCATGCTGGCGTCGATGGTGATCGGCAACGCGATCGCCGACGCGGAGCCGGACGTCACCGACATGGTCGTCACCGTCACGTCCAAGGTGGGGGTCAAGGGCTTCGCGCCGCTCGAGCTGCGCGATCAGATCTTCTCACCCGAGGGGGTATCCGGCCACGCGTTGGCCTCGTCGCGCGGCTTGAGGGCGATGGGCGATCTGATGTTCAACCCGTTCGAGCCGGTGGTGCTGGACCGGATGGACGTCGACGTGCGGGTGGAGTTCCGGCGCGACGTCGCAGAAATCGTCGCCGTGTCGCTCCCGTCGCAGGACGTGCACGCGGGCGACACCGTCGGGCTGCGGGTGACCCTGCGCCCCTACGCCGGCGCCGAATACGTCGAGACCGTCCCGGTGATCGTCCCGCGCACCCTGGCCGGCCAGACGATCAAGGTCGAGGTCGCGACCGGCGCCTCGGTGAAGCCCGACCTGCCGCAGGCCGAATCGCTGCGCGTCTACATCGACAACCTGCGCAAGTCGTACCCGGCGACGTCGATCGTGGTGACTTTGCAGACGCCCGACGACGGCGCCTCGTTGCGCGGCCGCCTGATCTCTGGACTGCCGGCCTCGGCGCTCGACACGCTCCGCCCCGGCAACCAGACGCGGCGGGCCGACGCGTACCACATCGCCGATCGAACCGTCTTCCCGACGCGCCAGCTGGTCAGCGGCCGGCAGGACCTGAGCATCCAGATCAAGGACGATGCCCTCGGCGTCGGGCCCAGGCACGATGGCCGCTGAGCCGGGCGCCCGGCCGACTGGCCCCGTCACGGAGCCCGCTGGTCCCGGCGCGGAGCTGGCTGTCGCCGATGCGGCGCTGGAGGATGCCCCCTGCCCGATGGGCTGTGCGCGCGACGACGAGCAGCTGTTCGTGGGGCGCGACCGTTTCTACGGCCGGCCCGGCGCGTTCCCCGTGGTCCGCTGCCGGACCTGCCAGCTCGTCCGCAGCAACCCACGTCCGACGATGGAGGCGATCGGCTCGTATTATCCCGACCTCTACGGGCCCTACCACCGCGCGGAGAATCGACCCAAGCCCGCCGCCGTGGGGCGCGCCGCGCTCGTCGAGCGGTGGGCCCGGCACCTGCGCTTGGACGGCACGCGCGAGTTGCTCCCGCCCCACCTGACGCCGGGACGCGCGCTGGAGGTGGGTTGCGCGTCGGGTGGCTTCCTGCTCAAGCTCCAGCGCCGGGGCTGGCAGGTCGAAGGGATCGAGCCCTCCGCGTCGGCGGCGGAGCGGGCCACCGCCCACGGCCTGGCCGTCCACGTGGGGCCGATCGAAACGGCCCCCGACCGCGATCGGAAGCTGGACCTCATCGTCGCCTCGCACTCGCTGGAGCACCTGCACCAGCCGCTTACGTCGATGCGGCGCCTCCGGGCCTGGGCGCGCCCCGGGGCCCTACTGAGCTGCGCGATCCCCGACGCCGGCGGTTTCCTGTTTCGCCGCTTCGGGGCCGCCTGGTACGACGCCGATCTGCCCCGCCACCTGTTTCACTTCACGCCCCGGACGTTCACGAATCTGCTCGCCGCGGCCGGCTGGAAGGTGGAGCGGGTGCGCGGCCAGCGAACGCTCAACTGCCTGATGGGAAGCATCGGCAATGCCCTGCGCGATCGAAAGGGCGCGGGCGCACGGCGCCTGGGCGATGCCTTCCTGCGTTTTCCCGAGAGCCGCGCGCCCTGGAAGCCACTGCTCATGCCGCTGACGCTGGCGCTGGCGGCGCTCGGGCAGACCGGGCGGATGAAGATCTGGGCCCGCGCCGTCTAGCGGCAGCGAAATGGGTCGCCCTCCTTTACAATAGCCCGCCCCGATGCGTTTGCTGCCGCTCCCTTTGATCTCCACCCTCGCGCTGGCGTTGGTGGCCGCCACCGCAGGCGCGGCGGTGACCAAGACGTTCCGCCAGACCACAGCCAAGGACTTCGAGGAAGGGGAAGCGACGGCGAGCGTGATCCTTCCCGACGGCGCGGTGGTGCCGGGCATGAAGCCGAGCCCGGTCGCGCTCGAGGCCGCGTTCGTCTGGTGTGGGGCGCTGTCGCCGGACGGCCGCACCGCCTACTTCGGCACCGGGGACGAGGGACGCATCTACGCCGTCGACGTCGCCGGCAACGAGGCGCGCGCCCGGAAGGTCGCCGCGCTCGACGCCGCCTGGATCACCGCGCTGGCCATGCGGCCAGACGGAACGCTGGTCGTCGGCACCACGCCGGGTGGGCGCGTCTACACCGTCGATCCGAAGAGTGGCGCCACGCGCCTCTACGCCACGCTCGGCGTCGATCACGTGTGGGCGCTGGTGGTGGACGGCAAGACGGGGATCGTCTACGCGGGCACCGGCGGACCGGGCAAGATCTTCGCGATTGATCCGGGCGGACCTAGCGGGCCGGGCAGACCAAACGCGCCCGGTGGCAAGTCGCGCGAGGTCTGGAATTCGGGCGACAAGCACGTGGTGTCGCTGATCCAGGCGGACGCGACGCACCTCTATGCCGGGACGTCCGAGGAGGCGATCCTGTTTCGCGTCGGTCTCGACGGACGGGCCGAAGCGCTGGCCGACTTCGATGCCGAAGAGGTCCGCGCGCTCGGCCGCTCCGGCGGCGCGCTCTACGCCGCGGTCAACGACTTCGAGCGGACGATCCCCGCGCCGGCCGCGCCGCCGGCCGGACCCCGCGGCACCAAGATCACCGTGGCGCCCTCGGGATCGCCGGCGTCGGCCGGCGCGCTGCCACGCCCGGGTCAGCGCAAGGCGAAAGCGGCGATCTATCGAATCGATCCCGACGGCCACCTGGAACAGATCTTTTCGATCGGCGATGGCTATTTCACCGCGCTGGCCTTCGACGACGACGGGCGCGCCTTCGTCGGCAGCGGGACCGAGGGGCGCGTCTACCGCGTCGACCCGGACCGCAAGGCGGCCCTCGCGATCGATCTGCCGGAGCGGCAGGCGCTGACGCTGGTCCGCTCCGGGAAGACCTTCCTGGTCGGCACCGGCGACGTCGGCGGCCTTTATCGGGTGGTGGCCGCCGCCTCCCGCCAGGCGACCTACCTGTCCCGCGTGCTCGACGCCGAGTTTCGCGCCCGCTTCGGCCTGCTGCGCTGGCATGGCACGCACACGCTCGGCGTCGAGACCCGCTCCGGCAACACCGCTCGCCCGGATCCGACCTGGTCGGCCTTCGCCGGCCTCGATCGCACGCGCGCGACGGCGGAGGGGGGCGTCGGGCTGGTGGCGAGCCCGGCCGCCCGCTACGTGCAATACCGGGTGACCTTCGGCGCGGCCGACGCCCGCCTGGACGCCGTGACGCTGGCCTATCTCGCCCAGAACCAGCGCACTCGAATTACCGAGCTCACCGTCGGCGATGGCGGCACGCCACCGGCCCTCGGCGTGACCGGGGGACTGGGCGGAATCCCCCTCTCTATCTCCCCCTCGCCCTTCACCTCGGTGAGCTCGGCCCCCGCGCGCACACACTCGCCGATCGTCAAGCTGCGCTGGAAGGTCGAGAACCCCGACGGCGACGAGCTGGACTATCGGCTCACGTTTCGCCAGGAGAGCGAGGCCGTCTGGCGACCGCTGGGCGGGCCCGATCCGCTGTCGAAGAACGAGTACGACTGGAACACCGAAGGGCTTCCCGACGGCATGTACACGGTCCGGGTCGTCGCCAGCGACGAGCGGTCCGAAGCGCGCGAGCGCGCGCTCGAGGCGAGCTTCACCTCGGCGCCGATCCTGGTCGACAACCGCAAGCCCGAAGTGGTCGGCCTGGTCGCCAAGTATCCCTTCATCTCGGGGCGCGCGCGCGACGACCAAAGCCCGCTCACCGGCCTCGAGGTCGCGATCGACGGCGGCGACTGGCAGATCCTGACCGTCGCAGACGGCATCTGCGACGATCTGGTCGAGGCGTTCACGCTCAAGCTCCCGTCGCTGGCGCTGGGCCCGCACGCCGTCACGGTGCGCGCCTGGGACAGCGCGGACAACGTGGGCGCGGCCTCCGTGACGGTGACGGTCGCGGCCAAGAAGAAATAGGCAAGACGAGGGTGGTGACGACATGAGCCCAGACAAAGACGACGACGCCGGCCTTCCGCCCGCGCCCGAGGTGGTGCAGATCGAGGTCGGCCTCATGCAAAATTTTTGCGAGATCTTGTATTGCCCCGAGACGCGCGAGGCCGCCATCGTCGACCCGGCCTGGGAGGTCGATCGCTTGCTGCGCGAGGTGGAGCGGCTCGACCTGCGGGTGACGACCGCGCTCATCACGCACACCCACCACGACCACATCGAAGGGGTCGACCTGCTGGTCGAGAAGACCGGGGCGGCCGTGGTGGTGAATCCGCGCGAGGCCAAGCAGGTCGCCGGCGCCGGAAGAACGCTGGTCGACGCCGTCGACGGTCGCGACATCGCGATCGGCAAACGCGGCGTGCGGGCGCTGGAAACGCGCGGACACACGGTGGGCGGCACCTGCTACCTGGCCGATGGCTTCGTGGTGACCGGCGACGTGATGTTCGTGGGTGGTTGCGGACGCACCGACTTCGCCGGCGGCGACACCGCCGAGATGTGGCGCAGCCTGCAGCGGCTCACGCGGCTGCCCGAAGAGACGCGGGTCTACCCGGGACACAACTACGGCGAGACGGAGACCTCGACCATCGCGCACGAGATCCGCACCAACCGCTTCCTGCGTTGCGCGACCTTCGAAGAGTTCCGCGCCCTGCGCGATCGGAAGCGGCCCGCCTGACGCGCGCTACGCCGCGCTCGGCGTGATACGCGCGGCGACCAGGATGACGTCGGCGTCTCCGGCGTCGTGCAGCTCGACAGCGAAGGGCCCTTCGCCCCGTGCGAGCGTCAGTCTCGCCGCCAGCCCACCGCCCGGCGCGTGCGCGATCTGCGCCTCCTGGAAGGAGACGAAACGTCCGACCCAGGGATCGAGCGCCTTGTAGATCGCCTCCTTGGCCGAGAACAGCAAGAGCACCTCGGCGTCGCGCGCCGGGCCCTCGGGTGGCAGGGCGGCCCGCTCGTCCGCGGTCAGAACATGCCGGGCAATATCGTGCTTGAGGGAGCGCACCACCTCGACGTCGATCCCCAGCGTCGCGGCGGGCGCGCCGCTGGTCCGCGCGACCAGCGCCACCGCCAGATCGCTCTTGTGGCTCACCGATCCGACCACGCCCGGCGGCAGCGACGGCGCCCCGCGCGGGGTCGCGAAGATCGGCGCGGGCGCGTCGAAGGCGATCTCGGTCAGGGCGGCCCGCAGCGCGACCCGGCCACCGACCCAGCCCGCGCGCCGGAAAGGGGAGAGACCGCGCGCGAACCCCACCTCGTCGGCGTGAAGGACGGGCGGAAGATCGAAAGGGTCGTCGTTGCCGCGCGCGCTCTCGATCGCCGGAAGCGCGATCCCCACGCAGGTGCCGAAGGGCAGCTCGCGAACGAAGCGGCGCTCGAACGCCAAGTTAGACCGAGCGCGAGCCCGCCGCTGCGGACGCGTCCGCCGCGACCAGCCCGCGGACGTACGCCAGGAGCTCCGCGCTTCCGGCGGCGGCGCGCAGACCGGCGGGCAGCCGCCGGACCAACCAGACCGCTTGCCAACCCAGCGATCCGCCCGGCGCGACTCTCTGGTAAGCCCCCTGCGCCTCGACCTCGACGTAGGTATGTAGCGGCGAGGCGTAGATCTCGATCTGCGCCTCGCCGGGCGCTTGTGCCGCGCGCGGTGCGACGGCGAAGGTCTTCAGCAGCAGCGCACCGGCGTCGACATCGACGTGCGCGAGCCAGCCTTCCCGACCGTCGGCAAACAGCTTCTGGTTGTCGGTCACAGCCGCGGCATCGTAGGCGTACCAGGTGACGCCAAGCGCCTCGCGGACGGCCAGGTTCGACGGCGGAAAGCTTCCGTCGCCGGTCGGGAAGAACGTGAGCCCACCGGGAGGCACCCGGGTGATCTGCCAGGGCGCGGTCTGGAGCGGCGCCGCGCCGCGGTTGTGAATGCGAAAATCGAACAGCGCCGCCCCGCGCACTCCGTCGGCGGCGAAGCGCTTTTCGATCTCGATGCCCAGCGTGGCGCTCGGCGCGCTTCGCATGACGATCGTCGGGCCTTCGATGGCCGCGCGATAAGGGAGGTGATCGATCTCGGGAACCGGCGGCCACCCCCAGGCGGTCTGCGGGCTGGTCCAGAAGGTCGAGCCGTAGTTGCCGGCGTCGACCTGCCGCCCGGTGAGCAGGTTCCGTCCGCCGAGGCGCAGCGCCGTGACCCGTCCGCCGGTCCGCGCGTCGATCTCAACCGAGACGTCGTCCCAGGCCAGGACGTGGCGGCCGTCTTCGATCGTGGGCGCGACCAGGGCGGTCTGGCGGGCGGCTTCGCGCATCCTCGTCGTCAGCGTCTACCGCACCCGGCGGCGCCCGATCCACCGGAAACCGTAGACCTGCATAGATCATTGGTGCGCCGGCAGGCGCACGCAGGCCTCGACGGCCGTGCCGTCGGGACGGCGGGGACAAAGGGTGATGCCGTCGGGCGCCACCTCCACCATGATGTAGTGGTAGGCCTTGGTCAGGACCGCCACGCTGGCGGGACAGGCCGGCAGCGGCCCCGGGACGTCGCCCGGTGGCGGGCCGGCCGCGTGAGGGAGGGTCGGCTTCGCCGGCCCGAGCTCATCGCGGGAGGGTGTGGGAACCCTCTCAGGGTTCCCACTGGACGTCGCCTGACATCGCGGGTTGTAAAGCGGCGCGCCGCCGCCGCCGGTGACGACGTAGGTCAGCTTGCCGGCGGGCGTGGTGCCGGTGCCGCGCTCGTAGATGTGGTCGTGACCGGAGAAGAGCACGTCGACGTGCGCGGCGGCCAGCAGCGGCGCGTAGTCGCGCACCATCTGGCTCTCGCCGCCGTGCAGGCCGTGCGCCCAGGGTCCTTCGTGGCAGAACGCGAAGATGGCGCGCGCGTGGTGGCGCCGCGCACGCGCCAGATCGTCGGCCAACCATTCCCGCTGGGCCGGATCGCGCATCTCGTTGGTGCTCAGGATGACGAAGTGCACGCCGCCCAGATCCAGCGACGTCCAGCCCGGCGGTCCCGACGCCGGCACGCCGAACAGCTTCCAAGTCTTGGCCGCGCCGGTGCCGCGGTGATCGGCGTCGTGGTTGCCGAGCGCCGGCACCACCGGCGCGATCGCCCCCATCGGCGCGGTGATCTCGAAATACTTCTGCCAGTTGGCCTCGTCGCTCCCCACGTCGGTCAGATCGCCGGTGTTGAACACGACCGCCGGCGCCTCGCGCGCCAGCGCCTCCACGATCGCCCGGTGCGCGACGTGGCCCGGGTAGCGCATGTCGCCGTAGACCGCGAAGCGCAGCGGGTGAGGCGACGCGGGGAGCGTCTCGAATCGCCAGGGACCTGCGGTCGCCTTGTCGCCGCCGCCCGCGTCGACCTCGACGGTGTAGCGGTACGAGCCCCCACGGGTGAGGCCGTCGATCTTCGCCGCCTGCTCCGTCGCCCGCGTGGCAAGCGAAATTCGCCGCGGCGGCTCCGGCGGGGAGACCGCATCGATCCGTTGCAGCGTGACCGTCCCGCTTGCCGGGAGATCGGTCTGCCAATTCACCCGCAGCCCGGCGCCCTTTCGGCTGTCGATCGGCGTCGAGAGGTAGGGCCCGCGGACGATGCGGACGCCGCTCGCCGCGGCGAGATCGACCCAGGCCGCCGGCGCGGTCGGCACCACGGTGTTCCGGCCCGGATAGGCGAACACGGCGACGGCCAGCAGATTTCCATCCGAGCGCAGCGACGGCAGCGCGGCCGACGGAACGGGCACCGCGACGTGCTCGATCTCGGGCCCGTGAGGGAGCGTCCCCGCGGTCCCCGACGCCTCCATCCCGCGCCGCGCCACCTCGTGGCCGTTGACGTAAGCGATGAAGCCGTCCGCGTAGGCGACGCGCAACTCCAGCACGCGCGCGTGCGCGGCATCCGGGACCGAGAAACGCGCGCGCAAGAGCAGCGGCGCACCCGGAGCCAGATCGAAGAACGTCGCCGGCGGCGGCGGCGCGGGCAGCGGCGGCTGCCGCGGCGCGAACGGCCCGAGCGCCGGCCCACCCCAGGCCCGATCGTCGAAGCCCTCCTCGGTCCAGCCGGCCGGCGGTGCGCCCGCGAAAATTCGCCACGGGCCGAGCAGCACCTTGATGGCCTTGTCGGCGGGCGCGGCCGGCGCACCCACGGCCGCCGCGCCGCCGATGGGCGCACCGACGGCCGCCGCGCCGCCGATGGGCGCACCGACGGCCGCCGCGCCGCCGATGGGCGCAGCAACCGCGGCCGCAGCCAGCGAGGCCACGATCAGCCCCGGTCGCATCAGCGGCGCCGCGCCGGCGGGCGCCTCAGCGCGGCGCCGTCATCGACGCGTTTCACTTTCGATCTCCACGCGGTCGACCACCGCGACGACCGCGGCGTCGATCGGAACGTTCGGCTTGGCGCCCGGGGCGAGCTTTTCGCTGACCGCGACGCGCGCGGCGTGGCCGAACGCCACCAGCACGTCGTCGCCGGGACCCGCGTCCAGCAGGTCGGCGCAGACCACCAGATCGTCGGTCGGCTCCGACGCTTCGGCGCCCGCGCGCACCGCGCCGGGTGCCAGATCCCCGAGACGGTACGGGCGCACCAGCAAGAGCTTCAGCCCGCGCGTCTCCGGCCATTTCACCGTCGACCAGACGGTGCCGGCCACCCGACCCAGGAACATCAGCCCGCCCCCTCGACGATGGCGGCGACCGCCGCGTCGCACAGCAGATCGCGGTTCTCCGGGCCGGGCCGGAGCACGTTGCGCGCGCCCGAGCCGAACGCCACCGTCACGTCCTCGCCCACGCCCGCGTCGAGCACGTCGACCGCAACCACCAGCCGGCCGGTGGGACGCCCCTCCGCGTCGCGCGCGGCGACGACCAGCAGCTTGCGCCCCTCGAGCCCGCGCGCCTTCCGCGTCGCCCAGACCTGGCCGACCACCGTCCCGCGAATCATCCGAAAGCCTCGGTCAGCTTGCGGCGGATGCCGGGACCCGCGCCCGCAGCGCCGAGCGCGTGGAGATCGATCTCCGCCCGATCGACCACCGCCATGACCGCCGCGTCGACCGGGACGTCGTTTCCACCGGCCGAGGCGCGCGCCGGCGCGCCCAGACAGACCACCACCTGGTCGCCGATGCCGGCGTCGAGATCGTCGGTCGCCACCAGGTGGCGCGCCCCGAAGGCGGTCTCCCCGGAGGCGATCTCCCCGGAGGCGATCTCCCCGGAGGCGATCTCGTCGAAAGCCGGCTCGTAGATGCCCGTCGGTCGCACCACCAGGAGCTTGGCGCGGCCGAGCCGCGCGTCGCGGCGCGTGGCCCACACCTGCCCCACCACGCGCCCCAGAATCATGACGGGTAGAGCTCGTGACCGTCGACGATGCCGATGACCACGTCCTGGTCGGCCACCTCCGCGCCGACGGTCAGATCGCGCACGCGGCTGCCGTGGGCGACGATCACCCGATCCCCGGGCCCCGCGTCCAGGCCGTCGACGGCGACGATCAACCGGTGGCCCTCCGCCCCGCTCGCGGTCTCGGGGCGAACGAGCAACAACTTACGTCCGGCGAGGCTGGCGGCCTGCCGTGCCGCCCAGAGCCGCCCCACCACCCGGCCCATCCACATGTCGCGCCGGCGCGGTCAGGCCCGCTTGCCCGAGCCTGCCTTGCCCTTGGCGGCTGGCGCCGCCTTCTTGCCCTTGGTGGCGGGCGCCGCTTTCTTTGCGGCCCGCGCGACCTTGGCCTTCGCCGCCTTGGCGGCCGCGGCCGGCGCCGCCTTGGCGGCATCGCCGTGCGCGCGCTCCGCGGCGCCCAGCATGTCGAGCAGACGCGAGTCCGACAGGTCGCCGAGCTTGGCGACGTAATCCTTGTCCTTGCCGTGCTTGAGCCGCTCGGCGGTGGTCGCCGCCAGCTTGTCGTGGCCGCCGGCCTGCTTGGTCCGGGTCGCAACGGAAAACAGCCGGATCAGCTTGCCGTTCGCGACGCCGAGGAGACGCTTGCGGAGCACGTCCTTGCCCTCGTCGCCGGCGTCGAGGACGCCCACGATCTTGTCGACCAGCTTGTCTTTCCCGCCGAACTCGTCTTTCACCCGCGCGAGCGGGCTCTTATTCAGTGCCACGGACATTGTTCACCAATCTCCTTCGAGGGGGCCGGGTTTACCGCAATCCAGCCGCTTTGCCTAGTCTCCTTCGGCCGCCAGGTCGACGAACCCCCGGATCCAGATGAGGTTGATCTCGTCGGCGATCGGCCCCGGCGTCTCGGTGGTGGTCTCGATGGCGGCCGTGTAGAGCACGCCGTCGCGCTGGAACTTGTCGGTGATGCTGCCATCGTGGCTGACGATGAACCCCTCGGCGTCGGCGTAGACGTTGCTGCCCGGCTCGTGGCCCGAGTCGACGATGCTGCCGCGCAAGACCGGCACCAGCGTGCCGGAGCGCGCCAGCAGCGGACGATAAGCCGCCAGATCCCCGAACACGTAGGCGTAGAACCAGGCGCCGTGGATGAAGTTGTCCTGGTGCAGATCGAGCGCGGCGAAGGGCGTCGGGCCGGCCGCGAGCGCGCGGGCCAGCGCGACGGTCTCCTTGGGCCCACCGTCGCCGACTGGCGCCACCGCCGAGAACGTCTGACCCTCGCGCAGCTCGCCGTGCCAGACGCCAGGCCGCAGCTCGTAGCGGAGAAAGTCGTTGTTTGGGCGCTCGCCCGACATGTTGTAGCGGGTGTGCGCCTCGAAGCCCGACGGGTTGATACAGGGATAGATCTGGAGACCGACGCCGCGCGACGCCGCGTAGGCGACGATCTCCGCCACGTGCTCCAGCAGGGTGAGTGGCCCGGCCTTCTCGTCGCCATGAAAACCGGCGGTGACCACCACGGGCCTCGGTCCGGGCAGGCGCAACCCGAGCAGCGGGAACTGCCGTCCGTCCTCGATCACCGTCGCGTAGGTGAACGATTCGGCCGGCGCCGGAACCGAAGCGTTCCAGCGCGCCGCGTAATCCGCGAACAACACGCATGAGTTTGCCACAGTGCCGGTTTGCCCGCGACGCGACCGCCGCATAGGCTCCGCCCATGGCCGACCTCGCCAGCGCCCGAGCCACCGAAGATCCCGCCCGGTTGAACCTCATCCGGCCGCCGACCGGCCCGGCCTCCGAGCGACCCAACATCAAGGCCATCGGCCTCGAGCGCGCGCCCCACAAGGATGTCTATCACTTCATCCTGGCGCGGACCTGGCCCACGTTCTTCGTGCTGGTGACGTTGATCTTCGCCCTGATGAACGTCGTATTCGCCTGCGCCTACTACGCGCGGCCCGGCTCGATCGCCAACGTCCCCACCGGCTCGTTCGAGGACGCGTTTTATTTCAGCGTCCAGACCCTGGCCACCATCGGCTACGGCGGGATGTACCCGGTCACCCGCTACGGGCACCTGGTGGTCACGGTGGAAGCGGTGACGGGCATCCTGTTCCTGGCGCTCATCACCGGCATCACCTTCAACCGCTTCGCGCGTCCGTCGGCGCGCGTGCTGTTTTCGAACAAGGTCGTGATCAGCCCGCGCAACGGCGTCCCGCACCTGATGTTCCGCATGGCCAACTGGCGCCGCAACCGGATCGTCGAGGCGCGCCTGCGGGTGGTCCTGCTGGCGACGGAGCGGACCCGCGAGGGGGACGTGATGCGACGCCAGATCGACATTCCGCTGGTGCGCGACCGTACGGGCGTCTTCTTCCTGACCTGGAGCGCGATGCACCTCATCGACGACAAGAGCCCGTTCTTCGGCCCGGATGCCATGGACCGCCTGCGCGCGCAGAGCGCGGAGCTCTACCTGGGCCTGATGGGCTTCGACGAGACGATCGGCCAGACCATTCACGCCCGCAAGCAGTACGCGCTGGAGGACATCGTCGTCGGGGCGCGCTTCGCCGACGTGCTGGCGGTCACCGCAGACGGGGGGCGCCAGATCGACTACCGCAAGTTCCACGACGTGGTGCCGATCGCCGGGCCCGACGCCGGCGCCGGCGGGTAAAACGTCAGCGGGTGAAGCCGGGGACGGCGGTGCCGCGGGCCAGCGCCAGCAGACCACCGAGGCGGGCCAGGAGATCGTCGAACCCCGGCTCGCCGAGCACGGCCCGCAGCTCGAAGGTGTGATCGGCGGCGCGCGCGCTGACGCCATCCAGGTACGGACCGAGCCCGAGCATCAGCACCTGGGCGTTCCGTTTCGCGTCGCGCAGCGACTGGGTCACGTTCGACGCCAGCGACGCCGCTTCCCCGGCGGTGGCGACGTCGGCCAGCAGGTCGGCCTCCAGCCCCTTGCCGAGATCGATGCCGAGCGACAGGGTCATGATCGCGGCGGCGTCGGTGAACTGCGAATCGGCCGCCAGGGTCTTGCGCGTCCCTTCCGGCACGATCGCCGCACCCCAGATCGCGTGCGCGCCGGCCGCCCGTTCGACCAGACGAACGAGATCGATGTTGGTGGCGGCGCTGTCCCCGGGCCGCGCGGTCTCGGCCAGGTCGGCCATGCGCGGCCCCCAGCCGCCCGCGCCCAGCGCGAACGAATGCGCATCGATGAAAAACCCGACCACCTCCGGATCGTGCCGCGCCGACCAGAGCGTGAACCGCCCGTGTGGCGTCGCCACCAGATCGTCTCCGGTCTTCTGCAGCTGATCGCGCACGTAGGCGACCAGACGGGTCTCGTCTAGCGCTTCGGCGCGCAGAATCAGGCCGAATTCACCGTGCGCGCGCGCCTCTTCCGGAAAGGCCACCGTGACGCTCACCAGCTGGCGAAGCGGATCGAATCCGGTGCGGCGCGCGAACTCCTCTATCTCGTGGAGGTCGGCCGGGCTCTGCTGCGCCTCGGCCACCAGCTTGGCCGCGGCCGGGCTGGCGCGGAGCTTGGCGACGTCGATCGCCGCGACCATGCGGGTGGCCGCCGGAAACAGGGCCAGTCGGCCCTCGACGGTGGCGGCGCGATCCTCGGCGCGGCGGCAACCGCCGCGGCAGGAGGCCGCGGCCGCGACGGCGACGACGAGCGCTGGCCAGACGCGCCGCCTTCGCGTCATAGTGCCGCCGATGTCGTGGGCTCGCATGCGCTTCAAGGGGGGTCTGGTCTGGGTGCGCGCGGACGAATCGGGGGCGCTGGTTCTGGACAACGATGGCCGCGCGGAGATGAAGTATCGCGAATCCGACGCCAAGAGCTACCGTCCAGCTCCCGGCAACCTGATCCCCGATTCGGGCGAGGCGGGCGGGCGGCCCGAGGCGCCTCGGGAGGTGCTCCGGAGTGAAGCGGGAAAGGAGACTGGGAAGGCCGCCCGCGCGCCCCGCGCGGCGGTGGCCTCGAAGGGCGGCGGCCTCCCCGCCGGCGCGGTCGAGATCTGGACCGACGGCGCGTGCTCCGGCAATCCGGGGCCGATGGGGATCGGGGTCGTGGTGATCGACGGCAGCGAGCGGCGTGAAGTGGGCGAGTACCTGGGCGAGGGGACCAACAACATCGCCGAGCTGACCGCCATCGAGCGGGGGATCGACCTGGCAGGGGCAGACCGCGACGATGGGCGCCGCCTCCGGATCTATACCGATTCGAGCTATGCGATCGGCGTGCTCAGCAAAGGGTGGAAGGCCAAGGCCAACCAGGAGCTGATCGCGCGCATCAAGCGACGGCTGGCCGCCCTGCCGCGGGTGGAGTTCGTCAAGGTCGCGGGCCACGCCGGCGTTCCCGAGAACGAACGATGCGACCAGCTCGCCACCGGCGCGGTCATCGGTCGCCCGCGCCGCTGAGCCGGCCGGTCAGACGCCGACGTCAGACTCTGACTTGGGCCAGCGTGACGAACCGGGCGCCCGCGCGCCGTGCGGCGGTCAACGTCTCGTCGAGCGCGGCCAGCTTGTGGGCCAGCGGGCGGCGCAGGTCCGGCTGGCGCGCCACCAGCAGCGGCGGGATCTCGTCGGCCTCGGCGTCGGCGAGGTCGATGCCGTGTAGCTCGAGGTTGAAGAACGGGGCGCGCAGCGCGACCTCGACCAGGTGCCGCCGCAACCAGGCGGGCGCGAGGATCAGGCTGGTGCCGATCACGTGCAGACGCGCGATCGGCGTGACGGCGATGGGCAGCTCGATGAGGTCGCCGCCGTCGCCGCCCTCCGGTCGAAACGGCGATCCGGGCGCCGGTCGATACGGCGCCCGCGGCGCGAACAGGGCGCGCGGGGTGCCGAGAAAGCTCCCCGACGGGCGGCCCGCCACCCGCATGGCCGCCATGACCAGCGCCTTGGCGCCATAGTACGCCGGCGAGGGAAACACCGACGAGTCGTAGCGGTAGCCACGCGCGCGCAGCAGATCGAAGACCTCGGCGCTGATCCCGTAGCCGGGCGCGCGGAAGCCGATCGGCGCGCCACCCGCGCAGGCGCCGATGGCGGCGTGCGCGCGGTCGATCTCCGCGGCCATCCCGACGCCGCCGAGGCGCACGAAATCGTACGGGTGCGTGTGGGTGTGGTTGGCGAGCTCGTGCCCCGCCCGCGCCAGGTCTTCAAGCAAGGCGCGCCCCTCCGCGTCCTGCTCGAGGTCGGCGCCGACCACGAAGAACGTGGCGCGCACGCCGTGGCGTGCGAACAGCTCGGCGAAGCGCGGGAGGCAGCGGCGCAGAACCGCGAAGCGAGCCCGATCGGTGGGAGGATCGCCGAGCGCATGGATGCGGTAGTAGCAGGCGACGGCATCCAGATCGACGGAGACGGAGGCAAGACGATCAGAAGAACCGACTTTCGCCTTATCCTCTTCGGCCATGCCCGCCGTGCTTACCACGTCCGCCCTGGAACCGATCGTCTACCGCGTGTCGATGCGCGCGCCGGCGTCGCACGAGTACGAGATCGAAATGCGTGTGCCGCCCTTGTCCGGTCGTGACAGCGTCGACCTGGTCTTCCCAGCCTGGGCACCCGGCAGCTACATGGTGCGCGACTTCGTCCGGCATGTCTTCCGTCTGGAGATCGCCGACAGCCGCGGGCGTGCGCTCGCGCCGGCCGATGTCGTTCGCGTCGACAAGCAGCGCTGGCGGATTGCCACCGGCGGCCACGCGTTCCGGGTCCGCTACCGGGTGTTCGCCTTCGAGGCGACCGTGCGCACCTCGTTCCTCGACGACAGCCACGCCTACTGGAACGGCACCAGCCTGTTCTTCTTCGTCGACGGCGAGCTGCCGCGCCCCTGCCAGGTGACGGTCACGCCGGCCAAACCGAGCTGGCGAGTTGCCACCGCGCTGCCGCCGGTCACCGGGCGCGGCGCGGGCCGCGGCCTCAGCTACGCCGCCGCGGATTTCGACGAGCTGGCCGATTCACCCTTCGAAGTCGGCACCCACGCGCTTGCCACTTTCTCCGTCGGGCGCACCCGTTTCGAGCTGGCGCTCTATGGCCGCACCAACGCCGATCCGGCGCGCCTCTGCGACATCCTCCGCCGGGTGGTGACGGCGACCGGCCGGATCTTTGGCGGCTTCCCGTTTCGCCGCTACCTCTTCATCGTTCATGCGCTGCCGGTCGGCTCGGGGGGTCTCGAGCACCGCGCCAGCGTGACCATGGACATCGCCGGCCTGTCGTTCGAAGACGAGGCCGGCTACGTCCGCTTCGCCGATCTGGCCGCCCACGAGTTTTTTCACGTCTGGAACGTCAAGCGCATCCACGACCGCGCGCTGGGGACGAACAGACGCGGGGACCCTGAGAGGGTCCCCACACGCCCCCGCGACGGACTCCGCACGGCAGAGCTGCACTCCGTCCACGCGCTCGACTACACGCGCGAAAACTACACGCGGCTGCTCTGGCTCTACGAAGGGACCACCGACTACCTGGCGCACGTCATCATCCTGCGCGCCGGCGTCACGCGCGAGCGCCAGTTCCTGCGCATGATCGCCGAGGACTGGCCCAAGTACGCCACCCGCCCCGGCCGCAACGAGACCTCGCTGGAAGAGCTCTCCTTCGAAGCCTGGATCAAGCAGTACAAGCCCTCGGAGAATTTCACCAACCGCGCCGTCAGCTACTACGAGAAGGGGTTCTGGACCGCGATGGCGCTGGACCTGACGCTGCGCCTCGAAAACGGCGGGCGGCGCGGTCTTCCCGAGATGATTCGCTGGCTGTGGGATCGCTTCGGGCGGAGCGGCCGCCCGATCGCCGATGCCGACGTCCGCGCGGCCGCCGCGGCGATCGCGGGCCGCCGCCTGGATCGCTTCTTCGATCGTTACGTGCGCGGCAAGGACGAGCTGCCACTGCCCGCGCTGCTCCGCCGCGCCGGCCTGAAGCTCGAAGCGCGCGCCGAATGGGACGAGGACGACAAGCCGGCCGGCGAGCGCGACCCGGTGCGCAGCCGCCGCGCCCGCGCCTGGACCGGTCTGGCGCTCCACGCCGACCGCACCACCATCCGCAACGTCGTCCCCGACTCGCCCGCCTGGCGCGCCGGTCTGACCTTCAACGACGAAATCGTCGCCGTCGACGGCGCCCGGGTCGGCGCCGCGACCTTCGCCAAGCGGATTGCCGACCACGCGCCCGGCGCGCGCGTCCGCGTCGCCTACTTCCGTCGCGATCGGCTCGAGGAAGTGGTCGTCACGCTCAACGAGAGCCCCGACCGCAAGCTCGCTGTCACCGTCGATCCGAAGGCCGGCGCCCGCGCCAAAGCCGTCCGCGGCGGCTGGTTCGGCGTCTAGACCTCAGTGCGTGAAGGTGATCTGATCCGACGACAGTGCGGTGAGCGCCTGTTGCGCGTCATCGAAGGCGACGTTGCCCAGATCGACTCCGGGGATCTGGAGCGCCGAGATGGTCAGCGTGTCGGTCCCGATCACCAACGGATCGGGCGTGACCCCCGGAAGCGTGAACGACGTCGAGCCGTCGAAGATGGTGACCGACCAGGCGCGGCTGCCGTTGGGGTTCTTGATCTCGGCGGAGTGCAGGGTCGCGCCGGTCACCGGCGTGAAGCTGGTGGTCCCGCCGGCGTCGGTGATGGCGGTCGGCGGCGGCAGCCAGGCCGAGACCGCGACGGTCTTCGCGGCGTCGACGCCGTGTAGCCAGGCCAACGACGCCGGCTCGTTCAGGTCCTTGGTGGCCTGCGCCGCCGCGAGCAGATCGTAAGAGCCACCCGCCAGGCCGCCGGTCGTCGCTGCGCCGATCTTCGGCACGCTGGTCATGGTCAGCGACGCGCCGAGGACCGGGAACACGATCGCGATGCGCCCGGCGTCCCCCAGGTTGATCTCCGGATAGCTGGCCAGATAGCTCATGCCGGCCGGCAGCGTCGGGAACGATGCCGCGAACGGCTGCATGTCGCCGCCCGCCACCATGGTCAGCATCTCGCTCACGACGGTCTGACCGGCGGTGAGATTGAGCCCGGTGTCGAGCGCCCAGCCCGCGACGGTGAGGACGTCGTCGGTCATGTCGTTCGGGGTCCCGTTCTGATCGTCGTCGACGATGATGGCGTAGTGGGCCTGCGACCCGGTGCGGGTCAGCAGCCGCCAGTTGCAGTCGTCGACCAGGGCGCCGCGCACGCACGCGTTGGCGGGAATGGGGGTCGTAACAGCGCTTCCCGCCACCGCGATGTCGCGCATCGGCTGCGTCAAGTTGTTGCCCCGATCGCCGAGGTTTGGCGCCTGGGACGCCGCGATCAAGGCGATCGTGTTGTGTCCCGTCGCCGGCGCCGGCAACGATTCCCAGCCGGCGATCGTCCCGCTGACCGTTGCCGTGTCGACCGGCGGCCTGGTGAAGGCGCGGATGGACATGGTCATGTTGGCGCCGTTGGCGCCGATCCAGGTGCTGGGCGCGTAGCCGCTGTCCGAGGCGGTGACCGTGACCGGCCCGTTCAGCGACTTGCAGCTCTGTGGATCAAACGTCGCCAGCCCGGTCGAATCGGTGAGCGCCTCGCAGGGCATCGAATCCGCCGACGGGCCGACCCGAACCGAAGCGCCCATGATCGGCGCGCGCGTGTCGTCGTCGGTGACGTAGACGTTCAGGTAGCCATTGATCTTGCCGCTGCCGATGCCGCCGCCCGGAACCAGGCTGGGCGTCGGATGATTGTCCGACACCGAACCACACCCCACCCCAAACAACCCGAGAACCACGACCCAACCGCCTGAGGTTTTTCGCATGTCCCCCCATCGACACACCAGGGGCGAAAATGAGCAAAGGCCGTATGCTCACCCGGATGGATCTCCCCATTCCGATTGCCGGCCTCGCCCACGTCGGCATTCGCGTTCATGACCTGGCGCGATCCCTCCGGTTCTACGAGCTCCTCGGGTTCACCAAGACCGCCGGACCGATCGGGCCCGAGCCGGTAGCGATCCTCGATCACCCGTCCGGCCTGGAGATCAACCTGGTGCTAAACGCGCCCGCCGCCCCCGAGCCGAACGTCCTCATGGACCAAGGCGCCAAGCACCCCGGCATCACGCACATCGCGCTGCTATGCGCGGATCTCGAGGGGGCGACGCGCCGGCTCGACGCCGCCGGGTATCCGCTGAGCGGCGGGCCAATCCAGTTCGGCCCCCGCGCGCGCGGCATCTTCGTGCGGGATCCCGATGGCAACGTGCTCGAGCTGCATCAACGAACCTGACGCCCGACGGAGCGCCCCGCGCGGCGCCGGTACGCGCGCTGTCGTTCGCGGTTGCTCCGCGCAGTTCCGGTGGCCGGACGACCGCGGGGGGCCGTCGGCCTTGCCCAGTCCGCCCCGCGGATGGACTCCCGAGCAACGAGGTCCATGAGACCGTAGGCCAACGCCGAAAGGGCCAAGCGTGCGGCCTGCCGCGCCGAGAGTCCCGCGGGGACACGAACGCGCACGACGCCCGCCCCGCCCGGCTCGGCGACGATGGCGAGCTCGGTTCCTCGTTCGATGGCCACCCGGCGCCTGGCCCACCGACCGCTCGCCTTGCAGGTGACACCGGCCCGGCCACAAAGCTCGCGTAGCTCGACGACGCCCGACGGATCGAGCGGCTCCCGATACGTCGGCGCTGGGAAAAAGAGGGGGCTTGACATAATCGTTACTGTAACGATTATTGTGCCATGGGCAAGCGCGCCTCTTCAGACGAGGAGTTTGACCGCCTGCTCTCGGCATGCGCGGAGGTGGCGGAGATCTTTCCGGACGGGGTCGTCTTCATCGGCGGCATCGCGGTGTACCTGCACGCGATCAATCTTCCCAGCACCCGCGAATTCGCCGAAAGCACCCACGATGCGGACATCTACATTTCCTTGGCGGACATGGCGGATCTGCGGGATCTCGAAGAGGTGACGGCCAATCGACGCCTCAGCAAGCACCAGATGGTCAAGCACGGCTTCGAGTTCGACATCTACACCGAAAGGCAATCCTCGCTCATCGTTCCCTACGACGCCGTGGCAGCCCATTCTGTCGAGTACGACGGCATCCGGGTGGCGTCGCTCGAACACCTGCTGGTGTTGAAATTGGAGGCATTCGCGGATCGCAAGGGGAGCGCGAAGGGCGACAAGGATGCGAAAGATCTCATCCGGATCGGCGCGGTCGCCGGTCGTGGAGCGACCGGCTTTCGAGCGGCGCTGTCGGCCCCCTACCTTCGCGACGCTCACGTCGACTTGCTGGCGTCGGTCGAACGCGGACCGCAGGTAACCGCCCTGGCCCTCGGCAATGCGATGGTGGCCAAACGCCTTCGCCGGGAGTTCGCCGCTCTGGTCGCCGCGGTGAGGAAGGCCTACGTTGGACCTCCCTCTTGACGACCGGTTGCATGCACGGATAGGCCGAACAAGCACCGGTTTCGTGACCGATCGTTCATCAACGAACCTGACGCTCAGGCAACTCGG
>Ga0209863_10000454_pt1 | contig 20807 bp, 19 predicted proteins | sample OrgsoiDNA2013046_FD_185796 | JGI IMG/M metagenome (GOLD analysis project Ga0209863, IMG submission 185796) | Permafrost soil microbial communities from the Arctic, to analyse light accelerated degradation of dissolved organic matter (DOM) -... | ecosystem: Environmental > Terrestrial > Soil >...
GGCGCCGGCGGCGATAAAGGCCACCAGCTTGACGATGGATTCGGTGGCGACCGCCAGCATCAGGCCGTGCTGATGTTCGGTGGCGTCGGTCTGGCGGGTTCCGAACAGCACCGCGAATGCCGCCATCGTCAGCGTGACCGTCAGCGCGATATCGCCGATCAGCGGAATCTTGGAAAAAGCCTCGTCTTCGCTCAGGATGGTTTCCAGCGAGGAGGCCACCGCCTTGAGCTGCAACGCGATGTAGGGCACCGATCCGATGATCGCGATCAGCGCGACGGTTGCCGCGACCGCCTGGCTCTTGCCGTAGCGTGCCGCGATAAAATCGGCGATCGAGGTGATGTTCTGCGATTTGGCGAGGTGGATCACGCGGCGCAACAGCGGCGTGCCGAATGCGATCATCAGGATCGGGCCGATATAGATCGCGAGAAAATCCACGCTGGTGCGGGTGGCGAATCCGACCGAGCCGAAAAACGTCCAGGAGGTGCAATAGATCGCCAGCGACAGCGGATAGATCAGCGCGCTGGCGCGCCCGCGCTGCGTCGGCGACAGGCGGTCGCCATAGCTCGCGACGAAAAACAGGAACCCGATGTAGCCGAAGGCGGCTGCGATCACGCCCCAGTCATGCAGCATCGCCGCTTACCTCCCGGGATCACGATCCGATGAGACGGATCACGGGTCAACGCGAACCACCGCCGACCAGGGAGGGGAGTATAGCCGGATCAAGCCGGCAAAGCATCCGATGTTGCCGGCCCGTATCCGGGATTCGCGCAGGAGGAGTTAACAGTATCGGGTTAACGCGATGAGGTTAACGCTATTCGGCCGCCAGGGACTTTTCCGCAAGCGGCAGGCCGAGACGCTCCCAGACCTGCACCAGCGCTTCGGCGAGCTGATCGATCAATCCGTCGTCGTGATACGGCGAAGGCGTGATCCGCAGCCGCTCGGTGCCTTTGGCGACGGTCGGATAGTTGATCGGCTGGATGTAGATGTGGTGCTCTTCCAGCAGGATATCGCAGGCCCGCTTGCAGGCTTCGGGATCGCCGACGAACAGCGGCACGATGTGGGTCTCGTTCGACATCACCGGCAGCCCCGCGGCGTTAAGGATCGCCTTGACCCGGGCGGCGCGGTCCTGGTGGCGTTCGCGCTCCCAGTTCGAGATCTTGAGGTGCCGGATCGCGGCGGTCGCCGCCGAACAGATCGCGGGCGGCAGCGCGGTGGTGAAGATAAAGCCGGGCGCGTAGGAACGCACGGCGTCGATAATATCGGAAGATGCGGCGATATAGCCGCCGAGGCAGCCGAACGCCTTGGCCAGCGTGCCTTCCAGAATATCGATCCGGTGCATGACGCCGTCGCGCTCGGCGATGCCGCCGCCGCGCGGACCATACATGCCGACGGCGTGAACCTCGTCGACATAGGTCATCGCACCGTAGCGCTCGGCGAGATCGCAGATTTTTGCCAGCGGCGCGATGTCGCCATCCATCGAATACAGGCTCTCGCAGGCGATCAGTTTCGGCCGGTCGGGACCGGCGGCAATCAGCAGTTCCTCGAGATGCGCCATGTCGCTGTGGCGGAAGATCTGGCGCTCGCAGCCGGCCTGGCGAATGCCTTCGATCATCGAATTGTGATTGAGCGCGTCCGACAGGATCAGGCAATTCGGGATCAGCTTGGCGATGGTCGCGATGCCGGTCTGGTTCGAGACGTAGCCCGAGGTGAACAGCAGTGCGGCTTGTTTGCCGTGCAGATCAGCCAGTTCCTGCTCGAGTTGCACCAGGGGATGGTGCGTGCCCGCGATGTTGCGGGTGCCGCCGGCGCCGGTGCCGACCCGCGTCGCGGTCTCGACCATGGCGCCGACCACCTTTGGGTGTTGCCCCATGCCGAGATAGTCGTTCGAGCACCAGATCACGACCGGGCGCGGCCCCTTCGGGGAATGCCACACCGCATGCGGAAACCGGCCCGCGATCCGCTCGAGGTCGGCGAAAACCCGGTAGCGCCGCTCGTCATGCAGGCGGCTGAGGGCGGTACTGAAGAATTTGCTGTAATCCATCGCAAGACCCGAAACGGAGCGTGAGGCCGGGAGCGGCAAAGCCTTTTTAGAGCGTTTCCAGGTTTGATGTCGAGCCGGAATTGGCTTTTTCGGTCGTGCAATGGGTGGCAGAAGGGTTGCTTCCAGCGCGCACCAGAATTTGATCCGGATCAAGACGTTGGATGGGTTTTGCGGTCTCCGCTGTTTTGGGGAAAGTGGGGCCGTTTTGCAGCGAAACCCTCGCGACCGCCCGCACGCTAGCTGGTGGCGAGGCACCATCCGGGTCCGCTGACCCAGCAGCGCTCTTCGGGAATGTTTTCGTCGCGATACAAGCGCGTGACCTGCTGCCAGCCTCCTTTGGCAAAAGCTTCGGCCAGCGCGCGTTCGGATGCCTCGTCGCGGTTTCCGGCGCAGGGAAAGATCGCCACGGCCGAAATCCATCGCGCAAAATAGTCATGACCGCGCCGCTCGATCCGAAACACCGCGCCGGCACGCGCCATTTGCTCCCGCGATTTTGCCCCAAAACCCTGGTCCGACGTCATCGGCAGGATCAAACGCCCGCCATCAGCGAGACGATCGAGCCAGTTTTGGGCCGGCCGCGTGCAGCCGGCATTGACGTAGATGACATCGGCTTGATCGAACGAAACCAAAGTCCCGTCGCCCTCGATGATTTCGACGTTTGGGTAGCCGGTGAAATTGGCTTTGGCGCGCGCGGCGAGTTCGGGTTCGTATTCTATTCCGGTAACCCGGCCTGAGGATCCCGTGAGGTGAGCCAGGATGGCGGTGTAATAGCCGGTGCCGGTTCCGATATGCACGACGTGTTCGCCGGCGGCCGGGGAAGCCTGGTGAACGAGATGCGCATGCAATGACGGTTGCCCGTTGTTGAGGTGCCGTTCCGGCAGAATGCCGACGAGATCGTCGGTGTACAAATAAACCGGATCGGCATCGGGTGTCGTGACGTAATCCCGATCCCGGAACCAGCGCATGATCGGCCACGGACCCGGCCCGAGAAAATCCTCGCGGCGGATGGTGCCGAGCGCGGCCTCGAGACGCGGATCATTGACGACGCCCGCGGCGGCCAGAATCTGTTTGGCGTAGGCCGCCCGGATAATGCCGAGTTCGGTTTGGCGGTCCATGAGACGCTTTCGCTCCATCGGGGTCGGTGCTAGGGTGGTGTGGGATTAAACACACGTCAGTGTGTCAATTAGCACACCATCAGGAAGCGGCCAAATGAAAAGACGGCTTTATCCGGCGGTCCTGGAGCGCGGTCGGAAGGGGGCCTTCGGCGCCTGGTTTCCCGATTTCCCCGGCTGCGTCGCCGCCGGGAAATCGCAGGAGCAAACAATCGAAAAGGCGGAGGACAAGCTGGCGCAGGCGGTGGATGTGCTGTTCGAACAGGGCAGGCCGTTGCCGGTGTCGACCTCGATCGAGCGGATCGTGCTGCCGAAGGGCTGCGACCTGCTTGCCTATTTTGTCGTGGGGGTGGACCCGCCGGATCCGTCGGAGCGCGTGAACGTGTACCTTCCGAAGAGCCTGATCGGGCGGATCGACCGCCGCGCTGCGGAACTCGGCATGAGCCGCTCCAGCTTTTTCGGGCTCGCCGCCGCCTCGGCGTTGGTCCGGCTCCCGGGCCCGTTTTGGCCGGAGGTGGCGGAGCCCCGCTCGAAGGTGCACAAGACGGGTGGGCTGCGAACTAAAAAATCCTCGACCAAAAAATCGCCGGCGTAACGGGTCGGCCTCTCATGCACCATCGGCAATGCGTGCGCCGGAATTTCCGCCCGTGTCGAAATTCCTGTAGCGGCGCAACAGCGCCACAGCAAAGCCCGAAAAATAACCCGCGCTGGCGCCGGAGACGGCGTGGCCGATGATCGCCACGGCGGCGTGGGGTTCGAGTTTCATGGCCGTCGCCACCGCGACGGCGTATTGCAGCACGAATACCGTGATGTTGCGAACCAACGGCGTCGAACTGCCCGGACGGGTCACGGTGCCGCTTCCTCTGTCCACGGCGAGCAGTTTTGGCCTGCGGGAAAGCGCCAGCGAGGCAAACAAGACGGCCGCCACCAGCCACGCGAGAAGCGGCTCGATTCCCCCGTCGCGCGCCGTGACCAGCCGCGACAAGCCCATCAGAAAAAACACCAAGGGCACGATCAGCATCCGCCAGATCGGCCGCGTGCTCGGTCGCAGCGATTGCGAGCCCTGCCAGATCAGGTAGGCCAGCAACGCAAAAACCCAGAGCGGGGTATTGGTGAGGATGCGGGTGACCGTCAGCATCGGCTCTCCTGATGGCGTGTTGTCCGGCCCGCTGTGAAGCGAAACGCGGATATGTCATATCGCTGCGCCCATGCGGGCTACCTGCTGCAAAAGCAAGCCGTTTTTACAGGATGGCTTCAATTCCCTTCCGTCGAATGACATCGAGCAACACAAGGGCCGGACCTGTCGGACGCTTTTCGCCGCGTTCGAGTTTCGAAACATAGTCCGCCGTCAAATTCAGGTAGTTCGCAAAAACGGCCTGACTAACATGGCACTTCTCGCGAAGGGCTTTGATTTCCCCGCCTGTGAGAGTGACCTTTGCAGCAGGCGCGACACCCACGTGCCTCATGGTAATTTTGTCATGAGCGGCTTTTGTCAGAAGGCCACTTGCCTGCATGTCCCGTGCGGTCTGCAGCAGCTCCTCGGTCAGTCGACTGATTTTTGCCTTTGTCTTTTTACCGGTCTTTGCCTTTGTCTTTTTTGTTTTCGCTGCCATATTGCACCTCGATTAAAGTTCCATCCTTCAAGGCTTGTGCGATTGTCTCTTCGGCTGCGTTTAAAATGACGCAACGATCTCTCGCAGAGTCATCAGTTCAGCCTTATCGATATTTTCACGCTCGTTTTTTTGCGAAGGCGAAAACAAAGATGGCCCGATCGGAACGGATACCGATTATCATACGAAAGCCGCCTCTTTTGCCTTGCCCCGGTCTAGCGACCCGTTGCTTGATAATCTGACCGCCAAGATCAGCATCGATCAAACCCCGAACGGCCCCTTCGACGGCATCCACAAGGCCGTCGTCGCTGATGCCGTGATGTCGCGTAAACTTCGCCAGCGTTTTGGTTTTGAAAATGCGCACTGTGCGTCTCTAGGCCTATAAACTATAGTTTATAGGACTATATTTCAAGGGGAAAATGCGCAAGAAATGTGCGTTGTTGGGGTCATCGAAGTGCCGCTTGTGCCTCCGCGATATCCGGGATTTTCATATTTCATTTCCTTTGAACTCCGCAGATCGCGGCGCTCATGCGGGCTACCCGCTCTTCCAAGCTTAATCCGCGAGCGCGAAGGCTTTGCACCAGCCGTCCTTGCTGACCTCTCCATCGATCACCTTGCAGGATGCAGGTGCCTCGAACAGCGTGCACATTCCGCGACTGTAAATGCCGTTCGGCGTGTCCTGATATTCAGCCTGCTGCCGCGTCATTTTTTCCGATGCGTCGGTCCGCGAAATATGCACCAAAAAGCCCTGCCGTGACTCCGCCGGCAACCGCGCGCATGACCTTTCGTCGCGACCCGTCTGCCGGTTTTTCGACCATGCAGGTTTCTCCCCTTCAGCAACTTCGTGGCCGGCCGGCGAATCCGGAGAACCTGTCCAGCCGAAAGGCTTCGGGCGCCGTGATCCGCGGGTCGACCGCCATGTCCGCCAGCATGGCACCGATCGCACTGGCGAACTTCGCGCCGTGACCGGAGCAAGGCGAAGCAACGATGATCCGGGGGTCCTGAGGCAGCCGGTCGATGATGAACTCGTCGCCGTCGTCCACGCGCACATCGGCTTTCAGCGTGTTGGTGTAGAGGCAGATATCGCGATCGGCGATCGGCCCGGCCGCACCGGGCACGAGTTCGGCAAGTGTCGCCCTGACCGGTTCCAGTTCGTCATCGGTGGCCGGTGGATCCCATTCGTCGGCACCGACGGTTCGGCCATGATCGTGCCGCGCGGCTTTGACGCCGCGGCCTTCGAAGTCGGGAAATCCGTATATCAGGCCACGCTTGCCGCTGACGATAAACACGGGAAACTCGCCATAACCCACGATTTCGGGTTTGGCCGGCATAAACCAGCCGACAGCCTGCCGTGTCACCCGAAGGTGGCGTCGGAGATCCGGGATGAAGCCTCCGATCCACGGGCCCGCGGCGACGATGACCTGTTCGGCCGTCACCTCTTCGTCCGATGTCGAGATGCGGATGCCGCCCGTCGTCGGTCGCATCTGCGCCGCGGCTCGGACGATTCGACCGTTGGCCGCTTCGCGGAAGGCGCGAATGGCCGTCTCGGCCATCAGGATGCCGCCGCTTTGCTAAACGACGACGTCCCAGTTCTCCGGGAGTTTGAAGGCGGGAAACGCTGCATTGGCCTCGGCGCCGGTGGTCGGGCCGGTGACAGGGCCCTTCCGCGCTGCGGCGGCGCGGGACGCTGCGACCATCTTTGCGCCGGGCGGACCGGCTTCGAGCACATGGCTTGGCTTGAGAATGGTCTGGCCGGTCGCGGACTCCAGCGTCTGCCATTCCTCAAAGGCCCTGTCGCTGAGTTCGGTGTAGGCTTCGCTCTCGAAGTTGAAGCGGCGGTAGACCCGGCATGAGCCGTGCGAAGAGCCGCGTGCGTCGCCGACCAGAAGGGGATCGAACCCGAGCACGTCGGCCCCGCGGCGCGCCAGCGAGCAGAGCGCGGAGCTTCCCATAAGACCCAAGCCGATGATCGCGATTCCACAGCTGCGCATGGCGAAGCTCTTATCGTTTATGGACGATGCCGCCAAGCCTGGCGGCTTTCATCTCATGATGTATCGGGCGTGTTCTGCGTTGGATAAGGAGCCGCCATCAATCGAAAAATGAGTCGATCTGGCGCAGCAAGAAAACTCGTATTGGGCGGACCTGCCTTTGCATTACGCTCGACACAAGAGCGCGACATAAGCCGTTAAAACCATTGCGTGCGGGAATGCCGGGCGTTCCGGTGTACTCGTTGTTACTCGTGTGCGTTCTATCACTACAATTGCACACGAGACCGCGGGTGCAACGGGCACCCGGCATTCCCCACGCCCTCCAGGGAGCGGAAGATAAGCGCATAACTCGGGCGCATCGCGCCGCGAGATCATGAAGTCATGTTTGGAACAGGAGCAGACACCGTCATTCCGGGGCGATGCGAAGCATCGAACCCGGAATCTCGAGATTCCGGGTCTGGTCCTGCGGACCATCCCGGAATGACGGTGTCTGGATTGCAACGTCATTGCGAGCGAAGCGAAGCAATCCATTCTTTCTCTCCTTGCGGCTTCATGGATTGCTTCGCTTCGCTCGCAATGACGGCTTGGCTGTTTGAAAATTGAATCGGCGAACAGTGCGCGCAGAGCATCCGCGAAATCAGGTGGTCCTGAAATGCAGCACGCCGTCGGTTTCCTTGGCGGTCAGACGGCCCTCGACCAGCATGTAATTGACATGGGCGATCAGCTCGCCGGCGGCAAAGCCCATCTGGTGCACGTCCAGCACGTGCTTGTGGAACACCACCGGCACCAGTTCCTTGGACGTCCTGGTATTTTCACGGCAGGCATCGGCAATCAGCCGGCAGCGGTCCTCGTGATGGTCGGCCAGTTGCTTGATACGCGTCTTCAATCCGTAAAACGGCACGCCATGGCCGGGCAGCACCAGCAGGTCGTAAGGAAGGGTGGTGGTGAGGCTCGCCAGCGACGCCAGATATTCGCCGAGCGAGTTCTGGTCGGGCTCGACCGCCCAGACGCTGACATTGGGCGAAATCCTGCTCAGCACCTGATCGGCCGACAAAAACAGTTTGTCGGCGGCGCAATACAGCATCACCTGATCGAGCGCATGGCCGCCGCCGGTGATGACCTTGAAGCGCCGCGTGCCGATCGAAATCTCGTCGCCATGCGAGATCCGGCGATAGGACGGCGGCAGGATCGAAACCCGCTTCAAATAATCCTGGCCACGGCCGAGCAATTTGTCGGTCAGGCCTTCATCCATGCCATGGCGCCGGAAGAACAGCCGTTGCGCCATCTTGCGCTCTTCGGTGCCGCGGTTCTGATGGTAGACCGACTGCAGATATTCCACCTGCGACATATAAAGCGGGCAGTTGAAGCGTTCGACGATCCATCCGGCGAGGCCGACGTGATCGGGATGCGAATGGGTCACGATCAGCCGCGTGATCCTGACGTCGGCCAGCGGACCTTCGAACAGCGCGGTCCATGCCGCGATCGATTCCTCGTTGCCGAACCCGGAATCCACCATCGCCCAGCCGTCGCCATCGGCGAGCAGATAGATGTTCACGTGGTTGAGCCGGAACGGCAGCGCAAGGCGGACCCACAACACGCCGGGCATCACCTCGACCACCTGATCGGGGCCGGGATGATGTTCCCAGGGGTAGCGCAGCGCCTCGGCCGAGGACTGAACGGGGTCTGTTTTCGAATCCATCGTTTGATATCGCAAAAAAATTGTCGCTATCGGCTTAGCCGCACAATCGGCGCGGCGCCAGCCGAAAAAATAAAGGCGGGTTTGGATAAAACACTGGGAGGCAGGCAGAAACCGTCATTCCGGGATGGTGCGTTAGCACCAGACCCGGAATCTCGAGATTCCGGGTTCGATGCTTTGCATCGCCCCGGAATGACGGAGGCCTCAGGCCGCCCGAATGTTGGAGAGAAACGCGTCGATCTCCGAACGCAGAACGTCGGTTTCGTGGCGAAGCGCGCCGGACGCGCTCAGCACCTCGTCCGCAGCCGAGCCCGCTTCGGCCGAGGCGCTAGAGACCCCGACGATGTTGCTGGAAACCTCGGACGTGCCGCCGGCGGCATGCTGGATGTTGCGGGCGATCTCGCGGGTCGCGGTACCCTGTTCCTCAACGGCGGCGGCGATTGCGGTGGTCACCTCGTTGATTTCGCCGATGGTATGACCGATGTTGCGGATCGCGCTGACGGCTGTTGTCGTCACCTGCTGCATGCTGGCGATCTGCGCGCGAATTTCGTCGGTGGCCTTCGCGGTCTGGTTGGCAAGGCTCTTCACCTCGGAGGCGACCACCGCAAAGCCGCGGCCGGCATCGCCGGCGCGCGCGGCCTCAATGGTGGCGTTGAGCGCGAGCAGGTTGGTCTGCGAGGCGATCACCTGGATCAGGTCGACCACGACGCTGATGCGGCTGGCGTTCTCGGCGAGGCCTTGCATGGTAGCGTCGGTCTGGCCGGCTTCATCGACCGCCTTGCGGGCGATCTCCGCCGATGTGGTCACCTGGCGGCCGATTTCGGTGATCGATGACGATAATTCCTCCGTGCCCGAGGATACCGTCTGCACGTTCGCCGAGGTTTCCTCGGCGGCGGACGCCACCGCGGTCACCAGCGCACTGGATTGGTCGGCGGTGGCCGACATCCGCTGCGCCGTGGTCTGCATGGAATCGGCTGAGGTCTGCAGGCCATCCAGCGCGGCGCGGACGGTTGCTTCGAATTCGACAATCCGGGTCTCCATGCGGGAGGCGCGTTCGGCCTTGACGATGCGATCCTTGTCCTGCTCGGTGCTCAGCGCGCGCGCCTCGATCATGCTGCCGCGAAAGATCTCCAGCGAATTCGCCATCGCCGCGATCTCGTCGCGCTGGCGGCTGCGATGAATTTCCGCATCGAGATCGCCGCCCGACAAAAGCTGCATCGAGCGTTGCAGGTTGCCGATCCGCCGCAGGATGTTGCGGCCGACATAGAGCCAGACGAACAGCACGGATCCGATGAAGGTGAGGCTGCCGAGCGCAAGCATGACCACGGTCGCGAACGAAATCTCCCGGCGCGCGTGCCAGGTCGAGGCGTCGGTCTCGGTCTGTACGCCATCGACGAGCTGCTTCACGCTGATGCCGAGGCCGACATTGAGCTTGCGGGTTTCGTCCAGAATGAGCTGGCCATAATCGTCGGCGTCGAGTTCCTTCTGCCTGGTCTTGAAGACGCTGGTCTTGCCGTCGCCGAATGCCAGCAATTTCAGCGCAGCGTCCTTCAGCGCGGCGGTGTTGCTCAAGCTATCAAGGTTGGATTTGAGGTCCGGAGATGCGGCCTTGAACGCCTTCTCAACCTGTTCGAGCGCGTCGCCGTTGGTTGCCGAGAGCGCCGCCATCATATGTGAGGCCAACAGATTGGTGCCGGCGATGACGTTGCCAAGCTGCTCGATCGCCTGGGCGGCTTCGATTGTATCGTCCTGCGAGAGCAGATTGGCGGACCCCAGGACAGCCTTGATCCTGGTTTGCGCATCGATCGTCGCGGGAGCCGCGGCGGCGGCGAAAGCCGTCTGGGCCTTGCGCAGGGCATCGTATTGCTTCTGGCGCTGGGCAGCTATTCCAAGCCGTTCGGTGGCCGCCGCGCCCAGGCTGTTGATGGTGTCGTCGATGCTCTTGACGGTTTCACCGAGGGCGGCGACGATGGCCTTGTCGGCCCCGAGCTCGATGATCTGGCCGAGCTTGTCGACCGCGTCGTGCTGGGTCTCCTTCATTTTCTTGGCGCGTTCGTGCAGCGCCTCTTCGCTGCCCGAGGCCAGCAGCGCCGGTCCCTGGCTGGCAAGGCTTGCGCTTTGCGCCGCCAATTGCAGGCTGGCGGCAAGACGGGGAATGTCCCGTCCGCTCAGATCGAGCATCGAGCCGCCGAGATGCCCCAGCACCATGCCGGCGCCGGCGCTGATCACGATGGCCATGCCCGCGATCACGGCGAAGGCGGCGAACAGACTACTCCTGACGCCCCATCTCGGGCGCCGGAAGCCAAGGCCCCGCAATTTGCCCATCGCTGATCGTAACGCCATGCTTTCTGCCTCGCGCTCGCTTCATCCCCAGGATGAATTCGAGTGGCAGTATCGCGTTACCAGGTTAATAAAATCGGGAACTTTTGTAGGATCTGCGCAAATTTTGCGCATCGAAAACAAAAAGGCCGGCGCGAGGCCGGCCTTTCCGAGACTTTCAATCCGTTGCGGATCAGTACCTCGCGACCACCGGGCCACCCCAGTTGAAGCGATAGTTGATGCCAGCCTTGACGGTATGCTCGTCCTCGCGGAACCGGGCGCCGACAATGACGGCCGGGCCGGTCGTGAACGTGGTGCTGCCGAAGTTGTAATACTGGTATTCAGCCTTCGCGGACCAGCTCGGGGCGAACATGTATTCGAGGCCGGCGCCGACGGTGTAGCCGTCACGATGATTGCCATTGGTGGTGAAAGGCAGCGGCGCGCCAGCAGCGTTGGTTACGCTGAGGTTATTACCGTCCTTCCAGGCATAACCGCCCTTGGCGTAAAGCAGCGCCGGGCCCCAGGTGTAGCCGAGCCGGCCGGTGACCGATCCAAGCTGATCGTTCTTGGAAGTTACCAGCACGCCGCCCGGGAAGACCACGCCGTTGTTGTTGTTGTTGCTCAGCCAGCTGTACTGGGCTTCGACACCGAAAACCCAGCTCTGGGCGAATTGATAATCGAAACCGCCCTGCACGCCGCCGAGGAAGCGGCCATTGTTGCCGGTCAGGCTGTTGTCGCCCGCGAACGCGCCGCCGACGTGACCGCCGATGTAGAAGCCGGTCCAGTTGTAGATCGGCGCGGCGTAGGCCGGAGCCTTGGTGTAGGGGCGAGCCGCAAGATCGGCTGCCATTGCGGGCGCGGCCGCGCCGAGCGCAACGAGGGCCACAGTGCCAAGTAGAAACTTCTTCATCAGTCTTAATCTCCAACGATTATTTCCGAGGCGCCGTGTACCGGCCCCATCCATGGCGGGAGATAGACAGCTTTTGCACGAAATGCTGTCACCCATAGGCCACAGTCAGAAAGTTCCCAACCCATTGATGGAACTACAATTTCTCGTGACTAACGAAGTGCTAATGGAACCTGAATCAGGCCTTAATTTCTTGGCTATGGGCACGTTGGAAGGCTTTATCGTTGCTGATGCATCACACCCATGCAATTCGGAACGATCGCAAAACTTGCGCATCGAGCGCCGCGCGAACCGCAACGCGCTGCTGATTCGCGCGGCATGCAGGGAACCGCAGTGCAGGGTTACGGTGCGATGCTGATTAGCCGAGCCGGCGCCTTACCTCGTCCCGCATGTTCTCGCGGAACGCCTCTTTGCGCGCGGGGCGATCCTTCTCGTCGATATTGAAGCGGTCGAAGACGTTGAAATTCTCCAGGATCGGATATCGATCGCTCGCCATCGCCAAGATGCGAAGCAGCTCGGCCGCCGGCCCGCTGGGGCCTCTGACCTCCCACTTGCGTATCGTGTCGGGGCCGTCGCCAGGCGCAAGGCCGCACAGCTTTGCCATGTCGGCGGCGGAAAGGCTTCTGCCGATCGCTTGCCCGATATCCTCGCGAATTTGTTTTAGCTCAGAGCCGGTCATTCAAGCTGATCCCGCGCGTCGCCCGATGATTTTCGAATCCGATGTCTCGGGCAGATCATAGCCCTGATCGGACCCGGTCTCTTCAATATTTTGATCGGAATCGGACGTCGGATCACGATTTCGGGCGTGTGAAGCCGATCACAGGCCTTCCATCGGGTGCAGCTTATCCTGGCTTGCGTTCGTCAATGAGGAGCCGCACATGCACCGACTGACCGAGAATCTTAGCCCCGCAGACCATCGATTTTACTGGAAATTTGTCGGCAGTCTGTTTGGCTTTTATGGTGCGCTGATGATCATCATGGTCGTCGTGTTCGTCGGCAATCATCTGTCAAAGAACCGGGCGCTTGAACCCGCGGTGGCCGAAACGATCGGCGAGAAGCTGCCGGCCGGAATCGAAGCGCCGATGCCTCTGCGGCACGCGGCGAAATATGAATGATTTCCGGCAAGCGGATCGCCGGCAGCGCGTGCCAGATGTCGTGCACGGATATCATCTAGGCTCCGATCGCATTGCGTGCGACAACGTCGCGATAGAATGATGCGCTGAGCTTTGCGACCCGGCGCTGCGTTTCGAAGTCGACGCGGTAGAGCCCAAAGCGCTTTTCGAAACCGAAAATCCACTCGAAATTGTCCATCAGGCTCCACAGGAAATAGCCGCGAACCGGCACGCCCTCGGAGGTCGCGCGCTGCAACTGCGTCAAATAATTGCGCAGGTACATGATGCGATCGAGGTCGTAGACGTTGCCGTCGGCCGCCAGCTCGTCGGCGGAAGAGGTGCCGTTCTCGCTGATATAGATCGTATCGATGTTCCAGATTTTTGCTGCCAGCCGCGGCACCCAGTAGATGGTCTCCGGGCCGACCCTGAGCCACTCGGAATTCATGTGCGGAAACGAGGCGGGGAAGGGCAGGACTTTGAAACCCGGCGCGTGATCGGCTGCGACCACGTAAAATTGCGGCGCGTAGATGTTCAGGCCGACGAAATCATTCGGCGAGGAAATGATCTTGAGCTCGTCGGCGGTGAATTTGGGGGCGGCCGCGCCGGCATATTGCAAAAACCCGTCGGTGTATTTGCCCTCCAGGATCACGCCCAAAAAACCCGAGTTCAATTCGCGCGTCGCGATCTCGGCCGCGCGAATGTTCTCGGGCGTATCGATCGCCGGCACGCAGGCCGCGATATTTTCCGCCGGGCCGACCTTGGTCCCCGTGCGCCCACGGGCGCGGATCGCCTGCACGGCCAGTCCGTGCGCCAATACGACGTGGTGACGTGCCTGGTTCAGTTCGGCCGGCGGCAGTTTGAGACCGGGGGCGTCAATGCCCCATCCATAACCGAAGTTCAGGAATCTTCCGGCTTCGTTGAGCGTGAAAATGTTTTTGACGCGATCGGTCAGACGTTCCGCCACATAGCCCGCGTAATCCGCAAACGCCTTGGAGGTGTCGCTGGATTGCCATCCGCCAACCCGGTCCTGGAGTGCTTGCGGCAAATCCCAATGATACAGCGTTGCGAACGGTTCGATGCCATGCTTCAGAAGCTCATCGAGCAGGCGATCGTAGAAGTCGAGACCCTTGGGGTTCGGCGCGCCGGTTCCTTGCGGAAACACCCGCGGCCACGCGATCGAAAAACGATAGGCCTTGACCCCGAGTTCCCCTATCAGGCCGACGTCTTCCTTGTAGCGATGATAGTGATCGTTGGCGCGGTCGGCGTTGCTGTGATCCTCGATCTTGCCTGGCGTGTGGGAGAACGTGTCCCAGATCGAGCGGCCGCGGCCGTCTTCGACGACCGCGCCCTCGATCTGATAGGCTGACGTGGCCGTGCCCCACAGAAAGCCGTCCGGAAAACTGGCAGGGGCGTGCCGGTCGGGCGCCGCTTTTGTCTCACTGTCCGCCGGCTTCGCGGGCGTCGCCGCCGTCGCGAAGGCGGAAAGGCCCGCGAGCTTGGCAAATTGCCGGCGCGAGAATTTACCGAACATCGACTACTCCCGTCGGGTTTGTTGCTACCGGCATACGCCGTTCCAAAAGGTCTAGAGCATGATCCGGAAAAGTGGAAACCGGTTTTCCGAAAAGATCATGCTCAAACAAAAAGATGAGATCATGATCCGATTCGATCTAATCGGTTCATGATCTAGTAGGAATCAATTTGATAAGCCGAAATCCTGTCGACCTCAAATGCGACGGTATCGGGAGATTCACCGTCGACAAACCCGACGCCCTGGAAGTATTTCGCGCCCATCGCAAGGTTCACGATCATGTACATGGGATCGTCGAAGCCGACCGGGACCTTGATATCCGACACCGGCTTCCTGTCGATGAAATAGACCACGCGGTCCCGCGTCCACAGCACGCCGTAGTCGTGGAAATCGGCCGGAGCGTCCGGCCTCGCAAAATCAAAGCCGCAGGATTGCACCAATCCGGTGGCCCGATTCCGCCAATGCGTCGTCATCACGATATCGCCGGGCCGCTGCCCGCGTCCTTCCATCACGTCGAGTTCGGGCGGCCAGCCGCCATCATTGGCGAGCATCCAGAACGCCGGCCATACCCCGGTGCCGACCGGTATCTTGGATCGGATCTCGAAATATCCGTACTTTTGCGAAAATGAACTTTGCGTGGTCAGGATGCCGGACACGTATTCATTGTTGAAGAGCACCGACTTCAGTGCCGGAGGCGTGCGGCTTGCAACGATCGAGAGCACGCCATCATGAATTCTGAACGGGTCGAGCCCCAGCGGCGTCTCCGTTCGGCCGCCGTAGCGCGGATCCACGTAGATCTGCTGTTCGCCGTTATACGAGGTTTTCCGTTTGAGGTCGGAGCCATCTCCTCCCCAGTAGCGCGCTTGCGGCCAGGCGGCGCCCCCGGCGTAGTGCGGCTCCCACTTTCCTTTCGACAATGGGTGCTCGTCGAAATCATCGTGGAAGGTCCTATGCAAGGACAGCGGCATCAGGGCTGCGGGGTCGGACGTCTCGATACGACGGCATTGTCCGTCACCGGGGTCGGTCGTGACCTGCAGGGTAAGCTGCGTCGGCGCGCTCTTGAGGTCGTCCTTGATGTCGTCTTGCGCAAAGGCCGGCGCGAGACCGGTGAGACAACCGACGATGGCGAGAACTTTCGGTATCAATTTTCCGATCCCAAATGACGTGGTCATCATACATGGTCATCATACATGGGCAGCAATCCCGGCGTCACAACCTTCGTTAGGCCGCCGGCCGGCAGCGGGCGTGAACCCGCGCAGAGGTCATCGCGACTTTGTAATCAGTCCGTGTCATCACCGACACCCACACCGGCGAGCGCGGCGCCGTAGAGGATCAGGCACGGCCCGAGCGGTTTCGCCGCGACGAGGCGGGCCGCGATTTCTGTCAGTGTGCCCGAGATCACATGGGTGGCCGGCGAGCCGAGGCTTTCGACCACCACCGTCGGCGTCTCGCCCGATAAGCCCTGGGCGATCAGTTTGTCGGCCAGTGCGGCGAAGGTGGCCTTGCCCATGAACACGCAGGTCGTCGCACCGGGGTCGGCGAGAGCCGCGATATCAAGGTCATCAGGCAGTCGGCCATCGACGTCGTGGCCGGTGATCATCTGGATGCGGCGTGCCACCCCTCGTTTGGTGAGTGAGGTGCCAAGATAGGCCGCCGCCGCGGTCGCAGTGGTGATGCCAGGCACGATCTCGATCGGCACGCCGGCGGCGCGCGCCGCGCCGATCTCTTCGTCGGCGCGGGCGAAGATCGAGGGATCGCCGGACTTGACCCTGACCACGCGCTTGCCGAGCCGGGCATAGCCGATCATCAGCCGGCTCACTTCCTGCTGTTTCGGCGAAGGATGGCCGGCGCGCTTGCCGACCGCGATCAGTTCGGCGTCGGGACGGGCGAACGCCAGGATTTCGTCACCGGCAAGATCATCGTAGAGGATGACGTCGGCGGCGCGCAGCCGCTCCACCGCGCGCAGCGTCAACAGATCGGCGTCACCCGGACCGCCGCCGATCAGGGCGATGCTGCCGAGCGGCGTCGCGTCGGACGATACGGGGCCGGACGGCGTCATGGCCGGCTCTCCTCGGCCACATCGACCATGTGGAAAAAGCTTCCGGTGACCCGACCGCGCCGGCCACCGGTTTCCGCCGTCGGCACGCCGCCGGCGTCGCGGATATCGGCGAGCGGCTGGTCGGGCTGCGCCACCACGCGGGCATAGTGGAATTCATGGCCGCGCAGCACGCACCCTGCGGCGTGACCGGGAATCGGCGCCAGCAGCGTCGCGGTCCGGTAGCCGAGATGCAGACGACGCTGCGCAAAATCGGTCTCTAACCCGAGCAGCCCGAGCATCGCGTGACGCGTTCCCGCGGCGTCGATCAGGCCCGCACCAAGCGTCATGTAGCCGCCACACTCGCCATGCACCGGGCGGGTTTGCGCGAAGGCGCGAACACCCTCGGCGAAGCGCGACGCTGCGGCGAGCTTGCCGGCGTGCAATTCCGGATAGCCGCCGGGAAGCCAGGTGACGTCACACGAAGGATCTGGCGGCTCGTCGGCGAGCGGCGAGAACGCGACGATCTCGGCGCCCGCCGCGCGCCAACCTGCCACGAGATGCGGGTACACGAACGAGAACGCGACGTCGCGCGCCAGCGCAATCCGTTGTCCGGGCGGGACCAGCCGAGGCGCGACCGTGCGCGGCTGGCGCCGTGTCGCACAAGCCGCGGCCTGAAGTGCCGCCAGATCGACGTCGCGCTCCACCAGATCGGCCAGCGCCGCGAGCCGGGCAGCGAGCGCGGAATCCTCCTGCGCCTGCACCAGCCCGAGATGGCGCTCCGGCATGGTCAATGTCTTGTCGCGCCCGATCGCCCCGAACACCGGCATTCCGATCCGCGCCAAGCCGTCGCGTACCAGAGCAGTGTGGCGCTCACTCGCCACCTTGTTGAGGATCACGCCGGCGATCGTCACGTCGTCGCGATAGCGCGCAAAGCCGAGCGCGACCGCGGCGGCGGACTGCGCTTGACCCGCGACGTCGAGCACCAGCACCACCGGCCAGCCGGTCGCCGCCGCAATATCGGCGGTCGAGCCGTTACCCCAGGCGCCGGCTGTGGCGACACCGTCGAACAACCCCATCACGCCTTCGGCGAGGCACAGATCGGCATCGTTGCCGGCGTCCAGCAGGGCGTCGATCCGATCGCGCCCCTGCGCCCAGGAATCCAGGTTGAACGACACCCGGCCGGCGGCGGCGGCGTGGAACGCCGGATCGATATAATCCGGACCGCATTTGTAAGGCTGCACGACACGGCCGCGGCGGCGCAGCGCCGTGAGCAGGGCCAGTGTCAACGTCGTCTTGCCGCTGCCGGTCGCGGGCGCGGCGATGACCAGTCCCGGCGGCCTATTCGTGTCCACGCCTGGCCTCCGCGGATGGCCGGAACCGGCGATCATAGTTCGGGTCGTACAGCGCGCTGTCGGCGAAATCGCGCGCGGCGAGTGCCGGCCCGACCAGGATCAGCGCCGTGCGTTCGATTTTCTCGGCGCGCACTTTGGCGCCGATCGTCGACAGCGTGGCGCGAATGACGACCTGCTCCGGCCAGCTTGCGCGCACCACCACGGCGACAGCACCGTCGGCCCCGTAATGCGGAATCAATGTCGCCGCCACCTCGTCGAGCACATGGACAGATAGATGGATCGCTAGCGTCGCGCCGGTCGCGGCATAGGCGGCGAGGCTTTCGCCGGGTGGCATCGCCGAGGCGCGGCCCGAGGTGCGGGTCAGCACTACGGTCTGCGCCACCCCGGGCAATGTCAGTTCACGTCCGAGGGCGGCGGCGGCGGCGGCGAATGACGGCACCCCCGGCGTGATCGTATAGGGAATGCCGTGGCCTTCGAGCCGCCGGATCTGCTCGCCCATCGCGCTCCATACCGAGAGGTCGCCGGAATGCAGTCGCGCCACCTCGAGCCCGGCGTCACGGGCCGCGACGAATTCAGCGGTGATGGCATCGAGGTCGAGTGGTGCGGTGTCGATCACGCGCGCGCCGGGCGGGCAGAGTGCCACGATCTCGCGCGGCACCAGCGACCCCGCGAACAGGCACACCGGACAGCGCGCCACCAGATTTTGGCCGCGCACGGTGATCAGGTCGGGTGCGCCGGGGCCGGCGCCGATGAAGTGGACGGTCATGGCGCAATGTCCTCGAGAAAGGCGGCGGCGGCGGTGGCGTGACGATCGGCCGACACGATGCGGGTGACGACGAGGCGCGCGCCGGCGCCGGCGGCGGCAAGCGCGGCCGCTTCGCAGACGCTGCCGATGCCCCGGTGTTTTTTCACCTGCGCCGAGCGGGTGGCCACCCGCGCATCGGCCGCGCGCATCGAAGCGGCTGCGACCGCCTCGATCGGCAACTGCGCGGCGTGTGCGGCCGCGCGCAGGCCGGGGTGAGCGGCCTTGTCATCGGAGACGGCGATGGCGCTCGCGACGCCCGGCAAGGCGGCGCGCGTGGCAACCATGTCCAGCACCTCGGCAATCGATCGCGCACTGGCCTGGTCGCGAAAACCCAATCCGATCACCAGCCGGCTCATTTGGTCACGCTCCATTGCACCACCGGCATCGCCGCGCGCCAGCCGGTCAGACCGCCGATCGGGCCGGCGCGTTCGACCGAAAGCCGCAGCAATGCGCCGCCATGGCGCGCCTGCCGGGTGATCAGTATCGCTTCGGTTTCGAGCGTCACGGAATTGACGACCAGCCGCCCGCCCGGCGGCAACGCCTGCCATACCGCATCGAGCAGGCCCTCGCGGCTGGCGCCGCCGCCGACAAATACCGCATCCGGCGTCGGCAACCCCTTGAACGCATCGGGCGCGGTGCCGAGCCTGAGATCGTAATGCGGCACGCCGAGCGCATGCGCGTTGGCGCGCGCGGTGCCGAGCCGGTCCTCACGCGCCTCGATGCCGATGGCGCGATTGGCCGGATGGGCGAGCAGCCATTCAATGCCGATCGCGCCCGAGCCGGCGCCGACATCCCACAACAATTCGCCGCCGCGTGGCGCCAGCGTCGACAGGCTGACCGCGCGGATCTCGCGTTTTGTCAGTTGGCCGTCATGCCCAAACAATTCGTCCGGCAATCCGGCCGTGCGTGGAATAATGCTGGCGCGCGGGCCCGCCACGGCCTCGATCGCGACCGCCACCGGGGATTTGATATCGTCAAAGGCGAACGCTGGGGCATCCACGACGCGAATGCGCTCGCGGGGGCCGCCGAGGGCTTCAAGTACGGTGAGGCGTGACGGCCCAAAGCCGACACCGTCCAGATAGGCCGCGATCTGCGCCGGCGCGGCGCCGTCGCGCGCCAGCACGATCAGCCGTGCGCCGGTCCGCAAATGCGGGCGCAGCAATTCAAGCGGGCGGGCGTGCAGGCCAAGCGTGACCGTCTCCTCAAGCCGCCAGCGCAGCCGTGCCGCGGCCCAGGCAAAGCTGGACGATGCCGGTACCACGACGGTTTCCGCCGCGGCGACCGCTTCGGCAATCACGGCGCCCGCGCCGTACCAGAACGGATCGCCCGAGCACAGCGCGACCACGCGCTTGCCGCGATGCGCCAGCAGTTTTGGGATCGAGGCGGCGAACGGCGTCTCCCACTCAAGCACCGGCTTGCTGAGCGAAGCCACCAGCGCCAGATGCCGGCGCCCGCCGGCGACCAGTTCGGCGCCGGCGAGCAGTTCGCGCGCCGCCGCCGACAAGCCGTCGAGCCCGTCTTCGCCGATCCCGACGATGGACAGCCAGGGCGCCGGCATGTCATCGCTCGCCGTCATGACATCCTCTCCCGCCCGACCATTGCGCGTCCTGATCCTCGGTGGCACTGCCGATGCCAACCGGCTCGCGGCGGCGGTGGCGAACGATGCGCGCATCGACGCGGTACTGTCCTATGCCGGCCGCACCGAAAACCCGACGCCGCCGCCGATTGCCTGGCGGATCGGCGGCTTCGGCGGCATCGATGGCCTTGCAGACTATCTTCGCGCGGAAAACATTGCGCGCGTCGTCGATGCCACCCATCCGTTCGCGGCTCAGATCAGCGCGCACGTGGTCGCCGCCTGCGCCGTGGCCGCCGTGCCGCTGCTGGCGCTCGAGCGCCCACCCTGGCAGCGCGCGCCCGGCGATCGCTGGATCGAGGTCGATGATCTCAACGCTGCGGCCGAAGCACTCGGCACGGCGCCGCGCCGGGTGTTTCTCGGCATCGGCCGGGTGCATCTCCAAACGTTCGCGGCGCATTCGCAGCACGTCTATCTGGTCCGGCTGGTCGATCCGCCGCGCGCGCCGCTGCCGCTGCCGGACGCCGAGGTGATCGTGGCGCGCGGGCCGTTCGACCGCGCCGGCGACCGCGCCATGCTGACGAATTTCCGCGCCGACATCGTCGTGGCCAGGAACGCCGGAGGTGACGCGGCCTCGGCCAAGATCCAGGCCGCGCGCGACCTCGCGCTGCCGGTGGTGATGGTCCGCCGGCCGTTTATACCCGCGCGGGCAAAGGTCGATACCGT
>Ga0209863_10000455_pt1 | contig 20788 bp, 23 predicted proteins | sample OrgsoiDNA2013046_FD_185796 | JGI IMG/M metagenome (GOLD analysis project Ga0209863, IMG submission 185796) | Permafrost soil microbial communities from the Arctic, to analyse light accelerated degradation of dissolved organic matter (DOM) -... | ecosystem: Environmental > Terrestrial > Soil >...
TATGAAGAACAACCAGTCGTTCAAAGTTTTCATTGTTGAAGACGATATGTGGTACGGCTCCATGCTGGAACATTATTTATCCCTGAATCCGGAATATGAAGTTAAACGATTTGAATCACCTGGTGATTTCTTCGCGCATCTCCATGAAGTTCCCGATGTGGTAACCCTCGATTATTCCCTGCCGGATAGTGACGGTACGGAAGTTTTAAGGAAGATCAAGGAATTTAATCCCGACATCCGGGTCATTATCATCTCCGGGCAGGAAGACGTAGCCACAGCCATTAATCTTTTAAAGAACGGCGCCTTTGATTATATCGTAAAAGATGACGATACCAAGGACCGGCTCTGGAACAGCATCCTGCATTTGCGGGAGATCAGCACCCTGAAACAGGAAGTGGAAAGCCTGAAAAAACAGGTGGGCCGAAAATATGATTTCTCCCAGATCATAGTAGGTAACAGCGAACCGATGGAAAAGGTTTTTGCGCTGATTGAAAAAGCTTCCAAAACCAATATTACCGTATCGATTACGGGGGAAACCGGTTCCGGAAAGGAGCTGGTTGCCAAAGCCATTCATTATAATTCAGACAGAAATACACTACCCTTTGTAGCCGTTAACGTGGCTGCCATACCCAAGGAACTGCTGGAGAGTGAACTCTTCGGTCATGAAAAAGGATCCTTTACCGGTGCCGTTACCCGGAGAATCGGAAAATTTGAAGAAGCCGATAAGGGAACTTTGTTTTTGGATGAAATCGGAGAATTGGATATTAATCTGCAGGCTAAACTGCTGCGCGTTTTACAGGAAAGAGAAATCACGCGGATCGGCGCTAATAATGTATTACCGATCAACGTCCGGATCATTGTAGCGACACATAAGAATTTACTTGAAGAGGTAAAAAATAAAACATTCAGAGAGGATCTGTACTACCGTCTGATCGGTTTGCCCATCCTGTTACCGCCCTTGCGCGAAAGAGGAAATGATATTGCGATACTCGCGAAAAATTTCGTGGACGGATTCTGCAAGGAAAACAAGATCAACAGAAAGTCAATCAGTCCCGAGGCCCAGCAAAAGCTGATCGCCTATCCTTTTCCAGGTAATGTGCGTGAGCTGAAATCCATTATGGAACTGGCGGTTGTGATGAGTGATGAGGAGAATATCCTTCCGGAACATATTACGCTGAATTCTTCCACCAGCATCAATGATTTGCTGAACCGGGAGACCACCCTTAAGGAATTTGAGAGCCAGATCATACAGCATTATCTCGATAAGTATAATAAGGATGTCCTGCTGGTAGCCAGGAAGCTGGATATCGGTAAGAGTACCATTTACCGCATGATACAAAACGGCGAATTGAAGAGTAAGTAATGGGATTCAGTGCTGCTGTAGAAACTAAACGTATAATGCAAGCCACGGGGACAGATAAAAAACTGTTTGGAAAAACCATTCTGGTTGCAGAGGATGTTGAAATGAATCAGCACCTGATCCGGCATATCCTCGAATCCAGCGGTGCGCAGGTGGTGATCGCAAGAAATGGCGCCGAAGCCCTGGAACAGGTAAAAAAACAAATCTTTGACTGTGTATTAATGGACGTGCAGATGCCGGAGATGGATGGCATACAGGCCACGGTCAATATCCGGAGCCTGGAAGATCCGCTGATTTCCGCCATCCCCATTATTGCCCTTACGGCCAATACCCAGGAGGAGGACCTGCTGAAGTATGAGCAGGCCGGCATGGATGATTATCTCGCCAAACCTATTGTGGAAGCGCATTTGCTCGATACCATCCTGAGCAATTCGGGATCGTCCAAACCAGTTACGGCGGGAGTCTCCGATACCGGGGACAGTAAATTATATGACCTGACGATGATCCGTTCCGTATCGGGCGGGGACATTGCTTTTATAAAAAAAATGATCCTGCTTTTTATTGAAACCGTTCCGCAGAATGTGCAGGAGCTGGTAGATGCCACGGGGCAGAAAAACTGGGAGCAGGTATCCAAGATGGCCCATAAACTAAAATCCACCATTGATTCGATGGGCATCCGCAGTATCCACGACCAGATCCGGTCTGTGGAGATGAACGCAAAAAACCAGGAACAGCTCGATCGCATGCCCGATATGGTGAAGCAGGTAGAGTCTGTTGTATCGGTTTGTATTCAGCAGTTGCAAAAGGAGGTTGATGGTTGAGGAATTATGAATTATGGATTATGGATTATGAGTTATGGAGGATGTTTAATTTTCCAAATTTCTTATTATATAAATAATTTTAGGCTTTAAGCCTGAGGCTTTAAGCTTAAAAAGGATATCCACACATTTCCCAAAAGCGTTCCGGGATTCCCAATTTGGGAGGATCCTGTTTACTGACTAAAAAGTAACTGCTTGAAAATTAAATAATTAAAAGGGAAATAAAAACGGCATTCTTTTCGAGACATACGCGTCATAATTACTACCCATGCATTTGCAAGCTTCTTCGGGCATATTCATAGTTGAAGATAACCTGCTGTATCAGCAGTTGATCGCCCGCGAACTGGAGTCATTTGGCAGCCAGATTTTTTTCTATACGACAGGTGAACATTGTATCGCCAATCTCCTTCGGCGACCTTCCATAGTTGTTCTGGATTATAATCTCGATGGTGAGATCAATGGCCTGGAAACTTTGGAAGAGATCCGAAAATTCGATCCTTCGATTTTTGTAGTTTTATTTTCCAGTCAGAAGGAAGTCCACAGCAATGAAAATCTCAGCCGATACGGATCCTTTGATTTTCTGGAGAAAAAGGATCATTCATTTTCGATGCTGAAACAATTACTGCAGGCGAAGGTTACCCTATAAGCCCTGCGTTAAGCGTTAAGCGTTCTGCGTTCTGCGTTCCGCGTACTAGCCCGGTATGCGCGAAATATATTTCTCGATCTGTTTGATCTGATCCACGATCTGCGGGGTTGTTGGCTTCAGATTTTTTGCTTTCCTGAAAAATTCCTTGGACGCGCGAAATTCTCTTTTCGTCATCATGATGGAACAAAGCTGGAGATAGGCCGCTGCCTGGTTTTCCTTATCCGGCAATCCCTTGCTGATAGCCTGACGGATCAGACCCTCTGCCTTCCGGATATCATTTTTCTGCATGGCCAGCATACCCATCTGCAAAAGGCTGGCGCCTTCGGCTTCTTTCATGGGCATACCCAGGTCCAGACCCTTCCGCATATTGACTTCTGCTCCGTCAAAATCCTGTTTCATCATGGCAATATTGCCTTTTAGCGTATAATAGACGGAGCGGATGGGCTTGTAGAGTAGGCCGGGGAATTTCACGGTGGAAAGAACCTTTTCCGCACCCTCCATGTCACCGGCTTCCATATGTTCCTGGATCAGGCGGAGCGGACCAAAAAAGAAATGACCGAAAATAAGTATTGCGCCGACCAGGTAGGGCAGGAAGGCCGGCCAGAAACTGCTGTAAATATTGGTGACGATGCCAATTGCAATCAGGGCGACACCTATATATAAACGGTATTTGATTATTACGCTGTAAAACTTCATAACCTGAATTTGGGACGCAAAGATAGGCAGGTTTCAGCGATCTCCGAAGGTGGCCCGGATCGACAACCGACCCTGCATTAAGCGTTGGTCGTAATGCGTTCGGCGTTCAGCGTTCAAAACCTGTCGTTGTTTACTTCGATCCAGTATCCGTCTGGGTCCTGCAGGTAAATCTGTTGGATCTGGTCGGGTCGGAGAGCAATTTTATTCGCTTCACCCCCGAAATTTCCATATTTAACGCCCAGCAGATCCAGGTGTTTTATGAAATCCGGCAGAGAAGAAACCGTAAAGGCAAGGTGAATATTCACATCGTGTGATATGTCTTCCTTGGCGCCGCTGACAATATGGAGCTGGCCATGGTCAGAAATTCTGAACCAGACATGGCGATGATCGTGAAAGGGTTCGGCAATGGTATCCAGCATCATCACTTTTTTATAAAAATCAGACGCGCGGGAAAGGTCGGTCACGTATACGGTGAGATGGTTAAAACGAGGGCCCGACTGACCCCGGCCCTGCAGGGAGAAACCAAGGATCAATAAGAAAAAGGCATATTTCAACAAACGTTTCATGAATAATGATTTGAAATATGAAGTTAAGGGGAAAGGCATTCTTGTTTGAGAAAATCTTACTTTTGCAACCTTCAATTGAAGCCGGTCCTGTAGTTCAATGCCTGCTTGCGGGCAGGAATAGAATAGAAAGGAGGATTTAAAAAAATTGGTCCCGTAGTTCAATGGATAGAATAGAAGTTTCCTAAACTTTTGATGCAGGTTCGATTCCTGCCGGGACTACAAAAGATTGATTGGAAATTATCTGAAGGTATTTAGATTGACCCAAAATCGCCGTTATTTAGCGTTGGCAATCAATCGCGGTTTTTCTTCAATATTTTTGAATTCGGCGGACAATTTAATATGAGCTACATTTATTGTCCCTGCCTCTTGGAACACACACTCCCGGCCCTTTTTATTATTAATCATTTAAAGCAAAATCAATGAAACAATCAAGATTTTCCGGCTTGCTTTTTTATTCCATGGTATTCTTGCTAGCCTCCTGTGCCGGAAGCGAAAGTGAAAAGAAAACCAGCACCGACTCCACCACTGCTGACAGCAGCACAGCCGTGGTTACACCGAAAATAACTACTATTACTACGCCGCAAAATATGCTGGTAGTAAAACACAAGGTGTCCAATTATGCAAAATGGAAAACCTCCTATGATGCACATGATTCTGCCCGGTTGGTTAATGGCATGCATAGTTATGTAATTGGCCGCGGTTTGCAGGATTCCAATATGATATTGGTAGCTGTGAAAGTAGATGATATGGCCAAAGCAAAAGCTTTTGCCAAAGATCCCGGCCTGAAAAAAGCTATGCAAAAGGGTGGCGTAACGGGCACACCTTCGTTTGCCTTTGTTACGATGACCTTCCAGGATACCGCTCTTGTTGCCTCAGACATCCGGGCCAGAACAACGTTCACTGTTAAAGACTGGGGTGCCTGGCAAAAAGCATTTGAAGAGGCTAAGCAGGAAAGATTAGACAATGGCATAGCTGTCAGGGCTTTTGGCCATGATGCCGATGATGATAAAAAGGTAGTGCTGGTAACAGTTCTAATGGATACTACTAAAGCTTATGCCTATTATAAATCAGATATGCTGAAAAAAAGAAGAGCCGCAAGTGGTGTGATAGGTGAACCGGACCGTTTTCTGTACCGGGTTGTGCAGCGGTATTAAAATAAAATAGGGATAAACAGTTAATCATCGCAAGAAAAACCATGCAACCATATTTAAAACCAGTACATGGAATACAGACAGCGTTGCCATAAAATATGTAAAACCAGATCTGGCTAAGCGGTCAGATCACAACTACGGCCAATCGCCTCAAATCATTAATAAAGTTTGAATGCACTTAAAATAGGAACGGCTTACCGGGATTATCCGGTAAGCCGAATAATAAGGGGCAAATACGGGAAATCTACATTTGGACTAAAAGTTGTTATTTAATATAACAGTTTTTAAATGAACTACCCACCATTCCCATTCATCCTTCCCGCGTTGGGTCCCGGCTTTGTAACCAAGTGCTTTATTCCATAACATCATCATGGCTCCTGTAATAATAGCAAGTTCTGTCATTTTAGACCAGGTTATTCCATCTATAGTGAATTTCAGACTTGATTCCAGGCATGATCTGTACTTACCCAGAAAGTCCTCCTTTGTTCGTGATAAACGAGTTGAATTAACAGCGAGGTACCAACCTAATTCAATCCCACAAGGGCCACAGCCAACATAGGTCCAGTCAAATACAGCAATCTTACCACTAGGCAGGATCGCCATATTTGCAATTTTTGCATCTCCGTGTAAAAGCGTAATGGGAAGGTCTTTCCAATGCTCAAATAGCTTATTCGCGGCTTTTTTAAGGAAATTATTTATCTCAACGGGTAATAATCCCAATGCAATATTCCATCCTTCCTTCATACTGTTCCTTAATTTATCGGGAGGCGGGGCAATATTATCGGATTCGTGTTCTCCCGGCCCTAAAACTTCTAAATATTTGTGTGCTGAAATAAGCCATTTTGTTTTTTTGACTTCTGATGATTCCCAAAATGTTGCGTGGAGAGAAGCGAGGGTCTCTAAAATCAGATCTTCACTTTTTATATCGATCGGCTCCCGAACATCAGGAAATAAATAGTCAGTAAAATCATCCATCAACAACCCTATTTGGCCATTTTCTGACGCAAATGCAATATAGGGGCAATGAATAATATTCCATATGCCGGAAAAACCGAATTCACTCAATAATGCTGCTTCTCTTCCCACCTGATCCTTTGCTCTTTGCGATAGCCAGTCAGCCTCTAACCGGGTATATTTCAAAACAAAGATTCGGGTTATACCTGACTGCAGTTTAACCTCAATCCGTTCCAATACAGAGCCCGAAAAACCCACCTCAGAAAGTAATGTTTTGTTGATCATTAAAATGGGGCCAGTGAGTTTACAAAGCATTTCAGGATTTGAAAGATCCGAAACAGTAGCAAAACGTACCATTAATCTTAAATTTTTTGAAAGGTGTATTTATTTCAAATCCTTGCCAGCTTTATTTGTCAGCCATCGGAAGTCCAAACCTTTTAAAGTTACATTAGTGGAGAATATATTCAGGTTTTAAAAAGGAGAATTTGCTCTAAAAACTATTGTTTCAATCATCTGATTCTCAGATCAAAGATGTTAGAAATTCACCAAATCCACCATCAAAAAGTTCGAACCTGGGCTACAGAGGTCTACAGATTTTTAAAAAGCGACGATTCGAAATCGTTTTCTAGTTCTTCATTTTTCACTTTGAAAAGGAAGCCGTTTATATTGCTTTTTCTTTTCGATCATTTGATTTTCTTCCACACATATAGTCCGTTTTGAGAGACGATTAATTTTATGACTTTATCATTTTCCTTGACGAACTCAATAGTTGCAGGAGGATTAACACCTTGCAGCCTAAACTTGGTCTCGGTTAGCGGTATCATTGGAATGTTTGTACTTTGCGAAAACTGCACAAGTATTTGTTCGAATTCTTTTGCTATAATAATCGTCCTCTTTGGGTTGGAAACCATTTGGTAAACCCCAAGATAAGTATTTAAAATGTTGTCATTTACTAAAACGTTTCCCTGTGTTGACTTCCCGATAGCGAGGGCTGCAATGGAATTAGCCAAAAGTAGCGTTTTGTCGTTCTCGCAATTAAGAAGCGTAGTAATAAAAATATCTTGATCTGGTAAATACATTTCATTGCTTCTAAATCCTTCAATCCTTCCGGCGTGTTCTATTGATTTAATCCCATCTGTCGGGTTAATGTACCATCCGTAGCCATATTTTGTGAAGGAACCATCAGTTAATTTAAATGGCGTAAATGCTTTTTCCAGCGTTTCAGTTTTAATTATTTTGCCAGTGTACAGAGCCTGATGCCAATTAAATAAATCTTCTGCGTTTGACATCAGGGCACCTGCTGAATAAGCCTGAGACATTCCAATATATTCAGCATTCTGATATTTGCCACTGTCACTTCGAGAATAGCCACGTACTCGGTTTGGAATTATTTCATTTGTATAGTCATAATACGTTTTTAGTAATCCTAATGGAACGAAAATGTTTTGCTGCATATATTCTGGATAGGGCATTCCAGATGCGATCTCAATAATATAACCCAATAGGAAAAAGTTGGAATTGCTATAGCTGAATTGGGTGCCCGGAATGAACTCAAGCGGGCGATTCGCCAGACTATCAACAATTTGTTTTGCAGGAAAATCTATTCGCCAAGAAAATGGGATATGAACATCCAATTTTTGATAATCTATAATTCCTGAGGTATGAGTCAATAAATTTTCAATAGTAATAGTTTGCCCTTTGTACGGAAAGTTTTTGATGAATTTTTGAATGCTGTCTTGCAGTGAAATCTTTCTCTGTTCCACCAATTGTAAGATGGCCACTGCTGTGTATTGTTTTGTAATGGAGCCAAGACGAAAAATCATGTAAGGCTGCATGGCAACTTTCAATTCAAGGTCAGCGGCGCCGAAAGCTTTTTTGTAAATTATTTTACCTTTTTTCGCAATTAACACCACGCAACCAGGTTCTTCAGGTTTAAATTGCGCTGATAATAAGCTATCGACTGACTTGGCGAATACGGTATCGGTTGAAATTTGAGCATTAGCAAAGTATGTAGTAAATATGTAAAAGATCAAATACAATATATGTTTTTGCATAGTCAAATTATTTGAAGCTTTCAGGATGAGAATATGCCTTTAAAGTAAAGACATTTCTATGGCATAAAAGCCGCGCACAACAATTGCCGTAATTTGTCGCCATAACTGCCAAAAATGGATACTCAACCAGTTGACTCACACTTCAAAAGCTATATAAATTTACTAAATCAGGGAGAGCAAAGTTCGAACCGCTGCTACACAGGTCTGCCAGTGTTTCTAATTTGAAACAAACTATTTCAATCGAAATTTATAAACTTTCAATTTTCATTTTTTTCAGCGAAGCTGAAAAATAGTGAACCCCATCTTTTCGACGACAATTTTTATTTTTACTTTTAAAGATTGAAAAGGACCTGGTTTCAGTATCTCCCAAATATATTAATGGCGTATATCTGTCATAACTCCGGTCAACTCCGACTAAAATAAATTGAGTATTGAATGTCCGAATTATCTCGTCAATCAAACAGAATAGGTTTGACCTTGATCAAAGGTTCCAATGATTATCCTGATTTAAGCGGATTAAATCCGAAAATCATTCAGACTAATTAAAAAAGCAATTGCAATCAGTTTTTTTAGTCGCTTTTTATTTGTAAAAATTACTAAATGATTATTTGATTTTTGCAGCAATTACGGATTGCTATATTAATTAATCAGTTTTTAGTAATATCCGGTTGACACTATAATGGAATATCTCCTAATCTGCGATTCCTGCATGCAATTAAAGATTGTTTTCGAAAGCCAATTAGGAACCGGCTCACTCCGACGATAGATTTGAATCAGCGTTCCATTTATAAATTTTGCAATAGTATAAAACCAATCATTTCATAACACAATATTTTAAAAATAAAGACAATGAATAAATTAATCTGTTTTGCTGCAATAATTACAATAGTTGGATCATGCTCTAAGTCTTCAATGCCTCCCCCGCCTAAACATGGATCATGCCCCAAGTCCTCAACACCTCCCCCGCCTACAATTGAATCTGTTACGATCGGCACGCAGGTCTGGATGCTTAAAAACCTCGATGTTAGTACCTACCGCAATGGTGACCTCATACCAAAGGTAACCGACCCAAAATTGTGGGTTGGACTAAGCACTGGTGCGTGGTGCTGGTATAACAACGACTCAGCTACCTATGCTACTGCCTATGGTAAACTATACAATTGGTATGCGGTAAATGATTCCAGGGGTTTGGCCCCCACAGGTTGGCATATTCCCAGTGATGTTGAATGGACAACGCTATCAACCTTTTTAGGAGGCGATGCAGTAGCTGGGGGCGCAATGAAAGAAACCGGTATTTCACATTGGGTAACTCCAAACACTGGAGCCACAAATGGCAGCGGATTCACGGGCCTTCCAGGCGGCAGCCGTGACAACCGTGGAGGATTCGGTTTCATTGAAAACGACGGCTACTGGTGGAGTTCTACGGAGTTAGATGCAACAGACGCCTGGAGCCGCTACCTGGGTTTCTACGGTGGCCTCCTCGGCAGGTACTCCACCACTAAGCAAATTGGGTTTTCTGTTCGTTGCCTCAGGGATTGACAATTTTATTATTTGACAATTTGTCTATTTGATATTTATCGCGAAGCCGTCAAATTTTGAAAAATTTGTGTAAGTACCCCTAATTCGCAGGCATTTTAAGGATTCTGAAACAAAGAATCTTAAATATTTAATACAGCGGGTTTTTTATAAACCAAACCTCGCGCGCTATTCTGAAACCGCTCGGTTGGATTTATTTTTGCGATGTTATGCAGACTCCCCGGATTTCCTTGCAGTGAGCACCGATGGCGCAGCCACTCTGTAATTTAATCCGGCTGTCGTGCCGCAGGTTATATCAACCGTAACACCCGTTATCTTACCGGCCAGGTCGGAGGAGAGGAAGACTGCCAGGTTTGCGATATCCGCCATCAATGGAAGTTTTTTCAGCATCGTGTCTTCTTCCATCGTTCGAAGGATAGATTCCATTTCCTTCCGGTTATTGTCAATCGCCTGTTTAAATACCCTGGAGTCGGGGGAACCCGCCGACCGCATATTTACAACCCTCACCCCATAGATACCCAACTCTGAAGCGAGATTTTTGGAAAAACTTTCTGAGGCGCAACAAGCTGGCGCAAAGCCGCCCGTAAAAGGATAGCCGATTCCCCCGGGTGTTGCCGTAAGGGATAAAATAACTCCTGATCTTTGTTTCATCATCAGCTTCCCTGCAGCAGTCGCCGTTAAAAACTGGGTTTGTAACATAAATGTTATTGGACCCATGAACTGATTCGTCAGCATAGTCACCAACGGAATATTTTGAACAACCTCAACACCGGTGGCATTGAATGATATGTCAATTTTACCCGCTTTCTTTATAACGCTATCCAGGTGACTGCTGATTGCTTTTTCATCAAGTGCATCCACCTGGTCCACTTCTGCGTGGCCACCGGCGGACAGGATTTCATCCGCCACTTTTTGCACGGAGCTGGTATGACGCCCTGTTAAAAACAACCTGGCGCCGGAACCCGCAAGCGCTTTGGCAACTGCGCCACCCAATGAGCCGCCGGCACCGTAGATAACCGCGTTTTTGTTTTGAAGTATCATATGATTTGATGTTTAAAAAATCTTCACGCCTGTCCGCCTTTCACCATCAAATAAAAGTAAACCTCCGTCCTCGCAGAAAAACCTAAACGTTCATACACTTTAATGGCCCGCTCATTATTACTCCTCACGTGTAAAAATGGAATACCAGAGGTAGCCCTGATGCGGTTTATTTGGTTTAGCAAAAGTTGCCTGGCATAGCCCTTCCCGGTATAGTCGGGATGCGTGCAAACCGCACTAACCTCAGCATAGTTAAATACATGAAGACGCTGGCCCGCCATAGCCACTAGTTTATTATTACTATCAAAAATCCCTTTGTAATGCCCGAATTCTATTGTTCGGGATCCAAACGGACCGGGATTGGTTAATTTGGCAAGAGCCATCATCTGGGGCACGTGTTCATCCGTTAATGGGGTCAGTTTCATTTGCGCTCCATCCTCATCTTTAGGGGAATCATAAACCATTTGTAAACCTTTTATGACTTCTAACACTTTCCAGGGTCCTGGGATTTCCGTCGCTATGGGTGTAACAAACAATGCCGGACCGTTATGTGGAAGCAGTTCATAAAGCATTTGGAAATTATCCGCGGTATTTTCGTTGAAGGCTGCGAAAGGCGAAACCTCCTTATTAAAATATTTAACCTGTCCGGTCCCAAAAGAGAGATGTTTATTACCCGAGATCAAAGCGTTCCAGGCCGGATTGTCCAATACGTTTTCCATTGCTGTAAACCTACAAATGAATTTTAAATTTGTCTCTACATTTCCACCCGGATGTCAACCCATTTTTCCCGCTTGTAGGAAAATGGCGGATGACTTAGTCTTTGGCCTTTATCTGATTTTAACGGAGTTTTGCAAAATTATGAGAATATCTTTTTGCACGATATTTTCATGTGAGGAGACTTTTGGTAATAATTTAAACAGGACAAAAGATGAAATACTATCATGTGGATGTGTTTTCCAATCGGCCTTATTCAGGAAACGGACTAACCATTTTTACAGATGCAAAATCCCTGGATAAATCAACCATGCAGGCCATAACCCGGGAAATGCGGCAGTTTGAGAGTATATTCAAGCAAACTAAATATTCTTGTATCAAAAGCAGGTGACATTTTTGTGGAGGGCGATGTTTGTAAAATTGCGGTGGGAGAACTTTTACAGATCTAACCTTTACATAATTACCACCTAGGTTTTATAAAATACAGGGACGTTCCATCCGGATCGTCGAAGTGTAAAAATTGTCCCCCTTCTTCCTGCCTGTCCGTCGTTTTGATGGATAATTTCTTTAATAATGATTTTGCTTCTTCAAAATCGTCGGTGGTAAAGCCAATCGACGTGTTTCCGGAATTTCCTTTCAAATGAGCAGGGCTTGTCGGATGGAGGCCGATTACGATTCCCGGTGCTTTTAACTGTGCATAGTCATTACCCCAGCGATTTAGAAGCGTTAATCCAAGGGATTCGTAAAATGAAATGGAATTTTCCAGATCTTTTACATTGATTGTAATGTTGGACTCTTTGATGATCATGATGTATAAAATTTATGTCCGGCTCTTATTTTCATGGATCAAGGTAGCCAATTCAGGATAATTAAGAAATATTTAAGACCGGATGAATGGCCGGTACAGGCGGCACTCAATTTTTTTGCAAATGAGAAAGACAAATCTTTTGAATTATATATATATCCAGGGGTATACCATGCTTATGCTCAGCCGTTGTTCATGAACGGGAAGAACTATAATGCTGAAGCAACCAGAATGACCTGGAAACTAATGGAAGATTTTCTTGCCAGACATTTGAACAATGTCCCGAAATAATAATTTTGGCATAGACGCAGAATGGAGAAGCCTTTTGTTACTTCCACTTTACTTTTCTTCCGATGATCACTTTGAAAACGAAAGGATCCGTTGCAGGTGTGAGACCAAAGCCCGCTCCGATATTTAATTCCCAATGGGCGTTATTCAGGAGATCATAAGCAATAAATAAGGCATGGTTTTGCTGGTTTCCCTGATCGAATTGATTTACAGGGCCCAGATCACCATAATATTCGACACCCAGGGCGGCGTTTTTAATTACAGCATACGATATTTTAACATTGGGTTCGAAAGTCGGTACCGAACTATTGTATTGACTTTTTAGTGAAATGCCAAAAGTGGGGTTAAAGGATACATAGAGCCTGTCCCACTGCTTATCCAGAATCGGCCGGATCTCCAGGCTCCAGGTTTCATTTGCATAAGCGGGTTTTTGATAACCGAATTCCAGGGACAAGCTAAGACCAAACGGTATTCCCCAACTGGGCGGAGCCATAACGCGCGGCCGGATATGTGTGCCAACAATCTGATAGCCGTACCCGGCAGTATAATTGGTAAAAAGGTAAGCACCAATTTCAAAAATGGGAGTGATGCCGGTTGTAATTTCCAATGTCTCATGAAGCGAGTGGTTTGACGGAATGACGCCATCGACGTTTTGTGTACTCCCGTTAAATGTATAATTGCTGTGGAGTTCAAACATCGTGGAATGTACGGCCTGGGTGGGGGAAGCATACACCTGGATTTCATAATTGTTCTGAGCCCCGGCAGACATTTCGCATAAAATGAGCAGGATAAGCCCGATTGATCTTGCTGATTGCCGGCGAACAAACCTGAACATTTTCTTTCTATTTACGGATTGTAGAAAAGTGGACGCTATGGAACAAAGCTACCCTAAAAATGGAAATTAAAGAATGCGGCTAAGTAGCGATCCATAGGTTTGTGCCTGGTCATTGCCCATTTCCATTTCTAATAATAAAATAAAAATGTATTAAAATCTTTGTAACTTTTAATTGGCCGGACTATTCCTGACACAAACCTGGATTTTGAACTATGGGAAAGATATTTGAAAGGGCAAATTGGATTATTTTCATTTTACTGTTAGCGGTGTCCTGTAAAATGAAAAATAAAAACATATCCGCTGAAGAAATAAATGCCATAAACCTTAAGAGAGGTGAAATTGTTATTTGTAGTCCATCTGACAAACAATTTGGTTCAATAACATTTAATGTTTCCTGCTCTGAGAAAGTAAAAAATGATTTCAATTTGGCGGTAGCTCTTTTGCATTCATTTGAATACGAGGAAGCAGAAAAAGTTTTTGCAAAAATTATCGATAAAGAACCGGATTGTGCAATGGCTTACTGGGGAGTGGCTATGTGCAATTACCATCCGCTCTGGGCTCCGCCCAGTCAGCCTGAACTTGTAAAAGGAGCAAAGGCAGTTGAATTAGCCAGGAAGCTGACGCAAACTCCGGAATGGGAATTGGGTTATATCAATGCGATTGCGATGTTTTACAAGGACGCGGACAAGATTGATCATCACACACGCAGTGTCAGCTTTAAAAATGCTATGGCTGTCATGTACAGTAAATATCCGCAGGATAAGGAAGCCGCGATATTTTATGCATTGGCCCTCGATGCCGCTGCTGATCCTGGTGATAAATCATATACTAATCAAAGAAAAGCCGGAACGATTTTAAATGCCATTTATCCTGATGAACCGAATCATCCCGGCATAGTTCACTATATTATTCACACCTACGATTATCCCGGACTTGCTGAATTGGCCCTGCCTGCAGCGAGAAAATATGCGTCCATCGCTCCCGGCTCCGCACATGCCCAGCATATGCCGTCTCATATTTTTACACGGTTGGGTCTTTGGGATGAAAGCATCCAGTCCAATTTGATATCAACTGCTTCGGCGAAATGTTACGGTGAAAATGCTGCCATTAAGGGTCATAACGATGAAGAACTTCATGCAATGGACTACCTGGTTTATGCTTATTTGCAAAAAGCGGAGGATAGCCTGGCCAAACAACAATGTGATTATCTTAAATCCATTAATGAAGTTCATCCGGCAGCAGATTTCAAGGTTGCTTATGCATTCGCATCTATTCCGGCCCGTTATGTACTTGAAAATAGATTATGGAAAGAAGCCGCTAACCTGGAAATCCATCCGGTCGCCTTTCCGTGGGAGAAATTTCCATGGCAAAAAGCTATTATTCATTTTACCCGCTTACTTGGGTTTGTGCATATCGGCAGTATGGATTCAGCAGAGTTAGAACTCGGAAAATTGAAATTGCTCCACGATGAGCTTGTTGGAGAGAAAGATATGTATAAAGCAAATCAGGTCGATATTCAGATCAAAACGTCTGAAGCCTGGATGCTTTTTAAAGGAGGCAAAAATAAAATGGCATTGGAACTCATGAACGCTGCGGCTGACATGGAAGATGCCACCGAAAAACATCCGGTTACGCCTGGAGAAGTAATACCAGCACGAGAATTATTGGGCGATATGTTACTGCAAATGGGTTATGCCGCAAAGGCATACGCAGTCTATATGGAAGATCTGAAAAGACACCCGAATCGGTTCAATGGCTTGTATGGAGCGGGGTTGTCTGCAGAAAAATCAGGAGACCCGGCGAAAGCAAGACTCTATTACCAACAATTGTCTGATTTATGCACATCCCGCTCCACCCGGCCTGAACTGGCCAAGGCAAGACTTTTCTTAGTTAAGCGGTAGTGGGCTAATTGATTTTAATTTTCAAAAATTTTATCCCAATGATCAAAAGCCAGATCAGCCAAAGAGTACTGCCCAGAAATCCGGCTGGATTCCAAACCGGAAACCCTGGAATTACCGTAGCAAATAATTCGGCCTGGGCTATAAAGTAAATGAATGAACTAATATAACCGAGCGAGACAATCCATTTTGGAACCAGTTTCAATTTCGCAAATACAGCAGAAATCAAAACCGTCCATGCAATTGTAAATAATTGACCCAGATGCTCACCCAATATTACCCCGGCAAACTGATGAATTGTTTTAAACGCAACGATGGCAGCAGCCTTTGTTGGCGCATCCACGGCGTTGACAAATGTGCTTGCTAAAACCGGAACAACAAATGTCCAGCGTAACAAACCAATCATCTGTACGATCAATCCAATAATGCCCACAGTGGTCGCTATACGGACCAGGGATGATTTGGTTTCCAGCTTTTGTCCAATAAGAATATAGGCAGGAATCAAAGGAATGCCAGTCACGGCAAAAGCGAACCAGGTCCAAATCAGCGGGCTTCCACCTTCGTGAAATTTAGTCAAAACGGTTGACGTATCCTTCCTTAAAATAACCGGATATTCAAAAATGATGGTTAGTATGGTATATGGAATAAACAGGGCAATGGCTCCGGCAATGAGAAGGAAACCGATCTTTTTTTCTAATTGCATGATTTTAGGAATTTTGGTTGTTTGGAATGAATGCCATGCTCATCATCGGAGTAGTTAATTTTTAACCATTGTTATCCAGCCAGGTTCATCAAAATCAAAAGGGGCTTTTTGACCCGTTCTTTCAAACTGAACTAAATCCATGGTAAATCTTACGGCAGTTTTAAATCCGCACTCCTCAAGCAGGGTCATAAAATAAACGGGGTCATGAAAATTCACAAAATCCAGCCCGATAGATTCTTGAATTTTTCTGAATACGTCCACGCCGAAAATTCTATTGTGTGGTTTCTCACGAAGAATTTCCGATTGGTCACAGATTGCGTGTGCATATCGCATTCCAGCTCATCAAACTGGCGAGCAGGGTATTCCCTTCGCTCAGGTCCAGACTTTCAAAATATTCCCAAGCATTCCTGCTTTTCCAGATTTCATTTGCAGTCCAATTCAGAACCAATGCTGAGGTGGCTGATATTAACATAAAGTTTTTCCTGGCCATTTGGCTTTGAACAGGATTACCAACTGGCTGATTACTTATTTCCTTTCCCAATTACGACAGCAATAATTCCCCCAGCAATGGCTGTTAATACCGTTGCTGCAATCACATCGACCAACACGCCGGTGAGATCAAAACTATTTGAGGTTGCATACCGAACGAAGGCCATACTCAGCGTCATGAAGAATCCGATCACCGCAGCCGTACCCGCACCGCTGGCAAATGAACTGATGTTACCCAGCTTCAGGAAAATATAAGTCAGGAGAGCACCGGAGGCAAGGTTGCCTAAAATAAGCGCCCACCAGATAATTTCATTCATGGTTCTCATGGATCCTGCAGATGCAACGGTATGCTGGTTGAAAAAACTCACCAGTGCCAGGCCATAAATCAGATAACCAAAAATGAAGAAGCTGATTCCTCCAACCAGTGTGCCGAGTAAGAATTTTTTGCTATTCATGTTGTTAGGTTTAGTGGAGGAAGTTACATATTATTATTTAGAATCATATATTGGGCCTCCCGGACAGGTTTCATCTTATATTTATTTTCATCCTATTCCGTCAATACTTTCTCAAAGCACACGCTGTTTTCAATATTTGCATATTGTCCGAAGTTGGGTATAATTCGATAACCACTTTTCTTATACAGTTCTATTGCTTCCGGTTGTTTTTTACCCGTTTCCAACAAGCATTTTTTAAAGTTTAAATCAATGGCCCATTTCTCTAGCTCTTTTAAAACGGTTGAGGCAATTCCCTGTCCCCTTTTGTTTAGTGGCACATACATTCGTTTTACTTCCATGGTGTCCCTGGAATATTCTTTTATTGCTCCGCAACCAACTGGCGTTTCATTGTCATATGCAACGATGACATATTTTATTTTATCTATTTTGTTGAATTGGTTATAAAATGAATGGTCCTCTCCGTCCCGAATACGTAAATCTGCGTCGAGTTCCCGGACAAGTCCCCGGAATGGTTCATTTTCTGAATTTGTTCGAATGCAACGAATCATTTTGTTTTGTTGTAGGGTGATTCCTGAATTATTGATATCAAGGTAAAAAAATCTATCGTTCCTCACCAAAAAGTTCTGACTCCGGGCAACGGGTTCCCTGGTTTTCAGTATCAGGTAAAATCCTCATTTCTGTAACTTTACCTGAATGATAAAAGCACTATACATCGGAGGCCCTACGGCAATCATTGAAGCCGGAGGATTTCGTTTTATTACAGATCCGACACTTGACCCGGCCGGAACGATCTTCTCTTATGCCGGCGGTACTATAAAACTGGAAAAATTACAGGGCCCTTCCAGTATGGATATTGGTAAAATCGACTATGTTCTGCTCAGCCATGACCAACACGCTGATAATCTCGATACTGCAGGAAGAAATTTATTAAGTGAAGTCACCCATACATTTACAACCCGGATAGGATCCCAAAGACTGGGTGGTAAGAGTATTGGCCTGGATCCCTGGGAAAATCAGGTATTGCCAGCTCGAGATGGCAATATTATTACTATTACCGCGACTCCTGCCAGGCACGGACCTGCCGGTATTGAAAAAATGGCCGGTGATGTGATTGGTTTTATTCTTACGGTTAAAGGTGAAAGCAATCAGGAGATATATATAACGGGAGATACCGTGTTTTACGAAGGTGTTGCAGAAGTTTCAAAAAGATTTAGACCCGAATATATATTTCTTTTTGCAGGTGCTGCCCGGACCCGGGGACCTTTTAATCTTACTATGGGTACAAATGATGCAATTGACACGGCTTTTGCCTTCCCGGAGGCTACGATTATTCCATTACATTATGAAGGATGGAAGCACTTTACACAAAATGAAAATGACCTGGAAAAAACATTTGAAGCCCTTGGCATCCGAAATCGATTGAAAATTCTGAAAACAGGTGTATTAGAAACCCTGGCGATCCTGCGCTAACTTCACTTTGGGAGGGCCTGCCTTATCCTGATTTTTAACAACCTTTAAAATTTCCAAAATGAAAAAAGCATCACCTTCATTTTTGACATTGCTCTTTGCATTGACGACTCATTTTTGTTTCGCGCAGCAATCCGATGAGGCGGCAATAAGAAAAATAGAAAACGCTGAAAGAGAGGCTATATTAAAAGGAGACACGGCCATATTATTAAATTTATTATCACCTAAAGTGGTGGTAAATAATCCTGAAAATACCGTCGTAACCATTGAACAGATAAAAAAAGGATAAGAACCGGAAAAATTGATTATTCTTCTCTTGACAGGATAATTGAGAATATTTCCTTTGTTGAAAACATTGCAATCGTTATGGGTAAGGAGATCGTTAAGCCAAAGGGAGCTACCGCGAATTCTGGCAGGAAGGTCACGCGGCGATTTACGAATACCTGGATGAAAACCGGAAACAGCTGGAAATTGGTTGGCCGACAGGCAACTATTATATCAATTATATAATTAAGGGAAACCGCTGACTTCTATAAGCCGGCTGTTAAAGGCGATGCCCTAGGGCGCCGATTTTGCGAAACCACGGCGTACAACAGAAAGCAGGTGCCGCCAACGATCTCCGTTGGTCATCGCCCTGCCTAATATCTTCGTTGCCAGCAAATATTTTTTCTGTTTGATATTTTTAACTGCTGATTCCGCAAGCTCACCCGCCATGCGCCGGCGTGCTATTTTTACGAGCGCCCGTTCGGGGCGGCTGCGAATAAAATGTTCATATACAGATGCCGTGCGTTCATGTGCATACTCGAATGCGTTCGTCGACCGCCCCTCGTGTTCACGGATTCGCACCAATATATCGGGGATAGCCAATGTTTCGGCTTTTAAGGATAACCTCAATACCAGCTCATAATCTTCACGGTATAAAAGTTCAGGATCGGCATTAAATCCACCGACTTCATCGAATAGTGCTCTTTCAAGTAATAAAGTGCCGATGGCCACGGACGCTTCCGTGGTCAATACTTCTTTGGCGATCCATCCGGAAAGCGGACGAAATATTCCTGCTTTATTCGGAATAGTGCGCATCTCCTTGTTCATTAATTCGAACCCGCCGTATCCCCAGTTTTTTCCTTCCCTTAGTAATTTCTGTATTTGTATTTCCAGCCGACGGGGAACCCATACATCGTCGGAATCAAGGAAAGCAATCCATGGTCCGGAACCGGCCCTGGCTCCGGCATTGCGGGTTATTGCAATATTCCCGGAGTGTTGCAGGTGTAAAACACTGATCAGGGAATTATTCAATGATCGTATGGCTTCCGTGGTGCCATCATCTGAACCGTCATCTGCAACGATCAATTCCCAATTTGTATAGGTTTGCGCGACCACAGAAGCAATGGCCTGTTGAACAAGTAGTAGCCGGTTGTAGGTTGGAATCACTACAGTAATAAGTGGAAATTCAACGTAGGAGTTATTCAGGTTAATAATGTTTTATTGGTTAAAGAATTCCCTTGCCGATCAAATTCAATTTACTGACATCTATTGACTTTCCTGTGCCAGATCATCTAAAAGACCGCGCAGAAGTTCAGCCTTATCAATTATTTCATTTCCTTCGATATTGCCTATGGATAAAATAGTTAACAGTTTAGGATACAGTCCCGGCATGTCCAGCCATTCAACAACCTGTTCTTTAATCCACTTATTATAAGCAATGGGATAAGTTTTTTTTGAAATAAAGAGAGTCTGCAGGTATTCCTGGAATGCCTTATACAAAATATCGAATGCCTGAAAATATAAACCTCGTTTTATAAAAAAGGGGATATGATCCAAATCATAAATACAGACATTCCGCGACATGACCAGTCTTTGTTTACGAAGGTCTTCGCTATAATAGGGCAGCCATTTTTTCTGAAGTTCCTGAAAATACGGACCGGCGAAATCCATAGGTAAGGAATAACAGATCTGGTTCCCTATTTCGATTTCAAAATAATCGAGTGGTTCACCGGATTCCAATATTTTTGGAGCATATTGCCCGGTGATGATATCCAGATGTAAATGAGCATAGGGACCCGATTGTTTATACTTGGCAATGGCCGGTTGCGTTTGCGCATACGCCCCCCAGTCCGATTCGATAGTCATTATCTCCACCGGGGTTGCCGTTGAATTTACAAGTATCGCAAAATCCAAATCGCTCTCAGGAACTGCCCGGGCCCGGGCACAGGAGTTTACCAATAGTACGGTGTCAACGCAGGGGATATGAATAAAGTAATCTCTTACTGATTCAGCCGTATCCTTGTGTAAAATGGTGGGAAAGACTGCCATGG
>Ga0209863_10000456_pt1 | contig 20718 bp, 17 predicted proteins | sample OrgsoiDNA2013046_FD_185796 | JGI IMG/M metagenome (GOLD analysis project Ga0209863, IMG submission 185796) | Permafrost soil microbial communities from the Arctic, to analyse light accelerated degradation of dissolved organic matter (DOM) -... | ecosystem: Environmental > Terrestrial > Soil >...
TTTGAAAAGCAACCACTTCTTTATCGAGAATAAATTCCAGGACAGATTTTAATTGTGGATCTTTTGTAATTGATTTTATGAATCCGGATTTCCGGCTGGCAAACATTAATTTATGGCTGCTATTGAAATGCAATTTCTTTTTCCAGATCAGGTTGTCTATTTCATCATTGATTTTATCACAAATCTCCTCACCGAATAATTTTTCGATAATCATATATCCATTTCCACTCCAGGAAAGAATATTATTCTGAACAGGCTCCGGAAAGGAGGCGAATGCAGGCTTAAGCGGTGCAAGATCCCGGGATTCTCCAATATCCAGCCAGGCCTTCGATTCCTTGTCCGGGAAATCTTTACTGGAGACCGATGCAATCAGTGGTTTATTAAGTTCATACTTCCGATAAGCATCCCGGTTATGCCTCAAAGCCCTATAATGGATCAGATTATATATCCAATGTACCGCTTTCAGCTTTTTTAAATTCATGCGTGCTTATTTCCGGATAAAAATAACAAATCGCTGTCGGCCAAACCGCAAAATGATTCATTAACTTACCGAAACAGCGCGCAAATGGAAAAAAATTCAGCAAGAAGAAAATTCATAAGGGAATCCTCCATGGGATTGGGAAGCCTGGCGCTCTCTCCTTTCCTGGCGTCAAAAAATAAAACGGTCTCCACTCATCATCAGGAGGATAAAAAACTTCGCATTGTTTGTGTGGGTGCTCATCCTGGCGATCCTGAATTCGGATGCGGGGGCACCATGGCAAAATACAGTCATGCCGGTCATTCGGTCACGTTTATATATCTCACCCGCGGTGAAGCGGGAGATCCTTCCAAATCGTATTCTGAATCAGCTGCGATAAGGACCGGGGAAGCGGAAACCGCCTGCAAACTGCTGAACGCGAAAGCCGTTTTTGCAAATCAGATTGACGGAAATACAATATTGAATAAAGAAAAAAACGACGAAATGAGCAGGCTAATTTCAGCAGAAAATCCTGATCTCGTTTTTACGCAATGGCCAATGGATTCCCATCCGGATCATCAGGTTACCGGCATGCTGGCACTGACTGCCTGGATGCGCGTAGCCAGGCAATTCCAATTGTATTTTTATGAAGTGAATACGGGCAGTGAAACGATGGCTTTTACGCCGACAGATTATGTTGATATCACCGATGTCCGCGACCTGAAAATTGCGGCTATGTACGCACACAAATCCCAGGACCCGGATGGCACTTACAAATCCTATTTTAAACCGCTTGAGGAATTCAGGGGACTGGAGTCAGGCGTGAAAGCAGCCGAGGCATTTATCCATTTTAAAGACAAAACGGACAGAGCAACAATTTTCGGATTATAAAACTATTCAGTTTTCAGACTGATCACCGGATTTACCAGTGCGGCCCTTACTGACTGGTAGGCAATCGTGATAAAGGCAATAATGATAGTGATTAAACAGGCTAAAATAAAAATCCACCATTCGATTTGAATGTGATATGCAAAGTCATTCAGCCACTCATGCATCAGCCACCAGGCAAGCGGAGATGCAATCATAGAAGAGACCAATACGATTTTGATGAAATTCCCGGAGAGCAGCCATAGGATCCCGGAGACATCAGCGCCGAGCACTTTTCGTATTCCAATCTCACGTGCACGGGTAACCGCCATAAACAGGGATAGGCCAAACAGGCCGGAACAGGAAAGAAGAATGGCCGCGATGGCGAAATATTCAATCATCCGGCTGAAATTCTCCTTATCCTTATACTGCGCATCGATATCCTTGTCCAGGAAACTATATTCAAAAACCCGTTCAGGAAACATTTTATCCCAGACCTCATTTATCCTGGCAATGGTTTCACTGACATGATCCGGCTGGATACTGATGGCAAATTCTGTGAACCGCGGGGGGTTTACATCCATGACCAGCGGTTCCATCGGATTATTCAAAGAATTGAAATCAAAATCCTTAACGACCCCGATAATGCGCCCTTTCTTTCCATCTGAAAACTTGCCCCTGATGAAAGATTTTCCAATAGCCGCTTCTGCAGTCTTCCAGCCAAAACTTCTGACCGCTGATTCGTTTATTATAAATGCATTCAGAAAATCTGTCCCGGCCGCTTTTGAAAAATTGCGACCGGCAACGATTTGCATATTCAGCGTCTGGATATAATTATAGTCTACCGAGATCCAGGGTGCAAAAATATTGTCCTTGTCGCTGCGGCCCTCAGGGATAATCAGTCCACGGAGAAAACCCTGTCCGGGCATTTCAGAGGATGCAGTCACCGATTTTACTTTGGGAAAACGACTCAACAGATCCGAAAATGTATTCATACGGTGTCGCATGGCCGAATCAATCACTGAACCATAGCTAAAGGCGCCTGTTCCGAAAATCGGCACCACCAGCATCTGGTGTTTTTGGAATCCCAATGGCTTGTCCCTTAGAAAGCGCATCTGCTGAAAAATTACAATGGCACCGATAATCAGGACTATTGAAATGGTAAACTGACCCAGCATAAGACCCTGTCGTACCCAGTTTCTTGTATTCTTATCTCCTGATTTCCCTTTCAGCGCCATCGTTACTTTAAACCGGGAAACAAAAAAAGCGGGGTACAATCCGGCAATTAATCCAACAATGAAAAAAGAAATCACAGCGGCCATTAAATCAGGGATGCTGATCCAGGAATTCCATTTAAACTCTTTTCCGGTTAGTTGATTCAATACAGGCAGAGATATTTCAGTCAGAATTATAGCGCATACAAAGGCAATCATGCTGACGAGGAGTCCCTCGCACAGGAATTGCAGAACAAGCTGCATTCTGCCGGCGCCGAGTACTTTGCGAACGCCTACTTCCCTGACCTTATTCATGGAACGGGCAATCGAAAGGTTTACGAAGTTTACGTTGGCAATCAGTAAAATCAACAAGCCGATACCGGCAAAGATGTATATATACGTTATATCGCTTTTACTCGTATTGCCTACTACAGAGGAAGAATACAAATGAATATCACGCATCGGTTGTAACCGGACGCTATTCATCTTTTGATTCCTTTCATTCCCGTTCAATTTCAGGTGCCTGTTTAAAGCATTCTGAACGGTTCCTGCCCGTTGGCCCGGCCCGATCCGTATCCAAGTATCGCAGGGAGTGAAAGTCCAGTCATTCTTAATAAAATCCGCAAAGTTTGGGGCTTCAACCTGGTACAATGTTTCAAAAGAAATCAGGAAATCAAATTTAATATCGGAATCGGGCGGCATTTTTTTTACCAATCCCCGGATTTTCAGAGGTATCCTGTTTTCAAACAGCAAGGACTTCCCCAGTGCATTTTCGTTGCCGAAATATTTCTTCGACATCTCATCCGTGATAACAACGGAGCCGGGTTCTGAAAGACAGGTCTGTTGATTTCCTGCTATGAAGGAAATAGAAAAAATATCAAATATATCGCCCTCGGTAAAAAAGGCGCCCTGTTCCTGAAATCTTTTGACAGCCGCTGAATCCTTTTGAACCGATTGCATTTCACCACTTCTCTGATAAATCTTTGCCAGTTTTTCCAGGCCCGGAATCGTTTGCTTTACTCCATTTGAAAAAGGAATCGGAGTTGACGTCCACGTGCTGGTGCCCTGGTTATCTTTTGTAATCCAGTTTATGCGATATATATGATCATATTCTGAATTGAATTTATTGAATGAGAGTTCATCCTTTATATGAATCAATATCAGCATGCAGCAGGCCATGCCAACCGCCAGTCCGGCTATACAAATGGCAGAAGTCGTTTTGTCTTTAACCAGGCTCCGGACCGCCATTTTAAAATAATTCCTGAACAAGTGCGAATAGTTTTGATTATCCTAATATAAAAACTATTCGATTACCTGTTCGGCAATAAAAGGTTGAACGGAGAGCAGGCTGCGGTGATTACCGGCAAAAGCCTTTCTGAATTGTGATGTATGGGTGTTCCTTAAGCCAGGATTTTTGTTGTAATGAATTGGTAGCTTGTGGTAATGCTTTCTATCGGTTGTTTCGCGCCGTCCTGTTCAACGAAGAAATATTGCATTCCCGCATCTTTGGAAGCAGCAAATATTCTTTTGAAATCAACCCCGCCATTCCCGATTTCCGTTGGCATTTTCTCCGCCATAATAATATCTTTCACATGCCATAAAGGAAAACGTCCGGGATTCTTTTTGAACAGCTCGACGGGATCCATACCCGCAGCGGTCGCCCATCCCAGGTCCAGTTCCATTTTCAGTATGTCCGGGCTTATTTGCAATAACTGATCGTATGGAATCTTGCCATCCACTTTTTCAAATTCATGGGTGTGATTATGGTAGCATAATTGTACGCCCGCTTTTTTTGCGGCTTCTCCCGACCTGGTCAGAATATCGACCGCCTGATTTACTTCTTCTGTGGTGCTTAACGGAATGGAAGAGCAAACCAGGTATTTTAAACCCGCTTCGGCCACTTCATCAATGACCTGCTGGTAGTTATCCCTCAGATTTTTCATGGGAGGCATGTTCCGCATCTGATGAAGCCTGGTCGTGTCCATTCCGGCGGGCATTTTAAATCCTCCGGGAGGTATTTTAAAAGGAGTACCGATAGTATGATGTGATACCCATGATAAGCCCATATCCTTCGTAAGTTTTGCAAATTCCTTTGAAGTCATCCCATAGTATCTACCCTTCATGCTGAAAGCAGATTCCAGGTCCTTATAACCAATTTCAGCAACTTTCTTTAATGTCCCTGGCACATCGTCGTCAATTGTTCCACCGAGTGTATAAAGCTGTAGTCCTACCGGGTGCATGGCATATTTTTCAAGCCAGGAAGCATATCCCTTGCCAGATAACATGAGTCCGCCGATTGCCAGGGCACCTGAATTCCTGATAAAATTTCTTCTGTTAGACATGATGCAGTTTTTAATAATTATAAAATATTATGATCGTTCCAGTCCATTCCTATCCATCACTCCCCTTTCTTCTCATTATTGAATTTGATATTGGAAACCGACATCAGGGGCTGATCGCCCTTTGCATTTTCATTTTTGAATACGAAGTAAATATCATGCTGCCCGCTGATCGTTTTTATATCCGTTTTTATTCCCGGCTGGGCGAATGGATTACTAAAGCCCGCTGTGGATTTTTTGCCTGCTGGTTTCTTCGCCACTGCCACCGGAGCAGGCTTAGCCGTTTTGTCCTTTGCACCTCCTGCATTTTGTACAGCATCTGCCGTACCAGCAAAATTTGGATTGACCGATTCAATCTTTACCTGGCCCAGCAATTCGCCATCCGGTTTATCCAGCCTGACTTCGATAGTGCCTCCTATGTAACCCATCATAGGAAATGCAAGTGCACTGATTTCCAGTTGCTGTATGCCCGTCATGTCTATCTGTTTGAATCCGATGTAACCGTTTGCTTTGGGTATGATATTCAGCGAAACGGCAAACATGGTTTGTAAATTCACTTCCGCGCGATTGGTAATATCAGCGGTTCCCGGACTTAACTGCGGACTTCGCAACAGCTTTGTTTCTTCAGTGGTAAGCGGTTCGGATCCTTTTGCACTTTTATCCGTGTACGCTGCGCGGATAATCAGGGTTCCTTTTCCATTATCGCCTTCCGGAATTTTAGGCGTAAAATTCCCTTTTAACGGAAGTGTGCTGATCGTTTTTTGGTTACTGCTCAGAATATAATTGACTATCGTGCGGGCATCATTCAGAGAAATCGAAGGATGCGCCGGCATATTAACCGTTCCCCAGACACCACTTCCTCCCGATCTGATCTTCTTCGAAAGGGAATCCAGTGCCCATGCATATTTCGATTTATATTTTTCAGCGATTTCTACGAATTCCGGTCCGACCGATTTAGTATCAAGATGGTGGCAATTATTACAGTCGACATTATTGATCATGGCCCGCGCAACGGCGAAGCGTGTGGATGCATCCACGCTACGTTGTCCCTGTACCAATTCTGCAAAATCGAAACCCTCCGAAGTATAGTTGATACTGGCGGCCACCTGGCGGGGATCTACTTTTCCATCTTCCTTATCAGTTACCTGGATATCGTATCCAAATGGTTCACCCGGGAAAAAGAAAGTTTTGTTTCCCGCAATAGTCAGGTTGACGGCTGGTGGATCATTGCCCGCAATGATTTTTATTTTCTGACTGTTTTTCGCGCCTGCAGGGTCCGTTACCGTTAGAGTAGCCGTATAGGATCCCGGTTGATCCAAACTGAGAGTTGGATCCGGTTCAGTAAATGTAAACAGGGATTTTCCACTGTCGGCTTCAATCTTCCATTCATATTTCAGGGAGTCGCCATCAAAATCTTTAGTGCCCGCAGAAGAAAGTTTAACTTTTAACGGAACGGCTCCTCCCGGTACACTGGCAGATGCATGGACCAGCGGCGTCCTGTTTCCGGAATTATATTCTATTCTTACGAGTTTTGAATTATCACTTTTCCGAAACCAGTTACTGCCATATTCCAAAACATACAAATCGCCATTCGGTCCGAATTTGATATCAATGGGTTCTATCGGCTGATACGAAGGAAGAAAACGTTCCATTGATTTATAGTCACCGTTTTCCTTCATACTGATGGACATGATCCATCCTCTGGAAAGATCCGCGACGATCCATTTTCCTTCGTAATAGCCCGGATAAGGACGTTTCGAATTGCTGAAATCAGACTGGCGATAAATGGGCCCGCCCACCGCACATCTTCCTCCTGAACCCACCAGCGGATATTTTTCCGAGTTCCGGTATGGATAAGAAATGAAGGCCGGTTGTGCCGGCGGCAATTCATTCAGCCCGGTATTATTGACAGAATAATTTGTTGGCTTAGAGGGATCCTGCCCAGGTGACACGGAATCGTTTAAATAATTGTACATCGGATAGGCCACATTCTCGCCAATAAAATAAGGCCAGCCGAAATACCCGGGACCCCTGGCCTGGTTGAATTCATCCATTCCCATCCGGGTAGTTCTCGTGTCCTCGTTCGCGTCGGGACCCACTTCACCCCAATATAACCAACCGGTTTTACTGTCTATAGAAGGGCGCCATGGATTGCGATCTCCCATGATATAAATTTCGGGTCTGGTTTTGAGTGTTCCTTTTCGAAAGAGATTTCCGTCAGGGACGGTGTATGTGCCGTCTGCATTCGGATGAATTCTCAGAATCTTTCCGCGCAGATCATTGGAATTCGCGGAGCCCCGCTGGTCATCCCAATTCTTGCGGTCCGGGCGTTCGTCCGTTTGGGACTTATCGGCTACATTGCCGGTATTGTTTCCCACGGCCAGGTAAAGATTGCCCGACCCGTCCCAGGTCATGCCGCCTCCCGTGTGACAACAAACTTCACGCTGGGTCTGAATTTCCAAAACGATCTTCTCGGAACCGGCAACCAGTTTATCATCCCTGATTTCCCAACGGGAAAGGACATGTTTGGATATCGTCGGATGTGCGTAATATAAATAGGCGAAATGGTTTTCTTCAAATTTCGGATCGACTGTAAAACCGATAAATCCTTCTTCCGCTTCCGTTACTTTCCCTTCCTTGCTGGTATACTTGGTATTTACAGGAATCGTACCGACCAGGTCAACCGTTTTATCAATGGGATTGTACAGTTTCAATGTTCCCTTACGCTCATTGATAAATACCCTGCCGTCTTTCAAAACTTCAAAATTCATGGGCTCGTCCAGATCACCCTCTGCTGTAAGTTTAACCGGGGTAAAGCGGTTATCATCCGGCTTAACGGTATCTGTTGCAATTGGAGTGGTGCCGGAGCTATTCTGGTTGCAGGAAATCATAAAGAAGCAGGCTGTTAAGACAAAAAAGTTCATGAAGTGAAAATGGCGGCGCCGGTAATAGCGATCTGAGTTCATGGAATGATTGTTAAGGAGTGGCAGAATGGTTATCAAGCAATTTAAAAATAAAGAGCCCGGGTTAACATGGAGTACAAAATGCGACCAAACCACCTAACTCAGATACAAAAAGATACCCCTGGATGAGTACATATACCAGGCGGATTCAAAATCACGCATCGGCGGTATATTTTAATGGTTCGGATTTCTTTAACTTTTTCAGAAGGCCTGAAAAGGCTATTGGTTCATAACTTCCTCTTGCAGATTAAAATGCTATATGAAGTCAGACAAAACCCAAACCCGGAATATCGTTTTATTATTGGTTCGGTTTTGGCTCGGCTACAGGATGTTCACGGCCAGTTATTCTTCCGTAACAGGCATACTTTTTCATCCGGGAGAAAGAGCCTTTTTCATAAAATGGTTTGGCGAGGAACTGCACTTTCCCTTCCCTCTGGCCATGGCATTCCTGGCGAAAGGATCCGAATTCACTGGAGGCATATTCGTATTCGCCGGATTTTTAACCAGGCCCGCTGCTGCGCTCATCTGTTTTACCATGCTGGTAGCCACCCTCGCAGCCAATTTAGGCAAGGACTGGAATATAGATGGCGGCTTTACGGTCTCTTATATCATGTTTGCCCTGGTTCTTCTCACAGAGGGCGGCGGAAAATACAGCCTGGATAATCTTCTGTTCAAAAAAAATAAATTAAAGAATGGGTTTATAAAAAATGTTCCCTAGTTCTTGGGAGGCGCCTGCATATATACATGTCATTGTGTTTCGCGAGAAGATGTTCCCATTATTTTACCGGCTGGGTTTCCATATTTTGAATATGCCAGCCGGTCTTTAAGCCTAAAGCCTAAACTTCTTTTTAGAGTACTAATTGACAAATAATTTGTTGAGATAAAAATTATTTCACGTTCAAATTTGAAATTTAGTTTTAGGTTTCAGGCTTTGATTTTAATTCTTCAGAGACAATAAAGCTAATTGGAAAATGATGAGGGGGTTTATGCCTGATTTACTTCTCGAAAACCAGTGTATCCGCTGATGCACCTGCTTTTTGAATGGTATCTGTCAGTTCTGCCACCATGGGATCGGGGCCGCAGACATAGAAATGCTTTGTGAAATCAGAAATATTTGATTTTATAAATTTTTTATCGATCCTGTCCTTTTTGTCTCCGGGACCAGAATCTCTTGTCAAAATAAATACGGCATTTTTCCCGAGTATTTTTTCTAATTCCTCTTTATAAATAATGTCTTTTGCTGTTTTGTTTGAAAAAAAGAGAGTATTCCCGGCTATATTATTTTCGCGGTATAAGGAACGAAGGATCGCAATAAAAGGAGTAATGCCGGCCCCGCCTGCAAAAAAATAACCCGGTCCCTTATATTCAATAGCTCCCCATGAATCGCGGATGATCAGTTCGTCACCGGCTTTCAACTGATGCAGTCTGTCAGTAATTCCATGGTGATCCGGATATCTTTTAATGGTAAATTCAAGATAAGGTTCATTGGTCAAAGCAGTAAAAGTAAAGGGCCTGGTTTCTTCTTCCAAGCCGGGTTTGTTAATAGACAAATCCGTTGCATTACCAGGCTTGTACTCGTATCCTGCGGGCTTTTCTAAACGGAAGCATTTTACATCATGTGTTACCTGGTGAATATCAATAATTTTTACAATGCTCTTCATCGGTTATCCTCGTTATCCTCTTCCAGATCCTGATGATCATCGCCGCCCAGGCTATAATAATTATTTTCTTCGTCTTCCTCTCCGATATTTTCATCGGCATCATCTAATTCTGAACCAGGCACGTCCAGATCGTCTCCCTCTTTTTTTGTCTTATTCTTTATTTTTCTTCCCGGCTCCTCTTCTTCAAGTCCCACTTCTTTTTCTTTTTTATAAATGTCCTCATCTTCCGAATAAATAGGGAGGGGAAATTTTTTTGCTTCAGGGGATTCGTCTTTATCTTTCTTCGATGTCTTTTTCATATACTTTATTTTTAAACGGGAAACCCTGAAAATACGAAAATCCGGTCAGCAAACTCAGGATGGGGCTGTGGATAACTATGTGCGAAAGCGGTGCAAAACAGAACGGTTAATAATTTGGAAACAGCCAGTCGCGTAATGTATCTTAGGTGTGTAATTGAGAAACAGAAATCTGTCAAAAGAAAGAAAATTCTCAGTTGAGGAGTGAAACCTGTAACAGGATAGTAGCAACTCAAGGAAGCATCGGGTCAGTAAGTGGGAACGCGCAAGCCGGAACACTGAAGAAGACTTGGTGCTTTTCCTTTTTTATTCAGGTTCAGTAAGTTATCCCGGGTTCATATGTTTTTCGCCTGATCAATTTTGTTTGTAAAATTCTCACATCGCGAAGCGGCCGGTCCAAATCTTCCCCATTGCTCGTCGGTTCTGCGGCTATTTTTTCTACAGTCTCCAAACCATTTACGACTTCACCAAAAATGGTGTAATTCTGGTCCAGAAATGGCGCACCTCCCAGGGTTTTGTAAATTTCACGCTGGGATTCCGGAATTTTTCTCTTGAGACGCTTTATTTCCACAGAATCCAACTGGCTGTCAGTATATTTTTTTCCCTGAACTATATAAAACTGACTGCCGCTACTGCTTTTTTGAGGATTAATATCGTCACTTTCCCTCGCCGCTGCCAGAATCCCCCGCTTATGGAATAGAGTTATCCGGAATTCTGCCGGCAATGTGTAAGGAGCACTGGAATCACCCAGGGTTTGGCCGGGAGCCGCGGTTTTGCTTTTGGGATCCCCGCTTTGAATCACAAAATATCGTATCACCCGGTGAAACAGCAGGCTGTCAAAATATCCGCTCTTCACCAGTCGTAAAAAATTATCCCTGTGCAGTGGCGTGGAATCAGACAATCTTAAAATAATCGTCCCGTCCGTCGTAACCATTTCGATATCCCTTTTCCTGTCTTTTCTTTTCAGTTTCACCTGGGACTGGGCATCGGACGTAATTGAGAAAAAAAGGCAGGTTAATCCCATGAATAACAGGGATTTCAAACTTGATTCAACAGTCATATATCAAGGGTTCTTTCATAAGTGACCAGGCGAAATTAAGTATAAGCCCCTCGCAAAATTCATCGGTCAGGGCATAATCTTTGATTCCGGTTTATATAAAGAAATGATACGAAAGTTAAAATCCGGAGAATACCGTCTCTATACCCGTAAGGCGGATTCAAAGACGAAGAAACGCAGAAATCTTGGCACATTTCAAACACGAGAAGCTGCGCAGAAGCATGAGCGGGAGATACAATATTTCAAACATCATTGACAAAACCCTTAGATAATGAGAAATTTTGGAATCGTTCTGATTGTATTGGGAATCGCTATGATCATTATAAGAGGAATTTCAGTTCCTACCGAAAAAAATGTGGTTGATCTTGGTCCTATTCAGATTGACAAAAAAGAAAATAAATGGATCGGATGGCCTACCTATACCGGTGCCCTTGTTATTGTAGCGGGGGCATTCTTAATCTTTTCCAGCAAAAAGGCAAGTTGAAAAGCATTGGTTAAATTTGCATTTTCATCTGGCCGAATGCATCAACCTAAAGACAGACTGGACATCATTAATGAAGTATTGGAAGAGTGCATTCTTGCCTATCCCCTGTCTTCATTTATTATTAGTCTGTACAAGCAATATCAGCTAAGGGGGTCATTGAGCAAGAAGCAATTACAGGGATTATACGGTAAGGCTTCAAAAATTGAACAGCTACCTCCAGGCAAATTAGCTACGATTGAGGCGATTATCAAACGCATGCCTACACGCTACAAATCGGAACTTCCGGAAAGCAAACCTCTTTTCGAAAAAGAGGAATCAACGGGCCGCCTGATATCTGAAATATTGGCAAAATATCCAAATCATAAAAGGGTTTTGTTCCTTAAAGCCAAATACGACAATAACGAAGTCTTTTCTTCAGCAGACATAACTGATTTGAAGAGATTCAAATCACTGGTCTGACAATAAACTTCCAATCCACCAGAAACCAGGTCATCGCTTTTTGCAGAGACTCACAGCAGTGTTTCAGGTTGAGAAATGGCAATTGTTTTAATATTTACAAACTCTATAATTCCATGCCTGTCCAGCTCCCTTCCATATCCTGACTTTTTTATTCCCCCAAATGGCAGACGTGGATCCGATTTTACAAGTGCATTAATAAACACTCCGCCCGAGTCCAACTGCTTTGCCATATCGATTCCTTTTTGAATGTCCTTCGTCCATATGCTGGCTGCGAGGCCATATCTCGAATCGTTTGCCAGGCGAACAGCATCTGTATCGTCATTTGCTATAATAACAGCAGCCATCGGTCCAAATGTTTCTTCATCAAAGGCAGGCATGCCTCGTTTTACATCCAGTAAAAGGGCTGGCTTAAAATTGCATCCGTCCAATTCTCCACCATATTCAAGTCCCGCACCCATTTTAACGGAATTCTTCAACTGCTGACCGAGTGCATTGGCGAGATCCAGGCGGGCCATCGGGCCCAGGTTGGAATTTTCATCAAATGGATCACCCTGTTTAAAATCTTTCAACCGGATCAGAAATTTATGCAGGAAGTCCTGTGCGGCGTCTTTTAAAATAATAAATCGTTTTGCCGCAATGCAGGACTGTCCGGCGTTTTGCATGCGTGAATTTAAGGCCACTGAAACAGCCATTTGCATATCTGCATCCGGCAAAACAATCAGGGCATCCGATCCCCCGAGTTCCATGACTGATTTTTTTATATTACTTCCTGCCAGAGCGGCCACTGAAGCACCTGCCCGCTCGCTACCAGTAAGTGTCACTGCATGAACCGTATCAGAGGAGAGAATTTTCGCCACTGCTGGTGTATCAATTATCAGAGACGTAAATACTCCTTTCGGAGCGCCTGCTTCAAGAAATATTTTTTCCAGTGCAAGTGCGCAACCACAGACATTTGGCGCATGTTTTAATAATGTTGTATTGCCGGCCATTATAGTCGGAGCGGCATAACGGAAAACCTGCCAAAAGGGAAAATTCCATGGCATAATACCCAGTATCACACCGATGGGTTGAAAGCATACAAAACTTTTTAAATAACCTGCCTCCAATAATTCATCTTTCAGCAATATTTCCGAATGGTCAGCAAAATATTCAGCAGCACCTGCACATTTCTCCACTTCGCCCATTGCTTCGGAAGTAATTTTGCCCATCTCTTTTGTAATCAGTGAAGCCAGCATCTCCTGGTCGCGGCGTAAAATGGTGGCAACATTCTTAAGAACTCTGCCTCTTTCATAAAAGTCAAATTTCTTCCAGGTCTGATATGCGGCCGATGCATTGCTGATAGCCTGATCCAGCTGGCGGTCATCCATTAACGGATATTCGGCCAGCAATTCCTGTGTATAAGGAAAGATGGATTTGAACACCGGAACTGACATAGAGGCCTTTTTATAAAGTTAGGCCTTATTCACAAGTATGGAAGAATGGAAGTATGGAAGTATGGCTGTTACTTCATCAATTCCTCGACGACTTTAAAATTCATAATATAGATGTCTTCAAATCCGTTTCCATAAGAATTTAATGCGTTCCTGATTTGTATGGCTGTTTTAGCTCCGGGAAAAGGAAATTTTATCAATTGTTTCTTGCTGGTAAAGAAAAAATATTTATGATCCGGACTAACGTAAGGTGAATAGTCGAGCGCCGGGGAATTTATCCCGTTTTCAAAATGAACAGCTGGCTGCCATGAGCCTTCTTTATGCAAAGCATAATATAAATCCCCCCGACCCAGATCGTCTTTCCTTTTATACGATGAAAAAATAATAAATTTTTCGTCCGGATCAATAAAGGCATTGAAATCATCTTCCTTTGAATTCACTGCATCAGGCAGGGTTTGTGCCTGCGAAAATTTACCATCCTTTAATATGGAAATAAAAATATCGTCCCCCCGATCATCATTGTTCCTTGTGAAATATAAATTGCCGGATTTTGTTAGTGAAGGATAAAATTCATCCTTATCAGAATTTATCGCAGTTCCCAAGTTTATAGGGGCCTCCCATATATTTCCTTTCTTTTGAAGATACCAGATATCATAATCTTTCACACTATCTGAATTTTTCAACGGTCGGTTCGAACTAAAAAACAGCCTGTTGCCGTCGGTAGAGAAAGCGGGTTCCATATCATTGTACCTTCCGGAAAACCAGGCCGTATCCGGTTTTGTCCACCGGTTATTTATTTTCTGCGAATGAAGAATCACAGAATACAATCCGAAATACCATTGAATTGTATAAAATAAATCATTCCCGTCAGGTGATATCGCCATATCACGATTTGCAAATCCATCAGAAACAACACCGGGTGCAAAAATGGCTGGCGTGTCTGAGGCCATCCACTGAATAGACCCTTGGGCAACAGAACTTTGGGACATAAAAATAATAATGATCAGAAGAAAGAGCTTCATAATTATTAATTATTAATTATTAATTATTAATTGGAATTTATTTAAATACTAATAACCATTTGCGTAAAGCCTTAAGTTTCTGCTTTACGCTTTACGCTAAAAAGGTAACCGATTAAAAGCAAACCTATTGTTGGGCGGAGGGTGAAAAATGGGGGGATTCGGATTTCGTATTTTCCCGCCTGAGATCAACTTTGTTCACTTCCCTGATTATTTGTCCGTCTTCATAATCAACGGAAACAAATACGGTCAGATGCTGATTGGCAGGACCCCTGAAAGAACCCTTCACCGGGCTACAATCCGCGAAATTTCTTCCCGTCGCCAGCTGAACATGGGTATTGGTAACCCACACATTATTTGTCGGATCAATACCTGCCCATCCAAACCTGGGCACCCACGCTTCCACCCAGGCATGCGTGGCTCCCTCCCCTCTTAATCCACTTTTATTCGGACAAATATAACCGCTGACATAACGGCTCGGAATATTCAGTGTGCGCAAAACCTGCAACATCACATGTGCAAAATCCTGACAGACGCCTGCTTTCTTTTCCAGGATTTCATCCACTGTCGTTTCAACCGTCGTTATGCCTTTGATATAATTAAAATGCGAGAAAATATATTCACAACAATTTTTTATAGTAATGGCTACAGAATGATCCGGGCTATAAATCAGATCCGTTATTTCATTGATTTTCGCCTGCGAACGGATAAAATCGGGCCGGGAAAGTTCTACTAATTTCAGATTGCCATTCACTTCATTCCACATTTCGTTAAAAACACTGATGAAATTTATGGTGAGATCTGAACTGCGTGTCGTACGTACGATCAGACGGCTGTCGATAATAAGCTCCCTGTGAGGCGGGAATAAATTAAAGTTAGCTGTTTTATTTTCCCAGTAATCGTAAAAATAAAGCAGTTCCGGATTTCCCGTAATGGTCAGTTCCTGTTCTATAATTTCCTGGTGGGGAGAAACTATTGGGAAGATTTTGATTTCATTCAAGCTTTCCTGGATCAGCCTGTCGTACTCATAGGTGGTCGTGTGCTGAATCTTGAAGGTAGGCATGAATGTGACTTAGGTATAAGAGAAAAAATGTTGTACTACTTTCTGGTTGAAGTCTACCAGGTCGACTTTGAGTTCTTCAAAAAAAACAGGAACCGTATCCTTATTCAGGGAATCCAGTTCCATAAAACGCACTTTACTAAAAAGACGGCCAAAGATTCTAAGCAAAGCAGATCTCTCTTCATTTACATTATTCCCAATCACTTTGTTCAGGTAATGTTCTATTCTTTGTAACGAATAAATCACTGAACGCGTGAAATTTTCATTTAGCAATACCTGGTGCAATACATTATAATTATGATTTCCGCTCCGGTAGGTTTTCACATGCAGCTCATAACCCGAAAGACTGAACAAAAGATATTTCCACTGCAGTAAATCGTTGGTATCCGCTTCTTTAAAATTGATCAGCTCCAGCTGTTTTTCGGCAAAAGCAATGGTTTGCAGGCACCGTTCAGTATATTTTCCAAGATTCATGAACCACCATCCGATACCACGCGGCATCGTGATATCTGTAATGCCTGCATACATCACTGTATGTTTAATCAATGGTTCCATCACTTCTAATCCGAGAAAAGAATCTATTTTTTGCTGGAGAGCGGGCTGATTCACGAGGTGATACATCTGGTTTACTTCTTCCCAAACTTCTTTGGTGATATGATCCTGAACGCCCCTGGCATTTTCCCTCGCCTTGTTCACGAGAATCTTCAGACAATTCGTATTTACGGTATCAATGAGCAATAACTTAATGCAGGCCTCCGTGTTATTTTCAATCGACTTCAGGTATTCATCATCCGTTTCAGTAAAAATTTCCATGACGGCCTTCCACGTCATCGTACCTTTTACATCTTTATCAAGTGAAAATATGTAATGGGTCGCAGTAAGTCTTAACATCCCGTCAGCCCTTTCCATGTAACGATTCAGCCAAAAAAGCGAGTCTGCAATTCTGCTTAACATGTATATTCCATTTTAAATATCCTGCCGGTTAATCAATGATCCAGGTGTCTTTACTGCCACCACCCTGGGAGGAATTAACGATCAGCGATCCTTTTTTCAATGCCACGCGGGTTAATCCACCAGGGACGATCTGCACACCGGAAGGCCCGCATAATGCATAAGGTCTGAGATCCACATGCCTGCCCTCAAATTTTCCGTCAATAAAGCAGGGTGCCGTTGACAGATTGATAATGGGCTGGGCAATAAAACTCCTGGGATCCGCCTCGATTTCTTTTTTTGCTTTGGCCCAGTCCTCCTCAGTTACTTTATTTCCCATCACCATCCCGTAACCACCGGATTGATTCGTGCGTTTGATAACCATCCTGGTCAGGTTGTCAAATACATATTGGCGCGTGTCGGGATTGCTCATATCATAAGTCTCTACATTGGGCAGGAGCGGTTCTTCGTTCAGATAATATCTTATCATTGCGGGCACAAAAGCATAGATCGCCTTATCGTCCGCCACCCCATTTCCGACTGCATTTACAATGGCGACGGTTCCTTTACGGTATGCGGACATCAGACCAGGCACGCCCAGCGCGCTATCCGCTTTGAATATCAGTGGATCCAGGTAGTCATCATCCACCCTGCGATAAATCACATGCACCTGCTCCAGCCCCTGCGTGGTTTTCATATATACTTTGTGATTGTCTACAATCATGTCCCTTCCTTCCACCAGTGCAATACCCATCTGGCGGGCCAGAAAAGCATGTTCATAATAAGCAGAATTATAAATCCCGGGAGTCAGCAGCACAACACTTGGATTGGAGATCTGGGCTGGCGATAATGAAAGTAAAATCTCATGAAGGAGTAAAGGATAGTTGCTAACCCGGCGAATCCTGGAGCTGGCCACCAACTCAGGAAACAGGCGCTTGGTAATTTCCCTGTTCTCCAGCATATAGGATACCCCGGAAGGCGTCCGTAGATTATCTTCCAGTACATAAAAAACGCCGTTGTCTCCGCGAATCAGGTCAATGCCTGAAATATGAATGAAAATATCATGCGGAACCTGAATATCCGCCACTTCACGCATGTAATGCGGGCAGGACGCAATTAATTCAGCAGGGATAATTTTATCGTGGATAATATTCTGTTCTGAATAAATATCTTTCAAAAAAAGATTTAGTGCCTGGAGTCTCTGCTTTAAACCATCTTCGATTTTTCTCCACTCATCCCCTGTCAGAATACGTGGAATAATATCAAAAGGAAAAATTCTTTCTATGCCCGCATTATCATTGTAAACAGTAAATGTAATACCCTGGTTCATGAACAATTCGCTGGCCAGCTTTTCTTTCGACTGTAAGCTGTGCACATCCAGTTGTTTCAGAGCATTCACCACCTGGAGATAGGGCTCACGAAAATCAGGGCCGTTTCCCATCTCGTCCCAAAATCCCGGAGATCCTTTGTAAAAATCTATTAAACCTTCGGGAACCATAAAAATAGTTTGGCTTGTAAAATAGAAAAAGCAGCTGAATACAGCTGCAGATCGTTATCGAATGAAGTTATATAAAAATCATTCAATCTGCAAAAAAAGCCGAACGCTTAACGGCTAACGCTTAACGCCTCTTGTTTCCTGCTTCACGCCTCTTGCTTCCTGCTTCATGCCTTCGGCTTCCAGGTTCCCGGCATTTTCAGTTGCCTTTGAACAGCATCCACACAGAACAATACACTGTTTATTAGGATAAAGATTACAAGTTAGTAAATGCGGCGTTCGCCGAAAATCCTATATTAGATATACAATTCCCATTGCATGAGATTTATTTTGCCCTTATTGGTTATATTTTTTATCAGTTTTTCTACCTGCAATCAACATCCGGTGGCAGACAGGATTTACTTTAATGCAAAAATATGGACAGGTGATTCAACTAACCCGGAGGCAAATGCAATTGTTGTTAAAGATTCTATGATTCTTTATGTTGGAAATGACTATCAGTCATATGCCGGTAGTAAGACAAATCTTACAGACCTGCATGGTAAAATGCTGGTGCCGGGATTTATCGATAACCATGTGCATTTTCTGTATGGTGGCTATACTCTCGCAAATATTAATCTCCGGAATGTAAAATCAAAAGATGCTTTTATTTCCCTGTTTCATCACTATGCTGATTCCGCAAAAAACAATAGCTGGATCAGGGGCGGAAACTGGGACCATGAAGCCTGGGGAGGTGAACTACCGCGCGCAACCTGGATCGATAGCATTAGCGGCGATCATCCTGTTTTTCTCAGCCGGTATGATGGCCATATGGGTCTCGCTAATTCCCTCGCATTAAAAATGGCGGGAATTACCAAAAATACATCCAGTCCGTCAGGAGGAGAAATCGTCAAGGATCCCAAAACAGGGGAACCCACCGGCATCCTTCGGGATAAGGCGACCAGCCTGGTATTCAGAGTCATCACTAATCAAACAGAGAGTGAACTGGACGTGAGTCTGAGCAGGGCAGCATCACATGCCTTGTCGCATGGATTTACGCAGGTGCATGATATGGGATCCCATGGTGGATGGATTGACCTGGCAACCTACCGACGGGCAGAAGCTGCGGGGAAATTACCGATACGGATTTATTCTTTCGTTGCGATCAGTACCTGGGAGAAACTGGATTCTTTTATAAGAGTAAATGGCTGGGGAAATAATTTATTGCGATGGGGTGGGCTCAAGGGTTTTGTAGATGGCTCCCTCGGTTCCACGACGGCCTGGTTTTATCAACCATATCTCGATGCGCCCAATTCCACTGGTTTGCAGGTTACAGATACCAACCTTTTAAGAAAATGGATATTGTCAGCAGACTCCGTCGGTTTACATATAGCCTGCCATGCCATTGGAGATCGTGCCAACGATTGGATCCTGAATGTGTATGAAGAAGCTGAAAATCTCCACCCGGGTAAGGATCACCGGTTCCGGGTGGAACATGCACAACATCTGACAGAAGGAGCCATCGACCGGTTTGTAAAACTGCAGGTTGTTCCGTCCATGCAACCTTTTCATGCAATAGATGATGGGAAATGGGCGGCAAAAAGACTGGACACTCCCAGACTTAAAAGAACCTATATGTTTAAATCCCTGTTGGAATCGAAGGCTAACCTTACATTCGGCTCGGATTGGCCGGTGGCGCCATTGGATCCGATCGCAGGGATTTATGCAGCTGTAACCAGGCGCACGCTGGATGATAAAAATCCGGGTGGCTGGTTCCCTGAGCAAAAGATTACTGTTGAACAGGCATTGCGCTGTTATACCGTAAACAATGCCTGGGCGGGATTTCAGGAAATGAAGACCGGAAAGCTGAAGACCGGTATGCTGGCTGACTTCACCGTTTTATCAGAAGACCTGTTTAGCATTCCACCGGAAAAAATCCGGGAAACAAAAATCCTTCTCACGGTTGTGAATGGAAAAGAAGCTTTTAAACGCTGAACGCCAAACGCGTAACGCTCAACGCGTAATAAGGTGTGTAGATGCTTTCTAAATCAAATACTCTTTCAAATTATCATTTCCACCTTTAATTTTCCCATTTACTCATTTACACAATTTTACGTTTGCCACACTCCAGGCAGGCCTTACACTTTCTGCTTTGCGCTTTAAGCTTACTGGGGCTTATAAAATCCTGCCTTATCAGTCAGTCCCGGCCAGTTATCTGTTCTGAACGGGGAAGCCGGAAATCCGTCCGCATTGAATAAATTGATATCAACCGGTGCGTTACTCCATCCATATCTTACTGCTACGGGATTTGTAACTGAATCAGAACTTACTTCAATTTGGTTTCCTATGATCAGGGCCCTGGCAAAATAAAATCTTCGATCCGGGCCGGCGATTTCAAATCCTTCGAGTGCGTCATATTTATTTTTTACCATTAAACCTTTGCCGGTGGATGTAAAGGATAAAATGGCTTTGCCGTCCGCGAAAGAAACGCGTTGATATATCGGCCCATTGCAGATTTGGGGAATATGATACACATCATTCAGAGCTATCGTAGCGAGCCGTAATCCAACGTCCTGTTTATTTTTCGGATGAATATCCTTGGCTTCACCCACATCCGTGGTGACGGCCATACCAGTTTTTGGAAGACTCAGCGTCTTTGATTGCGATTCTCTTAACTCAGCCCATTTACTCCCGAAATTACTGGAATCATTGGACCCAAAACTTGCCAGTTGTACAAAAAGAAAAGGAAATTCGTCGTTCCATTCCTTTCGCCAACTTTCAATCATCAGCGGAAATGTTCTTCCATATTCGGCGGCATGGTCAATATTCGCCTCCCCCTGGTACCATAATACGCCCCGGATCGAAAATGGAATGATAGGATGAATCATCGCATTATAAATGATCGCTCCTTCGTTGTTCATCCAATGCATAAAATGATGTGGTTTATCTAACAATGGCAGCATTTTCCATTTCTCATCTGCCAGAGAAATTCTCTCTCCATCAAAGTC
>Ga0209863_10000457_pt1 | contig 20634 bp, 17 predicted proteins | sample OrgsoiDNA2013046_FD_185796 | JGI IMG/M metagenome (GOLD analysis project Ga0209863, IMG submission 185796) | Permafrost soil microbial communities from the Arctic, to analyse light accelerated degradation of dissolved organic matter (DOM) -... | ecosystem: Environmental > Terrestrial > Soil >...
CTGCCGCTCCTGCCGATTCGCGATCTGGTCGTCTTCCCGTACATGATCGTCCCGCTGCGGGTGACGCGGCCGGTGTCGATGGAGGCGGTGGCGAAGGCGCTGGAAGCCGACGAGCGGCTCTGCTTCCTGGTCGCGCAGCGCGATCCCACCGACGACAACCCCTCGGCGCAGGCGTTCTACCGGGCCGGCACCATCGGCATGATCATGCGGATGCGCAAGCTCTCCGAAGGGGGGCTCAAGGTTCTGGTGCAGGGACTCTGTCGTGCGCGCATCGCCAAGTTCGTCTCCGAGAGCCCCTGCTACCGGGTTCGGCTCGATCGCGGCGTCGACAAGCCGCTGCCGCGATCGCTGGGCATCGAGGCGCTGCTGCGCTCGGTGCGCGGGAACATCGACAAGCTGTCGGGGCTCGGCAAGACCATCCAGCCCGAGCTGTCGATGGTCGTGCAGAGCGTCGAAGATCCGGGGCGGATGGCCGATCTCGTCGCCTCGCACCTGACCCTCAAGGTGGCCGAGGCGCAGGAGCTGCTGGAGCTGGACGAGCCGATCTCGCGCCTCACCCGCGTGAACCAGACGCTGGAAAAAGAGATCGGCATCATGGAGGTGCAGTCGCAGATCCAGAACAAGGCGCGCGAGGAGATGTCCAAGACCCAGCGCGACTACTACCTGCGCGAGCAGCTCCGGCAGATCAAGCACGAGCTCGGGGATAGCGACGTCCACGGCGAGGAGATGGAGGAGCTGCGCGGGAAGGTGACGCGGGCCGGGCTCTCCGAGGAAGCGCGGACCGAGGCGGACAAGCAGGTGCGGCGGCTGGATCAGATGCACGCCGAGAGCGCCGAGGCGGGCGTGCTGCGCACCTACATCGAATGGCTGATCGAGTTGCCCTGGAACGTGTCGAGCGAGGACATGCTGGATCTCGAGGCGGCGCGTCGGATCCTCGACGAGGACCACTACGACCTCGAGCACGTCAAGGATCGCATCCTCGACTATCTGGCGGTGCGCAAGCTGCGCGGCGGCGCGCACGGGCCGATCCTCTGCTTCCTGGGGCCGCCCGGCGTCGGCAAGACCTCGCTGGGGCGGTCGATCGCGCGGGCGATGGGGCGGAAGTTCGTACGCATCTCGCTGGGCGGCATGCGTGACGAGGCCGAGATCCGCGGCCACCGCCGCACCTACGTCGGCGCGCTGCCGGGCCGACTCATCCAGGCCATGAAGCAGGCCGGCGCCAACAACCCCGTCTTGCTGCTCGACGAGGTGGACAAGCTCGGCTCCGACGCGCGCGGCGATCCGTCGGCGGCGCTGCTCGAGGTGCTCGATCCCGAACAGAACTGCAACTTCCGCGATCACTACCTGGGCGTGGCGTTCGATCTGTCGAAGGTGCTCTTCATCGCGACCGCCAACCTGCCCGAGACCATCCCGGCGCCGCTGCGCGACCGGATGGAGACGCTGCGGCTATCCGGCTACGCCGAGGAGGAGAAGCTGGCTATTGCCGAGCGCTACATCATCCCGAAGCAGATCGCGGAGGCGGGCCTGTCGGCCAACGAGATCGTCATCGGCCGGGACGTCACGCGGCGGATCGTCGGGGAGTACACGCGCGAATCGGGGCTGCGCGAGCTGGAGCGGTTGATCGCGCAGCTGGCCCGCAAGATCGCGCGGCGGGTGGTCGAGGACAGCGCGCGCGCGGCCGGCAGCGGCCCCAAGCGCGGCGGTCCGGTCATCACCGCCGAAGAGCTCCCGACGTTTCTCGGTCCGCCGCGCTACCTGCCGGAGGAGCGCCACCGCGCCGCCGAGGTGGGCACCGTCAACGGCCTGGCCTGGACGCCGTACGGGGGCGAGGTGCTGCTCATCGAGGCGCAGACGATGGCCGGCAAGGGCTCGCTGACCCTGACCGGTCAGCTCGGCGACGTGATGAAGGAGTCGGCGCAGGCGGCGCTGTCGTTCGCGCGCGCGCACGCGCTGGCGCTGGGACTCTCCAGCGAGTTCTACGCGGGGCGCGAGATTCACATCCACGTTCCCGCGGGCGGGGTGCCCAAGGACGGCCCGTCGGCCGGCGTGACCATGGCCTGCGCGCTCGTCTCGCTGATCTCCGGCATTCCCGTGCGCCACGAGGTGGCGATGACCGGTGAGCTCACGCTGCGGGGCAAGGTGCTCCCGATCGGCGGCCTCAAAGAAAAGCTGCTGGCGGCAGCGCGCGTCGGCATCACCACGGTGATCATCCCGTGGGCCAACGCGCCCGAGCTGTCCGAGATCCCGGCCTACATCACCAGTAAGCTGACGGTGCGACCGGTGCGGACGATGGAAGAGGTGCTGGAGATCGCGCTCTCACGGCCGCTGGCGTCTCCCAAGAAGGAAGCCCGCGCGCCCTCGAAGGCCGAGCGATCGCGCGATCGCCGCAAGGTTTCTTCCCGTCCCGGCATGGCCTGAGCGCGGGAGGGGAGACCCCTCCCGCACCTCCCGCGGGCCCACCCCCAGATTGGCGCGAGCCCGGATCTGCTGGGCGGGCGGTGTCTCCGGCCGGCAAAGCCGGCCTCCGATCTTATCGGCGGAGCGAGGCGGCGCCGATCAGGGGAGCGTCGCTCAACGCGTGGGCGGCGTGATCGGCGTGTTCGGCGGGCGTCGTCGCGTGCAGGCGGCGATCGAAAAGGTGCGACGGGTTCACGTTGCCGAGCGCCGCCAGCATCGTTTGCCGCAGCGTCGGGTGCTTGAGCTCCAGCTCCGCAAGCAGAGCCTTCATCTGCTTGCGCTGCGCCTGGTCCTGCGATCCGCACAGCTTGCACGGAAGGATCGGGAAACCGCGCGTCTCGGCCAGCGCCGCCAGATCCGCCTCGGCCGCATAGGCCAGCGGGCGGATGACCACGTAGCGGCCGTCGTCGGTGGTGAATCGCGGCGGCATCGACGCCAGCTTGCCGCCGAAGAACAGATTCAGAAGCAGCGTCTCGAGCGCGTCCTCGCGGTGGTGCCCCAGCGCGATCTTGTTGCAGCCGAGATCGCCCGCGGCGCGATACAGGATTCCGCGCCGCAGCCGCGAGCAGAGCGAGCAGTAGGTTTTTCCTTCCGGGATCTTGTCGACCACGATGTCGTAGGTGTTCTCGTGTAGGATCTTGTAGGGCACGCCCTCCGCCGCCAGCCAGGCATCGAGAGGGTCGCCGTCGTAACCCGGTTGCCCCTGGTCGAGGTGCACCGCCAACAGATCGAACCGGATCGGCGCGCGGGCTTGCAGGTCGCGGAGCAGCACCAGCAGGCCGTAGCTATCCTTGCCTCCAGACATGGCGACCAGGATCCGATCCCCATCTTCGATGAGGCGGTGCTCGCCGATGGCACGGCTCATGTCGCGGAGGAGGCGGCGTTCGAGCTCCATGGTCGGTTCGCCGGGCATGCTACCTTCATCTAGGGGCGCCGGGGAGAGCCAGCGATCTGCCGGGTCCCGATCGCGGGATCCGGGCTCGACCCCGCGCGCGGAGATCTCGGGGCCAGGATGTTCCAGGAAGTGAGCAACAAGCGAACGAGACGGCGGCCAGTCGGCTGGCTGATCGCGCTCGGCGGGTCGGCCGTCGCCCACGTCTGCATTCTGTCCGCCCTCTTCCTGTTCGGGAGGTTGCGAAACGATCCGCCGGTCGAGCCTCCCGCCCCGCTCGATCCGAGCTGGTCGGTCCTGGAGCTGGCGCCGACGGTGTTGCCGGTGGAAATCGCGAACGCCGAGGCTTCCGACCCGCCCCCGCCCGACGAACCCAAGCCGCCGGTGCGTCCCTGGGACGCGCGGCAGGGCGAGCGCGACAATCCGGTCGCCCGCACGGTCGCGCCCGCGGACGCGGACGGGCGCGACCGATTGGCGCCGGCGCCCGATCGCGGGGTCGAGGGCGGGGCGCCGCCGGCGGCGGCCTTCCGCCTCGATCGATCGACGCTCCGCGGGCGTCTCACCGACGGCGCAGACGAGACGCAGCCGTCGCGTCTGCGGACCTCGCGTCGCCGCGCCTCGCCCCAGGCCGACCGCCAGGAGCCGGTGATCGGGATTGGCGACTCGGTGCGTACGGAAGCGCCGACCCGCGCGCCGTCGCCGGCGCCGTCACCGGCGACCTCGGCCGAGCTAATGGGCGGCGAGCCGGCCGGCGCCGTCTCGATCGATCCGTCGATGGCCCGGGCGGAGACGCTGCCGGTCACCGGGCGTGTCGATGCGCAGACCAGACTGGTCCACACGGTCGGCCCGCTCGACGCCGAGGCGGGCGCGCGGCGCTTCGACGTCGAGCGCGCCGGGCGCGCGGCGGATGATCAGACCCAGCGCGCCGCTTCGGATGAGCTGCATCCGGGGCTGACGGACTTCTCACGGGCTTCGGCGCCGCGTCCGGCTGCCGCGCTGGACGGACATGGGCCGGCCGCGACGCCCGGCGCGGTGGCCCGCCCCTCGGCCGGTTCGGCGCCGGCGGAATTCGGCGCTCGCGATCCGCAGGCCGCCTCTGCGGAGGTGAGCGAGCGGACTTTGGATCGGCGTTATCAGCGCTACATTCAGGAGGTGAGGCAGCGCGTGAACCGGATTCGCGAGTTCCCGAAGGCGCTGGCGCTGCGGCTCGAGCAGGGCGAGACCTTCGTCCAGTTCGTCGTCGGGGTCGATGGCAGGCTGGGGGACGGCCCGCGCGTCGTCAAATCGTCGGGCTTCGAGGAATTCGACGCCGCCGCGATCCGGGCCGTGCGGCGGGCCGCCCCGTTTCCGCCCATGCCCGATCCCGGCGCGGCGCGTCCCCTTTCCGTGTCGCTGCGCGTGACCTTTGACAATCCGGTGGTGCGCTAGCCTCTAAATGCCTGGGAATTGTCGTCACGGCGGCGCTAACATTTGGAACGCTGGGTGAGATGGGAACATGCGCCTGACCCGCAACGCCCGACCGAGATCCTCCGGACGTCGAATCGGGTTCTGGATCGGCATCGCGCTGGTCCTGCACGCGGAGCTGCTGTTGCTGCTCGGGGTGGGGTTCTATCTGTTCGCGCCGCGCAGCGCCGACCTGGCGCGCGACCTGAAGCCGGGCGAGGAGCCGGCGTCGATCGACGTCGGGATGGTGGACGAGGCCGCGGCGCGCGAGATCGTCGCCGATCTGGAGCGCCAGGACGAAGCGCGCAAGGCCGAGGAGATCAAGAAAGAAGAGGAGCTTGTTCGTCCGCCGGGTCAGGTGGTCGATCTTCCGGCACCGCGCGAGGAGAAGCGGCCCGATAGCGCCAGCTTCGTCGCCGAGCACGACAGCACGGTGGCCCACGAGACCAAGAAGACCGGTCACTTTCAGGCGAACGCGCGGCAGGGTGACGAAAACGGGACCGGCTCCGAGTCGCGACCGGCGGCGGCCCAGGGCGACGGGCGGTTGGCGATGCGAAGTCCCGATCTCGGTCGCTTCCTGAAGGAGGCCGGTGCCGCCAGCCCGGCCGGCCGGGTGGGGCGCGTCGGCGCGACCTACGGCGCGTTCGATCCGGGCCGTCCCGAACCGGATGGGACCATCCCCGATCTGGGCGCCGATGCGCACCCGCGTCCGGGCGGTGGCGGCGCGCAAGGGGGCTCGGGCCTGGCCCTGCTGCCCTCCCAGCAGCAGCTGGCGCGGGCCATCGGCAGTGGTACGCAGGACGCGCTCCCCCACATCGACGACGGCGAAGACACCGCGCTCAACGCCAAGAAGTGGCGCTTCGCCTCCTTCTTCAACCGCATCAAGCGACAGGTCGCGGAACACTGGCACCCGGAAGAGGTCTACCGGCAGCGCGATCCGACCGGGATGATCTACGGGCGCAAGAACCGCTACACGGCGCTTCGGATCCAGCTCAAACCGGACGGACGGCTCAGCAACGTGGCGGTCGAGCAGCCGAGCGGCCTCGACTTTCTCGACGACACGACGATCGAAGCGTTCAAGGAGGCGGCGCCGTTTCCCAACCCGCCCCACCAGCTGATCGAATCGAACGGGCTCATCAACTTCGGCTTCGGATTCTTATTCGATCTGAACGGCCCACCCGAGATGCGCTGGTTCAAGTACTAGGCGAGCCGACTCGGCCTCGACTAGCCCCGGGCGTAGTCGCTCACCTCTGGGCAGGTGCAGAAGAGCTTGCGGTCGCCGAGGACGTTGTTGAGGCGGCCGACCGGCGGCCAGAACTTCGCGGCGCGGACGAAGGGCAGCGGGTAGGCGGCCTGCGCGCGCGGGTAGGGGTGTGGCCACTCGGTCGCCAGCAGCGCGGCTGCCGTGTGTGGCGCGTTCTTGAGCAGGTTGCCCTGGCGGGGGGCGGTCCCTTTCTCGATCTCGGCGACCTCCCCGCGGATGGCGATCATCGCGTCGCAGAACCGGTCCAGCTCGGCCTTCGATTCGCTCTCGGTCGGCTCGATCATGAGTGTGCCCGCGATCGGGAACGACATGGTCGGCGCGTGGAAGCCGTAGTCCATGAGGCGCTTGGCGACGTCATCGACCTCGACGCCGGCCGACTTCTTGAGCGGGCGGGCGTCGACGATGCACTCGTGGGCCACCCGGCCGTTTTGCCCCTGGTACACCACCGGGTAGTGCGCCTTGAGCCGATGCGCGATGTAGTTGGCGTTCAGGATCGCGATCGCCGTCGCGCGCAGCAGGCCGGCGGCGCCCATCAGCCGGATGTACGTCCAGGAGATGAGCAGGATGCTGGCGCTGCCCCAGGGCGCCGCCGACACCGGACCGATGCCCTGCGCGCCACCGGTCTCGACCAGCGGGTGACGGGGGAGAAATGGCGCCAGGTGCGCCGCCACGGAGATCGGCCCCATGCCCGGGCCGCCGCCGCCGTGTGGGATGCAGAAGGTCTTGTGCAAGTTGATGTGACAGACGTCGGCGCCCACGTCCGCCGGGCGACAGAGGCCGACCTGCGCGTTCAAGTTCGCGCCGTCCATGTAGACCTGGCCGCCGTGGTCGTGGACGATGGCGGTGATCTTCCTGATTCCGGGTTCGAACACGCCGTGCGTCGACGGGTAGGTCACCATCAGCGCCGCGAGGTTGTCGCGGTGGGCGCTGGCTTTGGCGGCCAGATCGTCGAGGTCGACGTTGCCGCCGTCGTCGCAGGCGACCACCACCACGCGGTAGCCGGCCATCACGGCCGAGGCGGGGTTGGTGCCGTGCGCGGAGGAGGGGATGAGACAGACGTCGCGCTGGCCTTGTCTGCGGCTTTCGTGAAACGCGCGGATCACCAGCAGGCCGGCGTACTCCCCCTGCGATCCGGCGTTCGGCTGCAACGAGGTCGCGGAAAAGCCGGTGATGGCGCAGAGCATCCGCTCGAGATCCGAGAAGATCGCGCGGTAGCCCTCCGCCTGTGACGGCGGCGCGAAGGGGTGCAGCCGCCCCCAGGCGGGCCAGGTCACCGGCATCATCTCGACCGTGGCGTTGAGCTTCATCGTGCAGGATCCGAGCGGAATCATCGCGTGCGTCAGCGAGAGATCCCGCGCTTCGAGCCGCCGCATGTAGCGCAGCATCTCGGTCTCCGAGTGGTGGGTGTTGAAGACGGGGTTGGCGAGGTACGCGGATTTTCGCGCCGCTTCGTCTCCCCAGGGCAGCGCGACTTCCTGCGCGAGCGCCTCGATCGCGGGCGCCTTGGAGGTCCGCCCGGTCGCGAACACTTCGAAGAGCGTGGTCAGGTCGGTCGTCGTCGTCGTCTCGTCGAGCGAGATGGTGAGCGAGGTGTCCGACAGGTGGCGCAGATTGATCCTTCGGGCGGACGCGGCCGCCGTGAAGGCGGCGATCTCGGCCGCGCTTCCGTCGACCCGCACGGTGTCGAAGAAGTTTCGGTGGCGCACCCGCACGCCGAGACGCTCGAGCCCGCGCGCCAGCACCGCCGCCAGCCCGCCCACGCGCTCGGCGATGGCGCGCAGCCCCCGTGGCCCGTGATAGACCGCGTACATTCCGGCCATCACGGCCAGCAGAACCTGCGCGGTGCAGATGTTGCTGGTCGCCTTCTCGCGCCGAATGTGTTGCTCGCGGGTCTGCAGCGCCATGCGCAGCGCGACGTGGCCGTGCGCGTCCTCGGAGACGCCGATGAGCCGCCCCGGCAGCTTACGCGTCCATTCGGCGCGGGTGGCGAAGAACGCCGCGTGTGGGCCGCCGTAGCCGAGCGGCACGCCGAACCGTTGCGCGCTGCCGATCGCGACGTCGGCGCCGATCTCGCCCGGCGGCGCCAGAACGGCCAACGCCAGCAGGTCGGTCGCCATCGCGACCAGCGCGCCGGCGGCATGGGCCCGCTCGCAAACCGCGCGAAAGTCGGGCAGCGCCCCGTCGGTGGCCGGATATTGCAGGAGCGCGCCGAAGGTCTTCCCGGTGGCGAAATCGAACGCCGCCGGATCGCCGACGCGGATCTCGATGCCGAGCGGCAGGGCCCGGGTGCGGAGCACCGCGATCGTCTGCGGGTGGCAACCCTCGGAGACCAGGAAGACGCCCCCGCGGCTGTCGTCGGCGGTGACCGGCGCCAGCGCGTGCAGCATGTGCATCGCCTCGGCGGCGGCCGTCGCTTCGTCGAGCAACGACGCGTTCGCGATCGGCAGCCCGGTCAGATCCGCCACCAGGGTCTGGAAATTGAGCAGCGCCTCCAGGCGACCCTGCGAGATCTCCGCCTGATAGGGGGTGTACTGCGTGTACCAACCGGGATTCTCCAAGATGTTTCGCTGGATCACCGGCGGCGTGAAGCAGTCCGAATAGCCCATCCCGATGTAAGACTTCCAGATCTGGTTCTTCGCCGAGAGCGCCCGCAGCTCTTCCAGCACCTCCGCTTCGCTGGCGGGCGCCGCCAGATCGAGGGGGCCGGCAAGGCGAATGTCGGCCGGGACCGTCTGCCCGACCAGCGCGTCGAGCGAGGCGACGCCGAGGACACGCAGCATCTGCGCCTCCTCGTCGGCGTCGGGGCCGATGTGGCGCGCGGCGAATCGATCGCCCACCCCGAGATCGACGGCCATGCTTTGCTTATTCCCCCTGTTCGCGCAGGAACGCCTGGTAGGCGTTGGCGTCGAGCAGCCCGTCGATCTCTTTGACGTCGCTGACGGCGAGCTGGATCATCCAGCCCTCGTCGTAGGGATCCTCGTTGACGTATTCGGGCGAGTCGGCGAGGGGCGAGTTGACCTTCACCACCTTACCCGAAAGCGGCGCGAACAGATCGGAGACCGCCTTGACCGATTCGACCGAGCCGAACACGTCGGCGCGCTTGACGGTCTCGCCCTCCTTGGGCAGATCGACCTGCGTCACGTCGCCCAGTTGCTCGACGGCGAAGCGGGTCACGCCGATGGTCGCCAGCTTCTGACCGTCGCGCTCTTCCAGCCGCGCCCACTCGTGATCCTTGGTGTAGTAGAGGTCATCCGGGTACTGGGCGCTCATGATCTTCCTCGTTTGTAAAATGGACCTTTGACGATCTCGGCGGAGGTGCGTTTGCCGCGGCAGTCGACGAAGATACGCGTTCCGGGGAGATCGAGGTGGGACGGGAGATACCCCATCGCGACATTCTTCTCCAGCGTGGGCGCCGGGCCGCCCGAGGTGACGCGTCCGCGCTCGACCCCGTCTGCGTCCAGGATGGGGTAGCCGTGCCGGGCGATTCCCCGCTCGGTCATCACGAAGCCGCAGAGCTTGCGCCCGACGCCCGCCGCTTTTTGCGCGCGCAGCGGCTCCCGCCCGATGAAGTCCGCACCGTCCAGCTTGACCACCCAGCCGAGGCCCGCCTCGAGCGGCGTGGTCTGTTCATCCAGATCGTTTCCATAAAGCGGAAGCCGGGCCTCGAGGCGGAGCGTGTCGCGCGCGCCGAGGCCGGCGGGTTTTCCGCCCACGGACGCCGCCGCTTCGATGAGGGTGTTCCAGAGTCGCTCGGCGTCGCGCGCCGCACAGAAGATCTCGAAGCCGTCCTCGCCCGTGTATCCCGTACGGGCGATCGACGCGCGCACCCCGGTGATCTCGCAGTCCGCCACGAATCCAAAGCCCGGTAGCGCATCGAGCGCGACCTGGGTGAGCGGCTGGAGCGCGCGCGCCGCCGCCGGACCCTGGAACGCGACGAGGCCCGTCTCGGCCGATGCGTCGGCGACGTCGCAGAGAGCCGCGGCCTGCTCGATGAACCACGCCCGATCCTTTTCCAGATTCGCGGCGTTGACGACGGTGAGGTAGTGCTCGCTCGAGATCCGATACACGATCAGGTCGTCGACGATCCCGCCCGAGGGGCGGCAGGCGACGGTGTAAAAAGCGCGGCCGTCACCCAGGCGCGAGACGTCGTTGGTGACCAGGCGTTGCACCGCCTCGGCGGCGCGCGGGCCGCGAAAATGAATCTCGCCCATGTGGCAGACGTCGAACACTCCAACCGCGCCGCGGGTCGCGCGGTGCTCGTCGATGATGCCGCCCGGGTAGCTGACGGGCATCGCCCACCCACCGAAGTCGACCATCTTCGCGCCGAGGCGAAGGTGAGCTTCGTGAAGCGGCGTGCGCTGCATGGGGCGAACATCCTGGAAGAAAGGTCGATCGAATTCAAGCGACCGACTGGCGGACGACGAAGTAACGAACAAAGCGCCGCACCGAAAGGATCCGGAAACATTCGGGCGCCATACTGAGATCAGGAGAGAGCGAACAGGGAGACGAGAGCAGACCGGGCGCGAGCGGCGGGGGTCGTCGCCCGCGCCCGGTCGGGGTTACGGAGCGCAGAAAAAGTCGAAGCAGAAAAATTGATCGATTCAGCGAGAAATTTTTTCGCTAGAATCGAGTTACCAATCGAGAGTCAGCAAGGGCGAGCAAGACGGGGAGGGTACCAACATGCAGCTGCGTCACATCAGTCCGCGTTCGATTGATTGGATGGATGCGATGGACGAGGGGGCCGGGGGCCGCGGGTGGGAGAAGCTGGCGCCGGAGGAGCGCATCAAGTTGCTCCGCGAGCGGCGCGATGAAGGAGGTGGCTACGGGCAGAAGGGAGAGCGCGCGAGCCCTCAGGGTTTCGGGTTCGCGTCTGCTTCCAGGTAAGCCACTAGGAGCTCCGCGGCGCGGTCCTGCGCTCGGCGCGCGTCGTTCGGATTCGACACGTCGTTGACGATGATCGAAAATACGAGCGGCAGGTGACCGGGCGAGCCCGCGAAGCCGGACAGACAACTCACGTTGGCTAGCGTGCCCGTTTTCGCGCGAACGTAGCGCTCGGCGAGAGTTCCACCCATGCGGTGCGCGATCGTTCCGTCGGTCCCGGCGACCGCGAGCGAGGCCAGGAATTCGGCCGAGATTCGAAAATCTTGCGCGGCGCCGCGCAAGACGGTTGCGATCTGCTCGGCGGAGAACCGGTTCGAGTCGTAGAGGCCCGACCCGTTCATCATCTGATAGGCGCCGGTCTTGATGCCGACGCCCGCCAGGTAGCGCGCGACGGCCTTGAGGCCCTTGTCCCAGGTTCCTGGGCGTCCGCCGATCTCGGCGCCGAGCGTCCGCAAGATCTGCTCGGCGGTGAAGTTGTTCGAACGCTTGTTGAGCTCTTGAACCACCACGGCCAGCGGCGCCGAATCGTGAGCCGCCAGGACGCGCAGCCCCTGCGCCGGCGCCGCACCCACCCGCACGCCGCCCCCGATCGCGATCCCGCGCCTCTCGAGGAGCTGGCGCAACGTATGGCCGAGGAAAAGCGAGGGCTGCACCACCCGCCGGTAGATGGTGCGCGGATCGCTGCCCAAGCGGACCCGCCCTGAGACGCTCACCCTCGTGCGATTGCCCTCCACTTTCGTTTCGACGTTCGGGGTGGCCGGCCCGCTGGTCGCGGTCACGACACGGCCGGCGATCGTGAAATAGGGCGAGCTGGGATCGACCACCACCCGCGCGGCCGCACCGGCCGACGCGCCGGGGATGATGGTCACCCCGACGACGTTGAGATCGAGTGACGCCGCCGACGACGGCGCGCGCGAGGCCGTCGATTCCGTCTTCTGATCGTAGGCGGGCGGAACGTCGCCGCCGACGAACAAGCTGTCGTCGATCACCAGGGCTCCGCGCACCTTGTGCAGGCCCAGCGCCAGGAGATCGCCGACCATCGTCGCCAGGTCTTCGGTCGAGAACGTCGGATCGCCCGAGCCGCGCAGATAGAGATCGCCGTTCACCTCGCCGCCGGCCGGCAGGGGCGGACCTGCCGGTGGACCGACCACCGCCAGCGTGGTTCGCCAGCGGTACTCTGGTCCAAGCAGAGAGAGCGCAGCCGCCGACGTCACGATCTTGACGTTGGAAGCGGCGTTGAGAGCGATCTTCTCGGCGTGCGCGTAGATCGTCTTGCCGCTGTCGGCCTCCAGCACGACCGCCGAGATCTTCGCCTTGCCGAGCGGCGGGGCGCTCCACAGCTCATCGAGCCGCGCGCCCAGCCAGGCCTGCCGCGCGGCCGGATCGCGGGGAACCTTGGGCAAGTCGGCGGATGGCCCGGGTCGCGGCGTGAGGCCCGGCAGTGGCCGCGGGCCACCCCGCCCAGTCGACGGTTCGACCTCGCCGGCCGCCGGCGGCGCTTGCGGCGCCGGGGTTCCGGCCGCCCCGTGGGTCGGCTCGGTCGCCCGGGCCCCGCTGCTCGGCGCCGCGGCAAAAGCCCAAAGAGCAAGCGCGCAGCGGCCGAAACCGAGCGCGGATCGAAGGGTGCCCGTCTTCCGCAACGCAGAACGAACCTAACACCCAGTGGAGAGCGGTTCTACTTTGGGCGACCTGTCGAGGCGTCGGGCGGCAGCAACTTCACGCTAGACTCCGGGCATGGATCTCTTCGCGCGGGCGGCGGTCAAGGACCGCCGCGGGCAGCCGCTGGCCGAGCGGATGCGCCCGCGCACGCTGGCCGAGTTCGTCGGTCAGGTCCACGTCCTCGGTCCGGGCAAGCTGCTGCGCCGCGCGCTCGAGGCCCGTGAGCTGCCGTCGCTAATCCTGTGGGGTCCGCCGGGCACCGGAAAGACCACCCTCGGCCGCCTGCTGGCCGCGGAGGCCGGCGCCCGCTTCGTGGCGCTCTCGGCCGTCATGGCCGGGGTCAAGGAGCTGCGCGAAGCCGTCGCCGAGGCGGCCGTCCGCCGCGACCAGCACGGCGAGCGCACGGTGCTGTTCGTCGACGAGATCCACCGCTTCAACAAGGGGCAACAGGACGCGCTTTTGCCGCACGTCGAAGGCGGCACGGTGGTGCTGGTGGGCGCGACCACCGAGAACCCGTCGTTCGAGGTGAACGCCGCGCTCTTGTCGCGGGCCAAGGTGGTGGTGCTGCGTTCGCTGACAGAAGCGGACCTGCGGGTGGTGATCGATCGCGCGCTCTCAGACGGGGAGCGCGGCCTCGCCGATCGCGGGCTGGACGTTCCGGACGACGTTCGCGATCTCATCGCCCAGCAGGCGCGGGGCGACGCGCGCCGGGCGCTGGCGACCCTGGAGGCGTCGGCCGCGGTGGCCGCGCCCGATGCGGCGGGCCGGATCGCGGTCACGGCGGCCGTGGTCGAAGAGGCGGCCCAGCAGCGGACGTTGCTCTACGACAAGGCGGGCGACGAGCACTACGGCGTCGTGAGCGCCTTCATCAAGAGTCTGCGCGGCAGCGATCCGGATGCGGCCGTCTACTGGATGGCCCGCATGATCGAGGGCGGCGAGGATCCGCTGTTCGTCTTGCGCCGCCTGGTGATCTTCGCCGCCGAAGACATCGGCGTCGCCGACCCGCGGGCGCTCTCGGTGGCGACCGCGGCGCTGGACGCCTTCCGCTTCGTCGGGCTGCCCGAGGGGCTTCTGCCCATGACCGAGGCGGCGATCTATCTGGCCACCGCGCCCAAGAGCAACACGGCGCTGACCGCCTACGCCGCCGCCAAAGCGGACGTCGACGCGCACGGCGCGTTGCCCGTCCCCGCGCACCTGCGCAACGCTTCGAGCGGCACCGGCAAGGCGCTCGGCTGGGGTGCCGGGTACCAGTATCCGCACGACTTCGAGGGACACCACGTCCGCGAGGAGTACCTGCCCGAGGCGCTGCGCGGTCACCGATACTACAAGCCGTCGGACTCGGGCGACGAGCGGGCGATCGCCGAGCGGATCGCGCGGTTGCGCGAGAAGAAGTGAAAGCGCGAAGCCGTGGCCACCTACATCGCCATGCTGCGCGGGATCAACGTGAGCGGCCACAAGATCGTCAAGATGGAACGGCTGCGCGAATCGCTCGCGGCGCTCGGGTTGCAGAACGTCCGGACCTATGTCCAGAGCGGCAACGGCGTGTTCGAGGCGAAGGCCGCCGCGCCGGCCGGAATCGGGGTGCAGATCGCGGAGCGGATCGAGCAAGACTTCGGGTTTTCGGTCCCCGTGATGGTGGTGACGTCGGAAGAGATGGCCCGGGTGGTGAAGGAGAACCCCTTCTTGAAGGAGGCGGGAATCGACCTGTCGAGGCTGCACGTCACCTTCCTCTCCGAGGCACCTGCCGCCGCGGGCTTGAAGAAAATGGGCGCGTTGCCGGCGGGGCCGGATCGCCTTGCCTGCCGCAGCCAATCGGTCTACCTGCATTGCCCGGGCGGCTACGGCAACAGCAAGCTCTCGAACAACGCGATCGAGCGGGCGCTCTCGGTCGGCGCAACCACCCGCAACTGGAAGACGGTGACCACGCTTCTTCAGATGGCGTCGTCCGGCAAGTCGTCCCCCGACAAAACGTGAACGCCGAGCTCCGTACGTGAACGCCGAGCTCCATCTGGCGCAGGTCAACATCGCGCGCATGAATGCGCCGCTCGAGAGTCCCGAGATGGCCGAATTCGTCGCCCGGATCGACGAAATCAATGCGCTCGCCGACGGCAGTCCAGGTTTCGTCTGGCGGTTGCAGACAGGTACGGGAGACGCGACCTACCTCCGTCCCTACGACGACGACCGAGTCCTCTTCAACCTGTCCGTCTGGAAGACCGTCGAGGATCTCCGCGCCTACGTCTACAGGAGCGTTCACAGCGAGGTGATGCGGCGCCGGCAGGAGTGGTTCGGAAAATTCGACGGCGCCTATCTGGCCCTCTGGTGGATCCCGTCCGGTCACGTTCCGTCCGTCGACGAAGCGAAGCAGCGCCTCGCGCATCTCGATCGGCACGGCCCCACACCGACGGCGTTCACCTTCAAAACGCTCTTCCCGCCGGGCTGAGTCGACATGGAGACACTTCTGACCGAGCGCCTCATTCTTCGGCCGATAGGTCCCGACGACCTGCCGTTCTTGATTCGGCTTCATGCCGACCCGCGGGTCGCTTGCACGCTCGCCGACGGACGACCACGAACCGAGGAAGCGACCCGCACCTGGTTTTCCGTTCTCATGGGGAGCTACACTGAACACGGCTTGGGACAACTGGCCGTCTGCCGTTGCGACGACGGTCGGTTGCTGGGCCGTTGCGGCCTGACGCTCATCGAGATCGAAAGAGAATCGGAGAGCGTTGGCCCGGAGCATCGAGCCCTGCGTTGCTTCTGGGGTCCCGCCTGGGCGCCGGTGCCCGCGGTCCGAGAGATCGAGCTCGGTTGGGTGATGGCCCATGAGAACTGGGGGAACGGCTATGCCAGCGAAGCCGCGCGCGCGATACGCGACGACGCGTTCCGTGCTTCGGCCGTCGAGCGCCTGGTGTCCGTCATCTTCATCGGCAACACCACGTCCGAGCGCGTGGCTCTGAAGATGTCGATGGCGAGACGCGCGGGGACCTATCTGCTGGGCGATCGGCCCGTTTGGGTCTACGAGGTCAACAAGCGCTAGACTAGGATCGACCACCTACAAAGGATTGCGCACGGTCAGCGGGGCCATGCGGCTGAAGTCGCGATCGGCGGAGAGCAGCTCGCGGGCGCCGTGATGGAGGGCAAGCGCGGCGATGCGGGCGTCGTGAATCTTGCCGGCGCGGATCGCGTTCGACTTCACCAGCTCCGTCAGGACCGGCCAGTAGCCTTCTTCCTCGGCCAGCAGCCGAAGCGTGGGCGAGCCCCGCCAGCTTTCGAGCTGAGTGATCGCCGCATCGATCGGTGTCGGTGACTTGAAGATTCGCGGGCTCGTCACGATTGCCAGAAACTCGTGCACACACGGCCAGGGAATTGCCCAGGCCGCTGTGCCTTCGGCGTATCCGCGCACACAGTCTTTGGCCCGCCGGTGAAACGTGGAGTCTTGGCGGTGGGCGTAAACGAGGATGTTGGTATCGATCGCGATCACCCGCCGCGTCCCTCGTAGGAGAGATCGCGAATCCGATCCCAGTCCGTCTCATCGAGGCCGTCGGTCAGGCCGCCTTCTCCGTAAGAGGCGTCACGCAGACGGAAGGTCGGGCGCTGCCGGTCCCGATCCAGCACCGCCTCCAGGCCTTCGATGGTGAGCTCGCGCAGGGTCGTCCCGCGCGCATGGGCTAGCCGCTTGGCTTTGGCGAACAGCGCGTCTGGGAGGTCGATGCTCGTCCGCATGCATATATGCATATCATAAAATATGCCTATATGCTACCGGTCGATCCTGGGTGGGGTCAGTCCTCCGGATCCGCGACCTCGACCCGGTTTCGGCCGGCGGCCTTGGCGCGGTACATCGCGGAGTCGGCCAGTCGCAGGAACGTGCTTTCGCGCTGGCGCTGGGTCCCGCCGGGGGCCAGGTGCTCGCGATACGACGAAACGCCGATCGACGCCGTGATGCGGGGCAGCGGCGTCGGCGTCTGGCGGTGCTCGGGATCCGAATCGAAGAACTTCGCCCCCGCGATGGCGTTGCGCAGCGTCTCGGCGGTCTGGCTGCCGCGGGTCAGATCGGCGCCCGGAAGGATCACGACGAACTCGTCGCCGCCGTAGCGGGCGACCAGCGCGGCCGGCGGCGCATTTTCGGCCAGCAGGCGTGCCACCTTGTGCAGCGTCCAGCTCCCGGCCAGGTGGCCGAAGATGTCGTTGACCGCCTTGAACCGATCGAGATCGATGAAGAGCATCGCCAGCTCGGTCCCCTCGCGGTCGGCGCGCGTGATCTCTTCGGCGAGGCGGGTGTGGAAATAGCGGCTGTTGGCGAGGCCAGTCAGATCGTCCATGCGCGCCTGCGCCCGCGCCCGGATGGCGTCGAGCGCGTTCTGGATCGACGACGACATGTACGCGGCGAAGATGCGCAGCAGCTCCTTGTCGCGCGGCGTGTACGGCGTCCCCGAGCGCCGGTTGGCGAGCTGGAGGATGCCGCAGATCGATTCGCCCACCACGATCGGCACCGCGACCAGCGACCGGATCGAACCCAGCTCGGCGGTGAGAGAAAGCAGCGGATCGTCGGGCTCGAGGCGATCGGTCTGCGCCGGGCGGCCCGTGGAGTAGACGCGGCCCGAGAATCCCTTGTCGCTGGGGATCCGCTTGCCCAGCACGTTCTCGACGCCGGGGCCGAAGGCCGCGATGTAGGTCAGGCGCGGCGCGGGGGCGCCGGCCAGCTTGGCGCGCGGATCGTCGAGCAGGATGCCGCCCGTCTCCGACGGCACGAAGTCGTTCGCGCGTTCTAGAATCTCGCGGAGGGCGGCGTCGAGGCGCACGTCCCAGTGCTCGGTGTCCGGGTCTCGCCGCGCGCGCACGAAGAACCGGGTGATCTCCTCGGGCGAGAGCGTGAAGATCGGCCCCGGCGGAACGACCGGGGTGGGCACCGAAAGCTCTTCCGTGCGGCGGATCGGAACGTCGGAGCGTGGGGCGTCGGGATCGGCCATCGCGGCCTTCCAAGGTTACACGACGTCGGCTGCCTCGGGGTCGAAGGTCGTCCGGTAGGCGGCGCGCAGGCGCACCCGCCGCTCCAGATCGGCGATCACGATCTCCGCCACGTCGACGCCGTAGAGGGCGGCGATCGCGTGAATGCCGCCGGGGGTAAAGACGTTCAGCTCCAGGATCCGATCGCCGACGATGTCGACGGCCACGAAGTAGAGGCCGTCGGCCAGCAGCTTGGGCCGCAGGATGTCGCAGATGCGCGCCTCGACCGGGCCGAAGTCGCACTTGCCGCGCATCGACGCCCCCGCCTTGGCGCCGTTCGCGCCGGTGACCGCGCGGCGGCGATAGATCGCGACCCGCTCCCCGACCCGGATCGGCTCCGCGTTGAGCAGCAGCAGACGCTTTTCTCCGTGCTCGGCCTCGGGCAGGTATTCCTGCGCCAGCGCGTAGCCCTGCTTGGTGACGGCGGTGATGATCTGGTTGAGGTTCGAGACCTGGCGGCGCCGCAGGTAGAACACGTGCTCGCCCCCGCGGGGCGCCAGTGGCTTGAGCACCGCTGGCCCGTCGAGCTCGCGCAGGAAGGCCTTGAGGCGGGTCTTCGAGCGCGACACCAGCGCGCGGGTGCGCACGTCGGCGGGAAAATCGGCCAGGTACATCCGGCTGCCGGCCCGGCGCAGACCTTCGGGATCGTTGACCACCAGCGTGCCCGCCAGGCGCAGCCGCCAGCCGAAGTCGATGAGCGGCGCGCCGGGCCGCACGTCGCCCTCGCCGATCGGGTTGTAGCGGAGAAAGACCACGTCGAATCGGCCGAGGGTGTCTTCCTCGACCACCGCCTCCTCGGAGGCGAGCGCCCGCGCGTAGTCGGCCGGCGTCGCGTAGTCGCCGGCGCGGACCCTTGTCGTCGTGCCGAGGACGTTGTTGTCATCCAGAAAGGACAAGTCGTCGACGGAGACGAACCGGACCTCGTGCCCGCGCCGGTGCGCGGCGAGCGCCAGGTAGACGCTGGTAAAGGCCGGTTGCTGATTGTGAACGTCTGCGACGACGAAGCAGATGCGCACGGATCCCTCTTTTCAGGCGCTGGAGGTGGCAAACGCCTGGCGGTATTTTCGCAGGATCTCGCTGAGCCGGTCGAGGGGAAGCGCGGGGGCGACGTGGCCCGACTGGCCGCGCATCTCGTCGGCCATGCACAGCGCGTTGACGATCGCCTCCTCGGTGCACTCGACCGTCGCCTCGTAGAGCGGGTCGCAGGCCTCGTCGAGCAAGACCTCGAGCGTCGCAACCATTTTCGACGTCTGGCGGGGAACCACGTTGGCGGTGGAGAACGCGACCAGGATCTCCCCCGAGCCGTGCGCGGCGAAGGACCCCGTACGGCCGATGCCCAGCGCGGCCCGCTTGCACAGACGCACCAACTGGGACGACAGCATCGGCGCGTCGGTCGCGATGATGGTGATGATCGAGCCGGCGTTCCGCTCGCGGCGCCCGGCCACGAAGAGCGGCTCCAGCACCTCGCCCACCGGCGCGCCGTCGACCCGCAGCGACCGCATCACGCCGAAGTTCGATTGCACCAGGATGCCGACGGTGTATTCGTTGCCTTCGATGGTGACCCGCCGCGAGCTGGTGCCGATGCCCGCCTTGAAGTCGCAGGTGATGAGCCCGGTGCCGGCGCCGACCGAGCCCTCGGCGACGCGGCCCGGGGTGGCCTGCTCGATCGCGCGGTAGACGTGCTCGGAGCGGACGTGCCGGCCGACGGTATCGCTCAGCCAAGAATCGTCGCACTCGCCGACCAGCGGGATGACCACGTCGTCCTCACCGCCGATGCGCGGCCACTTGCGGGTCATCCATTTGACCGCGGCGTCGGAGACCTTGCCGACGGCCATGGTGTTGGTGAGCAGGATCGGCGTCTCGAGGAGGCCCCACTCCTGGACCTGCGTGATCCCGGAGACTTCGCCGGCGCCGTTGAGCACGAAGCCGCCCGCGACGACACGGTTGTCGAAGATGTCCGCGTGCGGGATCACCGCGGTGACGCCGGTGCGGACGGGGCCCTTGCCCACCTCCAATGGCCCGTCGCCGATGATGACCGTCGCGTGCCCGACGCGCACGTCGCCGACGTCGGTGATGGCGTTGTGCTCGCCGATCGGGAAGCGCCCGATGGAGAAACCGAGCTCGCGGAGCCGCGCCCTCATTCCGGGCCCGGCGAGGGCGGCAAGGTGCCGTTCGCGACGGTGGGCGTAGGCGTTCGTTCGCCGCCGTTGCCCACCGCGCCGCCGTTGCCCGCCGCGCCGCCGTTGCCCATCGCGCCGCCGTTGCCCACCGCGCCGCCGTTGCCCACCGCACCCACCGCGCCGCCGTTGCCCGCCGCGCCGCCGTTGCCCGCCGCGCCGCCGTTGCCGGGGGATACGACCGGCGGCGGGAAAGGCGCCGGCCTGACCTCCGCCGATCTCGTTTCGTTCTTGCTCTCGGTCTTGGCCTCGGTCCGCGCCTCCGTCTTGGCTTCCCGACGCTTCTCGCGCAGCCGCTTGAGGCCCCCCTCGAGGATCTCGCCGATGAGGGTGCGGTATTCGATGCCGGCCGCGCTCGCGATGAGGCACAGATCGGAGTACCCGGGCGTGAGCCCGGGCAGCGGATTCACCTCGATGACGTAGATGTCCCCCTTGGGCGTCACGCGCAGATCGACGCGCGCGACGTCGCGGCAGTCGAGCGCGGCGAAGGTCTCGCGGCAGACCCGTTCGATCGCCTTGAGCTCGGCCGGCGACAGCTGCGCCGGGCATTGATACGAGACGTGCTTCTCCCACTCCTGCTTGATCTGAAAGTCGTAGACCGGACGCTGGTTGGACTTGTCCTTGAACAGGATCTCCATCGGCGGCAGCACGCGGGGCCGCCGGTCACCCAGCAGGCCCACGGTGAACTCGCGTCCCGGAATGTAGACCTCGATCAGCGCCGGCTGGCGGTACCGGTCGATGAGCTCGCGCACCACGGAGCGCAGCGCTTCTTCATCGTCGACCACCGAGGCCGAGGCGCTCACGCCTTTGGACGATCCCTCCTGGTTCGGTTTGACGATGAGCGGGAACTTGAGCTTCGA
>Ga0209863_10000458_pt1 | contig 20622 bp, 16 predicted proteins | sample OrgsoiDNA2013046_FD_185796 | JGI IMG/M metagenome (GOLD analysis project Ga0209863, IMG submission 185796) | Permafrost soil microbial communities from the Arctic, to analyse light accelerated degradation of dissolved organic matter (DOM) -... | ecosystem: Environmental > Terrestrial > Soil >...
GGCGCCGGAACCGGCGCCTGCGGCGGGAGCTTGAACCCGGAGCTCGAAGGAGAAATGGAGGCCCTGATCCCAGGTCGGGGTCCCGCCGGCGAGCTGGTGATGGGCGAGGTGGGCGAGAGCAGCGGCGGATTGAGCTGGCCGAGCCGTCCGGACAAACGCATGCCATAGAAACCGTCTGCCCGTTTTCCTTGCGCGGCGGCCATCTGCAAGATCGTCTGAACGTTGGCCGCCTGTTTCAGGAACGCGTCGCTGAGCTTGAAGCGCAGATAGGCGTTCACCGTCGACATCGCGACCGGATCCCGCAGCGTGACCTCGCCCTCGAGCGCGATCTCGCCATCGGGAGACTTGGCCTCGATCCCCTGCAGCTTGGCCACTCCCTTGTCGATCGCGACGTGCCCCCCCAGATCGTCCAGCCGGACGCGCGGCAACGTCAGCCCACCGCTGAGGAAGGGGTTGCCAGCCACGCGCAGGGGGGACTTCCCGTCACCGAGCACGCACCCTTCACAGGAAAACGTGATCTCGCCGGTCGCATCGGCAAAACGACCGGTCTCCGACGCGACCTCGAAATCCACCTTCGCGGTGCCGACCAGGGGCAGGTTGATGGTCTCGCGCACGCCGGGCAGCTCGTTCATCTTCACGCCCTTCGCGTAAACCGCGATCTGGAAAGGTTTCTTCTTGCCCGGTGTCCCGCTCTGAGAAAATTCGATCTGTCCGCCGAACGCGTCCAGCAACACGGTGTAGCTCTTGGACGACGAGAACAGGGACAGCGGCGAGACCGAGACCCGCGCCGACTCGACGGTAAACCGCGTCGGCTTGCCGGTTGTGGGCCGGGTGCGCACCCGGATGTCGTGGAAGGTGACGCCGAGGCCGAAGGCCGGACCGGCCGAGCCGATCTCGACGTCGAGATCTTTATCGGACGCCATCCGAATGGCCATCTCCTTGGCCCGCTGATAGGGGAACGAGAAGTAGAGCGCCACAACGAACACCACCAGGCCAAAGCCGGTGAAAAGGGCGATGCGGCGCAGGCGGCGCAGTCTGTCTGTCGTCATCGAGACCATCGGCAGCTCCTCACCGTTTCTCTGGTCCTTCCGGCTTCTTCTTGGCCTTGTCGTCGCGGACGCGCTCGAACGCCGTGGCGGTCAGCTCTACGTCCAGCTTGTCGGTGTCGTCGGAATATCGGTGCTTGAGCGACAGGCGCGTGAAGAAGACCAGGCGCGGCCCCGTCTCGACGCGCTTGAGGAACTTGGTCAGGCTCTGCAGATCCGTCTCGCGGATCTTGATGTCCATGTCGTGCTCGATGTAGCGGCGGCCGGCGGGAACGGAGGGGCGCTCGCTCGATTCGGCGATCTGAACGTTCTCGCCGCGCGCGGCGGTCTCCAGATCGGCGGTGAGCTGCGGCGGATCGTTGCCGATGCGCGCCTCCTGGACGGCGTTGCGGGACTTGGCCTCCAGGTATTCGTCGCGGTGCTGGGCGATGGCGCCGAGCGCGTCCCGGATAGCCGCATTCTCGTCCTGAAGATCGCCGATCCTGTTCATGGTGTAGCTCGTGGCCGCAATGAGACCCACCGCCAGGATCGCGACCCCCAGCACCGAGATCCCGCGCCGCTCGCGGGGGGCGAGTCTCTCCCACCACGCGGCGAGACGGGCGGCCGGGACGCGGAGAATCCGCACCGCGGGTTCGCGAATCTTGTCGAGGGCGCTCATATCCACCTTGGGTTCACCGGGTCACGGACATTTGGAGGCGATGTTGAGGGTGAACTGCTTGCCGCCCCCCGAGACCTCGGTGACGGCGCCTTTGGTTACGTCTTCGAAGCAATCGATCTCCTTGAGCTTGGCGGCGATGTCGTCGACGGCCGTGCCGGTATCGGCGGTGCCCTTGATGAAAGTCTTCTTCGGGCGGATCTCCAGCTCCGCCACGTCGATCTTCACCTTGTCGGCGGGCGGCACCTTGCGGGAGATCTGATCGAGCAGGTCGAAGGCGGTCGCCTTGGGCAGCGGCGCCAGCTCCTCGCGGAATCCCCTGCGCAGAAGCTCGGTGACGGCCTCGGCGTCCTGCCGCGGCTGTCCGAACAGCTCCTGCGTCGCGGTCTTGAGCTCCTTGTCGAGGGCCTTCCGCTCCGCACCGAGGTTGGAGAGCTTCGCGCCCACGTCGATCCCGACGGAGAAGAGCAGCGCCACACCCAGCACCGCCAGGTGGCCGGCCTTCTGGCGCAGGATCGAGAAGTTGGCCCGGTAGGCGAACGAACCACGGCGAAAATCGATCTCGCGCGAGCCGCGGGCCGCGGCGATGGCGATGGCCGCGGCCAGCGCGTGAGCGTCGGATTCGGGGACCGCGGACTCCTCGCTGGCCGCTTCGTGCTCACCGTTCCGCCCGCCCCCCCACTCCAGCGCGGGCCGCACCGGCGGGTGACGCGCGGGGATCCCCAGCTCCGCCTCGAGAAACGGCAGCAGGCCCGCCAGTCGGCCCGCACCGCCGACCACCAGCAACGCCTCGACCTCGATCTTGCCGTTCGCTCCAAAACTGGCCAGCGTCTGGCGCAGCTCCCGCACCGTCGGCGCGAGCGCCTCGCGCAACACGGCATCGAGCTTGGCAAGGACCGGCGTGGTCGCCGCCCGACCGGGGCTCACCAGGAACGCCTCCTCGCGCTTGGCCTGCTCGGCCCGTTCGTGCTCGACGCCGAAGGCCTGCGCGATCGCGGCGGTGAGGTGCGCCCCGCCCCGCCGGATCGTTCGCGCGTTGACGGCATCGCTGCCCCGGATGACACAAACGTTGGTGCGCTGGTGACCAAAGTCGAGCACCACCTGGCACGGCACCGCCTCGGCGTCGGGGCTGGTCGGCGTGGCGGGAAACAGGGTCCGGTAGATCACCGGCGCCGCAAACAGCGCACGCGGGTGGATCCCCTGCGCCTCGGTGGCCGCGATGAGCGCAGCCAGATCCTCGCGGCGAGCAGCGGCCGCCAGGATCGTCGTCCCCTCGGGCCGCTGGCCGACCACCAGGTGATCGAACACCACATCCTCGATGGGGCTCACGATCTGCCCCTCCAGCTCGTACCCGACGACCTGATCGATCTTGCGCGCATCCGAAAACGGCAGATCGAGGACCCGGACCGAGAGCAGCTCGCCCCCCACCGCCAGATACGGCGTCACCTCACCGGTCATCCGCGACAGGCCATCGCGGGCCGCCGCGAGCTGGCGCTCGGAGAGCGGCGCTTCGCCGGCCGCCACCGGCACCTCCATGACGTCGCGGAGCCTGGTCGCGCGGAACCCGGCCTCGAGAAACACCAGCTTGACCGAGTACGCGCCGAGATCGATGCCGCAGACTGTGTGGGCCATGGTCTCCTATTCCTCGCGCCAGTACTGAAGGACCCCGGCGGCCTTTTCGGCGGCCGGCGTGAGCGTCTGCGGGTTCTCCGGCACGCGGCCGGTGTCGACGATAGCCGTGATCTTCTTCTTCACCCGCCCCGACTCGCCGGTCGCGGTCACCCGGTAGACCCGCGGCGATCCGACGTAGGCGAGGCTGCCCAAAGTTCCCGCGTCGATGTTGATCGGCCGCATCGACTGGAAGATCTTGTATCGGGGATCGTCCGGAAGGACCGCGCTCTGTGGGTTCTGCAGCAAGCTGGTGATCGTTCCCAGGCTGTCGAAGCCAGCCGCCGAGGCCCGATCGCACAGGATGCTCGCCAGCGGGTAGAGGACGTTGTCGTCGAAGACCGTCGGATCGGCGGGGGGCTTGGCGGGATCGGGGGTGGCCGCGGCACGGATGAGGCCCATCACGAGCGGCGTGCAGTCGCCGCTCTCCTTGTTGCTGATGGCGCCCAGGTTCACCTTGCAGGTCGGGTCGGACGCGTAGACGGTCAGGTAGGACTGGAAGGCCTCCATGAAACTGTCGGAGACGCCGCGCACCATCTTGACCTCTTCGACGCTGTCGTAGCTGTTGTCGTGCGCCCGGTAGTGATCGGCGTGGGCGTCGTATCGGTAGTCCTCCGAGTTCGACGAGCCCTCGGGCGAGAACATCTGCTCGTCGGCGTCGGCCCAGTCGATGATCGCGCGCGCGACGTCGGTGCGGGTGGCGAAGTTGCCGGAGGTGTCGGCCTCCGAGAACAGCCGGTCGAAGCGCGGCGAGAACATCAGCCCCATCAGCAGGCGGTAGACGATCAGCTGCTTGGTCTTGTCCGACGCGACGCCGGAGCCGCAGTTGATGTCGATCTTACCGTCCTCGGCTGTGATCTGCGCGTCGAAGCTGCCCGACTTGAGGCCGAGTCCCTTGATGCCGGAGGTGTCGATTCCGATCAGGCTGCCGAGGCCAGCCACTTCGTCCTTCGAGCCGCTGAAAAATCCCATCAGCGAGCCGGCGTAGTCGGTGACGCGTAGGCTGAAGCCGAGACCGCTCGAGGCGGTGGAGCTGCCGCTGGTTCCACCGCTGCCGCTAGTTCCGCTCGACATCGCCTGCCCCAACATCTTTTGAACCTGACCCATCACCGGATCGACGAACTGTTGCTGGATCTTGATCAGCAGTCGCGACAGGTTCACCGACGAGCGCGCCAAGTAGTGTGCCCGCAATTCGTCGCGCGCATTGGCCGCCTGCGCCGCATCGACGCTGGTCCCGTAGGTGAACTCGCCGATGACGGAGATCATGAGCGCCAACCAGGTCAGCACGATCAACATCGCCACGCCGCGGGGTTTGCGCCGTGCCTCGCTCGGCGCGGCGAAGCCGCGCGGAGCTCGGAGGCGGCGGAGGAGCCTCGAGAGCATCATTGCTTCACCGGCTTGTAGTCGACTTTTTCGGTCATCTGGATCCGGGCGTCGGTGGAGTACGAGACCTCCTGGCCGCGCTCGTCGATGACGGTGAGGGTGATGCGGATGTGCGCCGGCAGGTATTGCTGGCCGCTCGCATTGAGGGTGCTCCAGTCGGTCTCCCACTCCTTGAGCCTGTGATCGTAGTAGGAGAACTTGACCCGACTGACGTCGGGACAGAGCACGTACGCTTCGCCGATGATGTTGCTCGGGTTCTCGGCCTGCAACCGGCGCGTCTCGCGCCGCATGAGGTTGAGCACGCGGCGGTCGTCGGGATCGCGCTCGCCGAAGTAGCCGATGACCGAGGTGTCCCCTTCGGCCAGCCCCGCCCGCAGTCGCTGGTGGGCGAAGGTCGAGAACGAGAGCTCGTCGACGTCGCCGCGCGCCGAACCGATCAAGAATGTCCGCCGGTCGCTGAGCGCGGTGTTCTCGGACGCCGACAGGTATGCCATCTCGATCTCGCGCGCCATGCGCATGAGCGCGACCCGAACGGTGTGCGTGCGCTCCTGCGCCGTCTCGATGGCACGCTTGTTGGTGATCGTCTGGTTGAAGGAACCCCACATGATCGTGGTGACGAAACCGAGAATGGCGAGCGCCAGCATCACTTCGATCAGCGTGAACCCCGACGACTCGAAGCGCGGCCGGAGGTGGTGACCCGAAGAACGCATCAGTGCTGCCCGAGCCCTTGGATGATGCCGGGGAGCGGCGACTGGCCCCCGGCGGCGGCGCCAGTGCCGCTGGTGGCGCCCGTCCCCGCGGCGGCGCCGGCCGTGAGCCCGGCCGTATCCAGCTTCGACGGGTCGGTCAGGTACTGAACGACCTCGAAGCTCTGATCGAGCCGCCCATGCTCGTCCCAGATCACCCGGACCGTCACCTTGCGCACCGACTCCTGGAGCCCATTTCGGATCGGTTCGATGAAGCTGCTCATCATCCCGCCCATGAACCCGGTCAGGAGCGACATCGGATTTGTCGCGTCCTGGGTCTGCGTAGTGGCTTGGTCTTTGGAGCGCTGTCCCAGATCCGAGGGCAGCTCGATCCGCTCGATGCTGGTCTCCCAACGAAATTGCGGGTAGCCCAGATCCTTGAAGGACCCGGCGGCATTCTCGTCGTTGTCGGCAAAACCGTTGTCGAGGATCTCGTCTTCGACGTCGACCATCTTGGTCCGGGCCAGCAGGGTCGCGGAGGTGGTCATCTTCGCGTGGTTGGTCGACCGGACGTTGTTGGTCACGATCGACAGCATCACCACCAGGGTCGACGACAGGATGGCGATGGCCACCATGATCTCGAGCAACGTGAAGCCGGAGCTGGAACGTCGTCGTCCCATGGAGCTCGTTGGACGTTTCATTTGACGTTTCATTTGACGACTTGGTTCCCCTCGTCGTCGTACTGACGTCCCGTCGGCGGCAGCACCTCGCTGTTGTAGATGCGGACGCGCCCGGTGATGGGGTGCACCACCAGGGAGTAGACGCTCTCGCCCGCCGCGTCGGTGAGCGTGATGATCGCCGGTTCGGTCTGCCCGAGCGGATAGAAATAAAGATACGCGCGCCCGGAGGTCACCGGCTCGGTCATCCGCGGCGTGTAAACGCTGCGGATGACCAGCTTCTTCAAGGTGACCGGTTTCAGCGCCGTTTCCTTGAAGGCCGCAAAGCGTGCCCGACGGGGGCGAAACTCGCCCACCTCCAGCTTGGAGAGATCGAAGCTCGACCCCGAGATGGTGGGCGACCCCCCGTAGGCGTTCTGCCTCTCGACGCGCTTCCGTTGCTCCTCGTCGGAGGCCGCCTCGTCGTTCTCGCGCTTCTGGCGGTCGGCCTGGCTCTCCGCTTCGTTGGGCGCGTAGAAACGATCGTCCGAGACCTCGGCCCAGTACTTTCCGCCAGTCAGATCGATGACCAGCCGATGGTACTTGCCGGTGATGGAAGCCCGATCGAAGAGGTATCGAATGGCCCCCGACATGTGCGCGGTGGCCGCACGCAGGTCGCCCTTGGTGATCGCTCTGAATCCCATGACGCCGAGACCGGCGACGAGCGCCATTATCAGCATGACCACCATGACCTCGATCAACGTGAACCCGCGGGGCGCCCGCGAGCGGCGCCCCCAGAATTCACATTGTCCAGTCAAACCCATGGTCGTCCCGTTATCGCTGTTCCTCGACCACTAGAGGTCCCAGGAGCGGATGTCGTCGGGCGTCCCTTCCTGTTTGTCGGGGCCGGCCGACGAGATGTCAGCGGTATCGGTGTCGTTGGTGCCGGGGCAATGGAAGATGAGATCCTTGCCCCAAGGGTCTTTGGCATTGCTCCTATCCAAGTACTTTTGGCTGATGAGATCGTCGATGCCCTTCGGACAGGCATTGTTGTCGACCATGAACGTGTTCACGCTGTTCTTGGCCGCGTTGACCCGTTGCTTGGCGATCTTTACCTGAGCCTTCTTGTACTGACTGAACACAGCGGTACCGACCCCGCCGGCGAGCAGAGCAATGATCGCGAGCACAATCATGATCTCGATGAGCGTGAAGCCGGATTCGACCACTCGCGCTACTCGCTTGATGCACTCCTTGCCGCTTCTTTTCGTTGCACTCATGGCTTTCTCCTCACTGGACGAAGTTCTGCATGTCGAGAATGGGTTGAAGGACCGAGAACACGATGAAGACCACGCACAGGGCCATGCCGACGATCATCAGGGGCGACAGGATCGTGGTCAGGCGCGTGACCTTCCCTTCGACGTCACGCTCGTAGGCGGTGGCCACGTTTTCTAACATGGCCTCCAGCTGCCCCGAGCGCTCCCCAACGGCCACCATGTGGACCATCAGCGATGGGAATTGGCCCGAGCGCTTGAGCGGCGTCGCGATCGACTCGCCCTCCCGTATGGCGTCGCGCGCCTCCTCGACGACCTTTTCGAGGACGGTGTTGTTGAGAACCTTCTTGACGATTTCGAGCGCGGTCAGCACCGGGACGCCGGCGGCCAGCATTGTGGCGAGCGTGCGGGCGAAGCGCGCGACTCCGACGTAGCGGATCAGTGGACCAATGAGCGGAATGCGCAGCTGGACCCGATCGACCACTGCGCGTCCCTTGGGCGAGTGCGACCAACGCCGGAAGAGCCAGAAACCGAGTCCGGCGAGAATGAGGACCGCCCACCAGTAATTTCCGGCGAGATCGGAAGTAAAGATAAGGAGCTGGGTATTCCAGGGCAGCGTCTTCCCCATATCCTCGAAAATGGAGGTGATCTTGGGGACCACCACCACCATGAGCACGCTCATGATTGCCGACCCGAGCACGAGCATGATGATCGGGTAGGTCATTGCGCCAGAGACCTTGGCCCGCAGCGCGTGCTGCGCATCCAAGAAATCGGCCAATCGCGCCAGCACCGCATCGAGGTTGCCGGCGGCCTCGCCCGAGCGAACCATATTCGTGTAGAGCTCCGGAAAGATCTTGGGGTGCGCGGCCAGCGTGTCGGCCAGCGAGCTCCCCTCGTTGACCTTCTGGCGGATCTCCGCCAGGACCATCTCGAGCTTCTTGTTGTCCCCTTGTTCGCCGAGCGCCCCCAACGCCTCCGCCAGCGGAATCCCCGCCTTGAGCAGCGTCGCCAGCTGGCGGGTAAACGCCGCCACCTCCTGCGGACGCACCCGCTCGAGCGCCCCCTTGAAATCGATCTCGCGCTTGAAGACCGACACCTGCGCGCCGCCCGCGCTCGCCGCGCGGGGCGCCGCCCGCGTACCGCCGGCCAGCACCTCGCGGTGCTCGGTGATGAAGACGCCGTCCTTGCGCAGCGTCTGGCGCAGGGCCTTCGGTCCGTCGGCGTCCCGGGTGCCCGCCACCGCCTTGCCGGTGGTGTTGAGGCCTTTCCAGCTGTAGACAGGCACCCGCGCTACTCCGCGTCCTGGGTTGTGATCATGAGAACCTCGGCGGCGGTGGTCATCCCCGCCAGGACCTTCTGCGCGCCATCTTCCCGCAACGTACGCATGCCCGACTGCACCGCCTGCGCCTTGATGGCCTGCGCGTCGGAGTTCTTGATGGTGAGATGCCGGATCTTCTCGTCGATCGGCAGGAGCTCGTAGATCGCGGTCCGCCCCTTGTACCCGGCGCCCAGGCAGGCGGGGCACCCACCCTCGCGCGCGCGGAACAACATGCCGGCCGGGGGGGCCCAGGCTTCGTCCCCTTTGAAGTAGACCCGCTTCGCCTTGCCGCGGGCGAAGGTCGCCGGATCGATGCCGATGCTGGCGAGATCCTCGGGCGCCGGCTGGTAGGACTCGCGGCACTCGCGGCAGAGGCGCCGCACCAGTCGCTGGGCCAGCAGCGCCATCAGCGACGACGCGACCAGGAACGGCTGCACGCCCAGATCGACGAGGCGGTTGATGGCGCCGGCCGCGTCGTTGGTGTGGATCGTCGACAGCACCAGGTGGCCGGTCAGCGACGCCTGGATCGCGATCTCCGCCGTCTCGCGATCGCGGATCTCGCCGACCATGATCACGTCCGGATCGTGGCGCAAGAACGAACGTAACCCGGCCGCGAAGGTGAGATCGATCTTCTCGTTCACGGCGGTCTGCGAGATCCCGTCCAGCTGATACTCGACCGGATCTTCGATGGTGAGGATGTTGAGATCGGGCGAGTTGATCTTGGCCAGACAGGCGTAGAGCGTGGTGGTCTTGCCCGAACCGGTCGGCCCCGTCACCAGCATGATGCCGTGGGGCTTCTTGATGAGCTCGTTGATCTGTCGCAGGTGGTCGTCGCCGAAGCCGATGTCGGCCAGATCGTGCAGCACCGACTCGCGATCGAGGAGACGAATGGTGACCCGCTCGCCCTGTTTCACCGTCGGAACGGTGGCGACGCGCATGTCGATGTCCTTGCCAGCGATCTTGCGGCGAATGCGGCCGTCCTGCGGGAGGCGCTTCTCGGCGATGTTGAGCCCCGCCATGATCTTCACGCGCGAGATGATCGACGGCAGGAACTGTCGCGCGGCCTGGCGCGACTCGTAGAGCACGCCGTCGATGCGGTAGCGGACCGACACCTCCTTTTCGCCCGGCTCGATGTGAATGTCGCTGGCCCGCTCCTTGACGGCGTTGAACAGCAACGAGTTGACCCAGCGGATGATCGGCGCCTCGTCGGTGATCTCGAGGATGTCGACCAGCTCCTCGCTCCCGCCCTCGTCCTCGTCGTCCTCGCGATCGCCAAGCTCGCCCCCCTTGTCGTGCTTGCGGCCGTAGACGTCGTTGATCACCTCCAGGATTCGCTGCGAGGGAACCAGCAGCGGCCGCACCTCGATCGAAAGCTGCATCCGCAGATCGTCGAGCGCACCCACGTCGAGCGGATCCGCCATCGCGACGATCGCCACCTCGCCCTCGCGTCTCACCGCCAGCAGGCGATGTTGCTTGGCGAAGCCGATCGGGATGCCGGTGGCGAGATCGGTGTCGATCTCGTCGACCTTGAGCTCCGCGGAAAAGGCGATGCCCAGCTGCCGCCCCAGCGCCTGCAGGACTTCCTCCTCGGTCACGGCGCGCATCTTGATGAGGATCTCACCGAGACGCCCGCCCTCTGCCCGCTGCGTGACCAGCGCCTGCTCGATCACCTCGGGCGTGAGGCCGCCGCCGGGCCCGCCCTTGAGGTCGAGCAGCAGATCGCCGATGCGTTTCTTCGCCACCGCAGCGCTTCCTCAGGGCACCCGGGCCGGTCCCGCGCCGTCTGGCGCCGGCGCGCCACCCCCCGAAGGCGGGCTGGCCGCCGGAGCGCCCGACCCGGACGGTCCCACGGGAAGGTCGACCGGACCGGACTCGTCCAGCGCGTCATGCTCCCGAATGGTGTCCATCTCGTGCTCCTCGACCTCGATCTCGCGCGCGGCGCGGTTGATCTCCTCGAGCATCCCACGCTTGCGCCGGTAGTCGATGTCGGACTCCAGATTGGGCCGCTCCTCCCCGCCGAAGCGCTCCACGAATTCGCGGCGCTCCTTCATCTTCTTCTCCAGCACACGGCGCAGATCCGACTGGTCGCTGATCACGTAGGGCGTGAGCGCGATGATGAGGTTGGTCTTCACCACGTGCTTGGTGGTGCTGCGGAAGAAGAACCCCAGGATGGGAATGTCGCCCAGCAGTGGAACCTTGGTGACGCTGTTGATGACCTTGTCCGACATGAGGCCGCCGATCAGGATGGTCTGCTGATCCTTGGCCACCACGATCGTCTTGGCGGTCCGCTCGGAGGTCGAGGGCCCGAGGTTGCTGGACCCGGGCGCCAGCTCCGAGATCTTCTCGTCGACCTCCAGCCGGATGATGTCGTGCTCGTTGACGTGCGGGGTGAGCTTCATCTCGAGCGCGACCTTTTCCCGCTGGACCTGCGGGAAGATGCCGCCCAGGCCGAGTCCCCCGAGGCCGCCCAGCGCGCCGGCTGCCCCCGCCCCCGCGCCCCCCAACCCGAGCGTGCTCACCGGGAACGGAATGCGCTGCCCGACGGAGATCTCGCCGTCCTCGTTGTTCATGATGAGTAGGTGCGGGTTCGACAGCACGTCGACGTCGTTGTTGATCTGAAGAGCCTTGACGAGGACACCGAACGAAGGGATGTCGACGGTCGATGTCGCGGCCGCGCCGAGGCCCTGCGCCGCGGACGTCGACAGCACCGGACCGAGCACCCCGGCCAGCATGGTGTCGCCGAGCGCGTTGGTTGGAAACAGCGTGTTCGAAGGGTTGAGGCCGCCGACGATGAGGCTCGGGCTGTTGAGACCGAACAGGTTCTGCGGCTTGATGCCGTGCCAGGAGGCCCCGAGGTCGCGTTCCTTGTCGAGGGTGACCTCGAGGATCATCGCCTCGACAAACACCTGCTTGCGCGGCGAGTCCAACCGCTCGATCACCCGCCGCAATGTCTGGTAGTCCTTCAGCGACGAAACGATGAGCAGCGAGTTGGTTGGCCGGTCGAAGTTGATCCGGACCTCGCCCTCGAACAGCAGATTCGCCCCTTGCAGCGGCTGGCCCGTCGCCGCGGCGGGGGCCGGGGTGGGCGTCGAGTTGGTGGCTCCACGCGAGCGCGACCGCGAAGCGCCGGCGCCGGCGACCGCGATGCCGGTCACGGCGCCGATGGTCTGCGCGAGCTCGTCACAGTTGGCGTTCTCGCAGTAGTAGACGTGGATGCGCCCGTCGCCCCCTTCGATCGGCACATCCAGCTTCTTCACCAGCGTCAGCACGCGCGCGTAGGCACGCTCGTTGGCGATCACGATCAGCTGATTCGAGCGCTCGTCTGGGATGATCTTCGAGATCATCATCTCGGTGGTCAGATCACCGACCTTCAGTCGGGTCGGCGATCCGGCCGGCGGGGGCGTAGCCGCCGTTCCGCCTTTGCCCCCCAATTTCGCCACCTGGAAGATCTCGCCCAGCTTTTGTGCCATCTCGCCGGCGGAGGTGTTCTTGATGCCGATGATCCAGACCTTCTCGCCGGTGCCCGGCTGATCGATCTCTTTGAGGATGTGCATCATCCGGGTGATGTTCGACGCGAGATCGGTGACGATGAGGGCGCCCTGGGGCGCATAGACGATCACGTCGCCCTGCTCGCCCTTGAGGCGGCCGAACACCTGGGCGACCTCGTTGGGATCGGCGTTCTCGACGCGAATGAGACGGGTCACGTAGCTCTCGTTGAGCGGAACGTCGGAGTCCTCGCCATAGAGCGGGATCGGGCCCGACTTGGCCTTGACCGTTTCGATGATGCGCAGCACCTTGCCGGACGGCTGGACGGTGAGGCCGACCGAATCGAGCGCGCCCAGGAATAGGCGATACGCCTCCTCGGGCGTGATCAGCTCGGGGGCGACGATGGTGACCTTCTTGCTGTTGGAAGGGATGGTCCCGGGTAGAAGAAACTGCTTGCAGGTGATCGACGAGATCCAGGAGATGAGATCGCCGAGCTCGGTGTCGGGCTTGAGGTTGAGCTTGACGATCCGTTTGCCGCTCGGGAATTTCTTGCAGGAGTTGAAGTCCTTCTCGCCTACGACCGTCGAGCCCGAAACGCTGGTGCCGGCGGTGGCAGCCGGGGTGGTGGTCCCGATGGTCGGGGCGACGACGGCAGCCGGCACACTTTGGGGATTCTGCCGGGTCCGCCGGGGTGTCACCGGCGTCGGTGGCGGCCGGGTCGCGCCGGTGTCGACGCGGATCAGTTTTTGATCCGCCCCCTCCACCACGGCGGCGTGCGCCGACGCGAGTCCGGCGGCCAGCGCCACCAACACATAGCCCAGGGATCGTTTCGTCGTTTTCATCGGATGTTGTAGTCCTCAGTGAGCTTCTGGCCATTGCGCTCGAGACCCACCGAGAGGTGGTTGGCGGTCTTGAGCTTGGTGTAGACCTCGAGCGCTTTGTCGGGGCTGTTCATTTCGAGACCATTGATCGCGGAGATCACGTCTCCGTTCTGCAGGCCGATCTTCCCGAACGGTCCGTCGGGCTTGATGCTGAAGAGACGGAAGCCGATCGATTTGCCGTCGCGCATCTCGGGGACGATGCGCGCCGCGCGTGACAGCGCGCCCATGTTGCCGAGCAGCGCGTCCAGGGTCGAGTGCTGGACCTCATAGCTGTTCGGGCCGGTCTTCTTGATCCCCTTGTCCAGCTCGGCCGCGAACGGATCGGTTGGCGCGGCCGGGGCGGCGGCCGGGGCCCCGGGCGGCGGCGCGGCAACATCCAGGAGCTCCAGGTACTCGATCCGTCCCCCCCCGAAATCGAGATAGACGCGCACCTCGTCGATCTCGCTGACCGTGGCCTCGCGCAGGCTCGATCCAATGGCGTAAGGCCCGGCCGTCTTGGCGTCGTTGTCCCGGATGATCGCCATCGACCAGCGCGGGTCGGCCGGCGCCGGCGCATACATGATGGCGAGCAGCTTGAGCGGAAGCGAGGTGCGCTGGAGCGGGGGAACCGTCGGCGTCCCCGGTGTGGCCGGAACCGCGAGAATGGGCGGGCAGATCGAACAGAAGATGTTCCGCTTGAGGATCTCTTCGACGTCTTTGGTGTAGACGGCCTGCGAGGCCGCCGCCACCGGCCGGGTACCATGCTTGGCGCTCGGGATACCGCCGAGCAGGCTGGACTCGAACGCCGTCGCCGCCGCGCGCGCGCCGAAGATGGCGCAAAGGGCGATCACCGCCAGGTCGACGGCGGCCAGGTACTTGCTGAGAAGGGTCTCCATGAAGGTCCGGCGTCTGATTCAAAGCAACGCCGAGACCACCCGGTCGCGCGTACAAAGACCTTTCAGATCAGCGTGTTAGCGAGATCCAGCGGCCTGGGGTCCCTGCCAATTTGGCAAGTCCCGACCGGCAGGGTCTGCCGCCGACGCGGAGGGCGATTCTGGATCGACGCGCTCTTCTTCGAGCCGTCGGTAGATGGTTCGCGTGGCGATGCCGAGGAGCTGCGCGCAAAGCCGCTTGTCGCCGCCGACGTGCGCGAGCGTCGCGTGGATGACCCGCCGCTCGATCTCCTCGAGCGGGGTGCCGACGGCGAAGGACAGCGTCCGGCCGTCACCCGTCAGCCCGCCGCGCCGCACTTCCGGCGGCAGATCGTCGATTTCGATCGCGCTGCCGCGCGAGAGCACCACCGCGCGCTCGACCGTGTTCTCGAGCTCGCGCACGTTCCCGGGCCAGTCGTACCGGGCCAGCGTGTCGGCCGCCGCCCGCGAAAAGCCCGCCAGGTGTCGCCCATTGCGCGCGGCATAGAGTTGCAAGAAATGCTCGGCCAAGAGCGGCACGTCGTCGCGGCGGTCCCGCAGCGGGGGAATCGGCACCGCGATGACGTTGAGCCGGTAGTAGAGATCTTCTCGGAAGCGCCCCTCACGTACGGCGGCGCGCAAATCTTGATTGGTGGCCGCCACCAGCCGCAGATCGACCTTGAGGGTCCGCCCGCCCAACCGTTCGACCTCCCCTTCCTGCAGGACGCGCAGCAGCTTGACCTGCACGTGGGTCGGGATCTCGCCGATTTCGTCGAGAAAAAGCGTGCCGCCGTCGGCCTGAACGAAGCGGCCGTCGTGCCGCTGCACCGCCCCGGTGAACGCCCCCTTCTCGTAGCCGAAGAGCTCCGCTTCGAGGATGCTCTCGGGCAGCGCCGCGCAGTTGACCGGGACGAACGGGCCGCTTCCGCGTGGCGAGCTCTCGTGAATCGCGCGCGCCAGCAGCTCCTTGCCGGTCCCCGATTCGCCGAGCAGGAGCACCGTCGCCTGCGAGGGCGCGGCCTGCAAGACGATCTCCATGGTCCGGCGCCAGGGAAGCGACTGGCCGATGAGCGTCCGGCGCTTCTCCGCCGCGAGCTGTGCGCGCAACGACCGGTTCTCTTGAACCAGTGAACGTTTTTCGATGGCCTTTCCGATCACCCGCACCAGGTGCGCGCGCTTGATCGGCTTGGTCACGAAATCGTAGGCCCCCTGCTTCATGGCCTCGACGGCGTTCTCGACCGTCCCGTAGGCGGTCATGAGGACGGTCTCGGTCTCCGGCGCGACGCTCTTGCTCGCCCGCAACAGATCCATCCCCGACATCCCCGGCATCATGAGGTCGGTGAGCAGGACCGAGACCGGCTCGCGCCGGATGATCTCGAGCGCCTCGCCCCCCGACCCCGCCGTCAAGACCCGCAGGGACTCGCGCTCGAGGATCTTCTGAAGCGAATCGACGATTGGCGGCTCGTCGTCGACCACCAGAACCGTAGGAGCCCCCGGTGCGACAGGCATCAAGTCCATCCCCTTTTGGTCTTCAACTCGGATGCCAGTGTCAGCGAGACGCTACAACTACCTGAATCCATTGGCATCAATATTACGCCAAATTGGCTGTGACTTCCAATTCGGTGCCAACATGACATCTTGCCGTCGAACCGCTATCTGAGCTGCCAGTTTGTCACGTGCTCTGATCGCCAATCGGTGGCCCCTTTTGCGGCCCCCGAGCCGGCAGGGTGATCCGGAAGGTCGTCCCCTCCCCCATGCGGCTTTGCACTTCGATGCGACCGCCGTGGCGATCGACGATGCCGTGCACGATCGACAGACCGAGGCCCGATCCTTCGCCGACATCCTTGGTCGTGAAGAACGGATCGAAGATGCGGGGAATCACCTCGGCGGCGATTCCTGGGCCGTCGTCCGACACCGTGATCTCGACATCGTCCGCGCGCGCGGCCGCCGCCACGCGAATCGTGCCGCCGGGCTCGCGCTCCCCGACGGCTTGCGCGGCGTTGGTGATGAGATTCATGAACACCTGATCGATCTGGCCCGGGAACCCGGTGATCCGCAGGTCGGGGTCGATCTGTTTCTCGACGCGCACGTTTCGGAGATGGTGGCGCAGAAGATCGAGCGTGTCGTCCACGCTCCGGGCCAGGCTGAGCTCGCGCGGGCGTTGTTCGTCGCCCCGCGAGTAGTTGTGCAGCGCCTGCACGATCGCCTTGCTGCGCGCGGCGCCGCGCTGAACGACGCGCAACATCTCCCCGGCATCGGTCGCGGCCCGCGCCGCCGCCTCGCTGTTCGGCGTGGCGACCAGGGTCTGCAGCGCCTCTTCGAGCGGCCCCAGGGTGTTGATGACGGCGTTGACCGGATTGTTGATCTCGTGCGCGATCCCGGCGACCAGACGCCCCATCGACGCGAGCTTCTCCGAGCGGACCAGATCGTCTTGCGCGCGCCGCAACTTCTCGAGCGCGTCGTGAAGCTCGAGGTTGCGCTGTTCGAGCACCTCGGTTCGCCGCCGAACCTCCCGTTCGAGATCGATGTTGAGCGACTCGGTCGAGCGCAACTTGTCACGCAACGCGCGCCGCATCTCCTCGAAAGCGAAGGAGAGGCGGCCGATCTCGTCTGCCTCCCCGGACGGGGGCACCGGGCGGGCCAGCTCACCGCGCGCCATCTCATCCGCACGCTCCTCGAGGGCAACCACCGGCGTCACCATGTCGCGCACGATGAGGTGCACCAACCCCAGCGCCAGCGCCAGCGCCAGCGCGATCGATCCCAGCATGGTCGACCGAGGCTGACTCGGCGAAAGGGCGAACAGCAACACCAGGCCGGACGTGAAGACGGTGACGCTTCCGAGAAAGAAAACCAGCTTCGCCCGCAGGGTAATCGGCGCGCGGATCTCGGCGACGGGCAGGCGATGCCGAGCCCCCAGTTGCCCGAGCAGGGGCCGAAGAACGTCTCGCAACAACAACGTTTCGTAGAGCCCCATGGCGAGCAGCATGAGCCCGCTCGAACCGAGGAGCCGTCCCGCGGTCGCCGCATCGAAGCCACAAAAGCGACGCCCGACCACGACCACCGCGACCCCCGCGAACGCGCAGGCGAGCACCTGATAGCCGGCCAGCCGGTAGGGCAGCCCCTGCGCCGCGCGGAACGCGGCCACCGCATCGGGATCTTCACGCGCGGGGCCGCGCGACGGCGGCCGGCGCACCGCGACGTCGAAGTAACGTTCGATCGGGAGGGTTCGACGGCGGAGCGATCGGTACCAGACCAGCATGGGCAGGACCAGCGCCGGCACCGTCAGAGCGAGCAGCGTGCCCGACTGCGCCGACGACAGCTCGGTGAAGACCGCGATCAGAGCGGCGTTGGTGGCATGGGTGACCGCGAGCAGCGCCCAGGCGCTCTGGCAGAGCCAGCGGCGGTAGCCGTTCGCGAAACTGCGCAGCGCATCGAAGTTCGGCAAGATGAGGCGCCGGGCGCGGTCGAGGCGCCGCTCCCAAAGCGCTGCACGGGCCGCCGCGGTGCCGCCCGCGTGCAGAACGCCAATGCAGGCCAATCCCACCGCCGAGGGCCAGGCCAGAAATCCACGCGTCGCGAGGCGCACGGCGATGTACACCACGGCGGCCGACCAGAGCAGCCACCGCGTCAGCGCGACCTCGCCCGGCGCACGCCGGATCGCCCGATCGGTGGCGGCGATCTCCGCTTCGCCGAGAGCCCGTCCGGCCCGCTTCGCGTCACGGGTGGCGATCGTCGGACGCAGAAGATCGGCGGCGCGCACCCAGCCGACGATCATCAAAGCCGCCAACATCGCGCCGACGCGGAACGATTCACCGCTGGCCCGCAGAGATTGAGCGGCCAGCGCCAGCGTCGGCGCCACCACCAGGACGACTTCGGCCAAGGTCAGCGCCGCCTCGGTCGCGACCAGCCGGCCGACGAAACCGAACCGCCGATCGCCGGCGACGGCTTGCCGAGGCACCTCCACCGGAGAGGTCGTCATAGCCGCCAGTATATGGGGAGACGCGGCCGGTCCGTAGCGGGCACCTGGTGCGTTTCCACGCTATGCTCCGCGGCGCATGTCCTGGGAAACCATCCGCAACCTCGTTCGTGACGAATGGCTCATTCTTTCCCTGCTCCTGGCCTGGTCAATGGCCGGACTGGCGGTCATCTGTGAGCGCTTCTACGCCTTGTGGAACGTGATCCCAAAATCGGAGGCGTTCAAGAATCGTGTGATCGACGCGCTGGAGCACGGCGATCTCGGCAAGGCCTCGGCGCTTGCCGAGATGTCGCAGGTTCCTCTGGCCGATGTCTTCGAACGCGGGCTGCAGATCTTCCAGAAGACGCCGAGCAAGACCACCGAGGCGGTCACTTCGCAGCGAAGCGCGACGGTCCTGTCCCTCAAGCGCTACCTCTGGGCGCTGGGAACGGTGGGATCGTCGGCGCCCTTCGTCGGGCTATTCGGTACGGTCGTCGGCATCTTGAAGGCCTTCCAGTCGATGTCCGTGGCCGGGACCGGCGGTTTCAAGGTCGTGTCGCAGGGGATCGCGGCCGCGCTGGTCGCCACGGCGGCCGGCCTCATGGTCGCGATCTATGCGGTCATCGCCTACAACTACTTCGTCTCGCGCATCAATGGCATCGCGATGCAGTACCGCCTCTATTCCGAGGAGTTCCTGGCGGCGCTGAGTGAGCACGGCAAGCCGCGCCCGGCAGCAGCCGCCGACGTCTCCACGGCCGCGCCCTGAGAACGTCGTATGGGGATGAACATTCAGCTCGACGACGGCGGCGCCCACGGCGACGACGCCGATGTCGGAAACGAGACGGTCGTCGCGGAAATCAACATCACGCCGCTCACCGACGTATTTCTGGTTCTCCTGATCATCTTCATGGTCACGTCGACCGCACTGGTCGAGTCCGAGGTCGCGTCGCGGGCTGGAATGAAGGTGGTCTTGCCGAAGGCGAACGCCGCCGGGCCGGTCTCGCAACGACACAGCGACCCGGTCCTCACGGTTACGAAGAGCAACGAGCTCTACCTCGGGTCTCACAAGGTGGATGCGACCAATCTCGAATCGGAAATCCGAAAGGCACTTGCCGAGGTCGGCTCCGAGACCCTTCTCATCCGGGGCGACAAGAGCGTTCTGCTGGGCGCGGCGGTCGACATCATGTCCACCGCAAAAAAGGCCGGGGCCAGCCACATTGCTATCCTGACCGCTCCGAGCAAGTAGGCCGGGCGGGATCCGGACCGCGCCCCGCCTGGCCGATCGGCGCCAGAGATCTCAACGCCCATGTGACACATGTGAGGCGGTTCGCCACAGGTGCGCATCCGCCGAAGACAATAACGCCCCACGTGGCCTTCTCCCATCTGCCCCAAGGCTTCCCAACTATATGAAATTGCTTATTTCAGTACGAGCGCCCGGGAACTTGGATGATGGCATGTGCGCTGCATCGTCGTTTCCGACGCGTCAAGCCCTTCAGGCTGGGCGCACTCAAACCCAAATCAGGAGTCACCCATGAAGCTCGTTCGTTCGATCTTCCTCGCCCTCGCCGTTCTCCTCCCGACCTCTTGGACCATCGCCAAGGCCGCTGACGCCCCCGCTGGCGACGCCGAGCCGGCCAAGAAGGAGAAGAAGTCCAAGAAGAGCAAGAAGGCTGACGGGGACGACAAAAAGGCCGACGACAAGGCCGCCAAGTAACACATCCTGGCCCGGCGAGGCCTTCGGGGCTCGCCAGTCAGTTCTTAAGTCTTAACGCCCCCGACTGCGCAAGCGGTCGGGGGTTTTTTTTATTTAGATGGGGGTCGGCTCGCTGCCGCTCGCGGCCCCCAAACCCCTTCGCTCCGCGCGGCGAAGCCGCGCTGAGCTCACCTGGCGGTTCCAGGTTCGTTCTATTCCCACGACGGTTCCCAGGTGCTGCGCTCACCTGGCGGTTCCAGATTCGTTCTATTCCCACGACGGTTCCCAGGTTTGGCTTTGTGCGCGGTTGGGTTTTGACACGGCCGGGCCAGGAGCGTTAGCCTCGTTAATGGGGGGCCTGAGGAGATAACCTCGGGTGTAATCGCTATCACGTCGTGTCGATCCCATCCCCCCATCACAGACCGCTCCGGGCACTTCTCGTCGAAGACAATATCGACGACGCCGAGCTGATCATCCGTGAGCTACGCCGGGGCGGCTATGAGCCGATCACGCGGCGGGTGCAAACCGTCGCCGACCTGACCGCCACGCTGACCAACGACAGCTGGGACGTGATCATCTCAGACTATTCGATGCCCCAGCTGAGCGCGCCCGACGCCTTCGCGATCGTCCGCTCGCTGAACCTGGACATCCCCTTCATCATCGTATCTGGGACCGTGGGTGAAGAAGTGGCCGTCACGGCGATGCGCACGGGGGTCCACGATTTTCTGCTCAAAGGGCAGCTCGGCCGACTGGTCGCCGCCATCGAGCGCGAGCTGCGCGAGTCGGCGATGCGGGCCGAGCGGCGCAAGATTCAGGAGCAGCTGCTCATCTCCGATCGGATGGCATCTGTGGGAACGTTGGCGGCGGGCGTCGCACACGAGATCAACAACCCGCTGTCGGTGGTGGCGGGAAACCTGCAGGTCGTTCGCCAGGATGCCGAGGCCATCGCGGCCGAGCTGGAGGGCCTGCCGCCCCAAGCGCGCGGGACGCTGGGCGGGCCGATGGAGCGGGTGGCCTCCGCGGTGGCCTCGCTC
>Ga0209863_10000459_pt1 | contig 20622 bp, 18 predicted proteins | sample OrgsoiDNA2013046_FD_185796 | JGI IMG/M metagenome (GOLD analysis project Ga0209863, IMG submission 185796) | Permafrost soil microbial communities from the Arctic, to analyse light accelerated degradation of dissolved organic matter (DOM) -... | ecosystem: Environmental > Terrestrial > Soil >...
CGGTGCCGGGTGTGGCGCCCATCGAGCCGAACGAGCGACGCATCGTGGTGCCATCGATCGCCGGCCTCGACCTGGCGTTCCTGCGGTCGCTCTTTGACTGAGCGTCGAAGGTTGCTACTCGGTGCTGATTGCCGCCAGGATCGGCCGCCGAGCAGCTCGCCAGGCCGGCCACAGCGCGGCGAGCACCCCGACCACACCCGCACCGATCACGAATGCCAGGAACTGGCCGATCGGAAATACCGCACGGTTCAACTGGCCACCCGACGTCGACACCACAGCCCAACCGAAGACCACTCCGAGGAGTAGGCCAAGCAGCGCGCCGAAGACAGAGATAACGACGGATTCGAGTCGAATCATGCGGCGTAGCTGACGGCGCGTCATGCCGACCGCGCGCAGCAGGCCGATCTCCTTCGTGCGCTCGTACACCGACAAGGCGAGCGTGTTGATGATGCCGAGCACCGCGATGAGCAGCGCGAGTGCGAGCAGCCCGACGATGAGATTGACGAACTGATCGATTTGCTTCGTGATCGAATCCTTGTAGGCGGCCTGACCCTGAACCTTCACTTGTGGGTAGGCCTTCAAGCTCGCCTGAAGCGCCGAACCGACGGCTTCGCGCTCGCCCGGCTTGGCGAGCACGTAGACCACGGCGTCGAGCTGCGTGTTGTAGTTCTTGGCGTACGTCGCCAGCGAGATCAGGTAGTCCGCGCCGCCATTGCCGAGCAGATCGTTATCGGCGAAGACGCCACCGACGCGAATCTGCTGGCTCCCGCCCGTCGGAAAGTTGATGGCCACCGAGTCGCCGACCTTCAGCTTGGTCGCGTCGGCCTTGGTCTTGGAGACCAAGAGCTGGTCTTCTATCAGGGCGCCCAGTGAACCTGCCTGCACGTGCACCTTGATGACCGAACCGATGTCGGGGGATACCGCCGCCAGCACCACCGCCTTGCCATCGAGGTGCGCCGCCCCCACTCGGGTCTCACCCACACTCGCGACGCCCACGGTCGTGCTGGCCTTGTGGGCGACGTCGGGCGAAAAGCCGAGGAATGACTGGGATGTCAGAACGTAGTCGGCGCCGAGGTTGTTGTTGACAACGGAGCTGATCGACGACTTCGTCGAGGCCGCTAGCACCGACAACATCGACACCAGAGCAAGACCGATCATGATCGCGGCCGCGGTGGCCGCGGTGCGGCGGGGGTTGCGCACGGCGTTGGAACTAGCGATCCTCGCTGGAGTGCCGAAGATGCGCACGAGGGGAGCTCCGAGCGCCCGCACGACGGGCCGGCTGATGAGCGCACTCATCACCCACACACCCACCATGACGAGCAGGATGCCAATGCCTACTTTCGCGGCCGCACTTCCGCTGTTGCCCCGAATCGAGCTTGCCATCGCCACCGCACCGATCACGGTCAACACCGCACCGACGACAGCGCGGATCCGCAGCGACCGCTCCGGTAGGGCCACGCCATCGCGCATCGCCGCGACCGGGGGGATGCGAGACGCCCGCAACGCGGGGAACAAAGCGGCGACCACGGTGACCAACACACCGACGATGTACGCCGCGATAATCGTGTGCGCCTTCACGACCAGAGAGCCGGACGGCATGGAGACACCGACCGCGTCGAGCAGGCCGCGGACGCCGATGGCAACAAGGAGCCCGACCGCCAATCCGACGGTGGAGGCGATGAGGCCAACCACGGCCGCCTCACCCAGCACGGCGGCCATGACTTGTCGCCGACTCGCGCCAATCGCTCGAAGCAGCGCGAGCTCCCGCGTGCGCTGCGCGACCAGCATGGTGAACGTGTTCAAGATGATGAACAGACCGACGAACAGCGCCACACCAGCGAAGATCAGCAAGAAGACGTTGAAGAATCCGAGCGCTTTGTTGATGGCGCTGGATTGTTCCTTGCTCACAGCTTGCCCGGTGACCGCCTCGATTCCTTTCGGCAAGGTCGCACCGATGCGGGCAGCGAGAGCTGCTTGCGACACGCCCTTCGCTGCCTCGACATCGATCTGGTTGTAGAAGCCCGGCTTGCCCGCGACCTCTTGCGCGGTGGCCGGAGCGAAGACGCTCAAGACCGCCCCGGCAAGGTTGCTACTACCCCCGACGGTGACGATCCCGACGATCTTGGCTTGCATGGGGGCGCCCTGCGTCTGCACGGTAACGGGGTCGCCGACGTGCAGGTCATAGGCGTCAGCTGCACTCTGGTCGACGGCGACTTGCCCTGAGCTGGTCGGCCCGCTGCCTTCGACGAAGGCGAGGGTGCCGAAGTTGGCGGGGGTCCAGGAAACAGCGAGGGTCGGGGGGCCTGGCGACTTTGGCTGTACCGCTTTCCCGCCCCGGGTCACGAGCAGGTCGATACCCTGCACCTGACCAACGGCGTTCTGTACGCCGTCGACCGCTTTCACGGTGGCGACCAACGACTCGGGCACGAGCGCGCGCTCGCTGCTCGCGCCGATGTCGGTGGCACTGAAATCCGACTGGGCCCGAACCACGACACTCAGGTTCTTGCTTGTGCGGCCCACTAGATCGTTGAAAGTCGCCTTTAGCGTGTCGGTGAAAACCAAGGTGCCTGCGAGGAACCCGACACCGAGGACGACAGACATGCCGGTGAGCAACAACCGCACCTTGTGCGCGAAGACGTTGCGCAGCGTGGCCCGAAGCATCAGGCTTCCGTGCCCCGCGCTTCGAGACGCGCCATCCGCTCGAGGACGGCGGCTTGGGTCGGGTCGCGCAACTCGTCGATGACCGCGCCATCGGAAAGAAACACCACTCGATCGGCATACGACGCGGCCGACGGGTCGTGCGTGACCATGACGATCGTCTGGCCCATCTCGCGCACCGAACGCTGGAGCAACGAGAGGACCTCCGCCCCGGAACGCGAGTCGAGATTTCCGGTCGGCTCGTCGGCGAAGATGATGGTGGGTCGCGACGCCAGTGCGCGTGCACAAGCCACCCGCTGTTGCTGCCCGCCAGAGAGTTCAGAAGGCCTGTGATGAAGGCGATCACGCAACCCGACCGTATCAATGACGACATCGAGCCAGGCTTGATCGGGCTTGCGGCCGGCGATATCCATGGGCAGCGTGATGTTTTCCAGCGCCGTCAGCGTCGGGATCAGATTGAACGACTGGAAGACGAAGCCGACAGCTTCGCGACGGAGCAAGGTCAGGGATTTGTCGTCGAGACGATTGAGCTCGACCTCACCGATGATCGCGCTACCCGACGTGATGCTGTCGAGACCTGCGAGGCAGTGCATGAGGGTCGACTTGCCTGATCCGGAAGGGCCCATGATGGCGCTGAAGTGCCCACGTTCGAAGGCGACCGTCACGTCATGCAGAGCGGTAACCGCCGTCTCGCCGGCGCCGTAGACCTTGGTCAGGTTCTGCGCCCTGGCCGCCGAGGTCGTGGTGTCTCCCGGATGCGTAGAACTCATGCTGGTCAACGAAACGGCTCCTGTGTGTCGCGATGCCTGGATGCGGCGCGTTCACTACGATCGCAACGCTATCGGCAGCAGCTACGGCGCCGCCCGCGACAGAGGCCACCGATATCCCGTGACAAAGGTCAGGTCGGGCGCCGGGAAATCGGTAACCCTACGGCGTGATGTCGTCGGCCTCGGCTGGCGCGTCGAGCGGGACAATGGCGCCCACATTGTCGGCGCTCGCCTCAGGGAAAGCCGGGGGAGTGCCGCCGAACTCCGGACAGATGGATTGGTGTGCGCACCAGTCGCACAGCCGACTACGCCTCGCCGGAAACTCGCGATTCGCCAATGCCCGCTCGATCGCCGCCCACAGCGCTCGGACTTTGCGCTCGGTGGCGAGGAGGTCGGCCTCGTCGGGTGCATAGCGCAGCACCTGCCCGTCGCCGAGGTAGATCAGTTGCAGCAAAGCCGGGATCGTTCCACTGACCCGCCACATCACCAGCGCGTAGAACTTCAGCTGGAACAACGCCTTGGCCTCGAAGTACTCGGGTGGTGAGCTACCAGTCTTGTAATCGACGATCCGGGTCTGCCCACTCGGCGCCACATCGACGCGGTCGACAAACCCGCGCAACCGCACGCCGTCATCGAGAGTCACCTCGACGAGCAGCTCGCGCTCGGCAGGTTCGATCCGGGTGGGATCCTCCAGCTGGAAGTAGGTCGCCAGCAAGCGTCCGGCGCTCACCAACCAGGCGGACACCCGGTCAGCGACGCCGGGGAGCGGTTCGGCCGGGGTGGACGTGGCAGCATCGGCCTCGGCCACATCGGCGAACAGGTCGATCAGCTCGGGCCTTTCCTCGAGCAACCGCAGCCACTCCGGTTCGAGCAACCCAGCCGCGACTTCCAACGTGCGCTCGGGCGCTGGGCTGTCGAACAACCGTTCAAGAACACCGTGGACCAGCGTGCCCCTGGTTGTCACCTGACTGGACGGCTCGGGCAAGCGATCGATGACACGGAGCCGGTACAGCAGCGGGCAGGTCATGAAGTCGCCTGCACGAGACGGCGACAGCGCCCACGGCCGCGCGGCGGCAACCTCGGAATGGGCCTCGGGGTGGGCGCTGCTCATATCCACTGCAGTCATAGCCGCAGCGTAGGCGAGACCAGGGACACTTCTGGTCGGCCTCGCCAATCTGCGGACAGTCCCGCGCGGGCCGTAGCATCGGTGCGTGGTGACGCCCGAGCAGCAGCAGTCCGGGCGACCGGCAGGTGGCCCAGGTGCGGGCGGCATTCTCGTTGGTCGCCCGTACGGTGTGCCGATCTACGTCTCGCCCAGCTGGCTGCTCTTCGTCGCATTCATCACGGTCCAATTCGCTCCGGTGGTGGCCAACGCCGTCCCCGGCATTGGCACCCCCAGATTCGTGGTCGCGGCCGGCTTCGGCGTCTTCCTCGGCATATCGGTCCTCGCCCACGAGGTCGCGCATTGTGCGGTCGCCCGTCGCCTCGGCATACCCATCGAGCGGATCTCCCTCAGCTTTCTTGCCGGGCATTCTGCGCTCGCCCGCGAACCGGAAACGCCGGGCCGATCGTCGGCCGTAGCGGTTGCCGGGCCGGTCACCAACCTGCTCATCGCCGGATGTTCGCTCGTGGCGTTCCGCTTCCTTCCGTCCGGGAGCATCGGTTCGGTCCTTGCCGCTGGCCTCACGTGGGCCAACGCGGTCGTGGGCCTCTACAACTTGCTGCCCGGTCTACCGCTGGACGGCGGCCAGTTGTTGCGCGCGGCGGTATGGCGGGTCAGCGGCAGTGCGCGCGCGGGCACCATCGGTGCGGCCTGGGCCGGTCGGCTCATCGCGGGGGCCACCGCGGTGGCGGCGATCCTCATCTTGAGATCGGGTTCCACCGGCAGCCAGATCAGCGTCGTGTGGGCGCTGCTCATTGCGGCGATGCTGTGGATAAGTTCTACCCAGGTCCTGCGGCAGCAGGCGGTGCGCGACCGCCTCCCGGGCATCTCGGCGCGCAGCCTCAGCCGCAGCGCGATCTCGGTGTCCGCCGCCCTGCCCTTGGCCGAGGCGGTCCGGCGCGCCCAAGAGGCGCACGCGCAGGGGATCGTCATTGTCGACGACGAGGGTCGGCCGACCGGCGTCGTCAAGGAGGCCGCTGTCACCGCAACCCCCGCCGGGCGGCGTCCGTGGATCGACGTGGGCTCGGTGGCGCGCTCGGTTTCGGGCCGCGACCTGATCGAGGCGTCGTTGTCAGGTGAGGCATTGCTGACCCGGCTCCAGTCAGGCCTGGCGACAGAGTACGTGGTCATCGACTCGGGTTCGATCTTCGGAGTTCTCGCGGCCGCCGACGTGGCTCGAGCACTGGCCGGCGGCCCCGCCGGCGGCGCGTTGGGCGGTCCTGCAGGCGGGCAACAGGCGCTCGGCGGCGCCCGGTAGGCGCGATAGCCTCTGCCGCATGAGCCACGACGGTGTCGTAGACCCGGCGAGCCTGATCAAGAGGGGCGTTTTCGACGTCGGCGACCAGGTTCAGATCACCGATCCGAAGGGCCGTAAGCACACGGTGTTGCTGGCGGCCGGCAAGCAATTTCACACCCACCAGGGCGCGCTCGAGCATGACGAACTGATCGGGCGGCCCGAAGGGGTCGTCGTCACGTCGACCGGCGGCACGGCGTACCTGGCGTTTCGGCCGCTGCTGGCCGACTTCGTCTTGTCGATGCCGCGCGGAGCGACCGTCGTCTATCCGAAAGACGCCGCGATGATCGTCGGTTATGCCGACATTTTTCCCGGCGCCCGCGTGATCGAGGCTGGCGCCGGTTCGGGCGCGCTCAGTTGCTCACTCCTTCGCGCCGTCGGGGAGACCGGAGCGGTCTACTCCTACGAGCGGCGCGAGGACTTTGCCGCGGTCGCGGTCAAGAACGTCGAGCGATTCTTTGGCTCGCCGCCCCCGGCTTGGCGGCTGACGGTCGGCGACCTCGTGAACTCGCTGGCAGATCACCCGCTCGACGAGCTGGTCGATCGCGCCGTCCTCGACATGCTGTCACCGTGGGAGTGCCTCGACGCGGTCGCCGCAGTTTTGCTGCCGGGCGGCCTGATCTGCTGCTACGTCGCCACGACCACCCAACTGTCGCGCATCGTCGAGGCGCTCCGCGAGGACGGCCGGTTCGCCGAGCCGACATCGTGGGAAACCCTGCTCCGTACCTGGCACGTGGAGGGACTCGCGGTGCGACCCGACCACCGCATGGTCGGCCACACCGGGTTTCTGGTCACCGCCCGCCGGCTGGCCGATGGGGTCGTCGCGCCCCCGCGCCGTCGGCGTCCGACCTCGACCGCCACGCTCGTCGAGCCCGCGACCGCCCTCGAGCCCTAGGCGTCTGGTCCGGCGACCTCGACACCATCCACAGCCCGGACGACGTGGATGCACGCGCCCGGACACTTTCGGGCCGCCTCGACGACTTCGACGAACGTGTCGGCCGGAACGTCGGTTTCGGCCGCCGGCTCGGTGAGGAGCTCGCCTTCGGCGTTTTTGACGTACGCCAGGCCGTCGATGTCGAACTCGAAGACGTTGCGCGCCTCTTGGACGCAGATCCCGTCACCGGTGCACAGATCCTGATCGATCCAGACGCGATGCCGCACCTCGGGCGCTCCGACGGTCGGCGGTGCGATCACGATCGGGCACCTTTCATCAGGCGGACGCTCAACTGTTAGGTCTTGGCAGTAATCGACGATAACAAGGTGTCCGAGCCGACGGTGCGGCAGTAACCGACGGTAGGGTCGAACTGCAGTCCAGCCGGGAGGTGAGGCTCGTGCCCGATCACGACGGTGCCGAAGATGCCGCGCAGTTGCAGTCCCAGCTCGGTTTCCTCGAGGAGGAAATCTCGACGCTGCGACGTAAACTCGCCGACTCGCCGCGAAGCGTGCGTCTGCTCGAAGAACGCCTCTCCGACGCCCAGGCCAGCTTGGCGGGCGTTACGGGGCAGAACGAGCGACTTGTTGGCACGTTGAAAGAAGCGCGTGAGCAGATCATCGCGCTGCGCGAAGAGGTCGACAGGCTGGCGCAGCCGCCCTCGGGTTACGGCGTTTTTCTCACTCGCCACGACGACGGCACGGTTGACGTCTTTACCGGCGGCCGCAAGCTGCGCGTCACGGTGAGTCCCGCTGTCGAGGTCGGCGAGCTGCGCAAGGGTCAAGAGGTCATGCTGAACGAGGCGCTCAATGTTGTGCGCGCGCTCGAGTTCGAGCGGCAGGGCGAAGTCGTGATGTTCAAAGAGGTTCTTGAGGATGGCGAGCGCGCCCTCGTGATGGGCCACAGCGACGAGGAACGGGTCGTGATGCTGGCCGACTCGCTTATCGGTACGCCGTTGCGCGTCGGCGATTCACTGCTGCTCGAGAACCGCTCGGGCTACGTCTACGAGCGAATCCCCAAGGCCGAGGTCGAGGAACTCGTCCTCGAGGAGGTGCCCGACATCGACTACTCGGCCATCGGTGGGCTTGCTGCGCAGATCGAGATGATCCGCGATGCGATCGAGCTGCCATACCTGCACGCCGACCTCTTCCGCGAGCACGAATTGCGGCCGCCGAAAGGGGTTCTGCTCTACGGCCCTCCCGGTTGTGGCAAGACGTTGATCGCGAAAGCGGTGGCGAATTCGCTAGCGAAGAAGGTTGCTGAAGTTACCGGCAAGCCCGAAGGCAAGAGCTTCTTCCTGAACATCAAAGGCCCCGAGCTGCTGAACAAGTACGTCGGCGAGACCGAGCGCAAGATCCGTCTTGTGTTTCAACGGGCTCGTGAGAAGGCAAGCGACGGCAACCCCGTCATTGTGTTCTTCGACGAGATGGATTCCATCTTCCGCACCCGCGGCTCCGGTGTGAGTTCCGATGTCGAGCTGACGATCGTGCCCCAGCTGCTCAGCGAGATCGACGGCGTCGAGGGGCTTGAGAACGTCATCGTCATTGGCGCCTCCAACCGCGAAGACATGATTGACCCGGCGATTCTGCGACCGGGTCGGCTCGACGTGAAGATCAAGATCGAACGGCCGGACGCCGAGGCTGCCCGTGACATCTTCAGCAAGTACATCAAGTCCCACCTACCGCTGCATGCCGACGATCTCGCCGAGAACGGGGGATCGCGCGAGGCAACCGTGCAGGCCATGATCATGCGCACGGTCGAGCGCATGTACGACGAGACCGAGGAGAACAGGTTCCTTGAAGTCACCTACGCCAACGGCGACAAGGAGACTCTGTACTTCAAGGATTTCAACTCCGGGGCCATGATCCAGAACATCGTCGACCGCGCGAAGAAGATGGCCATCAAGGACTTCATCGAAAGCGGCAGCAAGGGGCTGCGCATGCAGCACCTCATGTCCGCGTGCGTCGATGAGTTCAAGGAGAACGAAGACCTGCCGAACACCACCAACCCCGACGACTGGGCCCGCATCTCCGGCAAGAAGGGCGAACGGATCGTCTACATCCGGACGCTGATCTCCGGCAAGCAAGGCACCGAGGCGGGTCGATCGATCGACACGATCGCGAACACCGGCCAGTACTTGTAGTCGCCCCAGAACGCCGCGCGGGGGCTACGGGCAGGACCCGGTGTTCGGGTCGGCCGTGCAGGTGATGAACACGGTCGGCGGCGTGTCTGTGATGGTCACCGTGGCCGGCGTGGCCGTCACGGTCACGGTCACGGGGGGCGGGGTGACGGTCACGGGTGCCGGCGTGACGGTCCGCGTTGCTGTCACAGTCTGAGTCTGAGTGGCGGTCGTTGTCGTCGTAACGGTCGTGGTATTCGTGAGCGTCGGACCTTGCTGAATAAGCGTCGCGGTCGCGGTCGGGCCAGCCAGCAGCCTGGTGACAGTCGGGGCTGGATGCGGCGTGACGGTACGGAAGGCGGTTGCGGTCGAGGTCTGTAGTTGCGTGCGGATCGCGGTCGGGCCACTGATCGAAACGGTGCTCCCCGGCGCCGTCACGCGGGCTGTCACGATCGAGGTCTGGCCGGGCAGCAAAACGAACTGAGTGTTCGTCGACGGCGACGCGCTGAACTCGACGCCCAATACTTGCGGCGCGATCGATCCTGGCGGCGTCGCCGAGGATGCCGCTGTGGACACGCCGAACGAGCGGTGGCTGAGCAGGAAGAACACCAGAAACACCAGCGCGATGACCAAGCCGACCGTCGCGATCGCGATCTCTTTCAGCCGGGACGATTCCATCCCTGGTCCCTCCGCCTTGCCCCATGTGCGGTTCGTGCGCCCTCTCGCCCCCGAGAGGCCGTGCTGTAAGACTCAAAGCTGACCTGCACGTCAGCGGGCACTGCCATCGAGTGCCAAGTGCCGCAGACTGCGAGTAACCCAAGTTATACACCGACCGTGCCGACTTCGCTGAATTATGCCAACGTTGTGATCTTGCCCGCTCAAGATGCGCTCGGCAGAACACTGCCAAGGCGTGGGTCTGATGCGTTCCGGCGACTCAATTGGCATCGTGGCCCGGCTGGCCCGCCATTGTGGCACCCGGAACGTAGGGTGGGCAGGTGACCGTGCGGCGGGTGATGGGCATCGAGACCGAATTCGGTATCTCGGTGCCCGGGCATCCCACGGCGAACGCGATGGCGGCGTCCTCGCAGATCGTCAACGCCTACGTACCCGGCTCGCAGTCGCATGAGCTCGCGAGCGGTCCGAGCGCGCGTGACCGTGCTTCAGGCGGGCGTCGTGCCCGGTGGGATTTCGAGGAGGAAAATCCCCTCCGTGACGCGCGCGGCTTCGACCTCACCCGTGAAGCAGCCGATCCAACACAGCTGACCGACGAGGATCTCGGGCTGGCGAACGTCATCTTGACCAACGGCGCCAGGCTCTACGTCGACCATGCGCATCCCGAGTACTCGTCACCGGAGGTCACGAATCCGCTCGACGCCGTGCTCTGGGACAAAGCCGGCGAGCGGATTATGGCGGAAGCGGCCCGGCGAGCGGCGACCGTCCCCGGTACTGCACCGATCCAGCTGTACAAGAACAACACCGACAACAAGGGCGCCAGCTACGGGTGCCACGAGAACTATCTGACGAGGCGAAGCACCCCGTTCGCCGAGATCGTCCGGCACCTCACGCCGTTTTTCGTCACCCGCCAGGTATTTTGCGGCGCCGGCCGGGTCGGCATCGGGGCCGACGGTCGCGGTCATGGCTTTCAGATCAGCCAGCGGGCCGACTTCTTCGAAGTCGAAGTTGGCCTCGAGACCACGTTGAAACGACCGATTATCAACACTCGCGACGAGCCGCACGCCGATCCGGAGAAGTACCGCCGCCTGCACGTCATCATTGGCGACGCGAACATGAGCGAGATCTCCACCTATCTCAAGATCGGCTCAACTGCGCTGGTGCTCGCTATGGTCGAGGACGGCTTCCTGACTGCCGACGTCTCGATCGACGGGCCGGTCGCGGCGCTGCGGGCGGTGTCGCACGACTCCTCGCTTGCGCATCGCGTCACCTTGCGCGACGGCCGAAAGATGACCGCGCTCCAGGTGCAGATGGAGTATCTCGAGCAGGCGCGCAAATATGTCGAAGACCGCTTCGGCGCCGATTGCGACGATATGACCCGCGACGTGCTCGACCGGTGGGAGTCGGTGCTTTCGCGACTGTCCGATGATCCGATGCAACTGTCAGACGAACTCGATTGGGTCGCCAAACTGGCGCTGCTCGAGGGCTACCGCGACCGCGAAAAGTTAGGTTGGGACGCACCCAAACTCGAGCTCGTCGACCTCCAGTACCACGATGTCCGCGCCGACCGGGGCCTGTACAACCGACTCGTCGCACGCGGCAGCATGCAGACGTTGCTGACCGACGACGCCGTCACCCGGGCGACCACGACACCGCCCGACGACACCCGCGCCTACTTCCGTGGTCGCTGCCTGGCGAAGTTCGGCAGCGAGGTGGCAGCCGCCTCCTGGGATTCGGTCATCTTCGATCTGCCAGGTCACGAGTCGCTGCAGCGCATCCCGACTCTCGAACCGTTACGCGGTACCAAAGCGCACGTAGGGGACCTCATCGATCGATGCACGACCGCAGCCGAACTCGTCGCCGCGCTTACCGGCTCTGCTTGACTCGGCGCTGGTCGGTTCGACGACTGCCCAGCGGATCTACTCGGGCCGCGGTGCGTTGACGCATTTGACGACGGTGGGCGTCCCAATAGGGAAAGCCAGGTCTTCAGCGAGCCCCCCGCCGTCAGCTACTCGGTAGGCCTGGAGGTTGTCCGAGTCCTGATTCGCCACAAACAGGTAGCCACCACCTGTTGTCAGGGCCAAGCTCCGCGGCGTGGCGCCGGTGGGCTGCCAGCCAGCGACCTGAAACCCGCCAGCAGCGGTCTTGTCGTACATCGCGATGCTGTCATGCCCACGATTCGACGCGAACGCCTTGGCGCCGTCGGAGGTCACCACGATGTCCGCCCCGAAGCTGGGCGGGCCCGATTCGTCCGGCAGCATCGGGAGCTCGTCGGCCTGGACAAGGTCGCCGTCGGAGCCAACGCTCCATACCCCCAACCGCGAACTAAGTTCGTTGACGACCAGCGCGAGTTCCGTCGACGGGTCGAACACGATATGCCGGGGACCTGATCCGGGTGTTACGCGGTACTCGCGGTCGACGGTGAGGACGCCGCTCGACGCGTTGAATGCCAGTTGAATCAGCTTGTCCGCTCCGAGGTCGGCTGCATAAATTCGGCCATTGCGCGGATGCGGCAACACGCAGTGTGCGTGCGGGCCCTGTTGGCGATCCGCATCGGGCCCCGAGCCGCGGATGTTCACTATCGATGCACGGGACGCGAGGTGACCGTCGCTCGCCAACGCGAACGCCGCTAGTGAGCCGTCGCCGTAGTTCGACACGAGGGCGAACCGCTCGTCGACAAGAGAGACATACGACGGTATGCCCCCGCCAGTGGAGAGTTCGCTTTGGGACAGCACCGACTCGAAGTCGCGATCGAACTGAAGGGCAGCGACCCTGCCGTCGTCGCCATCCCACACCTCGCTGACGACATAGACCACGCGTCGACGCGCATCGACGCAAAGGTAGGCCGGGTTGGGGATCGAGTTGTCTTCGAAACGAATTTGCACTCGGCCGGTCGCGACTTCCACGTCGAGGATCGTCAGGCCGGCGCCTCGGGCACCCGGAGCGTGCGGCACCGGTTGGCTGTACGAGCCCACGAACAGCAGAACGTGGGCTCCTTGTTCGTGCCGCACTGACGGTTACCTGTCTCGTCGTACGTACTGGTCGAAGGCGATGGCCAACACGATAACGACTCCTTCGGCGATAAGTTCCTCGGCAATCGGGACGTTGAGAATGCTGAGTCCGTTGTTGATGACCCCAATCAGAATCGCCCCGAGAACGGATCGCAATACCGACCCGCGCCCACCGAACAAGCTCGTCCCGCCGACGACCACCGCAGCGATGACGTTGAGCTCGTACCCGGTGCCATACACAGCTGTCGCGGTGTGCGTACTCGACGACAACACCATGCCCGCCAAACCGGCGCCGAGCCCGGACAGGACGTAGACCAGCGTCTTCGTGCGCACGACCGGGACGCCGCACAGCCGGGCCGCGCGCTCGCTCTCGCCGACTGCGAACACACTGAAACCGAAACGGGTGCGGGCCTGAATCAACCAACCGATCACAATTACGACGGCGAAGATGTAAACGGGCGCGGGTATGCCCAGAAACCGTCCGCCGCCCAAGCGCAGATATGACGCCGGCTGGACGACGGCGCGCTGTGACCCACCACCGATCAACAACGCAATGCCCCGGACGATACTCATCGCCCCGAGGGTCACCACGATCGCTGGCAGCCGGAAGCGGGCCACCACCAGACCGTTCGCGAAGCCGACGCCCGCCCCGACGCCGCAGCCCAGGAAGAGCGCCCAGATTGCGCTTGCGCCGGATGCCGTCAAAACACCTTGGGCCAACAGGCCGGTCAACCCCATGATGGCGCCGACGGACAGGTCGATGCCGCCGGTGAGAATCACGAACGTGGAGAGCACCGCCATGATGCCGATCACCGCGACCGCCGAGAGAATTCCGGTGAGGTTGTCCACCTTGAGCATGGCCGGCTTGACCGCGGCAAATCCCGCGAACACCACGATCACGACGAACACAAGGCCGTAGTTCTCGAGGATGTGGGAGCCCGTAAGCCGCCGCGGCGGGCGTGGACGTAGCACCTCAGACATGGTCGGCCACCTGTCCGCTGGCAGCCGCGAGGATGGCATCCTGCGTTGCGGATTCCTTGTCGAATTCGGCCACGATCCGGCCGAGAGACATCACCAAGATGCGGTCAGGAAGGGTCAGAACTTCCTCGAGGTCGGAGGAAATGACGAGCACGGCGTCGCCGGATTCGGCCAGCGCACGCAAGCGCTGATAGATCTCAGCCTTCGCGCCCACATCGATGCCGACGGTCGGTTCGTCGAGGAGCAGGATGTCGGTGCCGCCGGCGAGCCAGCGGCCCATCAGCACCTTCTGCTGATTTCCGCCGCTGAGCTTGCGGACCACCATGTCGATGCGCGCCGGCACGATCCCGAGTGTCGCGACCACGCGGGTGGCCATTGCCTTAGCGCGACGTCGGCTGAGCAGACCACCGCGGCTAACCTTCCCAAGGTGCGCGGCGATGATGTTGTCGCGCACCGTGTGACTCATCATGAGACCGTCGTCGCGGCGATCCTCGGGCACGAAACCAAGGTGCGCATTGATGGCATCGCTCGGCCGGCGCATGCGCATCGGTTTCCCGTGCACCAAGATCTCGCCGGAACTCGCGGGCGCGGCCCCGAAAAGTGCCTGGAGCAACTCCGAGCGGCCCGCGCCGATCAATCCGGTGATGCAAACGATCTCACCCTTGCGCACGGTGAGGTTGATGTCGTCGTAGGCCCCCGGCTCGGAAAGGTGCCGGCATTCCAACGCGACGGGCGCGGTGTCGAAGTGCCGGGCAACGCGCTGCGCGGCCGTCTCGGCCATGAGCTCGCGACCGAGCATCGCCGCCGCGAGTGAGGTGGCGGTCATCGCGGACACCTTGGAGGTGAGCACGACCGTGCCGTCGCGGATGACGGTGAGATTGTCGGCAATGGAGAAGATCTCGTCGAGAACGTGCGAAATATAGAGAACGCAGATGCCGCGCTTCGTGAGTTCCCTGATCGATCCGAACAGGCTCTGCACCTCGACCTGCGACAGCCAAGCCGTCGGCTCGTCCATCAAGATGACACGCGCGTTGCGCGCCAGCGCCTTCGCGATCTCAACTTGCTTTTGCTGCACGGTCGGGAGCGCGTGAACCGGCGTGTCGAGGTCGAGATGGATCCGGTGGTGGGCGAGCAACGCCGACACCTGGGTGCGCTGCGTCTCGCGGTCGAGCCGCCCGAACGACTTCACCGGCTGGCTTCCGAGCGCCACGTTGTCGAGAACCGAGAGTGCGGGCACCAGGTTGGATTCCTGGTAGATACACGCGATTCCGGCCGCGAGCGCCGACCGCGGATTGCCCAGCGACAGCCGAGCGCCGTGGAGCAGAACCTCTCCGGTATCGGGAGTGACGGCTCCGGTCAGGATCTTGACGAACGTCGACTTGCCGGCCCCGTTGGTCCCGAGCAGGGCGTGGACCTCGCCCGCCTGCATCGCAAGGCTCGCATTCGACAGCGCTTGCGCGGCGCCGTACCGCTTGGAAAGACCGGTCGCCTGAAGGACCGGGGTCGCGGCGACTGGCGCGGCTGCATGCTCGGTGTCGGTGCTCATGAGGTCAATCCGGATGCCGGACGCAGGCCCTCGGCTGACGGGCGCATGCCGTCGGCGGCCGGCCTTCGCAGGGCCCGCCGCCGCACCATCTCCTGGCGCTTGCGCACCTGCCGATATCGGTCGAAGCCGACCGCACCGATCAGGATCACGCCGGCGACCACCTGCTGGGCGTAGGTGGTCACGTTCTCCAGTTGCATCCCGATATAGACGGTCCCGATGAGGAAGGCACCGATGATGGGGCCGAGCGTGCCGCCGACGCCACCAAGGAGGCTCACCCCGCCCACCACGGCGGCCGCGATGGCCGAGAGTTCGAAGCCGGTACCGAGATCCTCCGGGGACGTCGAGAGCCGCGACGTGAGGATCAACGCCGCCACGCCCGCGCAGAAGCCGGAGATCGCATAGGCGGTGATCTTGACCCGGGCCACGTTGATCCCGGCGAGGTAGGCCGCGCGCTCGTTGCCACCGACGGAGTAGATGTCACGCCCGAGCTTGGTGCGCGCAAGCAACCAGTACGCCGCGAGGCCGAGCAGGACCATGTACACGAAGGCCCGGGGGATCGGACCGAAGGATCCGTCGATCCAGAGGAGCAACTTGTCCGTGATCGGGGCAACGCTGAGGTCGCGGTGGAGTTGGCGCCCGGAGATCGCGTACGTGGTGCCCCGCCAGGTGGCCATCGCTGCCAGCGTCACGATGAACGGGCTGATCCGCAGCCGCACGATGAGCAGCCCGTTCAACCCACCCAACGCCGCCCCGACCACAAGGGCGGCGATGATCGCCACGATGCCCGGGGCGTGCGTGATCAACGAGAGATCGAACACGGTCATGCCGACGACGCCGATGATCGAGCCGACGCTCAGATCGATGCCGGCCAAGATGATCGGAAAGCTCATGCCGATGGCCAGAATCCCGATGTGGGAAAACCCTATCAACAGGTTCTGGAAGTTCTGTTCGGTGCGAAATCGCGGTGAGAGCACCGAGAACACGATGAGCACGAGTGCGTAGAAAGCCGCCAGCCCGGCGGCCGAAGACCGCCGGGCCGTAAGCGTCGTCGCCATGTTTCGAACCGTTCTCAACATCATCTCCAGCGACGCAGGTGGATCGGGGAAAGCTCCTACCAGCGGGCGGACGCCGGAATGGTGGCGACGTTGTCCTTGGTCAGGATCGAGTACGGCATCAAGAGGTGGCCCTGGTCGGGGACGTCCTTCGCGCTGACGCCGCCCGATGCGAGCACGATGCCGGCGGAGGCGGCAAAACGACCCTGCTGCCAAACGTCGGTGTACTGAGTTCCGGTCAACTCGCCAGCCTCGATCGAGGTAAGAGCTGCCTTCTCGCCGTCGTTGCCGAAGATGGTGAGCTTGCTCAGAATGCCCTTCGCCTTCGCGACGTCGACGACACCAAGCGCCATATCGTCGTTGACCCCATAGACACCCTTGATGTTGGGGTTTGCCGCCCACATCGCGGAGAAAACGTCACCAGCGGTCTTGCGGTCCCAGTTCGCGTTCTGGTCGGCCGCAATTTTCACGTTCGGGTACTTAGCCTTCATGCCGTCGACGAACCCGTTGGTCCGAAGGTCGCGGATGGTGATGCCGGGAGGGGCGTTGATGATGACGACGTCACCGCTGCCGCCAATCGCGGCACCCATTTTCGCGGCGATGTCTTGTGCACCGTAGTAGTGGTTCATCTCGACGTGCGCCGCGTGGGTCTCAGTCGCGTCGATGTTCAGCGTGATGACCGGGATGCCAGCCGCCTTAGCCTTTTTGATGGACGGCGCCAGCCCGACGCTGTCTGCCGGCTGAAGGAAGATCACGTCGACGCCACCGGCGATGGCGGTGTTCATCAGGTTGATCTGGGTGGCCGCCGAGTTCTGCCCGTCGAGGAGCTGAAAGTCGATGTTCTTCTGCTGGGCTGCGATCTCCTGGAGCCCCTGGCCCCAGGCGGTGGATGTGGCCTGCGGCTGAATCTGGATCCAGACCATCTTGTAGTGACTCTTCGCAGTGCCGCCGCTCGCAGCTGCTGGTTTAGCGGCGGTCTTGCTCTTGCTCGTACAGGCTCCGAGGAGCGGGCTGACGAGTGCGGCAGCGCCGATCGTCGCCGACACACCGAGGAATCGTCGCCGGTCGAAGCCGGTCGCCGGGCTGTCGTCTGTTGCTGTCATGGTTTTTTGCTCCTTGTCACGGACGGACGGAACACTCGCGAGTCCACGTCGGGTCGGCACTCGGCTCCTGCAGGGCCGGGCGTAAGACCCGCGCTACGGCCTCCTCGGGCAGGCCCGGCGGCGAAGCGTTTCGCGGATTGGTTAAAGCGTTCGCAAAAGTACTCAGCAAATCATCTGATGTCTAGGCCCTATACCTGATTGTTACGAGGCGGATTGCGCACCGTTCGCCGCGCTCGAAAATCACGTCCTCCGGTAGACGTCTGACAACCGTTCCGACCTGCTGACGTGGGTGCCGACCCGCCACCGGCCGTCAGACGACGCCGCGCCGCGCCGCGCCGCGCGGACGCTGCCGCGGTACCGGCGCGCCGCGAAGGTAATGTCGGCACAGCACCGACGGCACCGATGGATGCAGGTAACGGGAGGGCACATGGCCGAGAAGGACACCGGCGGGCAGCCGCACGCGAGCCGCCGGTCGGACGAGACCGATCAGGTCGATGAGGCCGTTGGCGAGGAGAGTGCAAGCGATCTCAAGGAGCGGCAGGTCAAACTCAACGAGGACGTCGACTCCATCCTCGACGAGATCGACGAGGTGCTCGAGGAAAACGCCGAGGAGTTCGTCCGCTCCTACATTCAAAAGGGCGGCCAGTGACGACCGACGGTTCAGGCCGGCTTCCGACCGCGTTCCATCAGCCGGGAGTTGGTTCCTTCGCCGACTTCCTCGGCATGCACGCGCCCGACATGATGCCCGGACGTCGCACCCTCGGGCCTGGCACCGTCGACGCACCGCATGGCACCACGATCGTGTCGGTCACCTTCGACGGTGGCGTGGTGATGGCCGGCGACCGCCGCGCCACGATGGGCAACATTATCGCGCAGCGCGACATCGAAAAGGTGTTCCAAGCCGATGAGCACTCGTGCGTGGGCATCGCCGGCACGGCCGGCCTCGCGATCGAACTCGTGCGGCTGTTCCAGGTCGAACTAGAGCACTATGAAAAGCTTCAAGGGGCCACTCTTTCCCTTGAGGGTAAGGCAAATCGGCTTTCGATGATGATCCGTGGCAACCTGCCGATGGCGATGCAAGGGCTGGCCGTCGTCCCGCTGTTTGCGGGCTATGACCTGCTCGTGACCGATCCGACCAAAGCCGGCCGCATCTTCTCGTTCGACATCACCGGGGGCCGCTACGAGGAGCATTCCTTTCATGCCGTCGGTTCAGGTTCGATGTTCGCTCGTGGCGCGCTGAAGAAGTTCTTTCGCGAGGATTTCACCCAGCAAGACGCCGTCCGAGCCTGCGTCGAAGCGTTGTACGACGCGGCCGACGACGATTCCGCGACCGGTGGTCCCGACCTCACCCGGCAGATCTACCCAGTGGTGGTGTCCTGCACGGTCGACGGTTTTCATCGGGTCGCCGACGACGTCCTTCATGACATCGTGACCCGGGTCGTCGACGCCCGCATGACGCGGCCGGGTGGCCCTGCCGCTCCACTGAGTTGACGCGCCCGACCGCCGAGAGCACAGACCAGGAGCAGTAGATGAGCGCGCCGTTCTACGTCTCGCCAGAACAGCTGATGAAGGACCGAGCCGACTATGCCCGAAAGGGCATCGCGCGGGGTCGAAGCAACGTGGTGCTCCAGTACGCCGACGGCATCTTGTTCGTCGCCGAAAACGCCTCGAAAGCACTGCACAAGATCAGTGAGGTGTACGACCGCATCGCGTTCGCAGCGGTCGGCCGCTACAACGAGTTCGAGAATCTGCGGGTAGCGGGCGTGCGGCTCGCCGATCTGACCGGCTACACCTACGATCGCCGCGATGTGACCGGGCGCACGATCGCGAACGCCTACGCACAGACTCTCGGCGCGATCTTCAGCGGCGCCGGGGAGAAGCCCTACGAGGTCGAAATCGTCGTTGCCGAGGTCGGCGACGACGCCGACGGCGACACGATCTACCGCCTTACCTACGACGGTTCGGTCGCCGACGAGCACGGGTTCGTGGCCATGGGCGGGCAGGCCGAGCACATCACCGGCCTACTCAAGGAACGCTACGTCGCGGGCGCGTCGCTTGCCGACGCACTGCGGCTGGCCGTCGACGTTTTGACGCAAGCGCCCGACGGTGAGATGCGCTCCCTGGCCGCCGAGCAACTCGAAGTCGCGGCGTTGGTGCGGTCCCGCTCGCGGCGGGCCTTCCGCCGTTACCTCGGGCCCCAGCTCGAAGCGCTCCTTGGTTCGAGCCATCCGCACCACGCCGAGGTCGTTGAGCCCAGCGTGACCCCGGTCGATCCGACCGACCAGGATCCGGGCAACAACCCCTCCTTTTGACCGATGCTGGCAGTCGGCTCAATCCGGTTGGGCCAAACACGTTCGAGATATCCGCCAGCTGGGCTCAAGTTCGTTGGTCCAATTGGCCGATTACTCTCTGTGACGGCGAGGTAACCGCTGACGCGGTGGCCCGCCAACACACCGAAGGAGGGTGACATGGCGTCCTGGACGAACGACGGCCGGCTGCACGGACTGATGCGGACCTATCTGTCCGCTGTCGCGCGACTCGACCTGGCCCGCGAGAACGCGTCGCCCGCCGACATCGTGGAGCGACTCGTGACCGAAAAGCGCGTCGCCGCCCAAGCGTACGAAGAGGCGTTGGTGGCCCGCGGCTGGCAGATTCCGGGTCTGGCGATCGGCCCCATGGCGCGCGCGTCCCGCTGGTAACCGGCCTGGCCGGGCGGACTGGCCTAGGCTGCCGGGCATGGACCGGCGGATCTTCGGCCTGGAGAACGAATACGGCGTCACCTGCACGTTCCACGGCCAACGGCGGCTGTCGCCCGACGAGGTGGCCCGCTACCTGTTCAGGCGGGTGGTCTCCTGGGGCAGGTCGAGCAACGTCTTCCTTCGCAACGGAGCCCGTCTGTATCTCGACGTCGGTAGCCACCCCGAGTACGCGACGCCCGAATGCGACAACGTCGTCGACCTGGTAATCCACGACAAGGCGGGGGAGCGCACCCTCGAGGGTTTGCTCGTCGACGCGGAACGGCGGCTCCGCGAAGAGGGCATCGCCGGCGATATCTACTTGTTCAAGAACAACACCGACTCGGCCGGCAATTCCTACGGCTGTCATGAGAACTATCTGGTCGGTAGGCAAGGCGAATTCGGTCGGCTGGCCGACGTCCTCATTCCTTTCCTGGTGACCCGCCAGATCATCTGCGGCGCGGGCAAAGTACTGGCAACGCCACGTGGTGCCGTCTATTGCGTGAGCCAGCGCGCCGAGCACATCTGGGAAGGCGTGTCGTCGGCGACGACTCGCTCGCGGCCCATCATCAACACCCGAGACGAGCCGCATGC
>Ga0209863_10000460_pt1 | contig 20622 bp, 20 predicted proteins | sample OrgsoiDNA2013046_FD_185796 | JGI IMG/M metagenome (GOLD analysis project Ga0209863, IMG submission 185796) | Permafrost soil microbial communities from the Arctic, to analyse light accelerated degradation of dissolved organic matter (DOM) -... | ecosystem: Environmental > Terrestrial > Soil >...
CGACGTTCGAGGCTCATCGCTCGAGGAGGCGCCCATGGGAGCAGTGTACTACCCGATGGTGACCGCACGAGGCGTCAACATGGAGTGGCTCGCACGGCGGATGTCGTATGCGGTGCGTGTGCGCACGCAGCCCATGGCCCTGCTCCCCTCCATACACGCGATCGCGCACGAGCTCGACCCCTCATTGCCGCTCACCGAGGCGCGCACAATGCGCTCCATCGTCGATGCGGCGTCCGGCAAGACACGCTTCGCGATGATGGGGCTCACGCTCGCGGCAGTTGCGGGGCTCCTGCTCGGCTCGATCGGGCTCTATGGGATGCTCGCCTTCGCGACCGCGCAGCGCACGCGCGAGATCGGTGTGCGGATTGCGCTCGGCGCAAAGCCTGCCGCGATGCGCACGTCTGTATTGCGGCAGGGACTCGAGCTGTGCGGCGCGGGCCTCGTGCTCGGACTCGTTGCGGCGATCGCGCTACGAGCCGCGATTCGCCCCATGCTCTATGAGGTGAGCGCGACCGATCCGTTCACCTTCGTCGCGGTCGCGACGGTGCTCATGCTCGTCGGCACTCTGGCGGCGTGGATTCCCGCGAGCCGCGCCGCACGCCTCGATCCCGTGCGCGCGTTGCAATCGGAGTAGCGCTCACTGCACGTAACGCAGCACGTCGTAGAGGTACTTCACGCCAAAGCCGACGTTGCTCACGGCGAGCCGCTCGTTGTTGCCGTGCATCCCACTGTGCATCTCCTCGTTCTCGACCAGAAAGGGGTCAAAGCCGTAGGTGATGATGCCGAGCGCGCGGTAGGTCGGGCGATCGGTGGCAGCGGTGAACATCGGCGTCGTCACGATCACGTTCGGGTTTCGCTCATGCGACGCTTTCTCGATCGCCCGGAAGAGATCCGTGTCGATGGGGCTCTGGAGCTTGGTCTTCGGCTCGATCTGATTCACCCAGTGCACCGCGGTGTCGTTGACGATGCGCTTCAGCGTGTTCAGGAAGGTGAGCGGATCGGTGTCGGACAACAGGCGAATGTCCATCTGCGCCGATGCCTCGGCCGGAATGACGTTCGTCTTGTTCGACCCTTGCAGCATCGTGAGCGAGATCGTGTTTCTGAGGATGGCGTTCCAGTAGATGTTGTCCGTCAGCCATTTGCGCGCGCGCGGAGTCGTCACCGCAGTGCGCACGTCGGCGAGCCACGCGCGCTGCTCGCCCGTGTACTGCGGCGAGATGTCGTGGAGGAATTTCTGAACGTCGGGGAGCACGTGCAGCGGCGTCTCGTACTTCGCAATGCGGTCGAGCGCCGCGACGAGGCGGGGGACCGGATTCTGCTTCGTCGGCCTCGACCCGTGCGACGGGACGCCCGTCACGACGACCTTCTGCCAGAACGTCTGCTTCTCGGAGACGCCTACTCCATAGTACTGCAGCTTTCCGTTGACGACGAGATTCTCGCCGCCCTCCGTCATCAGGAACTCGACATCCTTCAGCAGCTCCGCGTGGTTCTTCACGAACTCCACGGCGCCGTTGCCGCCGAATTCCTCATCGGCATTGCCGATGAACACGATGTCGCGATTGAGCGGAACGCCGCTGCGCTTGAGCGCGATCATCGCCATCAGCTGCGCGATCGCCTGTCCCTTCATGTCGAGCGTGCCGCGACCCCAGATGTAACCGCCCTTCACGATGCCGGAGAACGGATCGACGGACCAGAAGCTCGGCGCCACCGGCACGACATCCATGTGACTCACGAGCGCGACGGCCTTCTTCGAGCCATTTCCCTTGAGGCGTGCATAGAGATTCGCGCGATTCGCTCCCATCGCCGTCGTATCGTAGATCGTGGCCTCGATCCCTTCCTTGTCGAGAATCTTCTTGAGAAAGTGCGCCGCATCCAGCTCGTTTCCCGGCGGATCGGTCGTGTTCACCTTGATGTAATCCGTAAGCGTGTGGAGCGCCTCATCGTTGAGCGCGTTCCAGTCGGGTGCCTGCGCGCGCGCGCCGACAGCGATGGTAGCCAGGAGCAGGAAGAGCAGGGTGGCGGTGCGACGCATGTACCGGGGCCTGATGAAGGGTCCGCGTATGAGAACAGCCGGGCACCGGTTGCGCAATCACCTTGCGCATCGCCGCCACACGTCCGCCGCTATATTTCTTCATTCGCTCGACCGGCCTGGTCGGGCATTCTCATGCGATCATTCGGAGGCGACGCCAGCATGCGCCGCACCATGTGCAAGTCCAAGATTCATCGCGGCGTGCTCACCGGCGCCGATCTGCACTACGAGGGGAGCCTCACGCTCGATTCCGCGTTGATGGAGGCCGCGGACATCCTGCCGTTTGAGAAGGTGCAGGTGGTGAACGTCAACAACGGCTCGCGGCTCGAGACGTACGTCATCGAGGGTGAGCGGAACAGCGGGACGATTCAGCTCAACGGTGCCGCGGCCCGCCTCGGCGCCGCCGGCGATCACGTCATCGTCATCAGCTACGCCGACTACGAAATGAGCGAGCTCGAGAAATTCGCGCCGAAGATCGTGTTTGTGGACGAGAAGAACCGCATCGTCCGCGAGAAGATCCGCCGCGCAAAGTAGCCGCGCGGCATCCTCGCTAGCCGTTCATCGACGGCGAGGGGAGTAGCTCATCCATTTTCGCGCACAGCGCGTCGAGATCGACGGGCTTCCGGAAAAACGCCTTCGCACCCTCCGCGCGCACCGTCGCCGGCAGCGTGACATCCGCCGATCCACTCATCACGAGCACCGGGATCGATGACGTGCGCGCCGAGGCCTGCAGCCGCGTCAGCGCGCCGTGCCCAGTGCCGGCCGGCATGTTGATGTCGAGCAGAATCACATCGGGCTGCTGCTGCACCGCGAACATGAACGCCTGCATCGCATCGCGCGCGACGACGACGGTGTACCCGCGCGATTTGAGCACGCCACTCACCGCCGCCGTGAGCACCGGATCGTCATCCGCAATCAGGATTTTGTGTTCCGTCATTAGAAGACTCTCATGCAGAGATGCGGGCGCGGGTTAAACATTCGATGCATCGCGTGATACACGCTTCTCCTATGATAGTTGTCACATGATGATAAACACTGCGCAGGACGCAATCGGCGACGCCGACGCGCTCAAACGACTCGAGCGGTTCGGCGGACTCAAGCTTCGCGAGGAGCTGACGACACTATTCCTACAGGAGGCGCCAACTCGCATCGCGTCGGCGCGTGCCGCGCTCGCCGATGGTGATGTCGAGGCAGTTCGCACAATGGCGCACATGCTCAAGTCCAGCGCTGGTCAAATGGGCGCGCTCCGCATGCAAATTATCTGCGAGCGCCTCGAAGGGCCCGACCATCCACCGGATCTCTCGCGTGCGCTCTCGGATCTCGACGAGGAGCTCGCTCGCTACACCACCTGGCTCGCTACCGCCTTTCTTCCACCGGTTCTGCCATGAGACGGATCATGATCGTCGAGGACAACGTCGACAACCGCCTGCTGCTGCGCGCGGTCCTCGGTGATGCCTACGAGGTTACCGAGCACGCGAACGGACCGGACGGACTTGCCGCACTCGCCGCGGAGCAGCCGGAGATCGTGCTCCTCGACATTTCGCTGCCCGGCATGGACGGCGTCGAGGTGCTGCGCCGCATCCGCGCCGATCCGATCTTTCGCCATCTTCCCGTCATCGCGTTCACCGCGCACGCGATGAGCAACGACCGCGCGAAGTACCTCGCGCACGGCTTCGACGACTACATCACGAAGCCCATCGTCGATGAAACCATCCTGCTCGGCTCGATCAACAGACTGCTCGACCGCGTTCCCGCCTGAGCTGAGAGTCGTGAAGGTCCTCGTCGCCGATGACAGCACGCTCATCCGCCGCCTCATCGAGGTGTCGGTGCTCGACCGCGGGCACGAAGTCATCTCCGTGGAAGACGGTGCCGCCGCCTGGACCGCGTTCGAGCGCGAACATCCGTCGCTCGTGATTCTCGACTGGCAAATGCCGGAGCTCGATGGGCTCGAGGTCTGTCGTCGCATCCGCGCCTCGCAGTACGCGCGCGACACCTTCGTGCTCGTCGTCACCGGGCGCATCGAAGGCGACGACGTCGTGAACGCGTTGGACGCCGGCGCGGATGACTATCTCTTCAAGCCATTCACGCCGCCGTCGATCACCGCGCGACTCGCCATCGCCGAGCGTCGCATCGTCGCCAACGAAGCGCGATGGGCGGCCGAGGAAGCGCTGGCGAACGCGCAGTGGATGGCGGGCATCGGACAAACAGCGCTCGCCATCCAGCACGAGGTCAACAACCCACTCGCGGCGCTTCTCGGCAACGTCCAGCTGATGCTGATGGATGATGAGCTGCCGAAGGAGGTTCGCGAGCTCGGAGACGACATGCTCGCGCAGGCGCGTCGCGTCGCGAATGTCGTGAAGCGACTGTCGCAGCTCGAGGCGCCGAAAACCGTCGAGTATCTCACCGGCGCGACGATGCTCGACCTCTCGGAGCGCAACTCGCGCTAACCGTTGGCGCCCGCTGCGGCGGGCGTGCATTTCGCCCAATCCTCGCCAATCGCGAGTGTCGATCCGGGGCACAGACTTCCGTATAACGCCCGTATCTCATTGCATCACAGAGAGTTGGGTCCCTGGAATAATTTGGCACGGGGCTCGCCTTTCTCACCGGCAAGTCGTCCACCTTTTGCCGGACTTTCGTACGAAGACTCTCACCGCCGAACAAGCCAACGGAGAGATCCTGCTCTGGCAGAGCAGGATTCGCCTCGGCTTCGCGCTCCTCATCGCCTCCATCGGCACCGCGCTCCTCGCGGCCGATGCAGTGCCGCACATCTCGTCGTCGAGCGTTGCGGCAGTCGTTGCGTACGTGCTCGTCACGGTGCTGCTCACGATGCTCGTGCGTCGCACCGGTGAGGCGACGCAGGGTGTGGTGCTCGCGATCGTTGCCGCAGACATTCTGTTCGTCTTCGCGATCACGGGTGTCGCGACGCCGCCGGAGTACTATGGCCGCTCGCTGCTCTTCGGCTTCGCGATTCTACATCTCAGTGAGTTCTACTTCGGTCGCAGGATCGCGTGGGGCGCACTCGTGGCCATCGTCGCGGGATACCTCGGCATGATCTGGAACGTCACCGGCGACGGCAAGCCACTCAACTGGCTGCAGGAGATGTGGTCGCTCGCGGTGTTTGTGCTGGCGGCCTCGTCGTTCATTGTCCACTATGGATCGTTCAAGGAGCGCCTGCATCGCATCGCGACGTTGTTCGAGCGCGCGCAGGAGGGCGACTTCAGCGAGGAGTTCGATCTCGCGCACGAGAGGCGCCCCGACGGTGTGACGATGGTCGGTCGCGCGTACAACCGGGTGCGCGCGCAACTCGCGAATCTCGTGCTCACCGATCCGCTCAGCGGTTGTCTCAATCGCCGCGGGCTCGAGCAACAGCTCAAGCGTGAGCTTGCGCGTGCGGCTCGCACCGGCAAGGACGTCGCGCTGCTCGCGCTCGACGTCGACTACTTCAAGGACATCAACGACAGCTGGGGGCACCAGGCCGGCGACACCGTCATTCAGGAAGTCGGCGAGCTGCTGCGCTCGCTCGCGCGGGGCGGCGACTGTGTCGCGCGCACGGGAGGCGACGAGTTCACGCTTCTGCTGCCCGAGACGTCCGCTGCCGGCGCGTTCCGGCTCGCCACGCGCGTACGCGAAGCGGTGGCCATGCATCGCTTTCAGGGCGTGTCGAAGCTCGCGGTGTCGGTGAGCATCGGCCTCGTGGCCGATCGCGTGCACGACGAGAACATCCTGCACGACCTGCACTCGCGCGCGGACGAAGCACTCTACGCGGCGAAGGATGCGGGGCGCGACCGCGTCAGCATCTGGACGCCGAACCTCCGCGCCCTGGCCGTCACGCGCGCCACCCAGCAGATCGCGCGCGGGGGCTAGGCCGGCGCGCGCTCAGTCGTCGTGCGAGAACGGCACATCCATCATCCCCTCGCTCACCATCACCGCCGAACCACCCACGCGTACGGCGGACACCTCGCCGTCCATCTTGTCGACCTCGAGCTCGAGGATGCTCGGCCGCCTGATCTCGAATCCCTGCTCGACGACGTAGCTGAAGTTCCCGCTCGCGGCAGTCTCGCGCGCGCCGAGGTAGCCGCCGAGCGCCGCAACCGCGGAGCCGGTAGCAGCGTCCTCGATGATTCCCTGGCCCGGTACGAAGACGCGCGCGCGAATGATGGATCCCTCGCGCTCCGCATCACGCGCGAACACGAGCACATCCGGCGCCCAGTACGACTTGAGCGCCGACTCCCACTGGTCCATGCGCACGCGCGCGCGCCGCACCGCGTCGAGATCGCGAAGCGGCACGATGAGGAACGGGAATCCGCACGAGATCGCCTGTGGTGCGGCCATCCCGCCGAGAATGTCGGACGGATCGAGTGACAACATCTCGGCGAGATGCGTGCGGCCCGGAGGCGGCGGTCCGGTCTCCGGCAGCTTCGCAACCGAGAGCTGCGCGAAGGTCGGCTTCTTGAACTCGCCGCGAATCAGCACGGGCACGGGCCCGACGCCCTCTTCGAGCACGATACGAGTTTCGCCCGCGAGCGGAACCTCGCCGAGCGCCGCGAGCGCGAACGCGCATCCGACCGTCGGATGCCCCGCGAACGGCATCTCGTACACCGGGGTGAAGATCCGCACCCGACGCGTGTGCTTCGGATCCGTGGGCGGATAGACGAACACGGTCTCCGACAGATTCAGCTCGAGCGCGATGCTCTGCAGCGCTGCCTCGGGAATCGCCGTAGCGTCGATGAACACCGCCAGCGGGTTGCCGCCGAAAATCCGATTCGTGAATACGTCGAGCGTGTAGAATCGCGCTCGCATCGAGCGCGGGGCAGTCGTCGCCACCGGCTACTCCGCTCCCATGAAGGGGTAGCGGAAGTCGTGCGGCGGCGCGAAGGTCTCTTTCACGCTTCGTGCGCTGACCCAGCGCGCGAGATTGAGCATCGAGCCGGCCTTGTCGTTCGTTCCCGACGCGCGCGCGCCGCCGAACGGCTGCTGCCCGACCACCGCGCCCGTCGGCTTATCGTTGATGTAGAAGTTGCCGGCCGCATCGCGCAGCGCGAGCATCGCCTTTTGCACCGCACTCCGGTCGCGCGCGAAGATCGAGCCCGTGAGCGCGTACGGAGACGTGCGGTTCACCGTGTCCAGAATCTCGGCGAAGTCATCGTCGGGATACACGAACGCCGTGACGACGGGGCCAAAGATCTCCTCGCACATCAGCCGGTAGCTCGCATCCTTCGCCTCGACGAACGTCGGGTCGATGAAGTATCCCGTCTCGCCGCGCGCCGTTCCGCCCGCGATCACCTTTGCGTTCTTCTTTGCATCGTCGAGATAGCCGCTGATCTTGTCGAACGCGCGCTTGTCGATCACGGCGCCCATAAAGTTCCGGAAGTCGCGCACGTCGCCGACCTTGATCTCCTTCATCATCGCGACCACGCGGTCGCGCACGTCGCCCCACAGTGACTTCGGAACGTACACGCGGCTGGCGGCCGAGCACTTCTGTCCCTGGTACTCGAATCCCCCGCGCACGATCGCGACCGCGAGCGCTTCGGCGTCGGCCGATGGATGCGCGACGATAAAGTCCTTGCCACCGGTCTCGCCGACGATCCGCGGATACGTGCGATAGTTCGACGTGTTCGCGCCGATCTGCTTCCACATCAGATTGAAGACCGTCGTGCTTCCGGTGAAGTGCAGCCCCGAGAAGTTGCGATGCGAGAGCGCGGCGTTCGAGATCGCAACCGGATCGCCCGGAAGGAAGTTGATCACGCCGGGAGGCAGCCCGGCTTCGGTAAGAATCTGCATGACATAGTGCGCACTCAGCATCGCCGTCGTCGACGGCTTCCAGAGCACGGTGTTCCCCATGAGCGCGGGCGCCGTGGGGAGATTGCCGCCGATCGCCGTGAAGTTGAACGGCGTCACCGCGTAGATGAATCCCTCGAGCGGACGGTAGTCGGTCTGGTTCCAGATGCCCTTGTCGCTGAGCGGTTGATCGGCGTACAGCGTCTCGGCGAAGTGCACGTTGAAGCGCCAGAAGTCGGCGAGCTCGCACGCGGCGTCGACTTCCGCCTGGAACGCGGTTTTGGATTGGCCCAGCATCGTCGCGGCGTTGAGCGTCGCGCGATGGCGAGTGGCCAGCAGCTCCGCCGCGCGCAGGAAGACACCCGCGCGCTCCTCGAACGACCAGTTCCCCCAGCTCGCACGCGCGCGCTCGGCTGCGTCGATCGCCAGCGCGACGTGCGACACGTCTGCCGCGTGCCAGTCGGCGAGCACGTGCTGATGCGCGTGCGGCATGACCACCTGCGCGGTGTGGCCGGTCCGGATCTCGCGACCGTCGATGACGATCGGAATGTCGACGCGCTCTGTCGCCATCGACGAGAGTCGCGCCTTGAGCTCGGCGCGCTCGGGCGTGCCGGGCGCGTAGCTGCGGATCGGCTCATTGATCGGTGGCGGGGTGCGACGATGGCCGTTGAACCCTACTATGGTTCCTCGAGCGCCTGCGGCGCCCGGGACGCCCAGCGTCGAATGATCTGCGGCAGGTGGCGCCGACGGCGTCGAGGCGGGGGATGCGGGAGCGGGCTTGGTGGCGGCAGGCATGGCGATGAATCGCTATTCTAGGGGGGCGCGCGCATCACCCATGCAGGGCTGCGCGCCGCAAGACAGAGACCTGAAAAGGTGCAAGGCGCACGCCTCCGCACGCAAGCTCTCACCCACGGACATATGCCACTCCTGCTCGGCGCGCACACGATTGACAATGGCGGAATCGACATGGCGGCCCTCCGCGCCGGCAAGGGCGGGATGACGGCGCTCCAGATCTTCACGACGATTCCGAAGTACTACGGCGACAAGCAGTCGATTCGACCGGAGCGCATCGAGCGCTTTCGCGTGGCACTGGGGAAGGCCGGAATCGCGCCGGAGCACGTGCTCGTGCACTCCGCGTACGTGCTGAATACGGCGTCGAACGACGAGGAGAAGTGGGGTCGCGCCCGCGATGGGCTCGCGAAGGAGCTCGAGCGTTCCACCGCGCTCGGCGTCGGACAGATCTGCTTCCATCCGGGAGCGGCAACGGGTGGCGACAGAGCATCGGCGGCGAAGCGCGTGGCGAAGGCGATCACGCATGCGTTGAAGACGGTGAAGGGGAATACGCGCGTGCTGATCGAGAACACCGCGGGGGCGGGGCTCACGATGGGGCGCACGCCGGAGGAGATCGGGATGATGCTGGAAGATGTGCCAGCGTCGCTGCGCGAGCGCACGGGTTTCGGGCTCGATACCTGTCACTTGTTCGCGGCGGGGCACGACATCAGCGAGTCGAAGGCTGCGCTGACGAAGATTCTCGATGACTTCGAGGAGGCGGCGGGAGCGCCGCCGTCATTCTTTCACTTGAACGACAGCGAGGGCGCGCTCGGCTCGAACAAGGATCGCCACATGCTGATCGGCGAGGGCAAGATCGGGAAGGAGGCGTTCGGCTGGCTGCTCGCGGACAAGCGAGCGAAGAAAGTGCCACTGATACTCGAGACGCCGCAGCAGAACTTCGAGATTGCCGACGACGACGCGACTCCCGATCCGCACGACGTGAAGATGATGAAGCTGTTGACGAGCATGGCGCCGAAGAAGTAGCGCCGCGTTCGCCAGGATATCTCCGCCTCCTTTCAGGTGCGAGAAGCCGTAAATCTCTCGCGCCTACGACGCCCGCTGACGTAACCATATATAGAACATGAAGTTATGCGTGGCTCTTGTTTTCGGTGTTTGTTCGGTATATCGTGCGCTCCCAGGATGCATCCGTCCAGCGCACCGAGGATCCCCGCAATGCCGAAAGCAGAGAATGGCTACGATCTGGACCGCTACGCTCCCGTCGCGCGTCGCATCACCCTCTTCTACGAGCGCTATCCCGCCGGTCGTATCATCACATCGCTGGTTGAGCGCGACGCGAACGCCGTAGTCTTTCGCGCCCGCGTTTACCGCACGGCCGACGATCCGAGCCCCGCCGCAACAGGCTGGGCGCTCGAGCGAGAGGGCGATGGCGACGTCAACGCCGTCGCCTGCCTCGAGAACACGGAGACCTCCGCGATCGGACGCGCCCTCGCCAACCTTGGCTTCACGGCGAGCGCCGAGCGTCCGAGCCGCGAGGAGATGGTGCGCGTGGCGCGCGCGAGGCAGTCGACGCTACGGGTGGCCGCGGTTCGGCCGCGCAGCGCGACGCCGGCAACCGCGACGCCGGCAACCGCGGCGCCGCAGGAACCCGAGTTCCCGCCGTCCCAATCTCGCGCCGATGCCCTTGGCGACGTGCTCTCGCTGCTCGCACTCGCACGCCACGCCGGAATGCGCCCCGCGCGCGCCGCGGGCACGAGCGCGCGACTGCTCGCCGAACCGCCATCGCGCGACGACCTCGCCCGCATCGCGAGCCGAATGCGTTCGTGGCTCCGGCGTCATCCGCGCAGACGCATCGGGGCCGTGTAACCGTCCGGCGTCTTCACTGTGACGAGATGATGCCGTACTGGATGCGAGGCGACGGATGAACACGGGAGATCGGTCTGACAATGCGCGAGGGGATCGGCTGGCGGAACGCATGCGCTGGCGCGCGACGAGCGATGCGGAGCTCGTCGCCGCGGTGCGGAAGGGACGCTACGATGCGCTGCGGGAATTTTACGCGCGCTTCGAGCCGCTCCTGGCGCGATACGCGGCGCGCGCCGGCGTCTCGTTGGAAAGCTGGGAAGACGATGCGCACGACGTGCTGTGCGACGTCGTGCTCTCCCTCATCGCACTCGACAAGGGCGGACGCAAACGTCCGCGCGACGATGTCCGCGACATCCATTCGTACATCCAGCGCGCCTTTCGCAACCGGATGCTTGACGCACGGCGCTCGGCCGCACGGCGCGAGCAGCGCGACACGCGCGCGACGTCGAGCGATGCCGCGACGAGCGAGCGGATGGTGCTCGCGACCTGCTCGGAGAGCGCCGTGCGCGCCAGCAGCGGAGAGGACCACGGTCCGTCGGCACTATCGCCCGCCATCGCTCGGCTCGCGACGGTGTTGGGCGCCGAGCTCTCCTCGAGCGAGCGGCAGATGCTCACGTGGGTCGGTAACGCGGTGCCGATGCGTGACATCGCGACGTGGCTCGAGATCAACTACTCCGCGGCCAAGGTGCGCCTCTCGCGCACGCGGAGCCGGCTTCGAGTGCGCGCGCTCCGTCACGTGAACGAATGCACGGGCGACGAGCGCGAGGAGCTGATCGACTTCTTCCGCCGCAGCTCGGGTGAGGTGCGGGAAGGAAAACGAGCGCGCGCCCACGGCGCCGCAGCCGCGCCGCCACCGCGCACGGCCGAACCAGGAGGAGCACATGGAGACCACTGAATTCGCTGGCGACCGGCAGGAGCGTCGCGAACGGGAGATGGATGCGCTGGAGCGCCTCGCGGTATACGCGGGCGAGCACCGGCTCGATCCCACCGACAGTGCAAACACGGAATTCCACGAGTGGCTTGCACGCGACGCGCGTGCGGGACAGCGAAGCGGCGAGCGGCGCGCCACAGAGGCGCGAGCGGAGCGATTCGCGCGGCGCATGCAGGCGCTCGTGCTCACCACGCAGCTTGGCGTCGCAGCGGCGCGCGAGGCGCCGGTGGTGCACGAGGCGCGTGCGGATGGTGCGGTGCGCGAGCGGTTCGTGCCGTGGCCTGAGCTCGGCGTTGCCGCCGGCGTTGGCCGCGAGCTGTGGGACGAGCCGTGCGAGCGGTGGATCGAGCTCCCGCAGACGCTCGCCGCGGGCCACAAGTACGTCGCGCTCACGGTGAGCGGCAGCAGTATGGAGCCCGCGCTGCACGCCGGCGATGTCGTGCTCGTGAGTGTCGGCGCGCTGGTGCGGCGCGACTCGATCGTCGTCGCGCGGCGCCCGGAGGAAGGCTACGTCGTGAAGGCGGTGGGGCGTCTCTCGCGCCGCGCCATCGAGCTGCGATCGCTCAACCCGGAGTTCGCCGCCTTCTCGATTCCGCGCGACGCCGCGCTCATCGTCGGCACGGTCGTGATGCGGTGGTGCGCGCACTAGTTGCGCGCGCGCCGCGCTAGCGCGGGCGCACGCGCGGGCCGCGGCGCATGCTCGCGACCGCGTGAATTCCGGCGAGCGAAAACTCCGTGATGTGCTCGGCCATGTCCCGGACGTCCTCATCCGTGCGCGGCTGCCAGTCGCCCGCCACCATGCTCTTGAACGGATCGGGGAGATAGAACAGACACTGCGCCTGGATGCTCATGACACAGCGCTGAATGCGATCCGGGGTCGCCGCGTCGCCAAACAGGTCGTGAACGACATCCATCAGGAATTCAATGCGTGGCATGATCGCCTGGCGCACGTACGACGTCGCCACGGGCGTGGGGTCTGCCATTTCGTGCTTGAGAAGCTGGTAGATCCACCCTCGCGTGTCCGCGCGAATGATGCGCGGCAGATACTGGCGCACGTAATACCGCAAACACTCCTCCGGCGTGTGCCCCTCGCGCGCGAGAATCGTTTCCGCGTTGAGCTCCTGCGCGAATCGCAGGCCGTGCGCGAGCACTTCCTCGTACAGCCCCAGCTTGTCACCAAAGTGGTAGCTCACCGCCGCGAGATTCGCCTGGGCTTCGCTGGTGATATCGCGGACGGTCACTTTCGCGAAGCCGCGCTCCGTGAAGAGCCGCTGCGCGACCTCGAGCAGCCGCTGCCGCGTGTCGACCGCGTGCGCCGGGGCGCTCATCACAGCGTGCGCCTGAACAGCTGCACCGCCAGCGTCATCGCAATGACCGAGAAGAGCGTGAGGTAGAGCAGGTCGTACCCGATCGCCCCGAAGCCGGTGTTCTTGAGGACGAGGCACTTGAACGCGTGCACCGCGTACGTGAACGGATCGATCTTCGAGATCGCCCGCATCCATCCCGGAAATGCCTGCGTCGGATACACCGCGCCGCTCGGGAAGTAGAGAAAGGTGTTCAGCACACCGAAGGTCGCGCGCGGAACGAGCGGATCGTTCACGCGAACCATGAGCAGGAACATCATGCTCACCAGCGCGAATGCCGTCACCACGATCACGACGAGCAGCCGCATGAGCCGCAGCGGATCGAATGGATTCGGCACACCGGCGATGAGCGAGCCGATCGTCATCAGCACGAGCCCCGCGAGCACCGCCTTGATGGCCCCCGAGAGATTGAAGCCGAGGATGAGCTCGAAGCGCGTGATCGGCGTGACGAGATAGCCCTCGTGCAGCCCGCGGGCCTTGTCGTCGACGAAGATGATGCCGCCACCGATCATCACCATCATGAAGATCGACATCACGATGGAGCCCGGCAGCAGATACTGGATGTACGGCACGTACGGATACATCTCGACCACATCCAGCGTCGCCTGCTGCGCCACGCGTTGTGGGGCGGCGGCCGGCTGGTTGTACGCGGCCATGAGCCCCGTATACGCGCCGACGAGACTCGCGCTTACGAAGTTGTCGGTGTTGTCCTCGATGAGCGCGACGCGTGGCGCATCGCCGGCGAGCTCGCGCCGCGAGAAGTCCGGCGGGATCGCGAGCACGCCGTTCAGATGCCCGTTGCGCAGGTCGCCGAGCGCGGTGCCGAGATCGTTGTACATCAGCGGCGTGAAGGTGTTCGCGTTCGCCGCGACCGCGTTGGAGAGCTCGTGCAGCCGCACGGCCGGCACACCGTGATCCTGATCGACGAGCCCGACCTTTAGGTGCTTCACCTGCCCGCCGAATGCGTAGCCAAGCACGACGAGCTGCACGATCGGCATGATCAGCGACATGGCGATGAGCGTGGGGCTTCGCCGGAAGCGCCGCAGCTCTCTTTCGATGATTGCCCAGGTACGATGCATGGCGCTCTCCTATCGACCGCGATTGACCATGACGGACCGGTCCGCCGCCGACGGCTCCTGCAGCGCATCGCGCAGTTGCCGTCCAGTGTAGTGCACGAAGACATCGTCGAGCGTCGTACTCTGCACGGCGAGCGACAGCACCCGTACGCCCGCCTCCGCCGCCGTCATCATGAGCGCCGTCGTCGTCTCGGGACCGTTGTCCGTCGCGATCCGCGCGACGTTCGCATCACCAGTCACTCGCTCGACTCCCGCGAGCGACTCGAGCTGCTGGTGCCAGTCGGCGGGCGCATCCTCGAAGCTCGCCTCGATGGTGTTGGTGCCCGGGATCGACGCCTTGAGCCGGATCGGCGAGTCGAGCGCCATGAGATGTCCGTGATCGACGATCGCGATGCGATCGCACCAGTTGTCCGCCTCGTCCATGTAGTGCGTCGTGAGGAGCACCGTGAGCTCGTGCTGCTCCTTGAGCTTGCGCACCATCTCCCACACGGCCGCGCGCGACACGGGATCGAGCCCCGTGGTCGGCTCATCGAGAAAGAGCACGCGCGGATGGTGCACGAGCCCGCGCGCGATCTCGACGCGCCGGCGCATGCCGCCCGAGAGCTTTTTCACCTGCTCATTCGCCCATTTCGTAAGCTCGACCTGCTCGAGCAGACCGGCGATGAGCGAGTCTCGCTTCTCGCGCGGCACGCCGTACAACTTCGCGAAGATCAGCAGATTCTCGTAGACGCTCAGCTCGAGGTCGCTCGTGAGCGCCTGCGGAATCACGCCGATCACCTTGCGCACGCCGTTCGGATCCTTGATGACATCGATGCCATCCACCTCGGCCGTTCCCGCCGTGGGCGGAAGCAGCGTGGTGAGCATGCGGATGAGCGTCGACTTTCCCGCGCCGTTGGGGCCGAGCAGGCCGAAGATCTCGCCCTGCTGCACCGAGAACGAGATGTCGTCGACAGCCGTGAAGTCGCCGAATTTCTTGACGATTCCTCGCACATCGATCGCAGGCTTCATCACGACACGGGAAGGAGCACATACGCCGTCATCCCGGTGGCGAGCCGCCGATCCTTGTTGTCGACGCGCAGCCGGATCTCGAACGTCTTGATGTCGCGCTTGGAGCGGCTCACGTCGCGCTGCGTCGCGAATCCCGCGTCGACGCCGCGAAAAAAGACCGTCCCATCGCGCGTCTCGCCTGAGGGCAGACGCACCTTGAGATGGTCGCCGAGTTTGATGCGGCCGATGTAGCTCTCCTCGACGTCGGTGCGAATCCAGAGATCGTCGGGGTTGATCAGCGTGAGGATCGGCGAGCCCGCGGCGACGACCTCGCCCGCGCGCACGGCGCGCACATCGACGACGCCGGCGAGTGGAGAATGGATCTCGGTGTAGCCGAGCCGGACGTCCGCCTTGGTGGTTTGCGCGGCGGCGGCGGCGCGCTGCTGCTGCGAGCCTACCAGTGCGCTCCGCTTCATGGCGACCTGTTCCTCCTGACCGCGCGCGAGCTCGAGCGCGGCGCGTTGCGCGTCCGCCTGGCGATCTGCCGCCTCGGCCTTCGCCTTCGCGACGAGGAGCTCGGTGCGCTGCTGATCGACCGTCTGTTGGGAGATGGCGCCGCTCTTGAGGAGCGCGGCGAATCGATCGTAGTTGGTTTGCGCGTTCGCGAGGTCGGCGGCCGCCTGCGCGCGCTGCGCCTCGGCGCTCAACACCGTCGCCTCGGCCTGGCGCACCTGCTGCGTCATCTGCTGTTCCTGGTAGCGCACGGCCGACTCGTTCTCGCGAACCTCGGTTGCCATCCCTTCGGCGCTGTGCGCGTAGTAGGCTTGGTCGGCGGCGAGCTCGCCGGCGGAGATGACGGCGAGGAGCTGGCCGGCGGTAACGGAGTCGCCTTCTTTGACGAGGAGCTTCTGCACTTGGCCGCTGACCTGGGGACTCACGATGACGTCGTTGGTGGTGACGATGCCGGTGAGGATGAGGGGTTTGGCGGGTGCGAATATCGCGTAGGCGGCGATGGAGACGGTGATGATTGTGGCGGCTGCGAGGAGGAGGCGTTTTCGATTCATGGGGCAGGTCGAAGGGGCGTTGGAAGCGTGTCGTCGAGCATTCAAACAATTGTATGAATCGAGCGTTTGAACGTCAAGCTCTCACTGGCTTGAAGAGCTGCACCGAACAGCAAACGGGAGACGCGTGAGAGGAGGCGTTCGGGCCGAGCGACGGGGAAATGGAGTGGTGGACGCCTCTGCAACGGTTGCGGCATGGATCGTCGGGATGCTGCTGCAGTTCCATCCCATGCTCCTCTCCGGACTCCGAAGAATGCAGAGCGACTGGGGCGACACCAGACTCAACAATTACATCCTCGAGCATGGCTATCGATGGCTGCTGGGCTTGCCAGGGCATGAGCGATTCTGGAGTCCACCCGTCTTCTTCCCCGCGCCAAATACCGCGGCCTACTCCGATGTCCTCCTGGGAGTCGCGCCCTTCTACTGGTTGTGGCGGCTCTTCGGATTCCAGCCGGATACGTCGTTCCAGCTGTGGATGCTCACGATCGCGACGCTCAACTTCGCGTCCGGCGTTCTGCTCTTTTCGCGCGGATTTCGTTGCCGTCCCATCGCTTCGGCCGTTGGCGCGATGCTTCTGTCGTTCGCCGCGGTGCGCACCGCGCAGGTCATGCATGCGCAGTTGATCGCTCACTTCTACGTCGCGCTCGCAATCCTCGCGCTGCTCGAGATCTTCTCGCCCGAGCCCGAGCCGGAGGCCCAGCGCGAGCTGTGCGCCGGCGCCGCATTCGTGGAACGGCGCACGGTTTGGGTGCTCGCGCTCGCCGGCGCGTGCGTGGCGCAGATCTATTCGAGCTACTACTACGGCTGGTATCTCTGCTTCGCGCTGGCGATCGCAGCAGCCTGGGCGATCGCGATGCGGGGCACGCGGAGACGATTCCTGTCCACCGTGCGGGCAAATCTGCGAGGGCTCGTCGCCTCGGCGCTTGCTTCCGCGCTTCTCCTCGCTCCCCTGGCAATGCACTATCTGCAGGCGGAGCGGCAGGTGGGGACCAGGAAATTCATTGTCGTCGAGACGATGCTTCCGCGCCTGCAGTCGTGGGCGTATCAGGGACCCGACAGTTGGCTCTATGGCTGGCTCGCGACGCTCGCGTCCTTCCACAACCTTCCGATGGAGCACGAGCAGCGACTCGGACTCGGCGTCGCAACGATCGCCTGCGCCGCGCTCGGCCTCTGGCTGGGGCGAGGCAGACGCGCGGTCCAATTCGTTGTGCTCGTTCCGCTGACGATGGCCCTCGTCGCCACCGAGTGGCCGGGAGGCTTCGCTCCGTGGCACGCGATCTATCTGTTCGTGCCCGGTGCCGCGGTGCTCCGCGCAGTCTCGCGCATCGGAGTTGCACTCGTGCTCCCGGCCTCGCTTGGCGTGGCTCTTCTCATCGATTCACTGAATCGGCCGCGTCGCATTCCTCCTTCGCGCACTGCGGTGCTCCTGCGCCGCCGCGATGTCCGGACGCGTACAGTGATTGTGGTGGCGTTGATCGCGGTGGTCGTGGCCGAACAGGTGCAACAGCCGCGATGGTTCGACAAGAATGAGGGGCGCGCCCGCGTGGCGCGCGTCGCCAACGGGGTCGGCGCGGATTGCGGGGCGTTTCTCTACACGACGACGGGCGGCAACGACGATCCGTGGCACTATCATGCCGATGCAATGTGGGCGTCAATGGAGCGCGGCATTCCCACGCTCAACGGCTACTCGGGAAACCAGCCGCCAAAGTGGACCTTCTACGACATTCGGGTGCCGTCGCCATACCTGGACAGCGTGGTCACCGACTCAGTAGGGAGGTGGGCGGCGCGGTGGCACATCGATCCCGCGCGCATCTGTCGCGTGCGCACGCCGCCTGGATGATCGTGGCGCAGCCGCTCAGCGCCGGCGAAGCGAGCGCACGGAAATCGTCTTGATTTCAAAGCTTTTGAGTGGCACGGCGAGCTCGACACCATGTGCCCGGTAGCCGTTCGCAAGCTCTCGCTCGAGTAGGTCGCTTTCGCTCGCGTTCACCGGTGTGGCAAAACGAAGATGCGCGATCGTGGCGCGTCCATTCGTCTCGACGAGTCGCACGATGATCCGGTCGTCGTCCTCGGCCCGCTTGAGCGCGCCGATCTCCACGTTTGATGGCTCAACGCTCAGCCAGGAGCCATTCCGTGCGCGGCCGGCATGCGCGGTAACCGCCTGCGCCACCAGTGGCGAATTGAGCTCAGTCGCGACCTCCCGGATCTCCGGCGCACGCCAGTCTCCTTCGTGCGGAACGATGCTCAGCGAGACGTGCTGCATTCCCATGTCCGCGTGCGGATCGGGCCACTTCGGGCTCCGCAGAAGCGTGATGAACATCGTGTCCCCGCTCGCGCTATAGCCGTACTTGCCATCATTCACCACCGCCACTCCGAAGTTGTGCGCCGATGCATCGAGCCAGCGCTGCATCGGCGTCTCGAAGCGCGCGCTGTCGCGCAGAGTCGCGGGACGCGTCGGGCGCGCGATCGAGGCATACGGAATCTCCGCGCGGGTGGAGTCCACGCGAAAAGCGAGAGGCACCACGAGTTTGAGCAGCCGATCCTTCGCGTGCCAGTCGATCGACATCGTGATGTCGAGCCGGGCGGGGAGATCGCGAAGCTCGTACCGCTCGGTAACGCGCACGCTGTCGCGCTCTCGGCGCGCGGTCAGCATCGTGCCCAGCGGTGTGCGCATCACCGCGTCGACATGGACTCGCTGGTCGATCCATGCGCGCTTGCCGTGGAGATCGTCGATATTCCAGGCCTGCCACTGCGCCGGCACATCTTCGATCAGCAGGAGCCCTCCCGCTTTGGACGAGAGTGCCTCCCTTTCATGCACCTTGTCGTAGAGGCGCGTGATGTTTCCCGTTGAAGCATCGATCTCGACGCGCAGTGCATCGTTCTCCAGCACGCGCGTGTTCGTCGACGACTCGCCGGCGGGAATGCCGGGTGACGGCGGTGCGGCAGCTGGCCCGACGAAGATGAGCGCCGTGCCCAGCGCCGGAATGTTTTGCACTCGGACGGTTAGCGCGGAATCGGTGCTCGCGCTCGCGAGAATGCTCCCGCGCGAATCGCGCGCGACCGTGCCGCTTGCGAGCGGAAGGCGAAGGACGCCGGTGCGCGCGCGGCCGCTCGAATTGAAGACGAGATAGGGGACATCTCCGTCCCTCGACGGCCGTGTGTCCATTGAATCAGCCATGGTGGAAAGCGACTGCGCCAGAACGCGCTGCGCGCTCGATTCAGCCTCGGCGTAGTCCTTCGCGGCGTCCTCATAGACCTCCGCGATGGAGGTTCCGGGCAGAATGTCGTGGAACTGGTTGAAGAGCACGCGCCGCCACGCCGCACGCAGTGAGTCGTGTGGATATGGCGCGGCCGCGAGCGTCGCCGCCGCTTCCGCATTGCCGAGGAGCGCCTCGAGCTTGCGGTTCTTCCGCTTGACCGTCGCCTGCGTCGTGTACGTGCCGCGATGATATTCGAGATAGAGCTCATCGCGCACGACGGGACCCGCCATCGCATCGAGCCGCATGCGCGCGAGCGAGGAATCCGGCGACGCGTCGCGCACCACCGGGAACGTCGGAATGCGCTGCAGGTCGCGCGCGCGGTCGAGCATCTCCATCGTCGGTCCGCCACCATGATCGCCCACACCGTACACCGTGAGCATGCGAGGCGACGCGCTGGAGTCGCGGGTCACGACGAATTCCTTCGCGAGCCTGCGCGGTGCGAGATCGTGATCGTAGGAGTAAATAATGTCCGAGAACACACGCGAGCCGTCGGGGCCCTCCCACCAGAATGAGTTGAGCCCGGAAGGCCAGCGGTTCGTGTCGTTCCAGCGCATTTCCTGTGTAACGAAAAACTCGAACCCGCTCTTGCGCAGGATTTGCGGCATCGACCATGGAAAGCCGAACGAATTGGCGAGCCATGCGACGCGCGCAGGCTTGCCAAAGAGCCTGGTGAACGTGCGCTGCCCGTACAGCGCCTGTCGCACGAGCGATTCGCCGGAGGGGAGATTCGCATCCGACTCGACCCACCATCCGCCGACGGGATCCCAGCGGTGCTCCTTTACGAGCAACTGGATTCGCGCGAGCAGCGCCGGATCCTGCTCTTCCATCCACTCGTAATACTGCGCCGACGAGGCGGCGAAGTGCATGTCCGGATGCTTCGCCATGAGCTTCGTCGCGGTTTCCCACGTTGCCTGGATTGCATCTCGCCCCTCGCGCACTCGCCAGAGCCAGGCCGCGTCGATGTGTGCGTGGCCCACAATGTCGATCGTGTCACGGCGAATCAGCTTAGCTGCCGGAGAGAGGCGCGCAAGCCACTGCGCAATTTCCGCGTGATACGCGGCCTTCGACGGATCCAGTGCGCCGTGCAGCAGTCTCATCGCGACTGCGGAGTCGGGGAGTGCGAGCGACGAGTCGCCCGTGAAGTACCGCGCCCACTCCGCACCGTCGCGTAGCTCCGTCCAGCCGATGTCGTGCGCGCGGATGCGCGGCACGTCCCACCACCGGTCGCGTGGCACGATCGCTATCGCGAGCGAAGCGCCCGCGCGACACGGCGCGCAAAATCCTTTTCCGCGATCGCGTCCATCGGCACGACGACGGCGCCGCAGAAGAGACAGCCCAGAAAAGCGGCGATCCATTCACCGCAGTTTTCTCCCCACAGAAACACACGGTCGCCTTTGACGATACCGAACGACCGGAGGCGATCCGCGAAATGGGCCGCCGACTGAAACACGCGCGCGTAGGTCCAGCGGACCGTTCGATAGCCG
>Ga0209863_10000461_pt1 | contig 20560 bp, 17 predicted proteins | sample OrgsoiDNA2013046_FD_185796 | JGI IMG/M metagenome (GOLD analysis project Ga0209863, IMG submission 185796) | Permafrost soil microbial communities from the Arctic, to analyse light accelerated degradation of dissolved organic matter (DOM) -... | ecosystem: Environmental > Terrestrial > Soil >...
AGTAAAATAACCCTTAACGCAACCCAATAAGCAGCGGGAGAATTGGTAAAATCAATTATCCGAAGGTTAAGTAAGACCTGATCCGTTCCCTATTATTTTAGTACCCAAACGGTTTTATTCAATTCCCGCTTTACTTATTGGACTTATATATTTTGGTTTCCCCAATATCCTCAGCAGCCGGCGATGAGTAATTGCCGGCTGCTTGTTTTTTTAAACTAGTCCATTAGTTTTGGGTTTTAGGCTTTGAGTTTGAGGCCTGACTTCGATCTCGTCTTCCAGAAATTTGGCCGTAAAACTTCGCTTAACTCCCACCATCTTCTCCGGAGTTCCCTCAAATAATATTTCTCCGCCCCCGTCGCCGCCCTCCGGACCCAGATCAATCAAATGATCTGCAACTTTAATCACATCCATATTATGCTCAATGACCAGTACCGTATTTCCACGATCCACCAGCTTATTTAAAACATCCAGCAAATGACTGATGTCTTCAAAATGCAAACCTGTGGTCGGTTCATCCAAAATATAAAAGGTTTTACCGGTTTCGCGCTTCGAAAGTTCCGTGCCCAGTTTTACCCGTTGTGCCTCTCCGCCACTGAGGGTTACAGCCGATTGGCCCAGCGTGATATAGCCTAGTCCTACCTCCTGCAACACTTTTATTTTCCGGTAGAGATAGTGCACGTTAATAAAAAATTCACATGCTTCGTCTACTGTCATATCCAATACATCACTGATCGATTTCCCTTTGTATCGGATCTCCAGCGTTTCGCGGTTATATCTCTTGCCATTGCATTTTTCACAATGAACATATACATCCGGTAAAAAATTCATTTCAATCACCCGCATTCCACCACCTTCACATACTTCGCAACGCCCGCTTTTCACATTAAATGAAAACCTACCCGCTGTATATCCCCGGATCTTGGCTTCCGGAATAGATGCAAATAGCGTCCTGATATCGGTAAAGAATCCACAATATGTGGCCGGATTACTGCGCGGGGTACGGCCAATCGGCGACTGATCAATCTCAATCACCTTATCAATATTTTCGAGCCCCCTAATATTTTTGTATTCCAGGGGTGTGCCCTTGGAGCCATATGCATGATGACTCAGGATAGGATACAGGGTTTCATTGATCAGCGTTGATTTGCCGCTACCACTGACTCCGGTTACCACAATGAATTTTCCAAGTGGAAACTGGACGTCTACATTTTTTAAATTATTTCCCTTCGCTCCCTTAATCTCCAGCATTTTCCCGTTTCCTTTTCTCCTTTCTGCAGGAAGCGGAATCTTTCTGTGCCCGTTCAGATAATCCGCTGTAATGGTATTCAGTTTCAACATGGCGGAGGGCTTGCCCTGCGCTACAACGCGACCCCCGTGAAATCCGGCCTTCGGACCAATATCAACCAAATAATCTGCAGCCATCATAATGTCCTTATCATGTTCAACAACCAAAATACTGTTTCCGATATCGCGTAAATTCTGCAATGCCAGAATCAAACGCTGATTGTCGCGCTGATGTAACCCAATACTCGGTTCATCCAGAATGTAAGTAATACCCTGAAGCTGGGAACCGATCTGTGTAGCCAGGCGTATGCGTTGAGATTCGCCCCCACTCAGCGTCCTGGTAGGCCGGTTCAGCGTCAGATAAGTAAGTCCGACGTCCAGGAGGAATTGCAACCGTTCGCGGATTTCTTTCAAAACGTCTTTGGCAATCGTATTTTGTTTATTGTCAAGTCTTTTTTCAATATCCACAAACCAGTTTGCCAGTTTGTCAAGATTCAAACTACTGAGCTCTGAAATATTTTTTGAGTCAATGCGAAACCATAAACTTTCTTTCCGGAGTCTTGCCCCACCGCAGGTATCGCAGGTTTTGAGCTCCATATATTTTTCAACCCATAATCTCAGAGAATCGGTACTCGAAGCACCGAACCATCTTTTCAGCATGGGTATCAGTCCTTCGTATTCTGTGCTTGTATTGGCCGTTTCATTTTCGTCAATCTCGAATATGGAATCGGCAACATTTTCTGTGGTGCCATACAGGATCATATTCAATGCCCTGGCGGGCATATCCTCAATGGGTGTGTCCAAACTGAATTTATTTTTCCTCGCGAGTTTCTGCACCTGGTTAAATACATAGGCTTCGCGTTCACCGCCCAGTGGCTCAATTCCCCCTTCATTCACCGACTTCTTTTTATCGGGAATAATTGCATCCAGACTGATCCGGTAAACGGCCCCCAGTCCTTTACAAACAGGGCAGGCTCCATAAGGCGAGTTAAATGAAAAACTATTCGGAGAAGGTTCTTCATAGCTAATTCCGGTTTCATCACACATCAGTTGTTTGCTGTACTGGACTATTTTATTATCATCATTGATCAGCAGGAACATCAGTCCCTTACCCATATTCAAAGCTGTCTGAATGCTCTGACTGACGCGCGTTTTCATGTCAGCCGTCACGGAAAGCCGGTCAATTACTACTTCGATATCATGAATTTTGTACCGGTCCACCTGCATTTTGGGAACCAGATCTTTGATTTCACCGTCTACCCGAACCTTCACAAATCCTTTCTTCCGGATTTCTTCAAATAATTCCCGGTAATGACCTTTTCTTCCGCGTACCAGCGGCGAAAGAACAGAGATTTTTTTACCATTAAATTTCTGAAAAATGTTGGCCACAATTTCTTCCTCACTGAATTTCACCATGCGCCGGCCCGTATTATAAGAGAAAGCCTGACCAATGCGTGCATATAGCAGACGCAGAAAATCGTAGACTTCGGTAACGGTTCCCACTGTACTGCGCGGATTGCGGTTAGTGGTTTTCTGTTCAATGGAAATGACCGGGCTGAGACCCGTAATCTTATCTACATCAGGCCGCTCCATATCCCCGATAAACTGGCGGGCATAAGCACCGAAACTTTCCATGTAACGCCTTTGACCCTCGGCGTAAATGGTATCGAACGCAAGGGAAGATTTTCCGCTACCGCTGATACCGGTTATGACCACCAGACGGTTTTTTGGTATGGAAATATCGATATTCTTGAGATTATGCACCCGGGCCCCGAAAACTTCAATCATTTCTTCCCCGACCACAGGAGACGGACTTTTTTCTTCAATCATGTTAAAATGGAATCGCTAAAGATAGTAACAATATATGGGCCGGCTTGTTCCCCTGCCGGATGAAAAATAATTTTTGATTTTTGGCTTCAGTCTTTACCTTTGGGCCAGTTCTTTTATTTGCTTATCAAGAAAGGCTGAGGGTAATGGCCCTGCGAAGCCTTGACAACCTGTCCCGCTGTAAGCGGGAGAAGGTGCCAATTCCATCCCGCTGAAGGCGGGACAGATAAGTCAGAACAACAGCTTACTAATATTCATCATATTTAAAGCTCTTCTGACCTCCGGAAGAGCTTTTTTATTTTAGCCCGGCTTAATGTAAAAAGCATTCCAGTCAATCTTGAAAGCATATTTTATTCACCTAAAAACCCGAAAGGGACGGAGGATCATTTTATGCAGGAAACAACAGCGTTTATTCACAGTATACCGGTTGACCCGCTCACCGGTGCAGTTTCTGTGCCCATTTATCAGACTTCCACTTTTGTCCAGGAAGCACCAGGCGTTCATAAAGGATATGACTATGCGCGAACCAGCAATCCCACCCGGGCGGTTTTGGAAACTCTCATTGCGGGTCTTGAAAAAGGATCCCGGGGGCTCGCTTTTGCCAGTGGACTGGCTGCTATCGATGCCATACTGAAATTACTGAAGTCCGGCGACGAGATCATTGCAGTAGACGATATTTATGGCGGTGCATTCCGGCTTTTCGAACAGGTCTATAAAAAATTTGGCATTCACGTTACATATGTTGACGCTTCCAATCCCGAAAATGTATTCAAGGCATTAAACGAACGTACAAAACTGATCTGGCTGGAAACGCCTAGCAATCCCACTCTGAAAATCGCGGATATCGCCGCGATTGCAGCAGCTGCCAGGGCGGGGAAATGCCTGCTTTGCGTGGACAATACCTTCGCGTCGCCCGCCCTGCAAAAACCACTCATTCTGGGGGCTGATATTGTGGTGCATTCTGCCACTAAATATCTTGGTGGGCATAGTGATCTGATTGCAGGACTGGTCGTAACAGCCACGAAAGAGCTGGGTGAGAAAATCAGGTTTTATCAGAATGCGGCCGGGGGGATATTAGGTCCCTTCGATTCATGGCTCGTGATCCGGGGTTTAGAAACTCTTACCCTGAGGATGCGCCAACATTGCAGTAGTGCACTGGAAATAGCTGAATTTCTGCAGAATCATCCGGCAGTTGACCGGGTATTCTATCCCGGATTGCCTGAACACCCCAATCATACCGTCGCTAAAAAACAATCCAGCGGCTTTGGTGGCATTGTTTCATTTACTCTGAAAGAAGACAATCTGGATGCAGCCCGGCGCTTTGTAAGTTCTACGAAACTTTTCAAGCTGGCTGAAAGTCTGGGTGGTATTAAGAGTCTGATCAGTCATTCAGCCGAAATGACGCACAAAACCATTCCGCAGGATATCCGGCGGGCAGCAGGAGTTAAGGACAGCCTGATCCGCCTTTCGGTGGGTCTGGAAGAAGCGGAAGATTTAATAACGGATCTTCGCAACACATTTGACTTCGTAGATGTTAGGACAAACAAGTATTCGAAACACTTAGAAAATTGTTGAATCACTATTATGGATGCACATAAAAAACTAACGATCGGTCTTTTTGGATTTGGTGTTGTGGGCGAGGGACTTTACCGTGTTTTACAACAAACCCCTTCCCTTAAAGCAGGCATTAAAAAAGTCTGCATTAAACATCCGGGTAAAAAAAGAAATGCCCCTGAAGATCTCTTCACTACAAATAAGGATGAATTACTGAATGATCCGGAGATCAACGTGATCGTTGAAGTGATCAACGAAACAGAACCTGCGTTTGAAATTGTAACGACTGCCTTAAAAAATGGCAAGGACGTGGTAAGCGCCAGCAAAAAAATGCTAGCTGAACATCTTGCTGCCCTGTTGGAACTTCAAAAAGAAACCGGGCGTTCCGTTTTGTACGAGGCTGCGGCCTGTGCTTCCATCCCGGTGATCCGGAATCTGGAAGAATATTATGATAACGATCTGCTTCATTCGATGCGTGCTATCGTAAACGGATCCACGAATTTTATCCTGACAAAAATGTTTGAAGAAAAACTTGACTTCAAACAGGCGCTTCTCCTGGCTCAGCAACTTGGATTTGCCGAAAGCGATCCGTCCCTGGATGTGGAAGGTATTGATGCCGTAAATAAATGGGCACTTCTTTTGGCGCATGCTTACGGGATCGTTGCCAATCCGAAAAAAATTGTCTTTAACGGCATACAAAATATCCAGGCTGGTGATGCGACAGTAGCCGCGGAAAAACACTACGAAATCAAACTGGTCGGCCAGGCAAAAAAATTACTGAATGGAAAAGTTGCCGCCTTCGTGCTTCCTCAGTTTGTGAAATCTGATGATCATCTCAGTTTTGTTAAGAACGAATATAACGGTGTGGTTATTGAAAGCGGATTTGCCGACAAACAATTCTTTTACGGAAAGGGTGCAGGCAGTTTTCCGACTGCTTCAGCAGTCCTCAGTGATCTGTCTGCCCTGCGTTATCAGTATAGGTATGAATACAAAAAGCTTTATCATCACGCACCGCTGGAATTAACAGATGAATTTTATGTAAAGGCATATATTAGCTTTGATGACTGGGCATTTATACCCAAGGATAAATTCGAATGGATTGAAGAATGGCACGCCGAAAGCGACCGTAAATATCTGATCGGAGTTCTTTCATTTAAGGAACTGCAATCTGCCAGCTGGTGGCGCGAAAATAAAACCTCGTTAATTCTTACCCCTGAACCGATTATTGAAGATGTTGAAATCAGGAAATTAAAAAAGAAGAGTCTGGAGTTAGCGGGAATCAATTAAGCCTTAAGCTCAAAGCTGAAGGCCCAACTCTTAAAACTGAACGAGATCAGGAGATTATAGTTACCCGCAATAAAAATTCAGTTTGTTTATTGAACTTTTTTGGTTTTCAAATCAAAAAATAAACCAATTCTAAATATCAAGGCACCGGTATGATTAATTCCGTTCTGACTACTTTTTTGCAAATTGATAAAACCATAATTAGCACCCCCTTCTGCAAACACAGATAAATTATTAACGTGATACAAAACTCCAATATCTCCTTCGAGTCCGAAATTTCCTTTGTGTAACTGGTTTTTTATATCGCCCGTACTGTCGAATTGTACTGCTACCGAACCCACCTGGTTGGTTTCTTCCTTATCATAAAATACTTTACTTATACCCGCCGCGGAGGCCTCGGCTGTCATCAAAAGGGCTCCGAATATTCCTCCATCCCAATATAATTTCCAATGATTCACATCATCCAGATCCATCGTGTATTTTAATAATACCGGAAGCATCAGGTACTGCAGTCTGACTGTACTGGTAAAATTGGCGTATAAGTATTGAACATTGGATCCCGGAGGAAAATACTGTGCCAGTTCAGGTGATGCGGGAATGGTTTGCAAACCCGATTTTTGACCGCCCTGAGTAGACCACTCAATGCCCGTCTCAATTGAAACCCGGTCTGTAATTGTGTAATCCACAACCAATCCGAAATCAGGCCCTGAGATAGTCTTATATCCCTTACTTACTTCCGATCCGCCGGAAGAAGAAAGGTTGGGCAAGCTTAAACCGCCTTTTATTCCCAGCTTTAGATCCTGGGAAACGCACCGTGATATGATGAAAAGAAAAAAAATAAAAAATACTGACCGGGGAAATTTATTTGACAAGAGATTTAATTTCGGTTTATGGAATATGTCATTTTGCATATGGAAGATAGTGGATTGTTTAAAAAGTTTTTAAGATCTTCCGGGTAAATCGCGCCAGACATTAAATTATACGTCTTCGGCTCAAAAAATATGAACAATCCCTTCCCCATCAATTACCAGTTTATTTTCCGACTGCATGAAATCTATTACTTTCCTCAAATGTTCTGAATGAATATCTGCAAATTGATCAAATAAGGCGCGGGCCGTAAGTGATTTCAATTGCGTACCCAGTTTCAATTTCTGATATATGGATTCAAATTCTGACGGAGACAGCTTCTCTTTTTCATTTTTTACACAATTGTCACAAATACCGCAATTATCTGCATTTTTTTCTCCAAAATATTCAGCTATCGATACACTGCGACAACCCGTTGTCTGAACATAATCCAATATTCCCCTGACCCGTAAAACGAATTGACTTTTTCTGAACGCATAAGCTTTCTCGTCGATCCGGACATCGGCAGATTTTCTGCGCGGCTGATTAAAATATACCTGTGGCGTTTCTTTTTGCGGATTATAATCGACAATTCTGAATTTATGCAATTGAGTAAGCCCTTTGATCACCTGTTCCAACTCCCATTTCAACAACGAAGACAGCATTTTTTCATAAATAGCGACCGGCTGGTCATAAATCCCTGCATAGGTTCTTAAAAGCGTTTTTATTAATGGTTCCAGTAAAGGGTTCTCGATTTCAAATTGACTGAGCTGATCCCTTGTTGAAATAAAATACAATGTGGATGCTATAAAGACCGGATCATTCATCGTAATAAATCCTTCCTGTTGTAAAACCTGCATGGCGGCCTGCGCCGGCTTTGTTTGAAAGGAAAATTTCTTCAGAAAATCAGTCAGGTCAAAAATATAACCCACTTGCTCTGTTCCGAGCGGAACCTGCAGATAATTCGCAAGCCCCTGATATATTTTCCGGATATAATCCAGCGAAGGGTATTGTTGTTTATGAGATATATTCAGTTCTTCCAGCATCTGATCATTAAATAGAAGAACGGCATAGGATTTTTTATCATCCCTGCCTGCACGTCCTGCTTCCTGGTAGTAATTCTCCAGATTATCCGGAACCTCCGCATGCATCACGAGTCGTACATCGGGTTTGTCAATACCCATTCCAAAAGCATTTGTACAAACGATCACACGAATTTCGTTTTTCATCCACCGCTCCTGTTTCTCATTACGATCTTTCTGCGCCAGACCCGCATGATAATAATCTGCCTGGATGCCATGCATAATGAGGAGATCACTTATTTCTTTGGTCCTTCTTCTGTTACGACAATAAATAATTGAACAACCATCCAGCCTGCCCAGGATATCCAGCATCTTATTATAAACAGAACTCGTTTTATGAGCGCTGAAAGAAAGATTGGGCCGCAAAAAAGACCGGGTAAAAATCCGGGGGTCTGTCATTTTCAATTTCAGACAGATGTCTTCACGGATCGTAGTTGTTGCCGTAGCTGTTAATGCCAACACCGGTACAGACGGCAATTCATTTCTTATTTCTGCTATCCGTAAATAGGGTGGTCTGAAATCATAACCCCACTGGGAAATACAATGAGCCTCATCCACCGCGATCAGGGTCACATGCAGGGCGGGTAGGAATTCTCTAAAAAGATCTGTTTCCAGTCGTTCCGGGGAAACATAGAGGAACCGGCAGTTTCGGGTAGCAGCCAGTTTAAAAGTGGAAATAACATCCTTACGACTCATCCCGGAATAAATCGCAAATGCAGTGATTCCCTTATTACGCAGGTTCTGTACCTGGTCCTTCATTAGTGCGATCAGCGGACTAATCACCAGACATAGCCCTTCTTCAACAAGCGTCGGGACCTGGAAACAGATAGATTTTCCACCGCCGGTAGGAAGCAGGGCCAGCGTATCATGTCCGTCCAGCACCGATTGTACGATCTCTTCCTGTTGAGGACGGAAGGAATGGTAGTTCCAATATTGTTTTAAGACTTCTGCAGCATTCATATTCCGGAATAGGACCCAATTTACAGTAGCTTTTTAACAAATAAGCGCGAAGAATTAACGAGAAGAACAACATCGCTGAACGCCATAGCAGCAGCAGCTATGCCTGGCGTCAGCAATCCGAATGCTGCAACCGGAATGGCCAGTATATTATAAAAAAAAGCCCAGAATAAATTCTGACGGATGGTAAGGAAAGTATGCGCCCCGATTTGCATGGCCAGTGGTAATTTCTTTAATCCACTGTTCATCAAAACCACGTCTGCCGTTTGCATCGCAATTTGTGATGCATCACTCATTGAAATACCAATACTCGCTTTGGCAAGTGAAGGCGCATCATTCATACCATCCCCTATCATCGCGGTTGGTGACAAATCAGAAAGTCTTTCTATTTGTTGAAGTTTTTGCTGTGGCGATTGTTCTGCAATTACTTCATCGATTCCCAGAGCAGCAGCTACTTCCGCGCATTTCTCTTTGCGGTCACCACTCAACAGAATGGTTTTGATATTTCTTTTTTTGAAATATGTTATCACATCTGCGGCTTCCGGACGTATTTCATCCTGCATATCCACCCAGCCCGCAGCCTGATTATTTTTCATCAGCCAGATCGTGTGACCTTCCGGAATATTTCCAATGAAAGCGGCGGATCCTGCTTTATATTCATCCCCCTGCAAACTGATCGCCTGGATTCCATGCCCTTTAATTTCTTCAATTTTGTCCCAACGCAGTTCCGGTTTTACCTTCCAGGCACTCGTTAGTGACAGGGCTATCGGATGATTTGAATATTTCTCCAGGGAGAAAAGAATTCTTTTGAATTCAGTTTCATCAATGGAGGTATCCAATATTTTAAATTCTTTTATACTGAAAGCACCCGTGGTAAGTGTTCCGGTTTTATCAAAAACAACCTGTTCGATTTTTTTAAACAATTCAAGACTGTCTGCTTTCCTGAAAAGTATACCATTCCTCGCTGCTCTTCCAAGACCAACCGCAATCGCCGCCGGTGTGGCCAGCCCCATCGCACAGGGACATGCAATCACCAGTATGGCAACACTTCTCATTACGGAAGAGCCGAAGTCGTGAATTATATAATAATTCAATAGAAAACTAAGCAGCGCGATTCCTATTACAACCGGTACAAAAACAGCACTGATCCGGTCGGCGAGTAACTGAATTTTTGGTTTGTCGGATTGTGCCCGTTTTACCAGGTTGATCATGTTGGACAAAACGGAATCTTTGGCAGCAGCCGTCACCTGGACTTTCAAACTGCCATCGATTAACATAGAACCCCCGATGATCAGGTCCCTGATCTTTTTATTCACAGGCATGCTTTCCCCGGTGATGATGGCTTCGTCAACCTGTCCTTCCCCCCAAAGTATTTTTGAATCCGCAGGTACCTGTTCACCGCTACGGATCAACAAAAGGTCACCACTGCGCAATTGTAAACTATCAACCGGAAAAACTATTTCCTGATGCTGGTCGTCAAATGCGATCATGTTGGCCATTACTTTCTGTGTTTTGACCAGTTTCGTGAGTGCTTGTTGCGTGGTTTGAAGCGAACGTTCTTCAATGTAGTTTCCGAAAAAGACCAATGTGATAATTGCTGCCGCGGTTTCATAAAAAAGGTAAGATTCCCCCAGGTTGAGCAAGGTGCCGGTCAGGCTATATAAGAACGCTGCCGTTGCGCCAAGCGCAATCAGGACATTCATGTTGGACGTGCGCTGTAAAAGGCTATTGACGGCACTTCTTCCAAAATAGTTCATACCAGTTACATAAACCGGCAGGCATAAAATTAATTGCACCCAGGAATTATTGAGCGAGTGCAATATCGGGGCCCGCCCCAGCATATGTAATTGCAAAATCAATGTGAAGGGTACACAAATGGCCAGAAATCTGATGAATTTATTGGGATGTTTTTTCTCAGAAAATTCTTCTGCAACGTGATATCCAAGCCCCTCAATCCCTTTTTTCAGATCCTGTTCAGGTAACCCCGGAACGTTCAGAAATTGTGCTTCACCAGCAGTAAGGCTTACCCGAACGTCCTTCATTCCCTTTTTTTCGAGAAAACCATTGATCGTTTGCGCACAGGCGCTGCAACTCATTCCTTCGACCTTCCAATTGACTGTTTCCATGCTTATTTCTTCAAAACACCGGTTACGAATTTACCGAATTACCCCAGCAACGCTTCATGATATAAAACGGACAGTGGGCTATCTTTGTTGAATGGAATGGATATTTGCCCTGCCTGAAATCGATGAAATGGCCCGGGTTTTCTGGAAATCCTTCCCGGATAAAAAAATTTATGCTTTTAGAGGAAATATGGGTTCGGGTAAAACCAGCTTTATAAACGCCCTCTGTAAAGCTAAAAATGTGCTGGAGACACCGGGTAGCCCTACTTTTTCGATTATAAATGAATATAGTTACCTGGGAGGAATAATTTATCACCTCGATCTTTACCGTTTAAAGGACGAAGAAGAAGCCATCCTGGCTGGTGTGGAGGACTGTTTAAATTCAGGAGAAATTTGCCTGTTGGAGTGGCCGGACAGGGCGCCTGGTATTTTTCCGGATAGCACCCTCGGAATAATACTGGAAATGATTGATGAACAAACCCGGAAAATAGTAACCTTCAGTTATTGGAAAGAATTCAGGATAAAATTGTAATTTTCACCCCCACGTATTTCTGACCATCCGGAGTCAAACGTCCTTAAATCATGTCACAACACAGTAAACCGTATATCAGCACGTCATTCAGTTATGAAACCCTTGAAGAGACTCTGGATGTAAAACCGAAATCCAGCCTGCTGCTTATAGGTGTTCCCAAAGAGACTGCTTTTCAGGAAAATAGGATCGGGCTGACGCCTGAGGCTGTGAGCGTATTGATCAGCAATGGTCACGAAGTTTTGATCGAACACAATGCCGGAGAGGCAGCCCATTACGGCGACAAGGATTACAGTGAGGCCGGCGCCCGAATCATTTACGAGAAGGCTGAAGTTTATAAATGTCCTACTCTGATAAAATCCGCTCCGGTGGTCGAAGAAGACCTGCCCCTGCTGCAAATGAACCAAACCATTATTTCACCTATACATCTGTCGGCACTGAAATCCGAGCTGCTCCAGAAAATGATGGAAAAGCGCATTACTGGAATTTCTTTTGAAAACCTCAAGGACGAAAGTGGCAGTTATCCAATCGTACGCAGTATGAGTGAAATTGCCGGCGGTGCTGTGATGCTTGTGGCGGCTCAATACTTAAGTTCCGCCAATCACGGCAAGGGTGTCTTACTGGGAGGAATTTCCGGAATTCCACCAACGAAAGTGATCATATTAGGAGCCGGAATAGTGGGGGAATATGCAGCTCGTGCAGCACTCGCGCTCGGTGCATCAGTGAAAGTATTCGACAACAGTGTTTCCCGTTTAAAAAGACTTCAGAACAATATCGGTTTTCGCATATATACTTCCGTCATAGAGCCACGCATTCTTTCGAAACAATTAAAAAGTTGCGAAGTAGCAGTTGGAGCGCTGAGTTCACAGTCCGGCCGCACACCTGTTGTAGTCACGGAGGAAATGGTAAGTAATATGCGAACAGGCAGTGTGATCATCGATGTGAGTATCGATCGCGGCGGCTGTTTTGAAACATCCGAAATTACTTCGCATGAACATCCGGTATTTATTAAATATGGCGTGATCCATTATTGTGTTCCGAATATTCCATCCGGATTTGCCCGAACAGCTTCCCAGGCTATAAGCAACGTAATCACTCCGCTCTTATTGGAAGCTTCTGAAGAAGGTGGTTTTGATAACCTTGTATGGCACAAAATCCATTTACGCAGCGGGATATATATGTTTAAAGGCGCGCTTACCAATTTTCATCTCAGTCAACGGTTTGATCTGAAGTATACTGACCTAAATCTGCTTATCGCCAGTCAGCGATAAGCCACATTACTGTGGCGAATTTGTAATTATATAATTGCTTCGCAATTATTTGTGTAACAGGGAAAGTTAAATAGGTAAATGTTTACCACACTATTTCAGGCTTTTCATATCAATGATTGTTTTACAAAACGAATATTCCTGGGGATCATTGGAGCTGACAACCACCAGCCTTTCCTGGCAATAGTCCCGGACTAGCTCATGATACAGGGATATACCCGGAAGATCCAGGTTTGTGGTGGGTTCATCGAGCAGCAAAATGGGTGTATCTGAAAAAAAAGCCTGTGCGAGTTTAACTCTTTGCTTCATCCCGGAAGAATAATAACGGATCTGTTTGTTTGCCGCTTCAAGCAGTCCGACCTTTTCCAGAATCTGCGAAACAGACATTCCACCCACCAGGGGTTTGAACTTGTGATGAAACAGAAAAAATTCATTAGCCGTCATTTCTTCAATGGTTTCCAGGTACGGAGCAGCGATGGAGAGTAATGAATAGAATTCGTCGGTGGGCTCACCGTTCCTATTGTAATAGGCGATTTTGCCTTCACTTGGCATCAATGCGCCTGCGAGAAACTGGAGTAAGGTAGATTTTCCCGAACCGTTGGAGCCTGTTATTGCATAAGCATGGGAAGAAAAAAATTGATAGTCGAAGTGCCGGAATATCCATTCCCGGTTGAACCGCTTGCCTGCATCAGACAGGATAATCTTCATCGGTATTGCCTTTACCAAAGCGTTTGATGATGCCGCGACCGCTTTCCCTGATAAAGGTGACAATTTCGTCACGTTCATCCGTAGCCGAAAATTCTTCTTCCAAAAATTCCAGGGCCTGCGAGGTATTCAGCCCTTTATTGTAAATGATGCGGTAGATATCCAGGATATGATTGATCTTATCAATACTGAAACCCCTTCTTTTCAGTCCTACGGAATTCACTCCGCAATAACTCAGGGGCAGCCTGCCTGCTTTAATGTAAGGCGGGATATCCTTTCCAACCAGTGAACCGCCCTGCAGAAAACTATGTTTACCGATTCTGACAAACTGGTGAATGGCACACATTCCGCCGAGTATGGCATAATCTTCTATGATTACATGGCCGGCTACCTGGGTATTATTACTCATTACGCAATAATCGCCTACAATACAGTCATGCGCTAGATGGCAGTAAGCCTGAATCAGACAATTGCTGCCAATTGAAGTTTTTTCCCTGTCCTTGGTTCCACGGTTTACGGTAACAAATTCGCGTATCGTCGTATTATCTCCTATAAAAACATTGGAATATTCACCCTGGAATTTCAAGTCCTGTGGGATGGCCGCGATTACCGCGCCCGGGAAGATACGGCAGTTCTTTCCTATACGGGCGCCTTCCATAATCGTCACATTGGAGCCAATCCACGTACCTTCTCCCACTTCCACATCCTGGTGGATGACAGAAAAAGGGTCGATTTTTACGTTCGTTGCAACACGGGCGTTTGGATGAATATACGTATGGGGATGGATCATTCTTTCATCGGTTGATGGTGAGGCCTGCTGCCCACTAGGTAATATTTCTTTAATAATTGCAGGTTGCTTCATAAAAAATGCTGAGCACGACCCAGCTTTACAAAAATAAACTTATTTGACACAAATCCGCTAATTTAACTTCTCTTTACCAGCTGCGCCATAAGGTCTGCTTCCGTAACTACTCTATTACCTACAAATACAGTTCCGCGCATTTCTACGATCCCTCTGCGTATGGGATTTAATAATTCCATTTTCATCACCATCGTATCTCCTGGTACTACTTTCGCTTTAAACTTGCAATTATCAATCTTAAGAAAATATGTATCATATTGTCCACCGGCAGCCATCGCATTGATCGCCAGGATTCCGCCTGTCTGAGCTAGTGCTTCTACTTGTAAAACGCCTGGCATGATAGGATTGCCTGGAAAATGCCCAACAAAAAACGGCTCATTAAAGGTTACATTCTTTATTCCTACAATATGGGTATCGGTTAATTCAATGATTTTATCGACCAGCAAAAACGGATAACGGTGCGGAAGGGTTTTTTCGATCTGCTGGCTGCTAAAAATCGGTTGCTGATTCGGATCATAAACCGGAGTATTCTTCAAGTGTTTATTTTTGCGGATATACTGCTTGATTTTCTTCGCAAAATCAACATTGGTAGAATGTCCAGGACGACTGGCGATCACATGACCTTTGATCGGATATCCGATCAAAGCAAGGTCCCCAACCACATCCAGCAGTTTATGCCGGGCAGGTTCATTTGGAAAACGTAGTTCCAGGTTATTGAGATAACCACCGCTTTTAACTTCCATGTTCTCGCGTCCGAACGCTTTTGCAAGACGATGCATCTCATCGTCCGTTACCTTTTTATCTACAATTACGATCGCATTATTAATATCCCCGCCTTTGATAAGGTTATTCTCCAGGAGCATTTCCAGTTCATGTAAAAAACAAAACGTGCGACACGGAGCGATCTCAGTTTTAAAATCCTTCATGGATTTCAATCCGGCATGCTGAGTGCCCAACACAGGACTGTTGAAATCGATGAGAGTGGTTACTTTATATTCTAATGAAGGCATGGCCATCATCTCCACCCGTTTCTTTTCATCATAGTGAGTGATATTATTGTCGATACTGTACCATGATTTAGCAGCATCCTGTTCCTCCAGCCCTACTTCTTCGATAATCTCCACAAAGGGTTCAGAACTCCCGTCGATAATCGGAATTTCGGGGCCGTTTAATTCAATCAAGCAATTGTCAACACCCATGCCGACCAGGGCAGCCAGAATATGCTCTACAGTACTAACCTTAGCCCCATTGTCCTCTAAAGTAGTTCCCCGGGATGTATCAGTAACTAAATCACAATCTGCCTTGATTAATGGCCTGCCAGCCAGGTCAATACGCTGAAATTGGTATCCGTAGCCGGGATTTGCAGGACGGAGGGTCATATCGACCATAATGCCTGTGTGAAGACCGGTTCCGGAAATATTTACCGCCTGCTTCAGTGTATGTTGTTTATCCGGGTTGAATTGTGCGTCCATTGCTAGAATTATAACCCGCAAAGATACAGTTTGGATACGACTTCCATTCTCGATGCTCCGGAGCATATTAACAAAAAATTACCCCCTGATTCCCCTTTACCGGAAATGATTTAATTTTATTTGTATACAAACAAATATATGGAAGGAAAAAAGCCTAAGATCTTACTATGCGAGGACGATGCCAATCTTGGTATGGTGCTTAAAAACTACCTGGAATTGAATGATTTTGACGTGACTTTGGAGCGGGACGGACGATTAGGTCTGGCAGCATTTCAGCGCGAACATGTCGATCTCTGTCTGCTTGACGTAATGATGCCGCATATGGACGGATTTACTTTAGCGGAAGAAATCCGTGACGTTAATCCGGATGTACCGTTGTTCTTTATCAGTGCTAAAACCATGAAGGAAGATATTATCCAGGGATATAAACTCGGCGCTGATGATTATATCACGAAACCATTCGACAGTGAAGTGCTGTTACTGAAGATTCGCGCTATACTGAAGAGAAATGATGATCTCAATAAAGAGGCTGATAATAAAGAATTTGACCTGGGCTCCTACCATTTCCATCCGAAACTCAGGCAACTTGTTCATAACGGCCAAACACAAACGCTTTCTCCCAAGGAAAATGAATTACTGAAAATGCTGGCTGAACACCTGAATGATTTACTACCGCGCGAAGCCGCTCTCAAAAAAATCTGGGGAAGCGATACTTATTTTAACGGCCGCAGCATGGATGTCTATATTGCCAAGCTCAGAAAATACCTGCGCGACGACAGCAATATTGAAATCGTAAATATTCATGGAAACGGATTCAGACTGGTATCACCTGTAAAGGCTTCTGCATAATTCCCTTTAAATTTTGGATATCCCGGAAATCCAGGTTGTTGAAGTTGGACTGAATGATCTCCGGTTTCTGCAGGAAATCTCGAAACGAACTTTCTTTGATTCTTTTGCAGGCATGAATTCAGCGGAGAATATGCAGCTCTATGCTGATGAATATTTGACAGATGAAAAATTAAAGACTGAGATACTAAATCCGGATTCTAGATTCTTTTTTTCGAAACTCGAAAATCTGCCTGTCGGGTATTTTAAAATCAACCGGGGCAATGCACAAACTGTTTTACCAAACGACCATGCACTTGAGATAGAGAGAATTTATGTAGAAATGGCATATAAAGGCAATGGCATTGGAAAGATGTTTATTTCCAAGGCTATTGAATTAGCTGGTGCTTGCGGGGCAAATTATTTGTGGCTGGGTGTTTGGGAACATAATCAACCGGCGATCCGGTTCTACGAAAAAAACGGTTTTAAACAATATAGCCGTCACATTTTTAAACTGGGACAGGATGAGCAAACCGATCTGCTGATGAAACGGATTCTGTAACATACACTAGCGTCACAACAAATTTTTCTGATGTCAGTGCATCGATGACATTTATCAAATGATGATTGGTGGAATCATCCCTGGTGCTTCCCGAAATAGCAAGAATCTTTTTCATTTTTATAATTTATAAATATCCCTCGGTCTATTTTCCAATTCAACCGGCAGATTTCCGCTAAATTATACTGGATCATAAAAAAGAATTGCCAGCTGGCTGACATAAAATTTAAATAACAAATCCTTCAGAGTTATTATTCAATTAACCGGATCTCCGCAAGAAACGGGTTTTATACCATGAAATGCAACAGTAGTTTTGTTCCATCAATTAAAAATCATGCATATAAAAAGTGAACCTGAAATTTTATATTTCGGTACCCCGGTTGTCCTGATCAGCACTTGTAACGAAAATGGAACTTACAATATCGCTCCGATCTCGTCCATTTTCTGGCTGGGCTGGCGTTGCATCATTGGTATTTCCGCCGCATCTAAAACGACGGAAAATATAATTCGAAACGGATCCTGTGTGCTTAACCTTCCATCTGTAAATGAAGTGTCGGCAGTAAACCGTCTTGCCCTGACAACAGGCACGAATCCTGTACCGGAAGGCAAAAAAATAAAAGGTTACCAGCACGTACAGGATAAGTTCTCTCTGGCTAACCTTACCGCACAGTCATCAGAAACCATTACAGCACCCAGGATCGTGGAATGTCCGGTGCAAATGGAAGCCAGCCTTCAAAGCTTTCACAGCCTCGCAGAAAACGATGAACATCTAAAAGGAAAAATCCTGATGATGGAATTTCGGATCCTTCGTGTTTACCTGGATGAGACCATACTGATGCATGGCTCCAACAAACGAGTAGATCCTGATAAGTGGAAGCCGCTGATCATGAGCTTCCAAAAGTTTTATGGTCTCGGTGATCAGGTTCATCAATCAAGACTGGCAACCATACCTGAGATCTTGTATCACAGTCCGGATATGGATAAAGCGAAGAGAAAAACCGGTTCAGCCATAAATGAGTTGGAAAATTGAAAATTTACGGCAGAGGCTGTCTGTGACAGCCCTGTCATTTCTAATATTTTGCAGTTTTTACAAATAATTTCTTTAGAATACGAATTAAACCTACTTTCAGATTGTTAAACATCTGCCTGTTTAGCTTTCCCCACCTTACTGAATCCTCCACAGATTTTATTCACTTCCTTAATTCAACAAACATGAGAAAAATGCTTGCCGTTTGTCTGCTGATCCCTTTTATTGGGTTCAGTCAGGTAAAAAATGTATTAAATGCTACACGTGTATTTCCCAAACAGGAAAAAATTGCAGAATTCGAAAAGGCACTTGCTGCCCATTCTCAAAAATATCATACCGGCGACTGGAAGTGGCGGGTATGGTCCGTCGAAACCGGTCCTGATGCCGGAGGTTATATGATAACTGAAGGTCCAAACAGTTGGGACCAACTTGACACCCGGGGCGATCTGGGCGCTGAACATACAGCAGACTGGGAAAAGAATGTTGCTCCGCTTACGCAGGACCGCGGTTCTTCGTCCTATGCTGAATTCCAGACTGAGTTAAGTACGGTACAACTCACTGATTATGCTGATAAGATCATTATGAATCATATTACTGCAAAACCAGGCAAAATCAACGCGATTCCTGAACTCATTACGAAACTGAAAAACGCCTGGCAAGCCGGCAGTGAATCTGTCGCTGTTTACCAGGTGGTCGCATCCGGGGAACCCGGATATTTAACGGTTACCCGTTTAAAAGCCGGACTCAAAGAGATGGCTTTGGGATATCGAAAACCATTAAAAGATCTCTACAATACAGCGAATGGCGCAGGTTCTTTTGATATTTTTCTGAAAGATTATGCTGATGACGTAGAAAACCGCTGGTCAGAATTACTCACATTTAAGCCTGGACTCAGTTCAAAATAATTCTTTACAGGCAGATTTTTAACTGGCTGGTGACATACATGCCCGTCACAAAATAAAATTAATATATTTGCGTAATCAGTTACGTAATTATTTAAACAATGGACTTTTTCAAAAATGCGGGTAAGATTGCTATCGGTAGCCGGTTGCGCATGTTAACCGAAAAGATAACCGAAGATGCTTCTCTTCTTTACTCTGCTTACCATATCGATATGGAACCCAAATGGTTCCCGGTTTTTTATGTACTTTCTCAGGGAGGTGCCCAAACTATAACAAATATCGCCAGAGAAATCGGTCATTCTCATCCTTCTGTCAGTAAGATCATACGTGAAATGTCAACAGCAGGTTTTGTGAAAGAAAAAAAAGATAAAACAGATGGAAGGAAGAACATGGTGCAGTTATCAGCAAAAGGGAATGAAATTACGATCAGGATTCAGGATCAATATAAAGACGTCGGAAGTGCTATAAACGAGTTAACCAAACAAACCCGGAATGATCTCTGGGAGGCGATTGGTGAATGGGAATATTTGCTGAATGAAAAATCTTTATGGTTAAGGGTACTGGAACAAAAGAAAAGACGTGAAGGGAATGACGTTGAGATTGTGGAATATAACTGGTCCTATAGGAAAGCATTTAAGGATCTGAATGAGCGTTGGATAAAAAAGTATTTTAAAATGGAGGCTGCTGACTATAAAACGCTGGATAACCCGGAAGGGTATATTCTTAAAAATGGGGGATATATCTGTGTAGCCCTTTATAAAAACGAACCGACCGGAGTTTGCGCCTTGCTGAAAATAGAAGATTCTGAATATGATTTCGAACTTGTAAAAATGGCTGTATCGCCCGAGGTTCAGGGCAAGGGAATTGGTTGGCTGATGGGTCGGCATATGATAGATAAAGCCAGGGCATTGGGAGCTGGTAAAATTTATCTGGAAAGTAATACCATATTAAAGCCCGCTATTAAACTTTATCAGAAATTGGGTTTTCGTAAAATTGCTGGTCATACTACACCTTACGAGCGGTGTAATATACAGATGTCATTAGAGTTGAGTTGATTTTAGAATCGTACTTTAGTGATTCAATGTTACAAAACTCAAAAAAGAAAAGGTATGCCTAAATGGTTAAGAGCGCTCATAGCAGCTTATGGTGCAAAAAAGCTTGGCGGCGGATGTTTAAGCACGATTTTCTTTTTTGTAGTAATATATTATCTTTTGGGTCAGTGCAATCCTTCCGCAGTTCACCATGCCAGATTAAATTCAGCAAAAGAAGTACAAATTGTGAAGTTAAGCAAACGGTAATTAAGCTTTGTTCACCTGCCACACTATGTGTTTACAGGTTTTCATTTCGATAATATTTTTGCGGAGAGGGCGGGATTCGAACCCGCGATAGCGTTTCCACTATACACACTTTCCAGGCGTGCTCCTTCAACCACTCGGACACCTCTCCTTCCGCTT
>Ga0209863_10000462_pt1 | contig 20541 bp, 17 predicted proteins | sample OrgsoiDNA2013046_FD_185796 | JGI IMG/M metagenome (GOLD analysis project Ga0209863, IMG submission 185796) | Permafrost soil microbial communities from the Arctic, to analyse light accelerated degradation of dissolved organic matter (DOM) -... | ecosystem: Environmental > Terrestrial > Soil >...
CCTCGCCGACCTGCAAAAGGAATTTGGCCTGACGTACGTCTTCATCGCGCACGACCTCTCGATCGTTCGGCACGTGAGTGATCGGGTCGCCGTGATGTACCTCGGAAAGATCATCGAGGAGGCACCCTCGCGTTTGCTTTACAACCACTCAAGGCATCCTTACGCGCGGGCCCTGTTGTCCGCCGTTCCCGTTCCAGACCCGCGTTCGGCGCAAGTTCGGCAGCGCATCATCTTGGTCGGCGACGTGCCGTCCCCCATCGACCCCCCCGCCGGGTGCCGTTTCCACCCGCGGTGCCCAAAGGCTGCACAACGCTGCATCGACGAAGAGCCCCAACTCGTCGCTCGATTTGACGATCCGATCACTCACGAGACAGCGTGCCACTTCCCTGTTGCCGACGGTGAAGACCTCGCCGCGGCCAGGCCGAGCATCGCCGCCACAGAGCGTGTCACCACCGATCCCGGGGCGCTGTCGACGTGATTCGCTCCACCAGATTGATTGCGAGGAGGTCGACATGACTCAGGGCATCGGTGACGCAATATCCGCGCGCGACTCCGGCCAGGTGTTGGAGGTGCTCACGCCCGGCGAGGGCGGTAGTCGGATCATCAAGGGCCGCAGCCCGTTCGCGCTCGCCTTCGATCGCTTGCGGCGCGACCGTGGCGCGATGATCTCGCTCTTCGTAATTCTTGCGATCATCGCAGTCGCTATTGCGGCGCCCCTTTTGGGGGTGATCACCGGGCACGGACCCAACCACCAATACCGTGGGCTGAACGCGTTGTCGGCGGACGGCCAGCCGCACGCCCCGAGCGGCACGTTCTGGTTCGGCACTGATGACCAAGGCCGTGACATCCTGGTCCGCACCGCTTATGGTGCGCGGATTTCACTGATGGTGGGCTTCGGCGCAACTGCCATCACGATCAGCGTCGGTCTGCTTGTCGGCCTGGTGACCGGCTACTTCGGCGGCCTAGTCGACACGGTGCTTGCACGCATCATCGACATGGTTCTCTCGATCCCCTACCTGTTGTTCGCGGTCGCACTCGTTGCCATCCTCGGGCACATCAACATATGGATCGTGATGGTCGTTATTGCCGCATTCGGGTGGGCGTCGGTTGGCCGCATCATCAGAGGCCAGGTGATCTCGGTGCGAGAACGCGAGTTCGTCGAGGCCGCCCGATCGCTCGGCGCGAGCGACTGGCGAATCATCTTCGTCGACATCCTGCCAAACGTCATCGCCCCAGCAATCGTTTTCTCCACGTTGTTGCTGCCGGTGAGCGTGGTCAGTGAAGCCGCATTGTCATATCTCGGGGTCGGGATCCCACCGCCGACCGCCGATTGGGGCCAGATGATCTCGGATGCCCAGGCTCTGTACCAGGTGGCCTGGTGGTACCTGTTCTTTCCCGGCATGGCACTCCTGGTCACCACGCTAGCGTTCAACATCTTCGGTGACGGTGTGCGCGACGCGTTCGACCCGCGCAGCGACCGAATTTTCGCGAAGTAAGCCGGGCACAGAACATGATCCGCTTTCTCGTTCGTCGCATCGCTCTCGGGATCGTCGTGATGTTCATGGTGACGATCGCCGTGTATGGGATGTTCTTCGTCGGCTCGCCGCAAGCCGTTGCACGCCGCCTCGCAGGCCGAAATGCAACGCAGGAAACCGTCGATCGCATTTACCACAATCTCGGCCTCGACCGACCGCTCTGGCGGCAGTACTCCCATTTCGTTTGGCGGTTGATGCACGGCGACCTTGGCACCGACTACTACCACGGAATACCCGTGACGACTGTGCTGAAGCAGGATGCTCCGATCACGTTCTCGCTGGCCATCGGTGCCGCGGTCATCTGGTTCGTGCTCGGTGTGTCGACCGGCGTGTACTCAAGCATTCGCCCGCGCACTTTGATCGATCGCGCCTTCACCGCAATTGCATTATTTTTCTATTCGATCCCGGTGTTCGTCCTTGGTCTCACCCTGATCTATGTGTTCTTTTACCAACTCACGATCCACCATTACAAGTGGTTCCCTGCTACCGGCTACGTCAGCATCACCTCCAATCCCTACGAGTGGGCGCGACACCTCATCCTGCCCTGGATGACGTTGGCGCTGATCTCAGCCGCCGCCTATACCCGGCTCAGTCGCACCTCGATGCTTGAGGTCCTTGGCGAGGATTACATCCGCACTGCAAGGTCGAAGGGACTGTCTGAAAGCCGGGTGATTGTGCGGCATGCGCTTCGAAGCGCGCTCACGCCGGTGGTGACCCAGCTCGGCATCGACTTCGCGAGTGTGCTCGGCGGCGCGATTCTCACCGAGAGTGTCTTCGGCTTACCGGGGCTTGGCCGCGAGTCGGTGCAGGCCATCAACAACCAGGACTTGCCCGTCATCGTCGGCATCGTGATCGTCGCCGCCGCTGCGGTGATCATCGCCAATATCGTCGTCGACATGATGTACGCCGTGCTCGACCCGCGGGTACGCCTGCACTGAGGGGTACGATGTGCCCATCGCGCTCGCGGCACAAGCGCGGTCTACCCGGCCACGGAGGTGTACATGATCGGCGCACTGGAGATCGTCATCTCGGTGACGAGCTTGCTACTGGTCGTCCTGATCCTGTTGCACCGCGGCAAGGGCGGTGGGCTGTCCGACATGTTCGGCGGCGGCTTCACCTCGAGCTTCGCCGGATCGTCAGTGGTCGAGCGCAACCTCGACCGGTTCACCCTGATTGCGGCGTTCATCTGGTTCGCGTCGATCATCGGTCTGCTGCTGCTCTTCAAGGGCTAACCGTCTCCGGAACTGCGGTCAGGCAACCGCGGCCCGATCGCTGGCCGTAGACTCGCCCCAGCAACCTCGCTCGTTCGCATCCGCTCGTTCGCAAAACTGAGGGAGATCACATCGTGGCTGGTGGCAACGCGATTCGCGGCAGCCGGGTAGGCGCGGGGCCGATGGGCGAGGCCGAGCGGGGCGAGTCGGCTCCTCGGCGGCGCATCTCGTTCTGGTGCGCCAACGGTCACGAGACGCGGCCCTCGTTCGCATCCGACGCCGTCATACCCGAGTCGTGGGATTGTCCCCGCTGCGGGCTCCCTGCGGGTCCTGACCGTGACGTGCCGCCGACTGCCCCTCGCACCGAGCCTTACAAGACTCACCTGGCCTACGTCCGCGAGCGCCGCAACGACGCCGACGGCGAAGCGATCCTCGCCGAGGCACTCGACCGCCTGCGTAGCTCGAAGGTCTACCCGCGCATCTAGCGCACAGTCGGCTCCATGAACTCCAGCCGGTTGCGCACCGGGTCTGCGGTATAAAACCTGTCGTATCCCGGAAACTCGTCGTCTCGTTCAATACCGATCGCCGCATCGGTGAGGTGCCCCGCCAAAGCGCTGAGGTTGCGCGCAGCTAGCGCAGGCGGCTTGTCGATCTCCCTCAGACCGACGGTGTGCCAGAACCGTCGGCACGCATCCTCGGTGCCCGTGGGGATCGCCAGTTGGATGTGGTGCAGCCCATCGAACCGGATCTCACCCCCCCCGGTTCACGGCGACGCAAGCCGAGAGAGGCTGCGGGGCAGCTGACTAGCCGCCGCCTCGTCGAGCAGCCACAGCGTGCGCTGCCGCCCGTGCGCGCCTGCCGCTGGTATCTCCACCGGCCCGGCTCCACTCAAGGCAAGGTTTACTGCCGCCGCTTTCGTCACGCCGGCAGTGATCAGCCACACCTCGTGCGCCGATCCGATTGATCCGAACGTGAGCGACAAGCGGTTCGGGGGTGGCTTCGGGGCACCGCGGACGCCGACTACGGCGCGTTCGTCGAACAGTGCGGGCATCCCGGGGAACAAGGAGGCTACGTGGCCGTCCTCGCCGACCCCGAGCATCAGCACGTCGAATGCCGGTACGAGTCCGTGGTCCTCCGGACGGGACGCCGCGGCCAACGCGGCCGCGTAGCTGACCGCGGCAGCCTCCGGGTCGCCAACGCCACCTGGGCCGTCGAGGCTCGGCATCGAATGCACATGCTGACGGTCGATCGGCACCAGGTCGAGCAACGCAGCACGGGCCGCGACGTCGTTTCGGTCCGCGTGCCCGGCTGGCACGAACCGTTCGTCGCCCCACCACACGTGCAGGCGAGCCCAATCGATCGCGTCGCGGGCGCGAGCCGCCGCGACCTCCGTCAGCACCGACGTCCCCATGCCGCCGCCTGTGAGCACCACGTGGGCATGCGAGCGGGCGGACTGTGCGTCGACGACGCGAGTGATGAGGCGAGCCGCGACCGCCCGCGCGAGCAAGCTCGCGTCGCGGTGGACGACGACCTCCGCCGCGCTCATGTCTTGCTCCGTGCTCCGCTCGCCGCTTTCTTGGCCGGCACCACGCTTTTCACTGGTGCCACTCTTTTCTCTGGTGCCACCTTCCTCGCCGCCGTCACTTTCTTCGCGGGCGCCGCGGGCGCCGCTTTCTTCGCCGGGGCGGCTTCCTTCGCGCGGCCGGCTTGCACCGCGGCGGTGGGCTCGCGGCGTCCGGCTGTGGGCTTGCTGCTGGGCTTGCTGTCGGGCTTGTTGCCGAAGATGCACTGGATCGTCTCGTTGTAGACGTCGTCGGGGTCGAGCCGGCGCAGCTCTTCGGCGAGCAGTTCTTCGGTGCCGCGGCGCGGAAGTGGTACCGCGCGGTTGGGCTGGTCGGTGCGGATCAACGTGGCAAGCCGGCCATCGGGTCGCGCGAGCGTGATCTCACCGCGCCTGGTGAGCAGCCGGACGCCGGTAATACCAGGCCCGCGGGTGCTCTTCCGGATGACGTCGATTCCGAGTCGATTCTCCAGCCACGCGGCCAGCAGTTCGGCGCTGGCGTTGCCCCGGACGGCACTCACTTCGCCGCCGATGATCTCGTCGAACGGCTGGTCGAGCGCAGCTGCGAGCAGAGTGCGCCACGGGGTGATGCGGGTCCACGCAAAGTCGGTGTCGCCGGGTGAGTGTTCCTGCGCGCGCTGGCGCAGCGAAGCGGTCGGACTACTGCTGGCGGCCGCATCGGTAACCCGGCGCTGCGCGAGCATGCCGAGCTGGTCGCGAGACGGGATCAGCGGGCCTTGGCCTGGCCACCACACGAGGACCGGCGCGTCTGGAAGCAGCATCGGCAGCACGATCGAGTCGGCCTGATCGCGCAGCAGGCCATAGAGCCGTAACACGATCACTTCACCGAGCAGATTCTCTTGGCCTACCCGAATTTCGGCGTCGAGCCTCGGTGCCGACTTCCCCGGGCGGCGGATGACTGTCACGATCCGGCACGGGTGCTCGCGCGCAGCCGAGTTGGCCGCATGAAGCGCGTCGTAGTGCTCGTTCTCGTTGACGTCGATGATCAGCGTGAGGACCATCCCGAGCGCTGCGTTGCCCGAACCCCGGCGCGCCTCGGTGAGTGCGGTGAGGATTGCCGATGACTTGGTGTCTTGCAGGTCGCGGTTCATGGCCGTCTCCAAACCCTGCCGTCGCGGGCCAGCATCGCGGTCGCCGAGTCAGGACCCCATCCGCCCGATCGATACGGTTCGGGTTGTGGGCTGCGCGCCCAGTGATTCTCGATCGGGTCAAGGATTTCCCACGACAACTCGACTTCTTCATGGCGTGGGAACAACGGCGGATCGCCGAGCAGGACGTCGAGAATCAAGCGCTCGTAAGCTTCGGGACTCGACTCCGTGAAGGACTCCCCGTAGGCGAAGTCCATGTTGACGTCACGTACTTCCATCGCCGTGCCTGGCACCTTTGAACCGAACCGCAAGGTGACGCCCTCGTCGGGTTGAATACGGATGACCAGTGCGTTCTGTCCGAGCTCTTCGGTCGCGGTTGCAGCGAACGGCAGATGTGGTGCGCGCTGAAACATCAAGGCGACCTCGGTCACGCGTCGTCCGAGTCGCTTGCCCGCACGCAAATAGAAGGGCACGCCGGCCCATCGCCGGGTATCGACTTCAAGCTTGATCGCGGCGTAGGTCTCCGTCTTCGAGGTCTTCGGAATGCCGTCTTCGTCGAGGTAGCCGAGTACCTTTTCGCCGCCCTGCCAACCGGCCGCGTACTGACCGCGCGCGGTGTAGGCCGCAAGGTCGGCCGGGATCCGAACCGCCGACAGGACCTTCGTCTTCTCCAAGCGCAGTGACTGCGCCTCGAAGTTGACCGGCTCTTCCATCGTGATCAGTGCGAGCAATTGCAGCAGATGATTCTGGATGACATCGCGCGCCGCTCCGATGCCGTCGTAGTACCCGGCCCGGCCGCCGATGCCGATGTCTTCGGCCATCGTGATCTGCACATGGTCGACGTACGAGCGGTTCCAGATCGGCTCGAACAAGGTGTTGGCGAACCGCAGCGCCAGAATGTTCTGCACCGTCTCCTTGCCGAGGTAATGGTCGATGCGGAACACCGAATCCGGCGGGAAGACGTCATTCAACGTGTCGCTCAACTGTCGTGCGCTCTTCAGATCGTGACCAAAGGGTTTCTCGACCACCACTCGACGCCATTGGTCGCCGTTTCTGGCCGACAATCCGGAACGTTTGAGTTGCCCGACGACCACCGGGAAGAGCTTTGGTGGGATCGACAGGTAGAACGCGTGGTTGCCACCAGTGCCCCGCACCCGGTCGAGATCGGTGATGGTCCGCGCCAGTGTGTCGAAGGCGTCGTTGTCGTCGAAGTCTCCCGGCACGAAGCGGAAACCCTCGGCCAGCTGAGTCCACACCTCTTCGCGGAATGGCGTGCGGGCGTACTGCTTGACCGCGTCGTGCACGACCTTGGCGAAGTCTTCGTCGGCCCAGTCGCGGCGCGCGAATCCGACGAGCGCGAACCCCGGCGGCAGCAGCCCACGATTGGCCAGGTCATAGATGGCCGGCATGAGTTTCTTGCGCGCCAGGTCGCCGGTGACGCCGAACAACACAACCCCGCATGGTCCGGCGACTCGCGGCAGCCGACGGTCGCGCGGATCACGCAACGGGTTGTTGGCCTCAAAGGCGACTGGGCTCATCGGGCCGAACCGGCCGCATTCAGCAGCTCCTGCAATCCTTGGGTGCGATCGAGTAGGTGCAGCCGAATCGCCGGGCGGCCACGTTGCTGCAATGCGCGAAGGTCACCGAGCGCCTGGGCCATCTGCAATCGGGCGAAGCCGAAAGGCCGACCGGGGATCGCCAGGTCGTGCTCGACAACGCCGGTGATCTGGAGGAACGCTCCCGTCTGCGGACCCCCCTTGTGGTACTGGCCGGTGGAATGGAGGAATCGCGGCGCCCACCCGAACGTCACCGGCCGCTGGGTGTGCCGGGCGAGTGATCTGCGGAGCAACGCGGCGGCTGAGTCGGCGTGCCGATCGAGGTAGGCCATCACCGCGACATACCCGCGGTCGGGTACTGCGCGCAGCAAAGCTGAGATCGCGGCGGTGAGGTCCTGCGCGCCGCCGAGCAGGATCGGGTCGTCCGTGTGCACTTCCACGGCGCCGTCGGTGAATACCGGGGTACCTTCGGGCAGCGGTCCGTCGCCGGCTTCGTCGAGGATCTTGCCGGTGTTGTCCTTGGATTCCTGCACGTTCGGCTGGTCGAACGGGTCGATGCCGAGCACCCGACCAGCGATCACGGTCGCGTACTCCCAGACCATGAACTGCGCACCGAGCGAGCCGGAGATCGTGGTGCCGTCGATATGCAGATGCTGGCCAAGGGTGACGAGGTGGCGGTCGGGGGCCTCGCCGAAACCGGGCGACTCAACGGATTCCACGACAACAGGCAGCAGCCCGGTGCCCTGCTTGCCGGTTGATTCGGCGACGAGTTGTTCAGCCCAGTCGCCAAAACCTGGGTGCCGCGACCCGAAGTCGGCAATCACCACCTTGTCGCGCCCCGCCCGGCCGGCGGCGCCCAGCACTGCGCCGAGGGTGAGGCCGGGGTTGTCGTCGTCATTGCTGAGCGCAGGCAGTAAGGCGGCTGCATCGTCGAGCAGCCCCGAGACATCGACACCGGCGAGCGCTGTCGGTACCAGCCCGAACGCCGAAAGTGCGCTGTACCGTCCGCCGACGTTCGGGTCGGCGAGAAATACCTGATAGCCCGCGGCGCGCGATGCCTGTTCGAGCGGCGAGCCCGGGTCGGTGACTACGACGATGCGCTTGACCGGGTCGATCCCCGCATCGCGAAACGCCTGCTCGTAAACGCGCCGGTGGCTGTCGGTTTCGAGCGTGCCGCCACTCTTGCTTGAGACAACGAGCACCGTGCTGTCGAGGCGGTCGGCGATCGCCGCCGCGACCTGGCCGGCATCGGTGGTGTCAAGAACAGTAAGCCGGACGCCGGCGGTTGCTGCGATGACTTCGGGGGCCAGCGACGACCCGCCCATGCCTGCGAGCACAACGTGGTCGATGCCCTCGGCCTGAAGCCGGGCGGACAGCTCGCCCAACTCGGGCAAGTACTGACGTGAACTCATCGGCAGGTCGAGCCAGCCGAGCCGGGTGGCGGCCAACGCGGCCGCGTCGGGGCCCCACAGCTCAGCGTCCTTGGCCATCAGGTTCTTCGGCACGCCGGCGTCGACCAACGTCGAGGTTGCATTGTTGGCGGCCATCACCAGTTCCACACCGCTGATGGTCACACTGATCCCGCCGGCCTCCGCCGATCTCGTTGCGTCCTTCATGCCGGTCAACTTCCTGCCTTCTGTTCGAGTTCTTTCTCGACGGCGGCGATGAGATCGACCCATGACGCCTCGAACTTCTCGACGCCTTCGCGTTCGAGGGTGAGGACCACGTCGTCGTAGTCGATGCCCACTTCGGCAAGCTCGTGGAGAACCGCACGGGCGTCGATGTAGTGCCCTCGAATGGTGTCGCCAGGAATGACACCGTGGTCGTTGACGGCCTGCAGTGTCGGTTCGGGCATCGTGTTGACGGTGTGATCGGCGATCAGATCGACCACGTACATCGTGTCGCCGTACGCCGGGTCCTTGACGCCCGTCGAGGCCCACAAAGGACGCTGCACTTTCGCACCGGATGCAGCGAGCGATGCCCAGCGCTCGCCGCCGAACCTCTCCTCGTAGAGCTGGTAGGCGAGCCGCGCATTGGCTACCGCGGCCTTGCCCTTCAGCGCCTTGGCTTGATCGGTGCCGATCTTGTCGAGGCGCTTGTCGATCTCGGTGTCGACTCGGGACACGAAGAACGACGCGACCGAGCCGATCGCCGCGAGCTCAATCCCGGACTTACGGGCTCGTTCGAGACCGTCGAAGAACGCGTCGATCACCAAGCTGTAGCGCTCGAGCGAGAAGATCAGTGTGACGTTCACGCTGATGCCTTCGGCCAACGCCTGACTGATGGCCGGCAGGCTGGCGACAGTGGCGGGGATCTTGATGAAGAGGTTGGGCCGATCGACCATCCACCACAGGGAGCGGGCTTCGGCGATCGTTTTGGACGCGTCGCCGGAGATCCGCGGGTCGACCTCGATCGATACCCGGCCGTCGACCGTGTTGCTGGCGTCGTATGCCGGCCGCAGTACCTCGCATCCCCAGCGCACATCGGCCGTCGTGATGAGCCGGAGCGCCTCGCCGACCTCGACCCCTCTAACGGCGAGGTCGCTGAGCTGAGCTGCATAAGCGTCGGCGCCACTGATCGCCTTTTGGAAGATCGTGGGGTTAGTGGTGATGCCGACCACGTGGCGGTCGCGGATCAGATCACCGAGGTTGCCGGTGCGCAGTCGTTCGCGGCTGAGGTCATCGAGCCAGACAGCCACGCCAGCCGCGCTGAGCTGACCGAGCGGATCGGTCTCGGATGCCATGGATTGCTCCTTGCTGTGCGTCGAGCTGCTGAGTTGGGTTGCTGCTGAGGTAGCTGGGTGCTCAGGTGCCGGTGCTGCTTCCTTTGGTGCCACCGACCTTCGCCAGACTTGAGTGCACGGCCGCGACGAGACGGTCGGCGGTCAGGCCGAACTGCTCGTACAGGATGGCGCCTGAAGCGCTCGCGCCGTAATGGTTGAGGCCTAGCGTCTCACCGTGGTCGCCGACGAATTCGCGCCAGCCCATGGTGACCGCGGCTTCGACGGAGGCACGAACCAGCACGTCAGGCGGCAACACGAGCTGGCGATAGGCCGGCTCCTGTTCCATGAACCACTCTTGGCAAGGCATCGAGACGACGCGGGTCGCCATGCCCTGCCCCTCGAGCGTCTCGCGGGCTGAGAGGGCGATGGGGACCTCGCTGCCGGTCGCGATGATGATGGCGTCCGGCTTGCCGGAGCTCGCGTCGGCGAGGATGTACGCCCCCCTGGCCACACCCTCGGCGGAGGCGAAGACCGTGCGATCGACAATGGGCAGGTTCTGCCTGCTGAGGATCAGGCCGGCCGGCCGGTCGCTGTTCTCGAGGATCGTTCGCCAGGCGACTGCAGTCTCGTTCGCATCTGCCGGCCGGACGACGTCGAGGCCGGGGATCGCTCGGAGGGCGGCGAGGTGCTCGATGGGCTGGTGTGTAGGGCCGTCCTCGCCGAGGCCGATCGAGTCGTGCGTCCAGACGTAGGTGACGGGCAGCTTCATGAGTGCGGCCAGGCGCACGGCGCCGCGCATGTAGTCGCTGAAAGTGAGGAACGTGCCGCCGTACGGGCGAGTGCCGCCATGCAGCACGATGCCGTTCAGGATCGAGCCCATTGCGTGCTCGCGGATGCCGAAATGCAGGACCCGGCCATACGGCCCGCCGGGAAAGGCCTTGGACTGGCGGTCTTCGGGCAAGAATGACGGCTGGCCCTCGGGGGTGGTGTTGTTGCTCTCGGCAAGGTCGGCCGATCCGCCCCACAGCTCGGGCAACAAGGGCGCGATCGCCGTCAGCACTTTGCCTGATGCTGCGCGGGTCGCCATCCCCTTGTCGCTTGGTTCGAACGTCGGTAGTGCGCCCTCCCAGCCCTCGGGCAGTCGACGCCTTGACATCCGCTCAAGCAGTGCGACGGCCTCCGGGTTGGCAGCAGCCCAGAGGTCGTAGCTTGTTTGCCATTCAAACCGCAGAGCCTGGCCGCGGGCGATGATCCCGCGGGCGCGGTCCAGCACGTCGGCAGGCACGTCGAATTTCTTCGCCGGATCCATGCCCATCACCGTCTTCGTTGCCGAAACCTCGGCAGCGCCGAGGGCGGAACCATGGGCTTTCCCGGTGTTCTGCTTGTTAGGCGCGGGCCAACCGATGATCGTGCGAAGGGCGATGAACGACGGCCGGTCGGTGACCGCGTGCGCGGCGAGAAACGCGTCGTACAGGGCGCCGACGTTCTCCTCGTACGAGCCGCTGTCGTCGAGCCAGTTGACCCGCTGCACGTGCCACCCGTAGGCGGCGTACCGGGCCACCGTGTCCTCGGTGAAGGCGATGTTCGTGTCGTCCTCGATCGAGATGTGGTTGTCGTCCCACAGCAGGGTGAGGTTTCCGAGGCGCTGAGTGCCCGCGATGCTGGACGCCTCGCCGCTGACGCCCTCTTCGAGGTCGCCGTCTGAGGCAAAGCAGTAGATGTGGTGGTCAAAGGCGCTCTCACCTGGCGCGGTATCCGGATCGAAAAGCCCCCGTTCGCGGCGCGCTGCCATCGCCATGCCGACCGCGTTTCCGACGCCCTGCCCAAGAGGGCCTGTCGTGGTTTCGACCCCGAGCGTGTGACCGTGCTCGGGGTGCCCGGGAGTCAGGCTGCCCCACTGACGAAGGTGGCTGATGTCTTCGAGGGTCAAGCCGTATCCCGACAAGTACAGCTGGATGTACAGCGTCAGACTCGAATGTCCGCACGACAACACGAACCGGTCGCGGCCAAGCCAGCCGGGCTCGGTCGGGTCGTGGCGCAACAATCGCTGGAACAGCAAATAGGCCGCCGGCGCGAGGCTCATCGCGGTTCCGGGATGTCCCGAGCCGGCCGCTTCCACAGCGTCCATCGCCAGCGCTCTGACGACATCGACGGCTTTCGCGTCGACCGCTGACCACTCGAGGGCGGTCGAATGGCTGCGCCTTTGGTGATTCGTCATGGGCGTGGTCATTGCTCCTCTTGGCGGGCTTTCCTGCGGCCACCGCTACGCGACCTGATCCCCGACAGTCACCCTACCGATGCGGTCGCGCAAGCCCCAGGGACACCGGCCAGTGTTCGCACTCGGTAAGATGCCGGCGCGGTGTTGACCTGTCGTCTGGTGCGGCGGGCAGACCTTGCGAAAGCTGAGGTTCGTGTCCCGGTTCGTGCGCCCCGAAGCATTCGGGGTGGTTCGGTGACCGTCGCGGTCCCGACGCGTCCGGGTCCCTCGATTGTCGGTAGGCGTCCGCTTCGCCAGCTGCTCGGCGCGTACGTCGCGCTTACGAAGCCGCGCATCATCGAGTTGCTGCTCGTCACCACGGTGCCAGCGATGATCCTCGCCCGGCGTGGGCTGCCGTCGCTGTGGTTGGTGCTGGCCACACTGGTCGGAGGTACGTTCGCCGCCGGCAGCGCCAACACGATCAACTGCTACGTCGATCGCGACATCGACAAGGTCATGCGCCGCACCTCGCGGCGTCCGCTCGCCCGTGCACTCGTGCGGCCGGCAGACGCGCTGCGCTTCGGCATCGCGCTCGGCGTCGCCGCAACCGTGCTGCTCGGCTTTACCGTCAACTGGCCGTCCGCCTTGCTCGCTGACGCAGCGATCCTGTTCTACGTCCTTGTGTACACGCTCGGACTCAAGCGCCGCACGCCCTCGAACATCGTGATCGGTGGCGCCGCCGGTTGCTTTCCGGTGCTCATCGGGTGGTCAGCCGTAACCGGGGGAGTCGGGTGGCCCGCGGTCGTTTTGTTCGGCGTGATCTTTGCCTGGACGCCGCCGCACTTTTGGGCATTGGCGATGAAATTTCGTGACGACTACGCCGCGGCCGGTGTGCCGATGCTTCCGGTCGTCGCCGACGTCACCACCGTGGCACGCAAGATCGTCGGGTACTCGTACGTAATGGTCGCCGTCTCGCTCGCGCTCGTGCCGGTCGGCCATGCGGGGCTGCCCTACCTCGGCGTCGCCGCGGTACTGGGCGGCTGGTTCCTGGTCGAGGCTCACCAGCTCTCGGCACGGGCCAAAGCGGGCGCCGACCCCAAGCCGATGCGGTTGTTCCACATGTCGATCACGTACCTGACGCTGCTCTTCGCGGCGGTCGCGTTGGGGCAGTTCGTCAGATAGATCAGTTCGTCAGGTAACTGAGGTCGTTCGCCGAGGCGCCGACGGTGAGGTCGGCGGCAGGTCCCGGACGCCCGTAGTACCACCCCTGACCGAGGTCGACGCCAAGCTTCACCAGCGCTGAGGCATCGGCCGCTGTTTCGATTCCTTCGGCGACGACGCGCGCTTCAGATCCGTGCGCGAACTCGACGAGGGCTCGCACCAACGTGCTCAGAACCGGATCGCGGCTAACGCCGTCGACCAACGTGCGGTCGATCTTGATCACGTCAGGCGTGGTCAACACGATGTGGCGAAGCGATGAAAAGCCGGCACCGACGTCGTCGATGGCCAGCCGCATACCGCCGGCTCGCAGCGGAGCCAGCACATCACGAAGTGCGTCGTAGTCGTCGACCCGGTCATGTTCGGACAGTTCGAGGAGGACGCGGTCGAGCCGAAACTCCGACAACAACTCGCCACAGCCGGGCAGCAGCAGCGTGGCCGATGAGACGTTCATCGCGACGTAGCCAGTAACCTCGTCGAGGTAGTCAGCGGCTCGGGCGAGCGCGAGCATCTCGAGTCGATGCCCTTGCCCAATGCTGTGCGCGTCGGCGAAGCACAGGTCGGGGGATCGTCCCCACTCCCGCGGGAAGCGGCTCAGAGCCTCGGCGCCTACCCGCGTACCGGTCGCGAGCTCGACAATCGGCTGCAGGACGACAGCCGGCCCGTTGCTCTGCAGGATCGGCGCCAGCCGGGCTTCGATCTCAGCAAACCGGGCGCCCTCGCGGACACCCGGCTCGATGATGACGGCCGCTGCGTGGGCGAGCACTTCCATCAGTGCCTTGTCGCGTTTGGTGAGTTCTTTGTCGGCGGTGAATCCGGCGGCGCAGAAGGTTCCGTACGTCGTCCCGTCGCTCAGAACCACTGGGACGGAGACGAAACTGCGAAGGCGCGGCCACTTGGCCGACGGCAGCTTCATCGCTCCGGGGAAGTCTTTGACGTTCGGCATTACGGACGGCAGCTTGCCGTCGAGTATTGCCTGGCAGAAGCTCGTTTCCTGAGGTTGTGTGTTGCCATCCTTGAAGAGCAAGGGCAGCACTGACTCGACGACTTCCAGGTGCTGGGTGACGCCGTCCATGCGGGTCAGGAACGACAGGCTCAAGTTCAACGAGTCGCGGGCAATGACCAGCAGGTCGGCGACCTGCCTCTCGGCGTCCGAGCGCTGTTTCGGCACACCGCCCTATCGACACGGAGGCGGCAGACCTCAAGGAAGCAGCGGCAGGTCGCGGGTCAGCTGGCGCGTCGCGACCAAGCGTCGACGGGGTCCTGGAGCAGCGGCTCGAAGGCGAGCTCGGCAGCTCCGAGGAGGCTGGAGTCCTCGCCAAGCCCGGGCTGGAGCAGCCGAACCTGAGCGCGACCGGCGAAGGTCGACATGGAGTCCATCTCGGACTTGATCCGGTCGCCGGTGAGAAAGAACAGGGAGGACAGCGGTCCGCCGAGGATCACGACGTCCGGGTTGAGGATGTTCACCAGGCTGGTCAGGCCGCGGGCGACCCAGACCGCAATGCTCTGAAGCCCTTCGAGCGCGCGCACCTCGCCGTGGCTGGCGGCCGCGAACACCTCAACCAGCGCGGAGCGCCCGCCGCCCGCTTCGCGTCCGCAGGCGACCAAGACCGCGTCCTCGCCAGCTTCGGTCTCGAAGCAGCCCCGACTCCCGCACCGACACGGTCGGCCATCGGGGTTCACCATCATGTGGCCGAGTTCGCCACCGTACCCGTGGGCTCCGGTGAGGATCCGGCCGTCGACCACGATGCCGCCACCGATGCCCACCTCACCGGCGAGATAGATCAGGTGCCCGATGCCACGTCCGGCGCCGCGCACGTGCTCCGCGAGGCCGCCGAGATCGCCGTCGTTGCCGACACTCGTCTCGACCGGGAGGCCCAACCGCCGTGACAGGAGGTCGCCGAACGGCACCCCGCGCCAGCCGAGGTTCGGGGCGAACTCGACGAAGCCATCGGCGCGGCGGACGGCACCAGGAACACCGACGCCGACACCTGCGAGCCACGCACCCGGACCGACGGTGCGTTGCAGTCGACGAAGCTCGTCGGCGAGCCGCCTGACCACGGTTTCGTGGTCGACCCCAGGGCCGGGGAGCCGGTATTCTGCGCGCGCGTTGATGACGCCACCTAGCCCGACCGCGGCGACCGCGACGGTATCGACCCCGATGTTCGCCGCCAGCACGTACGCCGTGTCTGACCGCGGGCCGACGACGTGCGACGGGCGGCCCGCTCGAAGGCCGGTCTCGGGGATCGTCTCAGCGACCAGGCCGGCGTCTGCAAGTTCGTCGACCAGTGCCTTGATGGTGCTCCGATTGAGACCCATGCGGGTGGTCAACTGGGCACGGGATAGCTGCCCGTGGACGTGAACGTGACGCAGGAGCGTGCTGACGTTCAGACGCCGAATTTCATCCTGCGTCGCGCCGGTCTTCGCGGATACGAACGGCGTTCCCATGTGAGTCAAGACGTCAGGTCAGGACGCCGACTTGCGTCGTCCAAAGGCGTCGACGGCCGCGGCAAGTAGCAAAAACGCACCAGTGATGACGTATTGGAACGAGGCGTTGAGGTTGTTCTTGAGGAGCAGCCCGTTCGGGATCAGCGAAATTACGGTGCCACCGAGCACGGCGTCACGAATCCGACCTCGACCGCCGAACAGGGAGGTGCCGCCGACGACGGCGGCGCCGACCGCGAACAGCAGGGTGTTGCCACCGCCGATGTCGAGCGGTACCCCACCCGTGTAGGAGGCCAAGGCAATGCCACCGACCCCTGCCAGCGTCGAGTTCATGGCGAAGGCGGAGATTCGGATTCGCCGGACGTCGATGCCGGCTCGACGGGCAGCCTCAGCGTTCCCGCCGACCGCATACAGATGGCGGCCAAAGCGTGTCTTGGTCAGGAGCAAGGTGAGGACGACGAGGAGGATCAGGATCAGGGGTACTACCCACGGCATGCCGCGAATCGGCGTTCCGGCCGAGTTCGTTTGCCTGTTCTTGTTCAAGAAGTACACGACGAAGAGACCGATGATTGCTAGGCCGACAACGCGGACTAGGACGAGCGCCATCGGCTCGGACGACAGGTGCCGCGATCGCCGATGCCATGCCCGGAAGATCGTCACCCCGGCGTAACCACCGACGAACACCGCGTAGATGAGCCAGCCGCCGGTCGGCGGGATGTTGCGGTGAGCAAGGCCAATCACTGGGTAGTAGTTGCCGAGCGAGATGCTGCCCCCCGTGCCGGCGAAGGCAATGATGATTCCTTGCCAGGCAAGGAAAAATGCGAGGGTCACGACGAACGACGGGATGCCGACTCGGGCGACCAGGAAGCCCGTGACGCAGCCGATCGCAGTACCGGTCGCCATCGCGAGGAACATGCCGATCCAGACGTGCTCGCCGACATGGGTCAACATGATTGCGAGACCAAGAACGACGACGATGGTCGCCGGCCAGATGCGCTGCCAGAAAGCGACCGCAAGGCCCAACAGCATGACAATGATGACGGCGCCGTACATGCCGTTCTTGAGAGCGCTGTGCAGGTCGCCGTGCTTGGTGAGCACGAGTGCCATCGTCATCGCGCAGACACCACCGGCCGTACCCGCCGAGAGATCGATCTCGCCGAGCAGGAGCACGAACACGAGCCCCATCGCGATGATGATGGTCGGGCCGGCCTGGCCCGGCAGGTTGGCTAAGTTGCCGACCGTCAAGAACACCTTGGTGAGGTTGCTGAAGGCGATGACGAGCACCACCAGACCGAACAGCGCCGGCAACGCTCCCGGTTCGCCGCCGCGAACCTTCGCGAGGTAGGCGCGCGCCGCGCCGGCCAGCGTGGACTCGCCCGCATCTCCGGTGAATCCGCCGACGTCGGGTGCCGACGATGCGCCGGCGCCGCCGGGCGTGCCGGGTGCTACGGGAACCTTTGCCGCAGCCGAGGGATCCCCGGCGCCTGGAGTAGTCATCTGCTCTACGCGCTTTCTGCGGCAGTGGCGGGTTTGAGGCCGATGTTGCCGGTACGGCCGGCGGTGATGAGTTCGACAACTTGGGAATAGGTGACGTCGCGCCGGTTGACCTCCGCTGCCACCCGCCCGAGGAACAACGTCGTAATGCGGTCGGCGACCTCCATGACGTCGTTCATGTTGTGCGAGATGAGCACCACACCAAGGCCGCTGTCGGCCAGCCTTCGCACCAGGTCGAGCACCTGTCGGGTCTGTGCCACGCCCAGTGCCGCCGTCGGTTCGTCGAGCAGCACCACCTTGTTGTTCCAGAGCACCGCTTTGGCAATCGCGACTGTCTGACGCTGCCCACCGGACAGGCTGGAGACGACCTGGCGGACCGATTTCACGGTGCGCACCGACAACCCGATCAGGGTGTCGCGGGCGCGCTGTTCCATCGCTGCCTCGTCGAGGTCGCGCGTGCGCTTGAGGAGCTCTCGGCCGAGAAACATGTTCTCGACGATGTCGAGGTTGTCGCATAACGCGAGGTCTTGGTACACGATTTCGATGCCGTACGCGGCGGCGTCGCGGGGGCTGTGGATCGCGACCGGGGAGCCCTCGAACTGCACTTCGCCCGAGTCGATCGAGTAAATCCCACCGACGCACTTGACGAGGGTCGACTTGCCGGCGCCGTTGTCGCCCACCAGCGCCATGACCTCGCCGGAGTAGACGTCGAAGTCAACGTTGTGCAGAACCTGGACCGCGCCGAAGCTCTTGTTGATTCCTCGTAGGGCGAGGATGGGTGACTCAGCCACCGCGTGCCTCTCTAGCTCGATCGAAGCGAGTTGGTGCGAGAAACCATAGGGCCATGTGCGCGCGTAGCCCAGGGTTTCGAGGTGGCATCGACGAAATTCTCGGGACGGCGGGGGCTGGCGGTTCGTGGCTGGACTGCGGACAAAAAGTATCCGGTGCCGCGGTCGCTGTGAGGCGACCGCGGCACCGGACTACTGCGTCGGCTACGGAGCCGTAATACCTGCAGCGGTGCACAGTGCGACGACGGCGCCGGTGCAGACATCTGCATACGGGACTGCGCCGGACTTGATCGGGTCGCCGACGTTCGCCTTCGTGATCAGCTCAGGCTTGAGCAGGATCGACGGGACGTCGCGGTTTCCCTTGGGGTCGTGCGACGTCTGCGTCGTGCCTGGGTCGGTGCCCTTGATGATCGCCACAGCGAGCTTGGCTGCCGCGTTGGCTTCCTGAGCTGCGTCCTTGTAGATCGTGCAGGTCTGGTCACCCTCGAGGATGCTGGTCAGACCTTCCTTCGTGGCGTCCTGGCCGGTCACCGGGATCTTGCCGGCGAGGCCCTGCGCCTTGAGGACGGTGATGACCGACTGCGCCATGCCGTCGTTCATGACGTACACGCCGTCAACCTTGTTGTTGTTGGCGGTGAGGAGCTGGGTGAAGGTCTTGCCGGCCTGCGCGTTGTCCCAACCGGGGATCGCCTGCTCGGAAACCTTCTTGATCGGGGCCTTGTCGAGGATCGAGTGGGCACCCTGGCCGAACAGCGTCGCGTTGTTGTCGGTCGGCGAGCCGTCGATGAAGATGACCTGTGCGTTCGGCTTGCTCTTCAGCGCGTCGGCGAGGCACTGGCCCTGCTCGACACCCACCTGTACGCCGTCGTACGACGCGTAGTAGGCCGCACTGCCGCCGAGGACGAGGCGGTCGTAGTCGATGACCTTGATACCGGCCGCGCCCGCTTCCTGCTCGACCTGGATCGAGGTGGACGGGTCGATGTCGGTGATGATCAGGACGTTGACCTTCTCCTGGATCATGCCCTGAGCGATGCTCTGGAACTTGGCCTTGTCACCGAGGGCGTTCTGAATGTCGGCCTTGATGCCGGCGTCAGCGAATGCCTTGGTCAGGGCCGGACGGTCAGCGGTCTCCCAGCGGGTCGACGACTGCGTGTCGGGCAGGATCACGCCGACGCTGCCGCCGGCGGCCGCTGCAGGGGCGCTTGACGCCGCAGCCGGGGCACTTGATGCCGCAGCAGGAGCGCTGGTCGTGGCCGCTGCGGGCGCTGAGCTGGCGGCGGCCGGAGTCGACGAAGCCGCAGGCGTCGCGGTCGATTTCTTGCTGCTACAGCCGGCAATGCCTAGCCCGGCTACCGCCGCGACAGCGACGAGCCTGATCGCAGTCTTGTTCATGCACGATCCCCTTTTGCTTCCTGGGCGCAGGACGTGCTGCCCTGCAGGACTGCCCAGTTGTTGTGGCGGACAACATATGCACCGCAGAGCGTGCAACGTAAGGGCAACGGAGATCATCTTTGTGTTCGGAATGGATCTGTTACATAGGCGTGACTTACTCCGCCAGGCGACATATGCACTTTCGGCACCCCTAAAGGGCGTGCGGCCTGCCGTCATGGAGAGCTAGCACGACAGCGGTTACAGCAGCGGCGAGCACCGCCGCGCCGGTGACATGCAACTCGACCAAGCCGGTCGGCAAGCCGCTGAAGTATTGGCTGAAGCCGACCGCCGCCTGGAACGCCAGCACGCCAACGAGCACCCGCGTCGTGATCGTCACCGCGCGCGACGACCGCGCAGCCGTGACGTAGACGGCGAGAGAGACCGCGAACCCGACCAGCAGCATGACCAGGTCGGCGTGCAGCTGGCTGACCGCAGCTGGCCGGAAGGGCAGGCGGACCGCTTTGGCATTGCCGGCATGCGGGCCGCTGCCGGTGACGGCGGTTCCGACCGTGAAGACCACATACGTCAACGCCCAGACCACGGTGCCCATGTGGCGCACCAGCGGCATGAGCGGGGCTGACCTCGTGTCGAGCTGCACTGGGGGCTGCTCGCGGGTGCGCCACCACAGCACCATGCTCGCCGCGATCAGCATCATGGACAGCAAGAAATGTGGCGCGACCACCCATGGATTGAGCTTCGTCAGCGTGACGAGCCCGCCCATCACGATCTGGGCGGGGACGCCGAGCAGGGTGACCCAGGCCCAGTACCGGATCTTGGGATCGGCCGGCCGCAGCCGCAACGCGGCGATGAATACGGCGACAACCGCGGCGAGGACGACGCCGGTGAGCATCCGATTTCCGAACTCAATCGCGCCGTGCCACGACAGCGCCTTCGTCGGCACGAAGTCGCCGCTCTCACACCGCGGCCAGGTCGGACACCCGAGGCCTGAATTCGTCAGCCTGACAAGACCGCCGGTCGCCACGATGCCGATGTTGGCGATGAGGGCCACCAGTGCCAGCCGGCGGACGGCGAACAGTGTCGGCCGCCAATGTGCGTCAGCGGACGGCGACTTCGGTGCGGCCGATTGGGCCGTGGACGCTGCCATTGCGCTCCGATGGTACGGCCGGAGCCCTCCGGTCTCGACGGTGCCGGATGGCGGCTGTACGGACGGGCAGGTAAATAGGTAACATTGTCGTTGTGAAATCCGCAATGATCGCCGACGCGACACCGGCGGGCGTCGCCGTGCCTCTTGGGCACGACGACGATCGCACCCG
>Ga0209863_10000463_pt1 | contig 20461 bp, 9 predicted proteins | sample OrgsoiDNA2013046_FD_185796 | JGI IMG/M metagenome (GOLD analysis project Ga0209863, IMG submission 185796) | Permafrost soil microbial communities from the Arctic, to analyse light accelerated degradation of dissolved organic matter (DOM) -... | ecosystem: Environmental > Terrestrial > Soil >...
GTTGTAGTAGGAGTAAACTTTGCACTTTAAAATTTTAAAAAAAGAACGTATGAGAATTTCAAAATATTTTAGAATATCCCTTCTGGTGGCCCTGGCCGCAGTTGCAGGATGTACAAAACTGGACGAATCCTATAAGTCTACGCTTCCTGCCGATCAGGCTGCTACGGCTCTGGGGCCCGGTGGTGTGGGTTTACTGTTACAGTCGGCTTACAACGATCTGCCCGGTGAGTTTGTGGGTCAGGACCAGGTATTTTCCCTGGAAGAAAACTCAACTGACGAGTCACTGGTTCCGACCAGAGGTGGTGACTGGGATGATAACGGAGTCTGGAGAGTGATTCATAATCATACCTGGAATGCGGATCACGGACAGGTTCTGAGTGTGTATAACGGATTGAATAAACTGAACTTTGATGCAACCAATGTACTGGCGTTCAAACCTTCGAAGGAACAGGCTGCTGAAGCGAGGTTCCTGCGTGCCTTTGCCCTTTACTATATCCTGGATATTTACAATCAGTTTCCTTTCAGAAATCCGGGTGATACGCTTCTGAATCCGCCAAAAGTATTCTTCGGTAATGCAGCCATTCAGTTTATCATCGATGAACTGGAAGCCCTGATTCCTGATCTGGGTGCAGGTAACGGACCGACACAGGCCAATCCGGGAGCGGCAAAACTGTTGCTGATGAAATGTTACCTGAACCGCGGTGCATTCAACAACCGCGCTGCTCCAACGTTTGATAATGCGGACATGCAGAAAGTCATTACACTGGGTACCGATATTATGGCTTCAGCCAAGTATAGTGTGGAAGCGAATTACTTTACTAATTTCAGTAACACGAACGGAAACTCCAAGGAACTGATGTTTGGTTATCCGGCGGTTGAAAACAGTGGTACCAATAACCCGGGCCTTCAGGCACGGTGGATGATGACCTTCCATTACAATGAATATACGGGTCAGGCGCCCAATGCGGGATGGAACGGATTTTCCACGACCGGTGATTTCTACAAGAGTTTTGCAGCTGCAGGGGTAATGAACTTTACACCTAATGATACGACCGTGGATACACGTCTTGGAGGTCGTAAAACTTCCTGGCCTATTACCACACAGATGTCCGGTATCAAACCCGGGTTCCTGGTAGGTCAGCAATTTGATGCTGCCGGTACAGCGTTGAAGGACAGAAAGGGAGCACCGCTCGCTTTTGATCCGACAATCGCACCGACGATGATTGAAACCGGTACGAACCTGGAAGTAACGGGTATACGTGTTGCCAAATATGTTCCTGACTTCACGACTGCTTATGGGGGAGCGAACTATTCTTCCAACGTAGGTAACTGGCTCGTGCTGATGCGCTATCCCAATGCGGTGCTGATGCTTGCTGAAGCGCTGATGCGCCAGGCTGCTCCGGATAATGCTGCTGCGCTTGCGTTGGTTAATGGTCTGAGGGCTTCCAGAGGTGCTGCAGCGCTGGCTACGATGACCCTGGCAGATCCTACAAATGCGGATACCTATGGTACATTACTGGGAGAACGCGGAAGAGAATTTTACTGGGAATCTGAAAGAAGAACAGACCTGATCCGCTTCGGAGTATATCTTACCACCTGGCAGTACAAACCCACTGACGATCCTAAATATTTAGTTTATCCTGTTCCCAACCAGGCACTCGCGGTTAACCCGAACCTGAAACAGAATCCCGGATATTAATTCATAAAGCTTACTTATTAATTGCAAAAGGCCATTATTTTATAATGGCCTTTTGTAATTTTATCCATCCAGCCTGAAGCATAGACGATCGAGGCATTCAAGCATTTTCAAATTATGAAGTTTATTCCCCGGTGTAGTTTCCCCTCCCTCCTTTTCAGTTTTTTTCTGGTCATTTCCTGTAAAGAGAAAAATGATTCTCCTCCTCTGTTTGAGCTTGTCGAAAATACCGGAATTGACTTTAACAACAAGGTGGTTGACGGAGAAATGGAAAATAGTTTTTTCTTCAGAAACTTCTACAACGGCGGTGGGGTGGCCGCAGGTGATTTGAATAATGACGGACTACCAGATATTTTCCTGACGTCGAATCTCGGAGATAATAAAATTTACTTAAACAAGGGCAATTTTAAGTTTGAAGATATTACGAAACGTTCCGGGATTGTACAGGATAGTATGTGGAGCACCGGTGTCGTATTTGTAGATATTAATCACGATGGCTGGTTGGATATCTACGTCTGCAATTCAGGGCATATGACTTCCGGCCACCGTCGGAATCAATTATACATCAATAACCATGACCTCACATTTACCGAATCCGCAGCCAAATACGGCCTGGATATTTCTGCCTATACCACGCAGGTTTCCTTCTTCGATTATGACAATGACGGAGATCTGGACTGCTTTATGATCGACAACAGCCCCATCCCGGTTAACACGCTGAATAATTCAAACCGCCGCGATTTACCCGACCAGGAATGGCCTGTGGAGAAATTCTTAAAGGGAGGCGGAGATCATTTATACCGGAACGATAAGGGTCATTTCACTGAAGTGACCAAGAGCGCAGGCATTCACGGAAGCCTGATCAGCTTTGGTCTGGGTGTATCTGTCGGGGATATCAATGGAGACGGCTGGCCGGATGTTTTCGTTTCCAATGATTCTTATGAAAGAGATTACCTCTATATTAATCAGAAAGACGGCACATTCAAAGACGAAATGGAAGAATGGTTTGGCCATACCAGCTTTTCATCGATGGGCGCAGATATCGCTGATATCAATAACGATGGATTCCCGGAAATCTTTACTACGGATATGTTGCCTGAAGACGATTACCGATTGAAAACGCTCGGGGCCTTCGACAATATTGATTTATACAATGCAAAATTGAAAGCAGGTTTCTATCATCAGTATGTCAGAAATTGTTTGCAGCTGAATAATCAGAATGGTAAGTTTATAGATATCGGGAATTATGCCGGTGTTTCGGCCAGCGACTGGAGTTGGGGCGCCCTCATGTTCGACATGGATAACGACGGATACAGTGATATTTATATCTGTAACGGAGTAAATAAAGACGTTACCAACCTGGATTTCATGGATTTTTTCGCCAACGACGTTTTGCAGAAAATGGTTTTGACGGGAAAGAAAGAGGGGGTTGATGCGATATTAAGACATGTTCCGATTCATCCCATGTTACATAAAGCCTACAGGAACCTGGGCAATTTCCATTATTCGGATGAAGGAATCAAATGGGGTTTCACGCAGCCGTCTTTTGCCAATGGAGCTGCTTATGCCGACCTGGACAATGACGGCGATATGGATCTGATCATCAATAATGAAAACGGGCCGGCTTTTATTTATAAGAATAACGCAAGGGACCTGAATAAAAATAATTATATCGCAGTTCTGTTAAAGGGAATTGGTGACAACAGTTTTGCGATCGGAAGTAAGATCAATGTTTACCAGGGGACACAAAATTTTTATCGGGAGCTTTTTCCCAGCCGCGGATTCCAGAGCTCCATGGACTTTAAACAGGAAATCGGGTTAGGGAAACTAACTCAGATAGATTCCATGGTGATTACCTGGCCCAATGGCAGCAGGATAAAATTCGATCACCCGGCGATTAATAAATTGTATAATATTGAAGAGCCGGCAGGAAATCCCACCCCGGTTGCGCAGCCAACAAAGCCAACAGATTCCACTTTGCTCACTATGCTGCATTCTGGTTTTGACAAACACGAAGAAGATAATAATATCGATTTCTATTACGAGCACAACGTTCCGAAGATGCTCTCCCGGGAAGGCCCTAAGGCGGCTGTAGGTGACGTAAACGGGGATGGACTGGATGATATTTATATTGGAGGCACAGCTGTTCATCCTGGTCAGTTATACCTGCAGACAAGGGAAGGTAGATTTGAAAAAAAGGATGAACCCGGATTTAAGCAATTCAGCAATTTTGAAGATGAAGCGGTTTTATTTTTTGATGCGGATAACGACGGTGACCTGGATCTGTTTATCGGGCCGGGAGGAAATAATAATCCACCCCTGACAAGGGAGATGCAGAACCGTTTATTTAAGAATGACGGTCATGGAAATTTTACGATCGACCCTTCTGCCTTTGGCAATAACCTGAACGGAATCAACACAGCTGTAGCAATAGCATACGATTTTAATCACGACGGCTTCCCGGATTTGTTCGTTGGTGGAAGAAGCGTACCCAGAGAATATGGGAAACCGCCAACGAGTTTTCTTTTCGTAAATGACGGCAAGGGACATTTTACGGACATGGCAGAAGCAAAAAATCCGGATATCGCTCATGTGGGAATGGTTACGGGGGCTTGCTGGGCCGATGTTACGGGCGATTCTTCCAGGGAATTGATCATTGTCGGCGAATGGATGGCACCCCGTATATTCAGTTATCATAAGGATCATTTCGAAGAAGTACTGACCAATCTGAAAGATTTATCCGGCTGGTGGGAATCCGTTTCTGTAAGCGATGTGAACGGAGATGGTAAAATGGATCTGATTCTGGGTAATATCGGCGAGAACTTTTATCTGCATCCCGATTCAGCAGAACCAGTTAAACTCTGGGTGAATGATTATGATCAGAATGGTAACATGGATAATATTCTGAGCAGAACGGTGGATGGTAAGGATATGCCCGTTTTTTTAAAACATGATATGGAATTCCAGATGCCTATCCTGAAAAAGCAAAACCTGAAACACGGGGAGTTTGCAAAAAAGACCATTCAGGAATTGCTGCCGGAAGCGATGATAAAAACCTCGCAGGTTAAAAAATTTAATTACTGTCCGTCAGTTATCGCCATCAATTCAGGTGACGGACAATTTATTATTCATAAACTTCCTGCCATGGTTCAGCTTTCATCCGTGAATGCAATAAAATGCACCGACCTGAACGGGGATGGATATCCGGATCTTATGTTGGGAGGAAATGAATTTGGGTTCCTTCCACAGTTCAGCCGGCTGGATGGAAGTTTTGGAGACCTGTTGATAAACGATGGAAAGGGAAATTTTAGTTTCATGCCGAATGCGAAGTCAGGATTGGGTCTTCGTGGACAGGTTCGCGATATTGCGTTGATTAAGGGTCAGAAGAAAACACGGTTTTTATTTCTGATGAATGATGAGTATCCTGTACTATATGAATTAAAAAGTAAAAGGTAAAAATTCGGGTGGATTATTTAAACTAAATATGAATCAGGGTTCGGGAGTACGCATCATTTATTTATTCATTGCAGGTTGTCTGGTTTTACTGAACAGCTGCAAACAGCGGCCCGCTGCGGGTGACACGGTATTATTCCAGGCACTCGAATCCAATCGCACGGGATTGAGTTTTTCCAATAAACTAACACCTACCCAGGAATTCAATGTATTTAAATACATGTATTTCTATAATGGAGGCGGCCTGGGCACGGCAGATTTTAATAATGACGGGAAAATAGATATCTTCTTTGCAGCCAACCAGGTTTCGAACAAACTCTATCTCAATACCGGCGATCTTCATTTTAAAGATGTTACCAAAGAGGCCGGTATTCCTCAGGATGGCGCCTGGTCAACCGGTGTTTCAGTTGTGGACATCAACAACGACGGACTCATGGACATTTATGTTTGCCGTGTAGGTAATCATGAAACACTGCATAGTCATAATCAATTGCTGATTTGCCAGGGTATCGATAAAAACGGCATTCCCAGTTATAAGGATGAAGCAAAGGAATACGGACTTGATTTTTCCGGCTTCAGCACCCAGGCAGTATTCTTTGACTATGACGGGGATGGAGATCTCGACATGTACCTATTGAATCATTCCATTCACCAAAATGGAACATTCGGCCCGCGTTTAGACCGGCTGGCAGCTACCAATCCACTTTCAGGTGACAGATTATTCCGCAACGACGGCAATAAAAAATTCACCGATGTAACCAAAGAAGCAGGCATTCATAGCTCAGTCATTGGCTACGGATTGGGAATCAGCGTGGCAGACATTAACCTGGACGGGTACCCGGATATTTATATAGGCAACGATTTTCATGAGAATGACTACATGTATATCAACCAGCACAACGGAACTTTTAAAGAAGAGCTGAATGATCATGTGATGCATACGAGCCAGTTTACGATGGGTGTGGATGTGGCCGATATAAATAACGATGCATATCCTGAAATCGTCAGCATGGATATGCTGCCTTCCGATCCTTATATCCTTAAGAGATCAGAAGGTGAAGACAGTTGGGAAACCTTCTTTACAAAAATCGGATACGGATATAATTATCAGTATACCAGAAATAACCTGCAACTAAACCGACGGAACGGAACATTCAGCGAGATCGGGTTGTATGCAGGTGTCTATGCGTCGGATTGGTCCTGGTCCCCCCTGTTTCTTGATTTTGATAACGACGGAACAAAAGATCTTTTTATCTCCAATGGAATTCCGAAAAGACTGAACGACATTGATTATATCAACTTTATATCCAATGTCGACCTGCAGGAGAAGATGCGGTCAACCGGTCTGGATGATAAAGATATTAGCCTGATCGACCGGTTTCCACAGATTAAGATTCCCAATCGTTTTTTTAAAAACGGTCCCGACCTGCAGTTTACGGATATGGGCGCAGAAATAGAGAACAATAAGAATACCTATTCTAACGGTGCCGTGTATGCGGATTTTGATAATGACGGGGACCTGGATGTACTGGTGAACAATATCGAGGATCCTGCTATTTTATATGAGAATAAAAGCAACGATAAAAAAGAGAAAGCCTTTGTTGAAATAAAACTGAAGGGTCCGGAGAAAAATATCAATGCCCTGGGCGCCAGGATCCTGTTATTTGCAGGTGGAGGAATTCGTACATATGAGAAATTTCCGGTCAGGGGCTTTATGTCGAGCATGGAAGGCCCTCTGCATATTGGACTGTATAAAACAACGATCGATTCAGCGTTCCTGGTATGGCCTGACAATAGTTTCCAGCCTGTTCAATTAACGCCCCTGGACACAATCATCAGCTTCAGCTATAAAAAGGGGCTTCCAAAATATGACTACAATATTTTAAAAAATTACTGGAAGAATTTAACCAGGCCCGTAGAGGATATCACTGCTGAAACCAATATCATATACAAGCATAAGGAAAATACTTTCCATGAGTTTGACCGGGAACCTCTTATACCACATATGTTGTCAACAGAAGGTCCGGCCCTCGTGGTGGCCGACTTTAACCATGATTCACTCGATGATGTTTTTATCGGCGCTTCCCGGCTGGGGAAGAGCGCCGTTTTTCTTCAGCAGAAATCGGGAAAATTCCTGAAGACAGTTCAGCCTGGTTTTGAAACAGATACCAACTTTGAATTTGTGGCATCCTGCGTAGCAGACATTAATAACGATGGCTACCCTGATCTGATCATTGCCAATGGAGGCAATGAATTTTACGGAACCGACGAGCAGCTCCGGCCCCGGATTTACCTGAATGATGGCAAGGGAATTTTTACGCGTGACCAAACTGCATTTGATAACCTGTATGTGAATGCGACCACCATGGTATCCCTGGATTTCAACGGGGATGGCTATACGGATTTATTTATCGGCGGCAGGTCGGTTCCCTTTAATTACGGAAAGGTTCCCAGGTCCTATCTTTTTTTAAATAATGGCAGGGGCAAATTTGTTGATGTAACGGATCAGGTGGCGCCGGGTCTGTCGAATATTGGATTTATAACCAACGCCATCTGGTTCGATATTGATAAAGACGGTCAGAAAGATTTAATTATTTCGCTGGAGTGGGGAGGGATAGAAGCCTATATGAATCATAAAGGGGTGTTCGAAAAAAGGGAATTAACCGATAAGAAGGGATGGTGGAATTTTATTTTACCTGTGGACCTGAATAATGATGGACAAATAGATTTGATTGCTGGTAATCTTGGTTTGAACAGTCGGTTAAAAGCGACCGAAAAGGAACCCGTCCGGTTGTACTATTATGATTTTGATGGAAATGGGAAAAAGGACCAGGTTTTATCCTATTACCTGGATGGACGGGAACTACCTTTCGCGAATAAGGATGAACTGGAAAAACAGATTCCCATTTTAAAGAAGAAATTTTTATATGCAGAAGATTTTGCAAAAGCAAAATTTACAGATATTTTTTCCCGGGAGGATTTGAATAACGCAGATGTATTGACGGCCAATTATTTTTCCAATGCGATATTCATGAACCGGGGCAATTTGAAATTTGAAGCGATTGCAATGCCGTGGAAGGCCCAGCTGTCTGAATTTCGTGATGCGGTGATTGTAGATGCAAACCACGACAGCCTGCCCGATATTTTGCTTGTGGGAAATTATTACGATAATAATATCCAGATGGGAAGATATGATGCTGACTATGCCACATTGCTGATTAATAATGGCCGGGATTCTTTCAGTACGGAAAGTTTGAATGGCCCTCAGATCAAAGGCCAGGTACGGCATATTAAAAAAATAAATATAGCCGGTTCCCCGTCTTTTATCCTGGCCAGGAACAATGATAGTACTATGGTTATCCGGTTTGGAAAATAAGGGCCTGGTTAATTGGAATCCGTCACTTCAAATTGTGCAATTGCTTTACCCGGTAGCCCTTCAGCCGTCATTCCCTGTATTACAACAGCAAATTTTCCCATCAGGTCGGAACTGTAAAACATCAACTGGGATTTTCCACCCGGGCCGGTCGTAATTTCTGGCGCCCAGTATAAAACATTTCTGAAATCCGGCATATGACTGTCCGTTGCTTCTCTTGAGTCGTATTGAGGCGAATAAAATTCACGCTTTTGTTGCAAACCGTCATATTCAACTACCAGCGAATTGGGATCAATCTGTGTAGCTCCGATTTCCCCGCTGTATGATTTTACATTCACGATACCTGCGAATTCTGATGAACCAACATAATAATTATGCGTTACCACCTCTACCCTTTTTATCCTTAGCGGATCGAGTGCGATGATCTTTGATGCGTCCGAAATCGGGATCCCATCCAATAGAATCAGGGGATCTTCTTCAAAATAAGTATTGAATAACCGGTTTCTGACTTTGAAATTATACCTATCCCCTTCTTTTCTTATGCGCACATCTTCAATGAATTCGCGCATCACTTCTTCCATGGTCTGGAAGCGTGTAAAATCATCCAGATTATACTGCTTATCCGGCCTGCCATAAAAGGAAGTGGTGTCCCGATTGAAATTTACAAACTGTCGTTTTCTGTCGACTCCATAGGTATTTTCAACCTGGGTACTAATACTTCTGTTCACCAATACGGATTCCTGCGATTTTGAAAGTGACAGTAAACGTATCGGGGTTGAGGAATATTTATCCGAATAGGAATTGGTAATATCTATCCGGTTAAAAGAATCCTTCAATAATGCTGGTTGGACAACTAAAGCGTTGTTTTTATAGATGTTCTTAAATCCAAAATGGATTACCCCCTGTGCATCACTGGTTGCACTGCTGAATGCGTAATCGTCACCCGGAATACTAAGCCAGGCACTGGCGGAACTTACCGACATACCGGTAAGCTTATTTATTATTTTGCCATTTACCACCGGCCCTTCCAATTCAGGGAGAAATTCAAAATTTGGCTTTTTTGAATCCATCACATCGTTCCATTTAAATCTTCTCCAGCCCTGGGTTAATAAAAGATTATCCAGTGCTTCATCGGTCGTTTTGTCTGTGTTTGTAAAATAATATTCCGGGGACTCTATTCTGCCTTTCAGGTCAGAGTTTAAATATAAATAGGTAACAATACTTTGTTCCGGAATATGTTGCAATGAATCGATCATGAATACCGACAAAGAGAGATTTCCGGAAAGCGGCTGGTTATTGCTGCCGATAGTTGACAGATCTATACGAATAGGTTTTCGTTTATTGTAAACGGCCTGATCGGCTTTTGCCTGAATAGTAAATGTTTCCGTTGGCCTTTTGAAAACCAATCGTTCACAAACGGGCTGCCTGTACTGATTAAAGAGGGTGATAGAAGATATACCATCCCCCAGTTCTTTTTTGTTCACGACGAAAATTGTTTCTCCGTTCGTGATCATCCCTGACTGTACATTTTTAATAACCTGCCTGGTTTGAGTAATCAAATAAACAGGCAGATTATTGAAATCCGGTGTAGCGTTCACCAGGATTTTAAATTTGCCGGTTTCTTCTTCCGTCACAGTCATTAAAAATCCACGATCCACCGCATCGGGTAATTTTTGTTTTATTGAACTGTCATTTAGCCGGACCAGGGCATAGTAGCTTGTATTTTTTTCAGGTTTAAGCTGGAAATTTCCCATTCCGTTATGCGTTGACTGAAACCGGGCAATGGTATCGTTATTTTGATTTATTATCACTCCCCTGCATAAAAGTCCACGACCCTCACCATCTGCTACTTTTAAAGCGATTTTACCGGTAATCCCGAAAACTTCGTTTCCACCTTCCGGAAAAAACTGAATGGAGGAACTCAATTTGGGAGAAGGGGTAACAGCCGGTAACTTCAAAGTATTTACAATATGCAGGGTATGTTCATAATAAAAATCAGGTGAGAAATTCTTCATCCAGTTGGTATATGCGCGCAGGATATAATTACCCGTGGCCAGGAATCCCGGAAGACTAACGGAACCGTTGCCGTTTCCGTTTAGCATGGACACTTTGCTTTGAACAACGGGTTTCAGATCCTTATTGAGGATTTCAATATAGGTGACGCTGCTTATGGCAATTGGTTTGTGAAAAGACGCATCTACTGCATATATTTTAAACCAGACAGTTTCACCGGCCAGATAGAAAGTTTTGTCGGTATGAACGAAAAGTTTTTCCTGCGGCGACTCAGACTGGTAATTATCGAATTGCTGACGGAAGTTATCCGTTGGCTGATTTTGAGCATAGATCAAACTGCCATTCAAAATAAAAATAAGTAAGCCAACACATCTTTTCATTACAAATTTTTTATTGCCAGAATGGTGGTTGTATATTGGTTCCTCCCTGGTATCTGCAATCAAGACAATTTTTAAAAGCAATATTTATAGTCGGAGGACTTCCGGAATTGAAATAATACACATCGTATGCCGTATCTGCATAATTCCAATACAATGTATTCAGCGGATCCGTATCAATGATTTTAATCGGGCAGTTGACATCGGGATTTGATTTCCATCCGGGTAAATTGTGGTTGTCAATAAATATCCGTGCTTCCTGCACCGATGAAGCAGATATATATCCCAGTACTATGTCATTAGGGTTCGTGACGCCATGAATGTTTCCTCTTATCTGGGATGGCTGCAAATCAAACAATCCACCCAGTGACTGGGAGTTTTTCTGGACTGTTAACCAGTAATTATATGCTTCCTGATCCAACGGATATTGACGTACAAGGGTGCTGTATCTGACATCCATTTTCGGATCGTCTTTTGCGAAACTGGCAACTAAAGTCTGGCTGATCACGTCGGAACTCAGTGCAATGGAGGTTCCCAAAATGATGGAATTGGAATTATCTGTTGACCAGCAATTGAATGTACTCTGGGAAGGATTGTCGATCGGAGCAATAGTGGTACCAACCCTGAACCAAAATGACTGATAGTAAGACTGATGCATATATGTTTCTACATAATCCCACCGATAGTAACGGGTATTATTTGTCGGGTCATGCGCATTCACAAAAATTTTAACTGCATCCGTACCTGCAACCGGGTCGAGCACATCCACCCATGTTACACTATCAATGGGGGGAGATATTTTAGGAGTAACCAGGTCAGACAGATATTTAGCTCCGTCACTGGTGGTAACAGATACCTGATACTTCTGTGAATTATCGAGATTCAGCGAGGCGCTTACGTAGTTTCCGTTGCTGCCTGTATCCACCAGTGGATAAATAGATCCATTGGCACTTACAATTGATACCTGGGCGTTGAGTTCGGGAATATTGGGCACAGTATCCAATAGGTTCAATGACCGGGACACTGATAAAGTAGTTACTCCGTTCAGACCGGTATTGATAACCCCGTCAATTGCAAGGAAATGGTTACTCGCTTTAATTTCCGGTGGTTCGTAAACTTTTCGGCACATGGTTGTACCTAATATGATAAATGTTATAAAAAAATACTTTAGCCGCCCTGCCCTCATCTTTTAGAATTTGATTGTATATGTAATAAATGGTATGGGGGCGCCAAAAATTGAAAGCTGATAACCCTTCACTTTCCCGTTCTCCTGAACAAAATAAACCGAATATGCATTCTGACGTCCGGTTACATTGTATACACCAGCCGACCAGAAATTATGCGTTTTTTTATTTGCCCGGTGATTGCCTTCCATGTTCACGGAGATATCTGTTCTGAAATAATCCGGAATCCGGTACTGATTCCTGTCGGAATAGTACAAAGCAGATGCCCCGCCCGCATGCACAACTGCCAGCGGCAGGGTGATAGGACGTCCGGTACTATAAATCACATTCAGTGACAAACTATACCGGTGAGAGAAACGATAGTTACCGATAAAATTCACCATATTGGGTTTGTCGAAACTGGCCGGATATTTATCTCCATTGTTAACGAGCTGTCCGGCCAATGGGTCATCCTGTTTCAGAAAGGTCCTGGAATAAGTATAACTGATCCATCCATTAATCTTACCCGTATTTTTTTTCAGCAGAAATTCAATACCGTAAGCCTGCCCCTTTGTTTCGAATACATCGGTTTCAATATGGTGATTCAACAGCAGGCTGGCGCCACTCTTATAATCAAGATAATCCTGCATTTGTTTGTAATAAACTTCCACTGAAGTTTCGATACTGTTTTGCCTGAAATTTTTATAAAGGCCAAGAGAGATCTGCTGTCCCTGTTGCGGTTTAATATTCGGATCACTGAGTTTCCAGATATCAGTAGGTGAAATATTGGTTGTATTCGAAATCACATGGATGTACTGGGCCATGGTGTTGAAACTGAATTTTATCGAGGTGCTGTTGGTAAGTGAATACCTGGCAGAAAATCTTACCTCAGGAAGGGCATATGTCTTTATAATTTTTCCCTTGGGATAATTCACTGTATCAATAATCGTAAATGATTCCCTGGGTTGTCCCGGAACATATTGATATACGGAACTCGGCCCTAAATAATTATAAACCGTATACCGCAGACCGGCATTGATTGAAAAGTTTTGTGAAATGGACCATTGGTCACCCAGGTATAATGCCGTTTCCAGTGCCTGTTCCTTTTGAACCGAATTGAGTTGCACGAGGGATTTCGGACCATCGGGTGATATCGTACCCGGATGCAACTGGTAATACACTGAATTCAAACCATAGCTGATATTATGTTTGTTGTTGGGAGAATAATTAAAATCTGCTCGAAAGTAAATCTGGTTGATATCAAAATTGAGTTTGTAGGCATTTACCGGAACCTTTGTACTGGAAACTGAATATTGATAGTGGTCGATTCCTGCGGTAAAGACTGCATAAGAGGTATTGCTGAAATTATGCTTCCACTTAATATTTGCATTTTTATTTGAGTATGCATAGGTGGTATCACCGTCCAGATTAAATTTATCATTACTGATATAACCCATCAGATACAAAGTATTTTTTGAGTTGATAATATGGCTGATGTGCAGACTGGCATCGTAAAAACTTGCCGTACTGTTGCTGTAGGATGAGCTGGGTATCTGGTTAAGCAGCCAGTCAGAATATGTAGTCCGAAAACCGGCAATCACAGATGTCTTATCTTTTTGAAGCGGACCTTCAATGCTGAATTTACTCGTAAGCGGACTGATTCCGGCGGTACCCGACCACTTTTTATTATTACCATCTTTAACGTCCACATCGAGAACGGAAGATAATCTGCCGCCATATTTTTCAGGGATAGCGCTTTTATACAATTCCACACTCTTCACGAGATCCGGGTCAAAGGCAGAGAAAAATCCAAACATATGACTTGGATTATAAACGGTCGCATCATTATAAAGGATTAGGTTCTGATCGGCAGCTCCGCCTCTTACATTGAAGCCATTACTTCCTTCTCCCACGGATGTTACACCGGGTAGGGTGAGTAATACTTTTAATACATCCGCTTCACCAAATACTACCGGTACCTGTTTGATCGACTGGATATTCAGTTTGGTTACGCCCATTTGCACGCTCCTTGTGTTGGAGGTTTTATCTGCTGAAACGATTACAGCTTTCAGACTGGCAACAAATTCTTCCAGTTCAATATTGAGTTTGCCGTCGCTATATACCATCACCTGCCTGCGGGCATCTTTCATTCCCACACTGCTGATCCGGATAATATGACGACCACGGGGAAGAGTGATTGTATAATAACCGAACTGATCGGTTGCTTTATTAATGGAGAGTGTATCAACAGAAATGCTGGCGCCCATGATCGCCTCCCCTGTTTTAATATCACGAACATATCCTGCAACAGTTGGCCTGCCTGAAGCAGTCTTTCCGTTCTTCGTACCGATATCATATAATTTATTATCAGCAGAAATTTTCAGATTGGATTTTGGGGCAATGGCATCATCCGCGAAAAAAGCGGTCTGAACACTGCTGTCGGTATCTGATTTTCCGGGATCAAAGAAATTTTTCGGCAGGGTGGTTTGAATGCTGTAGCGTTTGCTTACGAAAACCTGATTGCCACTACTCAGGGCATAATGAACATCGGTACCTCTGAAAACTGCATCAAAAACCTGATTTAATGAAAGTTCATTGGCATTCAGGTTGATTTCGAGGCTGTCCGTATCCAGGGAATCATAGAATATATGATAGGGAGTTTGCTTTTCAATTTCACGAACTAGTTGAGGGAACCGGTATCCGGCAAAATTCCCGGTTATCAGTTTTTGATCCTGCGCTGACACAGTGAAGCCGGAAATACAAAAAATTACAAGAACGCAAAGTTGGATCCGTCTCATTTCAGTGCTTTTGCTGGGAATAATAAATCGTTGCAAGCACCAATGAGGATTCCAGGTCTTTTTTGAAGTTGAGTTTATTGGTGCGGATATACTTCTTTAAAACATCTTCCTGGTCTTTCAGTATATCAAGCAGTGCTCTTTTCCCGTCGACATCATAAAAAACATTTTTGATTTCGATGAAATAATCTTCGTGCTGAATGTATTTGGTTTCTTCGCTACCCGATCCGACCACAAGTCTTTTCTCCCTCCTGGCATACACACCCGGTTCGCCAGCCCATAGCCGGTCATAGTATCCGCTATTTTCAAGACGGTTCGATTTGCTGGCTGTCAGGGGTACAAAAACATGGTTCTGAATAAAGAAAGAATCTACTTTTTCCGGAGCCAGAACGATGAATGCATTTTTTGTATAATTATTTGTAATGAGTTCGTCAGAAACAATATTGTAATAAATGTTTTGATTTGGATAAGTCATTCCCTGATAATAAACGGAACCAGCGATCATGTTGTCGCTCTGGTAAAAAGGGAATCCATTCGCTTTCTGGCCGTTCCGAATGAATTCGGTGCCATGATAAATCTGGGCGTTGTCGCCGATTTCTTTCAGATAAACCTGGTGAATTTTAGAAATGGATTCTTTATATAAAACAGAATCAGAAGACTGTTGGCCATAGGTCCGGGTGAGGTAAAAAACGGAAAATAATAATCCAACGCAAACAGCAAGCCTTAATTTCATATCGAAGCACATTATCCCATCCGCAATTCAGGCAATCAGGGGGTCGTTAGTAATTAGTTATGCAGTAATTTAACTTAAAAAATCAATAGAAATGTCCTGATAACACATTAAATTAATGAATTATTATTTCATTAACTCAGCTAGGGTACAATCGGTATTTTGATTTGTGTAATCCATTTTGTTGTATCCGGTTCATTTCTCCTGTCGGTTATCAGGATTTGAAATCCAGTTGCTATCTTGATCCGGCTATATTCCGTAACAAATAATTCCAATTGTTTCACGGCCTCGTCTACCGAATAGGTTCCTCCTCTTATATCTGAAGTTAGAAAAAGTCCGGGCGGCATTCTGATTGCCAGTATTTTCCCGTCATTCTTTAAAAGCCGGTTGGTTGGCATACCTGTTTGGGTTTCGAATTCCCCGTCCGGCATTTTTCTCAGGTTCATAATCGGGAATCCGACCGCTGTTCCATGCTGTTTTGAAATCGCCTGTTTCAGTGTATCAAAATAACTATATAACTGAATCGCTGTCGGATAAGTCGGACTGATAAATCTGGCTGAAACCATGAGGGTATCATGGACAGTTGTTTTGTAAATGGTCATGCCATATACATTCTTCGGATTAGATATGAACGCTGAGAAAACTTTCATGACACTTGTCATGCTCTTTTTCATTTCGGAGGCATTCAGATCGATCCTTAGCCGTGCAACGGGATTAATAGGTGCTGATATTTCACAAACCCATATGGCCCCGGTGGAATCCAGTGAGTAAGAAACCAGGCTGATGGTACTGGGGATCTTATTTCCGCTCCGTTCAATTTCAACGCCTACCGAATTATAGGCCTGTTTAGTAATATGGTACTGATAATTTCCATAAGTAAACGGCTCACCCTTCACATGGGATTTTCCATTTTCGTCCCGCCACCACTTCTCCCAGTTTTCTTCCTGACCTATATACCTGAATTCGCCGCTAATGGTTGCCTCTGCGGAGCTTATATTAGTTATTACGATCTTTGGGGGGATGAAAATATAAATAGCTGCAATTCCCAAAACCAAAATCACAAGTAGCCAAACAATCCATTTCTTCATATATTCATAAACAATTGGGGCGCAAAGTAGCCAATTTTTGATTTATGTCTAGCCCGAACTGTCGACTCTTTTTGCCTGCCATCATCCTGCTCCTGATCACTTCCTGTACATCGAAGGAGCCCGGAATGCCCGCCAATCCTTTGTTTCAGCTTTTACCCGCTGATGAAACCGGAATACATTTCAAAAACCGGGTAGAGGATACAAAAGAGTTTAACATTTTTAAATACAGGAATTTTTATAACGGCGCCGGCGTTGCGATAGGGGATGTAAACCATGACGGACTCCCCGATATTTTTTTTACTTCCAACCAGCACGAAAATCAGTTATACATCAATAAGGGTAACTGGAAGTTCGAAGAAGTTGCTTCGAAATCAGGATTAACCAGTAAACATCATTGGCATACCGGAGTCAGTATGGTGGATATTAACGGGGATGGCTGGCTGGATATTTATGTTTGTAATGGCGGCGATGTGGAAGGCGATGACCGTGCAAATGAATTATATATTAATCAGAAGGATGGCACATTCAAAGAAGAAGCGCATGCCTTCGGGCTCGATGACCACGGCATATCAACCCAAGCAATATTCTTCGATTATGATCATGACGGGGACCTGGATTGTTTCATATTAAACAACAGCAACAAATCGGTAGAAAGTTTCGGGTATTCAAAAGATCTCCGACTGATTCGTGATCCGGAAAATGGAGATCGCCTGTATCGTAATGATAACGGGCATTTCACCGATGTGAGCCGGCAGGCCGGCATCTATGGCAGCGCCATTGCATTCGGATTGGGTGTTACCGTCGGTGATTTAAATAATGACGGATGGGAAGATATTTATGTTTCAAATGATTTTTTTGAGCGCGATTATCTCTACCTGAATCAACACGACGGGACATTCAAAGAAGTAATCGATTACGCGATGGGTCATACCAGCCAGGGCTCCATGGGTTCGGATATGGCGGATATCAACAATGATGGTTACCTCGATATTTTTACTACGGAAATGCTGCCCGAATCAGATTATAGACTAAAAACAACCATTAAGTTTGACGAGTACGATGTTGTCAATGCAAAAAACCAACTCGATTATCACCATCAGTTTACGAGTAATTGCCTGCAATTAAATAACCAGGATGGTACCTTCAGTGATATCGCCCAGTTGAGCGGCGCAGATGCTACCGGATGGAGCTGGGGCGCATTGATTTTTGATATGAATAATGACGGATGGAAGGATCTTTTTGTTTGTAATGGAATCAGCCGTGACCTGACTGACCAGGATTTCCTGGAATTTTTCAGTAATCCCGAAACGTTGAACAGGTATAAGGAAGAAGGCTTTGACTTTACGGATATTCTAAAAAAAATGCCTTCGGTACCTATTCCGAATTATGCATTTATCAATCAGAAAAACCTGACATTTAAAAATGAATCAGCAGCACTTGGATTCGGCCAACCGAGTTTTAGTAACGGTGCCGCCTATGCGGATCTGGACGGTGATGGTGATCTCGACCTCGTGATCAATAATGAGAACCAGGATGCTTTTGTATACCGGAACATGGCCACGGAACAACTTCATAACCATTACCTGAAAGTGAAGCTGGAAGGTGATTCTATGAATACCTATGGTTACGGGGCACGTATCAGATTGTATACGGATAGCAATTCACAGGTCCTGGAGCAGATGCCCAGCCGCGGATTCCAGAGTAGCGTTGATCCCGTCTTAAATTTCGGACTCGGTAAAATAAACCGGATTGACAGTCTGACCATTCAATGGTCCGGCGGTTACTATGCCATTCTTAAAAATCTGGGAGTTGATACGACGATTACTTTACACCGGAAAGATGCAGTGAATATGGTTCCCTGGAAACCCGAATTATCCAGTCCCATATATAATAATGTGACCTCCACTTATCTCAGGGGAAATATTCATCACACGGAAAATGAATACATAGATTTTAACCGGGAGAAATTAATTCCGAAAATGTTATCTACTGAAGGTCCCAAGCTGGCCGTGGGAGATGTGAATGGAGACGGGCTTGAAGATTTTTACCTGGGCAATGCATTTGCGGATACGGCAAAATTATTCCTGCAGCAACCAAACGGAAAGTTTAAACAAATACCCCAGGTGGCTTTTGAAAAAGACAGGTACTTTGAAAGTGTCGGCGCAGTCTTTATTGATGAGGATGGCGATGGGGATCTGGACCTGGTGGTTAGTTCAGGTGGTAACCAGGCTTTCCCCGGATCTGCCAACCTGCTTACCAGATTATATATTAATGATGGGAAGGGAAATTTTTCCCGGAGTATGAAGGGATGGCCGGATGTAATGGTGAATGCTTCCTGTGTAAAAGCAGGAGATTTTGACGGGGATGGCCTGACAGATTTATTTATCGGCGCCCGTGTTATTCCAGGTCATTATGGTTTGAAGCCAGCCAGTGTCTTATTAAAGAATGAAGGCAAGGGGGTTTTTAAGGACGTAACAAAAGATATTGCCCCCCAACTTCTGGATCTCGGTATGGTAACCGATGCGTCCTGGGCTGATATCGATGCTGACGGATCTGCCGAATTGATTGTTGTAGGTGATTGGATGCCTGTTACGGTCATGCATTACGAAAAGGATAAAAAATTCAAAATTGTCCAGGAATTGCCGAACTCCTCCGGTTGGTGGAACGCACTAACGGTAGCCGATGTTAATCAGGATGGATTTCCGGACCTGGTGGCTGGAAATTTCGGATTAAATTCAAGAATCAAGGCTGATTCATTACACCCGGCCCAGTTATTTACTTCCGATTTCAATAAGAACGGTCAAACCCAATGTATTCCTGTTTACTATAAATCAGACGGGAAGGCGTATCCATTCTGGATGAAAGGAGAATTGGAAAAAGAGATACCCGGGTTGAAAAAGAAATTCCTCAAGTTTAAATCCTATGCCGGAAAAGAATTCAGGGAAATTTACAGTGCGGATGAATTAAAACAGGCTACTGTATTAACCGTGAATGAAACACGCACGGCCATTTTCCTGAACGATGGCAGCGGGCATTTTAAAATACAGGCTCTTCCGATCGAAGCGCAATTGAGCCCGGTATATGCCAGCCTGGTTTATGACCTGAATGGGGACGGGTACAATGATATTTTCCTGGGTGGTAATTTTTATGGGCTGAAACCGCAGACAGGCCGATTCGATGCCAGTTACGGTACAGTTTTCCTCCAGGGACTCCATCACCATTTTCATTATGTGGCTCCCAAACAAAGCGGATTATTTGTCAGAGGCGAAGTGAGGGATGCTAAAATGCTGAATCCAGGAGGGAAAAATACACTGGTACTGATAGCCCGTAATAATGACGACCTGATGTTATTTCAAAAAGCAAAATAATGCTTGAGGCGTAAGGCGTAAGGCGTGAGGCGTGAGGCAGGAGGCTTGAAGCGTGAAGCGTGAAGCGTGAAGCTTGACAATATGTTATCCGTATCAACTGTTTAGTAATAAGTATTGATTCTCACATTTCAGGCCTCATGCCTCAAGCCTCATGCTTTCCGCTTCAAACCTCCCGCCTCACGCCTCCTTCCTTCCAGGTATTTAAAATTACCATCAAATTCTTTATTGATAATCAATACATTACAAAGGCTCCTGTAAAAATATGGGTAGATTCTTTGGAAATACACCCCCGTTTCTCCTACCTTCGCCGTCCTTTAAATTAGCTACCGGGATAGCGGTGGTAAATCAAAAACAGAATCATGAGCAAATTACATTTCGTTACAAAACATGCGAACGAGGCTACCG